>Ga0247760_1001009_pt1 | contig 28322 bp, 28 predicted proteins | sample UWRJL171409R4_FD_179936 | JGI IMG/M metagenome (GOLD analysis project Ga0247760, IMG submission 179936) | Plant litter microbial communities from Arlington Agricultural Research Station in Wisconsin, United States - UWRJ-L171-409R-4 | ecosystem: Environmental > Terrestrial > Plant litter >... | reverse complement strand
TACCGGCAGGTAATATCGCCGCCGTGCATGTCATACCCGGTCGGGTGGCGTTGTTGCAATGCCCATGTTGGGCAAACAAGCTTAATTGGCGATTCCCCCCGGGTGAACGGTCGAATCGGCAGGGACACCCGGCCGCTATTTCAGCGATCCGGCTGGGTTGGGGAATGAAGGCAACGCGGCTCGGACTCTGCCGCGGCCGCTAAAACCAATGAGACCATGGATAGATTGCCTGCGCCGCGTCGGCGCCTAAGCGAGTGTATTGACAGACTCCGACGAGTCTTTTTGACCACGGTGTTTGAGGGGCTGGGTTGCGGCCCAGCCATGGAGATCAGGTCGTCGGACCTTGCATTGCGTGCGCAAGAATTTAAAATACTAATACTTTCTCTGGATGATGGTGTGATTGTGGAAGGAAGTAAATTTGCATGGGCCGTGCAACAGCAGGGCACTGGGATTAGGATACGCGGTTGGTTCTGACTGTAACGCTGTGCCGTAGAGCTGCGCGGATGATGATCCTTCGTCAGCTTCTTTGGTCTTCTCGCGACTTTCGGGGACGGGACGAAGGAAGCACCACGTGGATTTTGGCGGGGGCAGTAATTGGCAGTCAAAACCTTGCGGAACTCGGGTACTGCTTTCGTAGCTCATACCTTAAAGGGCTTCTTATCATTAAGATTTGAGAGTGAGCAGAATGGCCAGAACAATCTCAATTTTGCCAGCGCATCATGATCAGGGGTTATCCTACACCCCTGGTTGCGCCACATACCTAGGACCAAGATGGACATCCTAGAGATTGCACCGTTTTCATTCCAATCGAAGGATTCATGATGCAGGTTATCATTGCAAGGGGCCATGGATATTCCTATTAGATTTGCAGCTTGCGCAGAAATGTCAACATGTAGGTACCGCCGGCGCAAATAAACAGTTAGACAATTTCCCAGTCTGGCTTTTGTTGATCGTGGATACGCAATTCAACATCTCACCAAATAGGAAAAGAACACTCAAGGGGCAATTTCATCCTCAACGAGAACATTCACGTGTAGGTGTCCTGTCTGACGAGGATACTTCTACGCTTTGCAGCCGCGGATCCATCCTCCTCCTTACTTGTGTCTGCGGCGCGGCACCGGCTCCCACCTTCAGGGCTCTCACTACATCTCGGTAATATTGCAGGTACGAATTAACGGTGGTTCTATAAGATGCTCGAGTTCGTTCCGTAAACTCCGAAGCGGTGGTCCGAAGATGTGGGGCCGTAGTGCGCCCATGCGGCCCCACCCAGTGCAGCCTGGACCCGTTCCCGGTTGTCTTCTCCGTGGAACGTTCCCCGAACCAAATTACATGCCAAAACCTCTCTTATACACATTTGGAACTAGCGGAGACTTGGTATCGGCAAGCTAACTCAACACACCGACGCCGGAAATAAAGCTCCGGGGCGAAGCAGGGCTCCAGGCGTGCGGAGAGCGACACAGCCACGATGCTTGGCGGGCATTGCCTCCTCGTGCGCGTATTCCTCGAACACCTCCCCGCACTCCTTCACCTACTAACCCACGCATTGCAAATTCGAAGCAATTCTCTGGCCATGCCACCTCTAAATCCTATAGAGATACAGCCGTGAATGCCCTGCAGCAGCTTCAAGTTCCAGGACGGCAAGAGCTGACAAAGTAATCGCGTCATCAGTCCGAGTCGGCGCCAACTACCGCTGACCCCGCTACAACCGGGCCCCAATGGCTGCCTCTGCCGACAAAAGAACTCAGGCTCACAAAATCGCAACCTTCAACTACATGAAGTGGAATGACCTATACAAGACCGAAAAGCCATTCCAGATCGTCATTGACATCCCCAAAGACGCTCCCGACCAGCGAACTACCAACATCGAGTTTGAGGCAGGGCCTGAGGAGACCATCACCGATATTCGTGGTAGCGTGGACTCGTATAACCTTGATCGACATGGATTTGCGTATTTTCCGATGGATGTACGCTTGCCTGCGAGGAGATTTTCAGATCCTGGATTGGTGAATGAGAAGTACATCCCTGAGTGTGTGTCGTTGATCAAGAGGGTGATTCCCGATGTTGATCGGGTTCGTATTTTTGGTTGGCGCTTACGGAGTAGTGGTGATCCCTCGGCGTCGACTGTGATGGGGAAGATGATGTTCAAGCCCGCGTCGTCGCCTCATGTCGGTAAGTGTCTTGCTCACCTTTGTGGATGTCATCACCTCCGCTTACACGTGTGTTCAGATCAAACTCCAGGAGCTGTCCACGACATGGTGTCGGACTACTTCCCTGACGAAGCTGCAAAGCTTTTCCGTGGCCGTGTGAGAACAGTCATGTGAGTGCTCCCTCCCACTTCCAACGATGTTTTGGTGGGCCCGGGATAATATGATGTCTAATGTTTGGTTTTCGTGTGACAGCATATGGCGCCCTATCACTGGGCCGGTGGAAGACTGGCCACTCGCAGTTTCCGAGGCCGCCACAGTTCCGCCCTCTTGCCTAGTCGAGGCCGATCGTATAAGACCGAAGTACCGTGGCCCATTGCTCTATATGCTTCCGCAAGAAGGCGTCAAGTGGCATTACCTGAGCAAGCAGCGGAACGATGAGGCCTTGGTGATGAAGATATTTGATACCAAGAAAGGAGTTGCGGGCTGTAAGTCTCATCCCTCTTTCTGTCTACGTACTGAGCATTGGTTTGAAATAGCTGACTCTAGACGACAGATTGTGCTCATGCGTCGTTCAAGATCGCTGACGCGCCGCCAGATTCATTGCCACGGGAAAGCATCGAGGTTCGAGCCATGGTATTCAGCGACGAATAGGAGCAATCACTGTGTAATTCATGTACCTACATAGGTAGCGAGGGGAGGGGAGATCCCGGGGTGAGGAAGGGGGGGGGTTGTTTAAATGATATTTATGTAGGTTATATGAGTAGGCCCGTAATAGAAGCGAACGAATGAATGATCCTAGCGTTCCTTGGTGTGATATGTTATCTCAGAGTACTCCATCGGCAAGGGCTTCTCCGTCCAGCTCTTAGGTAACCTGCATACCGTCCTTTCCCACCATAAGCCCTCACCGTCGACCGTACAATTTAGCTTTGGAAGCTTGATTGTTGAGCTTGCCCTGAATATAACCCTGGGAAATCTTTGTGAATAAACTTGTCTAGGTTGCAAGGAGGGGAGGACAGAACCTACCTCTGGGTTGGGCTTACATCGTCGCACCGCCAGGACTGCCTGACGGCTAGCGTATCAGCCAAGGCATTGTAGCTAACATTTGTCGAGATATTATCCCAATAGTTGGGCTCGTCGCTAGTCCGCCGATGCGGAGAGCAACCCACCCAAAAGTTTGGGTTATACGAAGTCGAGTTTATATTTAGTTCCGGGCTGAAGGCCTGGCAAGAGACGGCTGTAGATAGACCAGCGTTCTCCAAGAGCAGCTGTAATGTTCCAGTGCGGTTATTATCCGGGGGCGTGTCGTTCGGGTACTCGTACTGAAACTGTATCGGCGGCGGCAGGAGGAAGAAGTGGTGGTTGTCTGGATTCACGGAGTCGACAGTGCATCGCATCTCCGCTGCCCTCGGCATCTGAAGTGCGAATGGTTCCATGTCGTATCTCGAGTTTACTTGGCCGGTAACGGTGGCCGCCGAGGACGCAGTACAGGATGTGCCGTTGATTACGGGGGTATTGGATGACCACGGGCCGACGGTTATGTTTGTTTCGAGTTTCGTTCGTGGCGTGCATGCCAGCACCGGAAGCTTGACGGATGCTCCGGCATTAAATTGTATTCTTTTAACTATTATCAGCAAAGAATATTCCCATTCAACGGCGGATATAGATATAGGTAAGTTAAAAAGGAGAAGGGTGAAACGTACGGCCGGTCCGCCCCACCATCTTCGCAGTACCACGTCTGATCTATGATCAGCTCCAAGGACTTAGGATCCTGATCTATATACGCAGCCAAGGGCGGATCGAAACGAAAGTTCACATCAGCCGTATAAGCATTGCGATACCGTTCGGGCTCCCAAGCTCCCGAATAGCAGGTCGTCCAGTCGGGGGGCGGTAGAAGAAGTCCGTCGGGCAATTTCTGTGTTGAAAAGCTAGAACTACACCTGAGGGTAGCGTTCGTGGCCTCATTGGTGACTGTAAATCCTATTGCGGACGTGTCCATATACTCCGGAGCATTAGCAACGCCAAAGATATTCCAGAAGGGGATCAGGCCGGTTTGCAATGTAATGTTTTCCACCTTCCATGATGGGCTTGTGGATTTCTTCTTGCAGCTTTCAACCGCGTAACTGGCGGTTGGATCTGGTGCTCTAGGAGTTAGAGCCAAGGGAGAGGAGAGGCTGGCCGGTATACGGAATTTAGGGGGCCCACGGCAGAGTTCGACAAGATCGGAATTTGTCGTACACTCGACCTTCACCGTTACGGTGCCGTTCCCAACAAAAGTGATGCTATAATCAGTTAGATTCCATATTTTAAATCTTTTGTATTACAAAGAGTTACCGTTGCTTTTTGTTGTTGTCGTTACATACCCACTCCTGGTTGACCGAAAGTCGGTTCGATATGGTGTCGAGGACGACTCCTGGTACCAACATATTGTCGGTTACAGACCCAGCTGCGGTGCAATTCATGCTCAGAGTTCCTACAGTCTCGGCCGAGCCAGTCGAACAGCGAAACGAGCTCATGTCCATGATGTTCTTCAGGGTGAACTCTATCCCCGGCCTGTCCGTCTTGTAGGACTGGAAACTCTCCACCTCCCACGCCGGTGACGTGAGAGAAAGTGTGAGGCATCCCGCTGGCGGCGCTGGTGGAGGGACGTCATTACGTGGTGGAGGACCGGCCGCAAAGGACAATGGCAGAACTGCGCTGAGGGAGGCGAGGAGGTGTTGGCGATGCATCTTGTTCCTAATCTTTACGATTCAGCGTAGATACAAGGACGAAGTGATATATGTTAACCCTCGACACGGGGCGCAAGTAAAAGTCATCGGAAATAATGAACGAGCCGGTGGTTTTCCGACTGTCTGGAAGCGGGCGGAAAAGTAACGTTAGACCGTCTTATTTCTTTCACGCAAATTGCTGTCCTTCTTGATGGTAAGCCTAGAGGGGAAAATTTAGTGAGCAATAAGCAGCGCGGCAAAATAAATTGACGACGGCGCTACTGCTGCAGGTCCCTTCTTGGAGTCTTTATCCGACGATATTAGTACACAGCCTCTAAAGTCTTGCACACTGGTGACCTTAGAAATGGCGGTAACGCAAGCAGACCGGCACTTTCGTTAGCTTAAAAAGGACCGCCGTTTTAGTAGTCGTTAAATGTAAGGCTACCTACACAAATCGCGCCACATGGCGCAGTGTCAAGTTAAAATCGATCACCCAAATAGGCGGCCATGGTCAGCAGCACCGCACCGGGCAGTGAACCCCAACCGCCCAATATACGTGTAGTTCTGGTATGGGAGACAGATAAGCTACAGGGACTCGAAAACGGCAGATTTAGTGCTCGACAGGCGGGTACAATATGTAACGTCATCTTTGCTAGATGTTCGATGTATTGACAAGTCAAACAACAGTAAGCTATCCCTGATAGCCAATTCCATGTTCCGCTGGTACAAGCATGCAACGCTATGCTACGTATACTTAACAGATATTACCGCTATTGGCTAAAAGAATTGTCAGCTGGGGTATAATACTTGCTTTGGCTAAGACTTTATTTTTGAAAGAAGCCTAAGATGGAATGACTAATCCTTCTAGGAGGTTTCAACCGTATATTTACTTTCTATCGCTTTATTTCAGATTACTGAAAGCTGTGCTAAAGGCTGAGTACACTGCATCAATGTCCGCTTTCCACGAGCACCAGCTCGTCAACTCTACCCAAGGTATACTCGACCCACTTCCAAGTCTTCGAGCTCCTAGTACTCGTATGGAGTTCCCAAACACGCGTTCGTCGGTGAAATCGCAGTCCGCCGTACGAACAATATCCTTCGAACCCGCTGCCACCCCCATAGCATATCCAAAGGCTAAACTGAGGCTGATGCTGAGGCTGAGGGGTATTTTCGCCATTCTGTTTCGTTTCTTCTTGTTGTTGTTGTTGTTGTTGTTGCTGTCGTGGCAGCAGGGCGCGAAAGTCATTGACGTGATCGTGCCCGCAACCTAATGTTGCTATGCCTTCCCCGGCCAGAGCGTCGTAGAAATGTGGATTGAAGCTGGGATTTTTGGATGGTTCTCTCCGATGGCAGCCGCGTATACAAAGACGGCGGTCACCGAACTCGGGAAGGGGGATGCGCAGGAAAGCCAGAGACAGATGGAAGGGGCTGTTACTATTATCATTGTCCTTCTCACGGCGATGACGACGCGCGCTTCGTAATGCTCGGGAGGTCTCGGTGAACCAGTCAATCTGGCTTTGCTTGATACAATCTCGGTATCTGGCTGTGCGAATCCAGAAAATACAGTCGGCAACGCGAGCTGTGACGGCGCGGGAGCCACAACCTGAAGGTAGAAGTTGCCTATGCCGCCAGCGTGCTCTGGGCCTGGCTCGCAGAGGCTGAAAGGCAGATGTTGAAGTATCGACATCTGTGCTGGGCCTGCAGTCTAGATGGCTAACAAGAATGAACAGCTATTGTCAGGGAATGCATGATGAGTAGAAAAGAGAGAGATAGAGAGGGATGTTGAGGCCGAACTTACGTGATAATGCGTGGATGCCCTCGCTATCGTGGTTGCCGAAGACGGCTGGGGATACTGTCCGCGGAGACGGGTGGTACTGTCCCCTGAGACGCTCTCTTTGTAAAACGCCTGTTTTGTTAGACGAATCTGGGCTTATAAATTTCCTTTTTTGTACTTCGCCCACGTGACGTTGCTTGCCCTGGCTCAGGCTCGACTTAGTTGTTGCTCAATTGTTGCTCAGTCGTTGCTCAGGATTTGCTAAGGCTTGCTCATCTTTGCTCACCCTAAGTACCATTTTCGGCAGGCTACGCCACAACATACTGAATTAGTTTAACTCTAACCGAGCAGGCTTATAATTAATCCCGTATATAAAGACGGCCACAACGGTTCCCAATTTTAAAAAATAAATTGTGTTGTCTTTATAAGGCGGTGTTTTAATCCACTCTGCACAACTTCCCCGTCTGCATCGTCAACCACTCCCTATGCCCTTGGACCTTCCACTTCTCAGATCCAACCGCCGTGGGCGCCCAAAACAAATCGCTCGGGTCCACTTGCTTCTTGATGCGGAGCAAACGCTGATAATTACTCCCAAAAAATGCCTCTCCAAAGTCCGGCTCCATCACATCGCCCTCGTTCCCGTACCCGCCCGGTCCATATCCCCTCAGCCTACTCATCCAATCTTCGGTAATCTTTCGGTTCGTCACCTCCAGCTCTTTTTCGCCCGCCCCCGCTACCCAGCCCGCGCCCATAATGGTGAACCACACGGCATCCCTCCAGTGCGAGTTCGCCCCGTTCGCCGGCGTACCTTCCGGCTTCGCCGGGTTAATGTTATATTGGATAAGCGCAGAACCCTCCTTCACGATGCCGCTGACGGCATCAAACAGCGCGTCCCGCTTCATCGTATCATTCCACAACGCGCGCGGGAACAGACGCGACGCCGTTCGGAAGTTGGCGTTCGCGACGCCCTCGGTCGGGAAGTGGCGCGTCCACGCAGCATAGAAGTTGTCATGCTCAAAGTATGTCGGTGTGAAGTTAGTCAGGCCCAGCGCCGCCCACTCGGCGAACAGGGGCGCTGTCATGGCCTTGAACTGGTCTAGCGGCATCCCCGGGACGAGCCAGGGGAGCATGTTCCAGGTCAACCCGCCGCTCGAGCGCTGCGGGAAGACCATCGAGTACCCGTAGCTACCCTTGGCAGCGAACTCGGGCATGCGCCGCCAGTAGGCGTACAGGGCGGACCAGAACACGCTGCTAGAAACATTGGTATCGCCGCCGGAGACGATGGTGTAGGTGACGCCGGAGAAGGTCATACGCGGGTAGACCTTGACTGTGAGTGCGGTTACAACACCATAAGTGGCGCCGCCGCCGCCTCGCAGCGCAAAGAAGAGATCGGGGTGAGCCGTCTCATTGACCGTGACGAAGCGTCCGTCGGCCAGCACCACGTCAGCGCTCAGCACCTGATCGGCTCCTAGCCCGTGCTTGGTGCTCATTGGTGAGTGCCCGCCACCCAGAGTGTAGCCGCCCGCGACACCCACGCCCTTGCACTCGCCACCAACGCCTGTCACGTTGTACTGGTTGGCCGCAGCATACATCTCGCCCACCTGAACACCGGCGCCGATGCGGAAGGCCGGGCCCGAGTAGGACGGGGTGCGCACTGCAGGGAGGAACTGGATGCCCTTGAGGTTATGTGTCCAGATGGAGAGGGCGCCGGCACCCATGGACCTGCCGAGAAAGTCGTGGCCTGTATTCTTGACGACGAGGCGGAGGTTGGCGTTGCGCGCAAAGTTGACAGCCAGCTGCACCTGCGCCACCGTCGTGATCTTGACAGCATACGATGGGAAGCCGCCGAGCGTGCAGGTTGACGAGTTGCCCTTTTGCGGTGAGCACGTCTCGCCTTGGAAGAGCGGCGACATGACCGACGTGGGGTCGCGGACGCTGCCTTGTCAGACTCGAGGTTCCTGAGAAATAGCCGAGGGGGCTTACTGCGTCTCGGACTTGGTCCAGTTGGCAAGCATGTCCTGGCATTTAACGGCATTGTAAGCTGTCGTATTGCGGTAGCAGACGGCGCCGATGGGGACCGTCTTGATCAATCCGCCGCCGGTGAGCAGGTCCAGGACCGTCCAGGCTGGCGGAGCCGGGTAGCCGGCTTCGCCAGGAAAGACCTTGCAGGCACCAGTTACGTTTGTACTGTGGCGACGGGCATCCTTTCCCCCAAAGTCAAAGAGAGACGCGTTGGTAAGCTTCAGCGCAGTCAGATTCGCCAGCACGGCATCCGTCAGCTGAATGCGAGACACATCGTCTTCGACGCTTGCCACTACCTCCCCAGCTGGAGCAATCGTCGTCTTGTTGGCAGCTGCTTGTCGCGTTAGCGGACCAGATACCACCACACCACACACTCAGTGGTGTTGGGGAGGAGGGAGGAGCATCACCCAAGACCGTGCCGTCTCCCGTCACAATCGTCTGCGCCGCAGCAGCAGCGAAGTGAAGCGCCCAAACAAAGGCTCGACAGAGTGAATGGGGCGGCATTGTGATGTCGCGCCACAAAACCACGCCCTACAATGTCGAGAGGAAAACGGTTCGGATGGAGGAGCGGAGTGGTGTGTCCCCATGTGCGGCAGTGGCATGCGTCCCGATCGTTATGTATCGTCCCACTGGGGTGTTGCCAGTGTCATTGCCGCAAACTTGGTCCCTCGGATGGCCCCTCCGCAAATATCCGGTGTTTACGTGGGCTAACATCCCTACGCACCTGTGCAGTGCCCTGAGATTGAGTTTAATAACGGGACAGAACGACGCCGGGCAGACGAAATCAAATCGTAGGAATTCTTCGAGGACAATAGAGATGAAGGTAGTGGCCACTCTGTCCAGCATGCATATGAAACAGACGGCAAATCAAGTACGCCTCGCAGTAAACGCCTCCCCGGGATAAATGCCGCCTCAAGATCCTACGTTGAAGCGTTGGCAGGGGCGGATTCTGAGCCAAGTCACTATTTTCGGGGAATGCACCTAGTAGGAACATGAGACTCTATTCATTCTTCGCCATTTCATGCGCTCAGCGGCAGGGTAAATCCTCTGGGAATCCACGTTGGGCCGGGGAAACTGGCAAGCTGACCAGTGCGGCACAGCGACCAAACAGCCAGATTACAGGCAGATGGATGATGGGGTTGCACGGCATACTACCAACAGCTCTCTCTGAAAAGGCTGCAAACACTTATATATTAGCCCGTGACACAAATGTCGGCCGGACAAGACCGCATTCGCGCCAACTCCCTGCCTTCCAGAATCTGCCGCAGAACATGCCCCGCTAACCGCCTGTGCCGCAACCCCCGCACGGATAATCCTGAGCCCTCATCATGATCTTCAGCGGGGATCGAGCGAAGGCTGGTTGAACTACTGAAAGAAATGGCCGTCTCCCGGTTCCCAACCATGGTTCGCTTCTGCGCTGCTTTCCATGCTGATAATGCATGAAACAAGCGCTGAAGACGTCAAGGACACACGCAAAATACAACTGGGGCCATCCTGGCAGAGAGGCCCGGGGGGACCCGAGGCCGCAGAAACATTGTGCTGTCTGCCCTCTAAGCTCTTGTGCGCCGCCAAAATGCACAGGATGGATGACTAGCATGATTATGATGTCAGTAACAGACTTGGAATTTTCAACCTACGGATTGATGAACGTTCAATATCGATGAATCTCCCCGTTGACTTGCTCAATAGTCCTCTCGTTCGTCAGCTCCAAGTTGCTTTGGGTCAGGTTAAGGAGCCGAGATCGCATTGAGAAGATATTATATCGGTGCAAATGCTCCAGCTTTATCTTCATTTCCTGTTTGGGTTCCTGAGAAGGAGATTGCATGGTTCAACTCCAGACGTCATTCAATATACCTAGGCTTATTCTTACGGGTGCTGCGGTTCCTGTAACTTCGATTCCTGTGCTAACTAGCGCAATGAACAAGCTCAAGTCAATCACATGGCCACCTGGTTCGCCCATAGGGTTGTCCAATAGATCATTCAAAACGCCAGGTGGCTGGGAAAGAAAGTATCAGCATTCGCACCTGGTCACGGAGTTGCGATTGTGAGAAAACCTTCGGAGCTATATTGTGTGGTGTGGATGATTGAAGTCAAGTTGCCCTCTCCTTGGTAAGCATCTGGCTGCCGAATCTCAATCCCATCTGACATTGATTCACGGCACAATTCCCCACCAAGCCTTAACAGCCCGCTTCTAGCGTTCACGATCCTCGCGTAAGAGCCTACCACGAATGCGACCGCTCCACCCATGTTCCGCCCACCACGCTGACTCAAACTGGCCACTTAACATCGATCGACATCGCTGCGTCCATCATTTTATTAGATGTTAGGGTAGGAACACAGCTCCGGATTTTTTGTAGCCACTACTAGGAGAAAGCTTGTATAATAAGATCTTACGACGATTTTTAACATATTCACGTATTTTCCTTATTACGTTATTTACCGTTACTGGCGGTACATGTTATATTATCGCGATCTTTTTAGTCCCCCAAGATAAATACTAGCTACTAAATTATTATAAAGTAAGGGTTAGTATTTCAAACTTTTGCCCTTATTGGTACTGTTAGAACAATATTCTCATTCTCTTAGGTACATAAAAATACGGGCTCATGATGTTCTGGTGAACCGAGACCTGCAGGAACTTAATAAGGGGATGCGCAAGGCTAGGATGCAGGAGCAAGTCTTTACAATCCGGGAGAAGTGGCAGGGCTTTGCACTGGAGAATACGAACGAGGAGGAACCAAAGGGAGCAGAACGGCGGAGGTGTGATACAACCGATGGCGGAACTTGCCGCATGATGGTGATTGTCAGACGCGAGTGAAGGAAGTTATCGACTCACCACACCAGATTATCCATGACAATCACACATTCAAATCTTCATCTAACCCGTCCAGAAAGCCCAGATGTTCCTTCGGTAGTTCCTAGCCATTATGGAGTACCGGGATATCCCGATGGGGGGCTCAAACGTACCGGTGGTTTGGATATACAACCACCAACCACCATCGCGGCACCAACATCCTGGACGGAGGATGGGGGGAGCTTCAGGTGATTTGCAAAGAGCGGCCCGAACCTTCACTAGGAAATGGGATGATAGAGCCCAAACGAGCTCTGCTGGCACACGCGAATGTGGGGTTCAGCCAATCACGCTTGCAGCCTTGTGGCGGTCTCTCATGACAAGTCGATGAGAATGTCACACCACACTCCTGTGCAACTCTGCGCATCGACGCCTTGATAACCTGATGGCATGTGGCTATATCCTGCTGTTGGGGTACGTTCTTTGGGAGATTGTCGGTTCGGGGATTATTGACAGCTCAAGTTAGCATATCTAAAGCTATTGGTAATCTTTGCTCACACAACCATATTGGCAACTTGCTGCCATTCCCAGCACAACCTCCCATCACACAACTAGCAAGAACGCGTTAACAATGTCTGAATTGTAAGTGATACGTTCAAGTCGCTGATACACACGTGGAGAAACTAACATTTGTCAAGGGGTCTGGATGATTTTTGCTGGCTTGACGGAATCGATGAGCGTACGTGAGAACCTCGCGAGGCCTTTTGTGTGCTAACCATTCCAGAAAACTGCTATATGCCTGTCGACCGCCAGCGCCCCTCTAAATCCTACGACTTTGGTGAGAACGGCCACACGGGGAGTATCACGACGTGGCATGAGCTTCTCCAGCTCACGGCACCGGATGACAGGCATGGCGTCGTCTACGTACGGGGGGACTTCCCGGACAACACCAACTCCATCTTGGCTCGCGCCCAACGGCGAAATCCCACCGGAACGTTTGGTCTAGGCGTCTACGTGGATAAGCAGTTGGAGCCGGGGCAAGTCTCCACCGTCCTGGAACAGACGGCCGCGCATGGCCTGATCAACATGCGGTGGCCTTGCACGCGTCTCAACTATGTGCAGAACGACGAACACAGGCAACCTGTCATTGTTGCCGACTACACGGCCTGCTCCTTTGTCAAGGACCAAACCGTCTATCAGATCGTCCACATCTCCCCGAGAGGCCCGAGCTCCCCCGGCAGCATCAGGGGTGGCGCCAAGCCTCTCCCCCGGGTGAACGTCAAGGTGAACATTGGTGGCTTGCTACGCTTTGGGTCTGCGAAGTCTCTCTTTGCCGATGATCTAACTCACTGGCCACTGTATGACACCTATTCTTCGAAGCGCCCCGAGGACGATGACGGTCCGTACTACACTCTAGCCTGTCAGAGTGAGAGGTTGGCTAGAAGACTGGAAATGCGGCTTTGGATCAACCGCGAGGCTATCAACCTGCGGGAGGCGGTAACCGAATACGACAGCAATAACAGACTGAAGTACGCCTGCAGCGACACTGGTACGACGCACAACGACGATATTATTGCTCTACACGCCGAAGTGCCCGAAAGCATTGCGCAAAGCCCCATCAACATTGTTGCCGCATTCTCCCTCGTACCCGCAGACCAAGATGTGCATTTCGGCAAGACACGGGTCATCACCAATTTGGAAGTCAGAGACCATTTGGGCGTATCGCCTTCATCGCTGTCGGCGCCGTACAGGCTATGGTCTTACGTCACACATGAGCCTCCCGGGCTCGAAGCCCAGCAGCTGAACGCCATAGGGAGATGCACCGAGGCGATTCTCGGCGTGTCTGCTGTCCCGGTGCTGATGCCCGGGTCTCGGGATGCCCTCCTGCGGGAACGGGAAAGTCCTTCGATCGTCAGGGAACCACGGAGTTCCAACTCGACAGCCATTGCTCTCATCAAGAACATCATGTCAGCCCAAGTGGTGGATTTTGAGAACGCCTTGTAAGTACTTCTTTATTCTGGCACACGGCCTTGTCCGGTGTGATTAGAAATCTGACAATGTCGAAGCTGGCAGATTCGGTTCCTGTTGAAAGTCCTGAGGTGCCTCCACGTCAACCGCCGAGACCTTCGCAACTGCACACCTCTCAAGGACCCCACAGGCTCTCGGTCAGGCGCAACGGATCCGAATCACGAGTGGAGTCTCGAAATGCTGTCCGCATACAAGATCACGCTCTCATCCGCCCTAGAGGGTATCTACACTTGGATTGTCGCAGTTGTCCCGTTCCTTCACCGATCCGCGTCGGCAGACCTAATCGCAGGTGTCTTGCCCAGCGACGTTTGCTGTGCACCTTTGGATCCACCCACACCTGAGCCAGTCTCTCCAATCGAGCAGCAATTTGGAAGTGACAATCCGCCTCGGAGAGATAGGCGGCCAGGTGCCGAGCAGGTGAAGCAAAAGATCAGGATGCGAAGCCAGAAGTGGTACTGTGCCATGATCATCTGGTACATCCTCCTGGAGCTGCCCAAGGAGTACCTCACACGGGACATGCGGGATCGGTTGTGGAGCGTGATCGAGCCGCTCACATCGAACCAGTTCAAGAACGAAGACAACCGCACGGATACCGCCATTCTCGATGACGCATACGGGTGTATTCTGCGGTGGTATCACAGCTTCTCGGTCTGGAAACTGTACCGCACTCTCGAGACCGAGGATCCTGTCCGGTTCGGGAAGCTCCACATCGAGGTCAAGGAGGCAGAGCACAAACAGCTCTCGGATCATTGGCAGGAGAAGGCAGAAAAGGCCCTCCGACTCTTTGGGCAAGGGCGCTATCTTCGACAGACGCTGGGGCACGAAGTTGCGTACCTCGCCGTGGTTGGCGCCGAGCTCGGCGTGGATCAGGGACCACGCATCCAGCTCGGCGTCAACCTCACGTGCCTCGAGCATGTGACCAAACTGATCGACAGACGACAGGGCACCTCGACACTGTACCCAGGCGCCGCGCGCGTATCCCGCTGGGACAACCACGACGTTCGATCCGCAGTTAAGCGGCCGGCGCCCTGGGAGCTGAGCTGCCTTGGCCATCATGTTCCCCTGTGCTTTGACCTCCGGGAGAACCAAGAGGAGGTAATGCAAAACTGTTGGCAGTTTCTCTTGTCAGATGGGCTCTTCCTCGCATCGATCGACCCCTGCAGTGTCAACGCCGTCAGCCAGTGGTGGGATTTGACGGCCTCGGCCATTGTCTGCACCAAGCTCCTGGAGGAGATCGAGTTCGCGTTGCGAAAGCGCGAGTCGTGGATATCCCCTGATTCTTTGGGGACAGAGGGGTTTCAAGGAGCTACGCAGGCATCGTATGTCAGGTGTGATTCGCCGACACCGTCACTGCGATCAACAGCACCACACAGAAAGGTCCCTTCCAAGGGAGTTCGCTTTGACGAGTCAGCAAAGGCCGACGATTTCAGAAGTGGCGATTTCAAGAAGAGCGAATTCGGACGTCCCGGGAGGAAGAGCCCATTGTACGCCGAAGCGATCCAGGGGAAAGAGATGCAGCGGTTTGCCGAGGTCTTTGCTTGGGAAAGACGACTGCCACTTGGGCTATTTCACCCCGACACCTCCCTTCTCTCCCTGGGCAACACGCCGGATCTATTTGATGTGAAGCAGACCAAGAGCGTGTTTCTACGACCCCAGATTGCGAAGAACTACGAGAAGCAGTGGAGAACGTCCGGAGTGCCTTGGACACTCGAGAACATCTTCAACATCTTGCGGGCCGCGGCGCTCAGACACATCAGCTGCGTCGACCTGTCTCTCTCCATCGACTCGAACGGAGGACCTGACATAGTGATAGCCCAGAAGCAGGGGAGGGTTCAGTGCGTGGATGGGGAGTTTTGGTCGTCGTTGCCACTGACACCCTTTGAGACACTGGACACCAGGTCAGCACGCAAAGTGATCAAGGCTCTGAAAGCCAACCCCGGCCTTTTGGATCTCTATTTTGTCGGGCGGCAAGAAAGGCACCCCAAATTCTCTTCTTTGGAGCACGATGTTCAAGTGGTTCTACGTCACCCCCGCCTCCGACAGAAGTTCCTCGAGACCTACCAGTCGTCACTGCTCAACACCTTGAACGACAACTTAGTGGACCTCGGCATCAAGTATCGCCTCATCTTCATGCGGCAACTAACCTCCGAGACAGCTCGGGGAATGGTCTACGTGTGGCACCCGGACGCGCTCGACACCTTGGATAGCCACCTTGGCTCGCTGTCTCAGTTTTCCGACGTGCCGGGCCAGCAGGCGCCAAGAGGCGGCGAGGAGCTTTGGGTGTCGAGTATTTCGCTGATTCACTGGCGTCTTGAGAGCCAGAGCGAGACGGAGGTACAAGCCATCGAGAACAAGCGCGACACTTCGCTGGCTCCTGGCCTTGCCTCCAAGACAACCGGCGAAGGCCAGACTCTGGTGGGGAGGATCTGGGGCTGGCTACCCGCACTCGCCTCGCCCATGGACAAGCAGGAGAGTGTCGACGACGGCAAGGCGGTCACGGGAAAACCAGGTGCAGTGGTTGAGTTCCCGCCTGCGACCGTCATCGACCCCAGGAAAGCCAACGAGAGCTCCGAGAAGCACGTGTCCAAGATTCGGGAGCTGTCCGTGTCCCTCGTCATGACGGGGGATTGGGGGCGATACTGGACGTGCACCGTCATGTCGGAGCTGATCGATGAGACCACCGCATGGAAGTACGCACAGGAGGTGCGCGAGATCATGCAGATGTTTGTTCACCAGCACTACACGGGGCGCGTGCTCGTGTTCCTCCTTTTGCTGAGCTACCTTTGCGAGGGCCTGGCCGTCGAGTGCGAGAACTTCCAAGACGAGCTGGAGAAGATCATGGAGATGGACGCCATCATCCTGCTCAGGGGCATGGCATGGAGCAAGTCGGACGTCGCGCTCAAGAAACTCAAGCGCATGCTGTGGGGGCTCGAAGCCCTTCGCATCTTCAGCGACAAGCTCGCGCGCGCCATCAACGAAGTCACACGTGCGCGCGACAAGATGGCAACGTGGCTGATGGTGGGCTACAATCTGCGACACAGCGACATGGAGCGCGAGAAGCAGCGCGTGGTCGAGGAGTTTGACAAGCGCCGGGACCGCCTGCGCAACGCCCACGCCTCGATCCAGCAGCGCATCGAGCAGGGGAGCCGGTTACGAGAGGGCATCAGCTCCGTGATTGGCGTGGAGCAGAACGAGAACATTAGCATGCTAACTTGGGTCACGATTGCGTACCTCCCTCTGGCCTTCGTCGCAGGCGTCTTTAGCATGGATCACCTCATTTTGCCGCTGGATGCGGGGTGGCCGATGTATGGGTGGTTGACGGCGGCTTTTCTTGTGTGCACGGTTATGTTTGCGCTTACGTTGCAGTACTGGATCACGACGTTTCGTCATGTGGGCGCGGCGATCCATAGGTTTCCGGAGAAGGCTTCTTCGAGGTTGCATTCTTTTAAGAAGGGGGGGAAGATGTCGAGTACGTCGGCGGTTACCGGTTGGAATGTTGCTGGTCGGTTTGGGATGAGGAGGCGTGGGGTAGGGAGGTCTGCGAATGATGAGGAGGCTGGGAGTGGGGGACGCTAGGGTGGATGAGAACTACATGGGCGAGTGACAACTAAAACGGGGAGAGTTTGCAGGCTCCGAGATGACAAGTTCCTGTTCATATTGATGACCGACCGGAGGGATAACACCAGGATCACAGGTTCAGTGTTCCGAGGCGAAGGATGGGACGGCAGGTTTCATAAAACTCAAGTCATATTAAATTGCAACCAGTTGCCGACAAACTAGGTCCCTTGGTCCCATCGAGCTGCTCAAATCAAGCAAATATGAAACCAAGTCTTGAGGAGCCAAGTTCAAGACAAGTAATAAGTGCAAAGCCGTGGCAACATCCGTCACATGGGACTGAAGCTCATCGGAAACCATGGCCTGCTCATTCTGCTCAGTGTCGATGCACTACTTCTGAAACGTCTGTGCTACGCCAACATGGCGGTTCGCAGGGCATCCAAGTTTGCCGCCATCTTGTTCTTGTTGAATGCCATCAAGCACGGCGCGACCTTGCCCGCGATGTTATCCGCCATGGCGCCGATGGCATACTCGAAGATCTCGAAGCGCGTCATGGGGGCGCCGAGGACGGTGACGCTGCTGTATTTGTCCTTGTTGGCAAAGTGGGAGGTCGACCACGAGGACCACTCGCTGGTGATGTGGTGCAGGATGGTCTCGGCCTGGTTGATCTTTTGAATCTCGCTGGCCAGCGCATTCGTGGTAGGGGTGTTGGTCAAACCCGTGCTAGCCAGGCTGTGCATGACAGCCTCGGTGGCCTTTATCCACTATTTCATGTTCACTTACAGCCCCGGGCCCATCCGCTTCCATACCACCAAGCAATCTGCGGCACACATGATCGCACCCGCAAGGATGACTGTCCCAACCTCTCACCATTTCCCTCCATATGCGAATGTCCACATGGATGCTGCCACTGTAAGATCCCTTAGCCTTAAAAGGGAAACCAAGATCGACAACGTCTTATATTCCTGTTTGGTCCCCTGATGGCCAGCATTGGAGACAGCCTTTCTAGGACAGGTGAAGGTAAAGCGAAGAAAGAAGCAGCCGCATGGAGCGGAAAGATGACCTCAAAGAGACCTAGACTAGTGTAGCTGGCCGCTACAGACAGGCCTAGGATCCTCTATGTGGAGTTGCTGAGATAGAAAGACATTATGTGGATGGCGCGGCTAGAATAATGCAAGTTGTATGAATGTGTAGAGAGAAAGAAAGAGCCTTGAAAGCAGTGAGGTTGGCTGATGAAACATGGATTGTGCTTTGGAGACTTTCGGCGCTTTATTTTAAAAATAGCCACCACTCATTGCATGCTCGGGTAGAACAAAAAAACGGTAGTTACGAGGGAACTGACCGTTATGTGTGATGGACCGGTCCCAAAACTTGACCCATCCCTGCATTTGTAATCACAGCAACTATAGCTGGGATAATTTTTAGACTCACCTCGGCTCAGGTGGCCCTCAGTGCGGCCCACCCCTTGCTCAGGATCTGCGACTAATACAGACTCGGCCAGAAAAAAAGTGTCGGGTGAGACTCTTAAGGTAGTCGGTCGCTAAAAGAAAAGAGCTTCATCCGAAGATACTTATTCTAAAATCAGGCTCCCTTCACCCTTAGCTCACCTTCGGCTTATTATCACATCCCTTTAGCTCACCATATAATGAAATTGGTAACATTACGCAACGAGGGATAGATTTTAGGCTAGATAAGAGCGTCTCATTTCTAGTCTCTAACCGCCATTCTCTTAACATTCATTACATTAAAGCTTAAATTTCTTAATAACCTAAATATAGGCCGTAAGATGGATTAGTAAATTACCGTAAAATAGTACAGAACATCCTAATGTCATTTGAGGATAGTCTGTGGTATACTAATATATAAATTTAATACGGTATATAATAATACTAGCCTTAAATATGCTAGTACCTTAACAGCAGTTATAATAGATCTGTCACAGCGAGGCACTATTAGTGGTGAGGCTAACCTTTCGGTAAAACAAATCCCGTTCTAATACCTGCTGTGGCAAACATGCCTTGATTCTATTTAACGCCTCTAAAATATGGCGACTGTGTCATCCCGGCCACGAGGGGGGAGGTAGGTATACTTGAGTAATAGCCACTACTCGAGTAGTACTCAAGTATACGTACGGGTTAAGTACTCTACTAGTCTAGTAAAGTACGGGTACTGACCCACGACTCTACTTAAGTATACTCATTCCAACACCTGCTGCAAGCATGGGCTTTCTCGGGATCTGGCCAGTGAGGCATAACTTCTGTCCTCTCCACGGTATATTCCTCAATAGTAAGGGTTAGGAAAGGGCCCCTTCGGGCCATCTTATAGAAGCCAAAGATCAGAGGGGGTGAGGAGGGCCCTGCTGAGTTCTATCAGTTATCCTAGGTGGTACTGGAATCACAGCATGGTTATCGTTTTGACCGGTAGGCGGATTTCCGGGCATCGACGCCGTTGGGGTGACTGGCAACATGGGAAGAGGAGCGGCCGACTCAGGCATCGATTTACGGTTCCATCGCTGAGGTGGATAGCACCAAGCCAACAGACCGACGATAAGGGTTGGCAATCCAACCCCAAGACCTACTCCAAGGGCGATCTGGTCCGATGAGCTGCCAGTTGGAGATGCAGTCGGGATTTCTGTTGGCATGGTTTGCCTTGAGGTTATGGATGAGGTCGTAGTGTCGGCAGTCCCAGTCGATGCCGTGGTACTTGTAAGAGAGGGTGTGGACATCCGACAAGAAGAAGTGGGTATGCCTGACAATGCTGATGTGGCGGGGCATGTAGGTGTAGTGAAAGAACCTAATCCGACGGTCAGCGTTCATATCTACCCGAGCAGTAGGTGATTATTTCAGACAGCCTTACAAGTGCTTGTAACGAGGCCGTGTACTCCCGTGCAGATGTCGGCATCCCACACGTAACAATCATCCTGTGTGTAGCTCCATATGCATTACTCTTGGTTCTCATTCCTAATGTCGACGATGCATTGTCCACATACTTGGCACTTGATTTGGATACAGTCGTCACGTGCGTAGGCCTTCTTCAATGAGGAGGAATTTTGGGATGATGTGTGGCAGTTGGCCTGCGTCGGCTTTTTTTTCCCATTCCAATCACGGAGATAATAGCACGGTTCTGCAGTAGCAGCAGCGGTGTGCCACTTATTCTTTAGAATGCTGCTGGGGTGGAGAGAAAGTCTGACATACCTCAACTGCAAAGATGCTCGAGAAGGCCAGGGCTGTAAACAACTTCATAGGGTTTATGCTTGATTCTTCAGTGGTAGAAAAATCTGCCAAGTTACTATTAACTCGAGCAATCAGTGCAAGCATTTCGCAAAGGTCTACGCCGGGTCTAATATTCGAACGACGAAGTGGCGGCGTGGGGAGAGTGTAGCGTGGGAGTTGCGCCCCACTATTAGATCGTTACTAGATTAGGACTAGCGTGAGAGGGCCATGCGCCCTGAGAATATTCTTAGGCGTGGCTGCGGCCCCCTCACAGTTGAGGACAATCAACCATCCTTCACACTCGTTTTCAAGAGCCTTAAGATGATAAAGGGAGGCCTCACAACGGGAATGCGCGTAAATGTGGGCTATGCCGGTTTCATGTAAATATATCCATATATATAAATATATTACAGTCTGGCAACACACACCCATTAGTCACGGGGACTGCCCTGCTGCCTTGTGTCACATGACTAGGTAGACTATGGGCACTAGGCCCAATTGGGAAAGAGGGGCATTTGCTACAACTAGCCTGCTTCCTCTCTTTCTTCAACCAACTATTCTACAATCAAGGTCAGAATAACTTCATTCTATCGATCCCCGTGACACATTTATCATTTTATCATCACTTTAGAGATGCCTCAGGCTGGAGGTTTATCTGCGCTACTCTTCTAATCACGGGAGGATATTTTCTCTGTGTATCAACGAAACGAAACTACGTAGCTCGGGGCGTCTCTTTCTTAGATGTACTTCACTCTATTGTGTGAAGTTAGTGGGATTTAATCGAAGGCTAGAATAGTGGCATGCACTGCTGTAGACATTGGCGTGACAGGATTCTGAGTGGCCAAAGTGCTCCTGCTGGGGTGGTTCGGCTCCATTTTGAGGCTGTCGCTGTGCGCAGGCAATAGAATCTGGGAACCAAAAAGCTGAAACAGCGTCTGGACTAAAGAAATAGCAGGTACCGGCTCGACGGAGTCGGAGACAACAGAGACCAGTGGGTTGGTTGGGCGGCTTTCCAAGTATGAAGCCACGTCCGAATCTTTCTGGATTTCAAGGCTTACGAAGGCGTCCAGCTCAACTGGCCATCTCCTGCCTCGACAGAAACATCATCTACCAAAGCATAATCAAAATTCACGTCAAGTCCCAGGTACTCGATTGGATGGGTGAAGAATCAACCTCGACTATCCGGCGGCATCAAGCTCTCGGCCGTGAAGAGGACGGGGCACCAGAATCGAAACGACGCCGTGCGGTGAGGTTTGTCGATGACGAAGTCTTTAATAGCCCCGCGGTGACGAAACTGCCACTGGGTCCGAGGATGCTGGACCTCCGGGTTAGTCACCACTTCTGCTCCCAATTGACCCCAAAACATCTACATCATCATAAGACTGCCTCGGAAACTCGCTGTGTCGGCTTCCTAGACACCAGCTCCCACGACAGGTTCCGGCACGAATTCTTCAACCGCTGCGAGGGATTTTGCAGCCCAGCAATCTGCTAAAAGGCGGTTGTACCCGAGTCAGGGCTCTGAAGAGACTGAATCAGGTCCTTGTACAACCACGTATCGACGAATTCTCCGTCCTACAACAGCTCTAGCTGGCGCATCGCATCGCATTGGCCGTCTTGAAGTTCAACTCAGCGCGATAGCCATGGTCAATACAGGGCTTGCAGGACTTGTAGCTCTTTGAACTAGGCTCTGACGCGTATGATGTGATAAAAGCTCGCCGCATTGCGTCCCAACCCTGCCTGCTTAGACCAAGATATCAGGAGCTGAGGCGAAAGAGCGTGGTTACGGAAAGGATCTGCGGAAGCCTAAATTTCAAGAAGCCGTGTGTGTTATGGGGTCCTGTTAGAGCTGGAGTCTTATGATCTTAGCGCTGAGTTGGAGGAACTTGGCCGAGCTGAGGGTGGGTTTGGATAATCCGCACCTCCGAAGGATGAAGCGGCTAAAGGCAGGCCGTCAACAAGGCACTAGCGTCGGGGCGTTGCCAAGGCCGCCAAATAAGGGGGCAATTGAACACGATCAAGCCACCAGCTGTTCTCCTTCAACTCGGCCTCTTCGTCCGACTCGAGACTTGTACTATCGTCATTTGCGCACGAGATGTGAACCATTGCGATACGCCAGACTCAGAGCGCACATCGACTTCGTCCTCCCGAACCTATGACGGACCTCAACAATGTTGTCAGTGGGGTTGCCGGATTTGTAGCTGTCGCCTGCGTTTTCTGGCTCATTGGTTTTGCACAGAGAAGAAGACATCCAGGGAGCAAGACCTTCCACCTTGCTCAGAGCACGCCGCCGGCCCCCCCACCTCCCAATTCAGACATCTCATCCGTCCCGAGCCACTAGATCGGTGAGCTCTCCTAGAGTGAGCTCGAAGGTTTAAAAGCACGCTCAGGGAGAGCTAGTAGTGGAGAGGACAACGATGGGAAGTGATTCGCCTTCCTCTCAAGACATTCAGACGGTCCGTGGGTAGAATTTTTGTTGCCGGGTGGGCGGTGCAGTATTTGGAGTCAAAGGATCTATGATGGCATCGGTAACCAGGGAGGAGGACAAGAGGGAGGTAATAAGAACTTGTCCTAACAGGAAGCACAATGAAAAGTTGGCTGCCCAATAATAGTGCAGGTGTGGCGAAGGATTAATACACTTAGCTATACGTATGAACATCCTACCGTCCAAGGAATAATACGCGTCTCTAATAAGGTAATTCTCCAAGGAGCTCAGACGCATCCGTGATTTGAGCCAATGATTGACCGCGGTTGATGAGACACTGGTGATGGAGCTGGAGAAGGCGGGCAAAAGTATCGAGGAGGTCGAAAGCGGATCTGGCGGAACTTTGGCGAAGGGGACTGGGAACGGGCCTTTAAGACTGTGTAGCGGCGGTGTAGAGGAACACCTCAGCTTAGGGGACAATTAGGGATAGCTCAGGACAAGTCAGCCACAGCTCAACCCAGCTCACCTAGCGTATGACCACGAGCGAAAAGTAAAGTTCCCAGGTCTAGATTTGTCTCATGAGCGCTTTACCTCCGAGTTATATTTTAGCATTATTCAGCATTTATTCAAGACATTGCGGGGAGAAGGAACCGCCAACTCGGATACAACCCCCGTATTGGAGCGCAAAGAAGTTCTACTAATCAAGGTTTAAGTGGAGCGCAACGAAAAGATCGCTTTCGATCATGGGCCGGCCGCCGATTAGCAGGTACTACCAAACATGTCGCAGGAGACGAGTCAAATGCGGTACGCCCATTCTCAGCTTGACGTGATTGAAGCCATTCGGCTGCCGCTGAGATGGTAGCGAAATCGCATACAGAGGGCTCTCAGCATGCCAACGATGCCTTACTTCCGGACACCGCTGCGATGGGTATCTCGTCCTGTGGATGAGTAATTTCGGCATCCGCTCCGATCTGCGCGGCATACCATCACTCGCGGCAGTTACCACCGCTGGCACTGCCACAATGAGAGATGTAACCGGGGCATTTCGTCCACCTGCCGAGTTGCCCCTTGTAGCCTTCCGTAAGCAAATAACAACCTCCTACTTCTTCGCTACCTACGTCTGGGCGCCGTTCTAGCGCTCTTTGTTGCTATCCGATATCTCTCCAACACCGGGTAGCGGCCCCAACCCCCACAGCGGGGTGAACGCAGTCAGCTTTGACGCCCTGATGTACAGCTACATGGGCCTCGGCCACGGAGACCTACCCCTGCGGGAAAAGGGGGGCCAGCTGTACAGCAGCGCATTGGTCTACGTCCAGGGTCTGCTGATCGATGACAAACCCATGCTGGCCAGGCTGGCTTTGAAGGTTGTGGTGATGAGCATGTATGAAGCTGCGATCAACAAGGTCATGGGACGTGCAGCGCCTCACCACTTTTGTATTATACGCATCTTGCAGTACTGCGGTCCCAAGATATTCCAGGGCGCGGGGCTTCTCTGTGTGTTTAGGGCGTGTACGAGTATTTTGGTAAGTTGCGTTCTCTCAACTTCTTCACATTCTCCTCCTCAACGTGTTCGCTGATGAGGCACCGAAAATGTCAGATTTACCAGCAGCTCTGTTGCCAGAAACGCAGCTTTCTCGAAGCAGAAGTCTGGAAAACGGTGCCGTGGCAAAATGCGGCCAAAGCCTTCGAGGACCGAGTGATGGATATCTTTGTCGACTTGCCTGGTCTGGCAGAGAATGTCGCCTCTCCTGGAAACTGGGAATCAGTCAGTACCAAAGTCAAGGTCCTGCGTGCTGCCCTAAGGATGTGGCGGTGGGACTGGCATATTTGGTATTCCTCCACTGTACGTAGCGTACACGTGCCAGTTCCACCATCTGGAGGCGTGAACGGACCCGACGAGATTAGAAGAACCGCGTTGGAACAAATGCCGTCGGTTCAGCTCAAGTTCGACTCGCTAACACAGGCCGTGGAGATTCTTTACTACAACGTTGCGCTGCTGTATTTGATGCAGCTCGAGGAGCTAGCAAGCGGCGGGGTGCGAACACCAGAACCTCCATTCGGAAATGGCGAGTTGAAGACAACCCAAGCGGCCACGAACAAGCCGGAGTGATTGACAACGATCATCCCCTTTTCCCCCCCGACTCCATTCTTTCTCCACTGCGGCCGACACATGAGGCATTGTGGACGCTTCCTGTATAAGTCAAGGCGCCTAGTTTCCGCCCAACCCTGTTTCCGCCCACCCTATCACATACATAACCCTGATTTTCAACACACTAGAACTACACCATTACTAAGCCAAGACCAATGCAAATTCATCTATACACTTATAATACTACCTTTAATAAGTAGGAAACTTTATAGAAGTGAAGTAAAATTATTCATAATTTACTGATCCCATAAATCTTATATACACAGATTATATAGTCCTTATATTATTTTATTATAATTTTACTTTTATATATATAAGTTTAATAAGAACTGTACTTTATATTAAAAATTGTATAGAACTTATATTATTAATTATAAAGCAGGAAGAAAATAAATCGAAAACTAATTGAAGTTTTAAAATTCTACTGTTAGTGCAGCTATAACCCTAAGGGTTATTGCTGTAAAAAAGATTTAAAGTTTAAACTATTATTATTATATAAGCTTTAAGGATCTTATTAATAGAAAATAATTGTACGCTATTTAAGTAGAAAAGTATGTAAATTAAACCATTCTTACTTTTTATTTATTTTTTATAGAGAAAATTCAAATTGTTTTATCACTTAATATAGTTTAATAGATTTATATAAGAGCTTTGATTATTTTTGGCTTAGTAATGGTGGAGTTCTAGTGTGTTGAAATTCAGGGTTATATATGTGACAGGGTGGGTGGAAACAGGGGTGGGCGGAAACTGGGCCCCTCGACTTACTTGGGCTGTTGGCTGCCACCGACGAGAGGGAGACGACGGTACTGCCGACGCCTGTGGCTATTTTGTACTGCGCGCTTCAAGATCAGGCTGCAATGGTTGAACACGTTCCTCATCTTTCGCGATGCTCATAGTAAGTTGTTTGGGGAATACAAGCTGGAGGGTTTCGTATCTGAGGTCATCCAGTTTGATTGCCCTGGTATCTGAGATACCTGGTTTGAGCGAAGGAAAAGTGCGAGTGAGCCCCAACATATTGCGTTGTGAATGTGATGAAAGATGATGTGAAGGATGCTTGATTGATGTGATCTGTGTGGATGTCTGAAACTGGCTTTATGGCCTAGTGGCCAGCGGAGGAAGGTACGAATGACTGCCTGAGGCGCTCATCTCGCTCAACACCTAGTGATCTGGCAGCGGCTGTGAAGCGTCGAGGATATTTTTGGTGCCACAGAAATAAATTCTATTTATCATAGCAGCTGCGAATGCTAGCCAATTCACGTGCCCGCTAGCCACTCATCTGCCGTCTAAAGGGCGGGGTGGTTCTTTTGGCCGCAGTTTCCTTTCGTCGAGCCCCAACGAATTCCTCGGCGAAACCAAACCCGACAAGACAGCGTCCAAAAATGGAGGAAAGCAGAGCCGACGCACCTGTTGGTCGCGCGCCGTACGAGTACCGCGCCCTCTCAGAGACCGACTTCACTCGCATCATCGTGCTGCATCCATCCCAACAGCGCGACGCGCAGCTGCGCTGCGACATTGTACACTGCGAGAGCCAAGATTTCGAGTGTGAGGCAATTTCCTACGCCTGGGGTCCGCCAAACTTCACCGCGACGGTGCTATGCGACTCCGATGAGGCCGAGCTCCGGATCACACCATCCCTGGAATCCGCACTGCGCGCCTTTCGGCATGAGTCGAAGCCGAGAAGGCTCTGGGCCGACGCAATGTGCATCAATCAGAACGACCCCGTCGAAAAGATACGGCAGGTCCATCGAATGTCGGAAATCTATAAGTTAGTGACCGGGGTTCTTGTCTGGTTGGGCGAAGACTACGACGGAGGCGAGCGAGCCCTGCGATGGGTTGAGCAACACCGGGACGACCTTCTTTGCCTCTTTTGGGAGTTGGAAAACGACAGGCGCAAGCCTGCCCGCCTTCCGGAACGTAATGTGGAAGGGGCACTCGACACGGTGAAGAGGGACTTTGGCGAGGAAGATTGTCTCGCCTTAGTTTCGCTGCTTTCGCGGCCGTGGTTTCAGAGGCGGTGGGTCATCCAAGAAATTGCTTTCGCAAGACAGGGCTCGGTACACTGTGGTACTGTATCCGTGGACGCGGGAAATTTTATCCGATCGGCCTCTATCCTATGCTTCCTCTTTCAAGAGGCTCACGCCATCCCGCCTGCGACCCTGAAGTTCCTGGAAAATCTCATTCCTATCCAGGCCGACGCCGAAGCCATCCCGCTCGTTGTATTGCTCTACTGCTTTGAGGCTTCTCGGTGCCGCGACGATCGCGACAGAGTCTACGCTCTAATGGGGCTCGCTGATGATGTCTCAAGACTACCTTCGAATGCAGGGCATCTTGGACTTGGCGGCCTTGGCTACACATCGGAAGTTGAGCCAATCTACCAGGTTGTTGCGGAGAGGGTTCTTGCGGACGAACAGTTTCACTTCAGTGTGGTTTTGGAAATGGCCGCTTGTTTTCCGCCTAGAGATGTGCCAGGATCCAAACTCCCGTCCTGGGTCGCTGACTGGAGGTCACCGAAGCGATCCAGTCGGGCATGGGTAGATAAACCAGAGTCAAGCGAAGAGGATTCATTACCGGCCTGGCAGCTGATGGGGAATGTTCTCCGCGTCCAAGGGCGGAGACTGGGCACCGTATCTACAGGTGCCAGATCTCAGGAGCCTCCCGAGGAGGCAAAGTCCTCGGCCGAAAAGCTGGTGTTATGGTGGAAGAGCTATGGTGGCATGGTTGGGGGCGCCGCTCACAAAGCAGCGGCTGATAGCGGCCCAAACCCTGAGGGGTGGCGGCGTTTCTTCAACTGCGCAACAAAGGGAGTTGTCGAAACACTTGACTACGACAAGTCTTACCGGCTCCTGTTTCCCAGCAATCCGACGCAGTTCGTGAAGAGCCCTCTCTCACATTCCCTCCTTGTTGACTACCTGAACCGCGTCATTCCAAGGCGGTTGCTTTTCCCGACTGACAATAGCTTTGTGGTGAATGGACCTGACGACACGGAGGCGGGAGATGTTGTTGTGCAACTCCAAATTGGGCATCAATGCATTCTCCGACCAGTGCAGGAAGCTGCGAGATATGATCACTCTGAAGGCGAATACTTCCAGTTCATCGGAGATGCATTTGTAGACCAACTGCCGGACATTGTTGGTCTTGGCGGGGAGAATTTCAAGGACTTGAAGCCATGTTGGTTCGCAATTGTCTAGGTGGTCGGACAGCTTTGGGAGTTTTGCATACATGAGGGCCCCTATCTTGCGTCTTCGACAGGTGGTCACTCCCGATGTGCTTCATTTTGTATTCTTGTTTATTTCCTTTGCATTTTGCAGAGTTCGCCTCGCGCGGTGATCTCCCGAGCTGGACACTATCTTCACTCTCGGTGGCCAAACATGATCAACGACAGGTCCTACCACTCTCCCGCGTCATTCCCTATATCCCTTCTTCCTTCCCCCCAATCTCCTCTCCCCTCCCACCAACATCGCCATCGCCCAACCCCAAAACCCAAATCCCGAATCTTCCCCGCCCCTCCTCCCCCCAA
>Ga0247760_1001008_pt1 | contig 28352 bp, 23 predicted proteins | sample UWRJL171409R4_FD_179936 | JGI IMG/M metagenome (GOLD analysis project Ga0247760, IMG submission 179936) | Plant litter microbial communities from Arlington Agricultural Research Station in Wisconsin, United States - UWRJ-L171-409R-4 | ecosystem: Environmental > Terrestrial > Plant litter >... | reverse complement strand
CTGGAGCGCAGGGGCCTTGGATCATGTGCTCTCCCCACACACAGGGAGCTTCCATTTGTATATAACTGGGGAGTGCTTCGCACTCCCCTTTTCTACCAAATCAAGTCACTTTGCAACTGCACTTCCACTGCTCCTAAGCCCCTCGTTCCTCAGTCAAAACGTTCCACAATCCACAAGCGGAATTTACCCATTTGAGGATACATTTATTGACAAAATTGGTAGTGCCGGGTCGGTTACTGTATATAAATCCACCCTCACCGTTTTAAGTCTCGGTGATAAATGAGATCTCACCTGTAAGAAACAGTCCTCACATTGCGTATTCTTCTATTAGCTGAGTTTACAGTCAAACTCGCATATCGTTTCTTTCCCCCGCCAACTCTCATCGCCACTCTAGAGCCATGTCCCACCGACCCCATTCGGTTATTTCATATTAGACGCCTCTGAACCAACGGAGCACATCTGCGGCAGACAGACCTCAAAGGCGTAGACACAATATCCACACGCGGGGTCGCAACACCTCTGATTCGGCCCACATTGCTTCGGTCCGCACTGGCCCAGTTGCGGTATGTCTTGGCGCTTTTCAGCAGGGCCACCGTCGGTAGCTGGACATATGACGGCGAGGCACTTGTCCCCTGGCCTGGTGCAGATGTCGCAGCTGGCATTGCAGCATACCATGCCGTTGGTGGAGACATTTTTGCCACAGGGGATGCCTATTCCTCCTACTGGATTTGCGATGACGGTGGAGGTCAAAAGGAGGGGACAAAGCCAGGTGAGGGCGACGATTCGGAGGTTTACCATGGTCGGCGCTGACTGCGGTGTTTGTATATGAGAAGGGAATGATGTTAATGACAAAAGGTGTAAGTAGTGCTATCCGACGGAATGTAGCACGTAATGTTGTAATAATATTGAGGGCAAAGCAAGAGACAGAGAATGACAACATAACTGTAAAGCATAACGTTAGGTAGTTATATCTCTGTTGTAGGTGAGCGGGGAGCGGCGTGAAGATTGGGGTATTACTCTTTGCTTAGGTAGCTGAATATTCGATCAATTTGTATTGTGGTACCTCAAAGCCCAGAAACGTAACGCCAAGAGCATGCTACTCGGGATGGAATGGAGCCTTGAAGTGGAGCTCATCATCCAGAGCTGTGGTCTGCTAAAATCGGCCGAAAGAGTTCCGAGGCTTACCTACGCCAAGTTCAAACACCGATGAATTAAAATGACCAGGCGCATATCATGCACCGCAATGGTCTCCCTAGTAGGGCAAGAGGATTCAGCTAAGCTTGGAAGGGCTTTTTTCTGCGGTGAGTGGATAAAACTTACCCTTGAGGCCCCTTGCCTCAGCAATGGGAAGAGTCGGAGCCTGGTGGTGGATTGTACAAGTTCATTTTTGACCGATAGTAATCCCCCACTGGGGATAGCTCGCTACAAGGTATATACTGGCAGTCTTTCGCATAGGCATCTTCATCGTGGGTTTGTCGGCGCATCCCCAGACCCCAGGTTAAGCCTCCGTCGCAACGATTTTCTCTTCCCGTCCTTCCCTTGTCGGACTCTAACGATCGAGCAGCTCTGTCTCCTGCTAAGCTCAGCATCCCATCCATAGGGGTCTTCGCCTATGTCCGAAATTGTCACCCGTTCGCATTCCGACGAGGCAGTGGTCTCCATTGCACAGCTGGGCGATATTGAACTGTCATCGATCTCGGCCGCCGTGTCTGCTGCCAAGCCAATATGCGTTGTCCCCATCGGGAGGCAATCCACCGAGTGTGCATGGCACATCGCAGGTACAGCGTCTGTGTCGAGGCCCTGGGAGGTGTCGAGAATAGACGTAGAAAGCGGGCAGCAGCAGCTGCAGGTAGGTGTAGCCGGCTTCGGCCGCAGCCAAAGCCGGGAAAGCAGTTGAGACTTTAGCAATAGCGACTTGGCCCCACCGGGACGCGACGTAGGTTTGTTTGGGGCTTCCTTGGGCTCGATCGGAGCCTCTCTGGCTGCACATGCATGGTCTGCCGCACAGGGAGAAATTGTAGTGGTTTTTGACAAGAAAGATGAGCGTCGACCTGGATGCGGCTCCTCCCACTCGTCCATGCTGCGCACAACGTGCGACCAGTTCCTGTTTCTCGCTTCCGTTTTCGGTTTCCAGTGGCCTTTCGGTATTTGACACGATCATTCCGGTGCCGCGGGCTCGGTGCCGGGTGGATCCTAGTCTGGGGTTTGAAGGCCTCTAAAAAGGCTCGCCAGGTCCGGCCATTTTTTGTCTTCTGCTTGACGCGACCTCTCAGGTATGACAGGGTTAATACTTGAGCTCAACAGCGAAATATGCGTCTGCGATTCCGGACCGTTTTCTGGCTGCCCGTGAGCAACTCCCGGTGCACTAGCGCCTTTTTCAGCCCCGCGTTAATCCAATCGCTCTCGGAGGTATCCGATCCGTTTGGTAATGGATTCGCCAACTTGCACAGGGGTGCTGCGTGCGCTCCCGGCCACGCAGGACACACGTGGCGGTGAGGACCTCTCGGTCGGACCGCCCCGCCCGGTTTCCTGTCCATTCCGCGAGTCATGTAAGACACTTTAAGCTTCCGGCGCTATTTCTCCGGCGCGAGAGCTCACCGGCCTCGTTTTTATTGGTTCCGGCATGATGGAAAGCGAGGATGCCAATTGATCGCGTAACATTTGTGTTCGGGGCTTCCGATGCTCGGACTTGACTCCTTTGTTGGCCGTGGAAATTCTGCCGCGGTGGCAACAGCCATTTTTCATCCGCACAGCACCATTGGTTCTTTGACCCTATGGATTCAGGGTTTTTACAATCTCATATTTCGCAATTGGCTAGAGAAAAGAGAAACCGTCAATTTAAGGCTATTACACGTGCACGCTGGATACGGTTATAAACATGGAAAACATCTTAACCAGATACCACAGTTAGTAAATATTTATATCATCCTCTGATCGAACACTAACGTATGTTATAAGCAAGTGATCTACCTTTTACGCGACGCGATACGTCTGCACTTAACACCACTTTTTCTCCACTATCCAAAAATGCTAGTTTCTTCGCACGAAGCTAACATTATCTTAACCCTCTAAAGCGTTCAACACGATGAAAATCTAACGTACAAACTGCAGCAAAGATCTATAAAATTAATCGTAAGACCCTAAGGCGCCGCTAGGCTAGTAAACCTCCATAACGCGATAATCCAGCCAATTCGCACAAACTTACAGTGTGGCTATGCCCCTGCATAGAAGTCTGTCTTGCATAAGTCGGAAGGCAGATTTGAGAGAGATAGTGAGTCATCAAGCTCCCGGGAGGAGCCTGGGTTTGACACGTTCTTGCATTTTTGCGCGCTTGTTGACCATCTCCCTGGCGTCACCCAGCCCCGCTTAAAGCCAGAGCCGGAGCCGCGGTGGACTATCCCCAAAGCCGGTGTTATCGCACATTTCATCTGTCAACCTGGAAGTCTTGCTTATGGGAGCGAATATGGCAGACTTGTTCTATCAAATGCAGAGCGGCAGCCTCTTAATCGTCACTGGGGGTTGTAGGCATGGTGTTGGTGTTGGCATGGTGTTTATGCGGGAGATTGCGGGACGTAGTTATGCCTGGATGCCCGGGAGCCTCTTCCTGAAGATTTTGTTTAACTTCCAATTTTCCTAGGCTTTGAGCCTCATCCCCTAAAGATACGACTCAGAAAGCCTAGCCTTAAAGAAAGAAGAAATCTCCTCTATGGAGCCACACCGAGTGAGCTACAAACTCACCATCGCAGTCGGAATCGTTACCATCGTCACGATCGCCTACGGCATCGCGAATGGGGTCGAGAAGCAGCTGCCGAGGGAGCTGGCCGACAAGATTGCCCCTACAATGCGCGAGATTGTGGCTGGGGAATACCGTGCGATGAATAAGAGCGCATTGTCGGGTTTCTTGGAGCAGTTGTCCAAGGATGGCGGGAAGCAGTTGGCAATCGCTGTGTTTACCGAGTCGGACATGGGCGAGATGGCCACGAAAGCGGGCAACGAGCTGTGGAATGCTGCGAAGCATGACAGGGGTGAGTTGATGTGGGCCATTAAAGCCGAGGTTCTGTCTTGAATGGGGGTGCACCTGCTGTAGGGTTATGCCAGATATAATGTCATTGGCTGTGCCGTGCAATCATAAGGGGGTTCTGCTGACTAGGTAATCAGTGTGCAGCGGTTAATTTTCAAGAAACATGGCACACCGGATTGGGTGGAATCGATGGGATTGCAACTGCGGGATTATATTGCCTGTGTGAATTCCTCTTCGCCAGAGAGCAAAGCTCGAGTGGCTTACTCGTATAGATGTGAATGCTGGCAAGCCGCGTAGCAATTATTACGAATCCACGGACTGGCCGGGAGGAATGGCAAGATGAGAAATGCAAAAGGCAAGACAATATTGTCTATATTCAAAAAGGGGGCCCGTTTTGGCCATCTATACGGGACCAGTTCCAGGCCCACTCCACTAGAGTTGAAGAAATTTCCAGGCTGCTGTGGCGTAGCCTTGCTGAAAATGGTAGTTAGAATGAGCCCCCTGATCCCCCTTTCTTTCCGACAAGTGTCGGCCGTTGGGCCGTCACAACAGCGTAATGACGCCATAAGTTTGAAATTGGTGTGATTGGATCCTGTTGGTTTGTTTTCTTTTTTGGGCGAAGAATGGGTTGCTCTACTTTAGCAAAAGGGCGTTCTGGCGCACATGACACGAGTCACACCGATACCCGGTACGCGCGTATAGCGTAGTTAAAATTGTTGCCTCGGAGCTATCCTTACAGGTTACACGTCACTGACTTTCCATCGATAGGAAGCTCTAGCCGGGGGGACTGAAAACGGACCCCTGAGGCTGTGCGGCGGCCGCGCATGGGATCACCCTAGCTCAGGGAAGAACCAGGAAAAGCTCAGGACAAATCAGCCACAGCTCACCCCAGCTCAGGATTACGAACGAAAAAGAGAATTTCGTGTGCCCAGATTCGTCGCAGACTACCAGGCTGTATCTGGTGGATTTGAAGGCGAGGTTTGCGGAGTTGGCGTTGGCGATGATGGTTACGGAGTAGCTGGTGGTGATGAAGATGGCGGAGATGGTTCCGGTCGAGGCTAGGATTGTGGAGGACACGGCTGAGGCTACCAAGGCTGAGATCACCGCTGAAGGTCCTGCTGAAGTCCCAGCCGAAGCCGAACCCTCCGCCTCTGAGGTCACCCCCTCTATCCCCGCCGTTGCCCCCTCCGAAATCACCGCCTCCACGTCCACTCAAACCCGCTTCCCCTCGGACCTCATCGAGCCCAACAATACCTATACAGTCTGGTCCGTCAACATCCGCGTAACTAAGCACATCCTCAGCAAGCCCTACCAGTCATCGTTTTCGACGGGCCCTTCCACCCCGATCCCACCCGCTGGACCTCCGAATACAACAAAGTCGATATCGTCGCCGTCCTCGCCTAATCGTCTGAAACGTCCTGTGCTAAATGTCGGGATGACCACGCGCATGATACTGCGATTGCTGGTGTACGAGGAGGTCGCGAGACAAGGCGGCATGCGCGGCCGGCTGGAGTGGCGGCGTGTGGAGATGCTACAGGAGGCGACGAGCGCTGAGGGTAGTGACAGTGAGTTCAGTATTCCGTTCCTAGGTGCACATAGGCCTCTTGGTGGGTGAGAGAGAGAGATTTGTAAGCGCATACCATAAGCAAAGTAGGTTCTCTCTTCATTATCAATCACTGCAGTCAGAGTCTAGAAAAGACAAGATTAAAGTCAATAAAAAAATCACCAGCTACTCAGGTCAGGAATCAAGACAATAAAAACCCTCCATCTCTTAGCTTTTGCGCTTTAGAAGCTCTACGATAGAGAGATGACTTGAACCATAGCGCCTAAAAACGAGTGACATCCTTCTCACGATCATCCACCCCCGTTCTCACACCACCCACTCCACCACTATTCGCCTATTATGATAACCTTGGAAAGTAAACACGGTAAGCTTCCATACTACCAATAATTATCAGTGTTACCACCTACCTGCATCTACCAGCACTGAAAGCGCGAGCAAGCAGGCTTCGGGGCCGGCTCCGGCTCAGGGTCACGCTTCACCATCGCTAGCTCCATACCCTCGGGCTGGATGAGCGCCGGGGCAGTAAGAGCGAGGGTAGTGAAGGTGAGGAAGAGGATAGCGGTGAACTTCATGGTGGATGATGGCCGGAAACGGTGCAGTTTGTACTCGTGATAGGGTGTAGGGCTTAGAGTTATGTGGAATTTGCGGTAGTGATGCAAGGGCTGAGGAGCTTTGAGTGCTTGAATTTGAGGATTCGACAAAGCTTGACGGCAACGAAGGGGATCTTATATCTGGAGCTGTGGGACCATCATCAAGCGAACTACCTAAATTACAGTCCTTCGCCTTCCGTTAACAGGGAAGCGGGATTTGATTATCGACTCACATGTTTCGAAAACGTCCAAGTAGGCTTCACCAGTCTGTGCCACGGAGATGATTAGTCTGGTGTTAAGCCTCACTTGATGCCAAGAAACATGCCTCGCCGAAAGAGGAATTGAGACCGACGAGATAGGGTCGTGGCGTCAATCTTGCCCTTGTTCCTACCTTAAGCGTCTCAGCGCTCATGTAAAGAGCGAGAGAGAAGACGTCATCAGCTGCATGGTTCTACAGCTTGAAGTCAATGGAGCTTTTCTTTTCAACTTCAGACCCCCAACACCAGGGGCTCGCTAAGAGCTCAGTTCAGGGCAACCAATCAAAGTTGGATCAGCTGTTCCACAAGTTGGGGGCCGTCCAATGAGCGCCATCCTTTTAACATGTACGCTGACTTTGAATCATTCCTAATGCGGCTTAAAAGCCGAGCGACACACCACTGGGGGTCCAAAAACTGCTTTCGCTCCATCGAGCTGAATAGATACGCTTACACACAAACGTCGCCTAGAGTTCCTGGCGATATGTGTCATGGAAGCGAGGTTAGACAACTACAAGTTGACGATCTCGGCATAATCATTCCTATCAGTGCGGCCCAGCCCCTCAGTGTCTTACATCCCGACCCCAAGGCACCAGCTACCGACTAACCATCAATGTTTACTATCGTTCGTCTCTTCTATACCGGCTCAGATTGCCCGAGAAGCAGCTCGTCATGTTCTCTTCATCCGGCGTAGTTTGTTAACTGGCATGGATGCCAATGACATTGTTCGCACAATCCTTGCCCATGTCGTCTATCTGTTTGCCGTTATTGCCAAATTTGCCTAAGGTAGGATGGATGCAGCCATGTCCCTTTCGTTTCTCCTGCCCGTGGCAATTCTGAGCAATCTACTGGGCAGCTTCCCTTCGCGGCCGACTTGCCTTGATGCCCCGATGTAGTTGCTTGCGGAGATGAGTAAGTCAGGCTCGGAGCGCCGGGAAAGACAGCAGCCACGACAGCCATCGACATGGTATTTTGACTCCCTACCCTTCACAGGCTTTAATTACTCCTTCAGGCTATGGAAATGGAAAACATGAAATCTCCGACACATGGCAACTGGCTTTCAGCGCTTTGAAATAAGGTTTCTTGAGTGTTCGTACACGAAGCCGGCATGATGTGGGGGTTCTATCTGTGTCGGTTCCTATTTCCTCCCATGACATGTTATTGCTTAAGTGAAACAGTAACTTTAGGTCCTCGGTAACGACAATACCAAAGAAACTAGTTTCCGATCAAGGTCTGCAACTGCACGCCTCCAATTGGTGCTGTGTGGAAAATCCCTTCTGCCGCTTGTTGCCGGCGCTCGTGACCGTTCAGTGGCATTTTGCCGCAAGCAGTCTCTAAAGAACAACGCCTGAGGCGTCCGCAGAACCTCGCACTTCCAACAATAACTACGCGTAAGGGAATCCGGAGAATAGATTGTAGAAGGCCTTGAATCGAACACGAAGTTCCTAGGCCGGTTAGCCAATCATCCGAGGCACAAGGGCCCCTGGTCAGCAGAGCATCAATGAACTGACAAGCACAATTTGGCCAATCTCCTGTGATCCTGACCTCCAAATAAAAACCAAAATGTACATTATTTGCGTAACCATCAATTCGTTCCCGGCTGCTTACCTGCCCGCTGCTATTCTGCAGCCTTGAGACCACGCAGCCAAAATCTAGCCCTCACCGTCGCCCCATTACCCACCTCAAAGCCCCTCTGCAGGACAAGACCAGGAGCCCCGAGTACCTCGTCCAGCGACACCTCGATGGCCCCTATCTCGGCCTTCTCATTCATCAAGGCGATTGTCACCGGCAGACCCGGAACTATGCCCCCAGTGATGGGGATCTTGGGCGCCTGGTCAAATGACGGATTGTCCATGTCCATGCCGGGAGCATCCGTCTTGATCACTGTGCGCAGCGTGTGCTCGACCCACGTTACCTTGACGCTGGGTCTGAGCTCCTCGCGCTTGCCCTTGATCCCGGGGGCCTAGGCGATTTGCACTTTCAAAGTTCTCAGGCTGTGCGGAGTGGCCTCGGGGTGTGTCGTTTGTATCTTGTAGATTGTTAGTAATAGGGGACTTTGATTCTAGAAAGATAACTTACTTAAACCACAGATCCATTTGCACGGCGTATTTTTCCCTTGTATAATCCAAGCCATCCCCTGGGATGGGATTGTCGTCAGTATCCGTATCATCGTCACCAAAGCCATTCTCTTCAGCACGTCTCCTTCTTTCTTCTGCCGTTCTTTTCTTGTCCATTTTCAGAGTCGGCTGCCACCGGGCTAAGATGGGAGGGCCACGTTTAACAACCGAATGAACAGAAACAAAGCAATCCGCTTAGGGTGTGTCTCAACTCGAGATAGTAAGATTCACCCACTCTCGTAAATGAGAAGATGGAAATGGAGACTTAATGGGGGACGGTAAAATGATTGGATTTTGGGACCTCTGGGGGAAAGGAAGAGAAGGGGGTTGGGGGGGTTGGATGGTCCCAGTTTTGGGATACAGCCAAAACTGTTCCTTCGCGAAAAGTTGCCATTTGAATTTCTAGAACTCCGCTGAGTTACAGAGTACTGCCTACTCTTCTAAACCATAATTGGTATTTTCCCTGATCATATCCTGAGTAGCGCCTGAGCAGCGCCTGAGCAAGGTGATAAGGGGTGGTGTGGGTGACTGCGGGCGGGTGAGGGCAACTTTAGGGTAAAACAGCAGCGCTTCTCCTCGTCCAGACCCTTACATGTACACTACCCAGCTGCGCTGTCCCTCACCAATCTTTCGCTACCAAATAGACGTGATATGCCACAAGACCACAGCTGCTTCCCACAACAAAGAATTGACCCCAACCCAAGCCACTCGAGCTTGCCTCCCTGCAGGGAATGAAAAACCGGCTCCTCGTGCTATCCGTCGATCCAAAGAGCCTCGCCCTTAGAAAATACCACAGGGCAGCAGCCAGCATCAACACCCTCGGAGACAACCTCAGAGACTGGTTCGCTCAACAGCGTCATCCCGCAGCCCCAGCAATCCGTAAGCGCACACGCCAATCCTTCGGTAATAGTGACAACCATAACGGTCGCAGTGACCAACGCCGCACACAGCGCCGGCAAACGCGGTATAGCGCGCATGTGTCGCCTCGTCCATGCCGTCCCAGTACAGCGCTGGGATGAAATTGACCGGGAATGTTGGTTGGGTGCGGGATCCGGAGGCCTGCATGGCGGAACACATCCATGGTTTCGCAAGCAAAGATGCGAGAGATACGACGGGGATGGCGAGGCCGACGATATCCAGGAGGAGGTGGCGCTCGAAGTAGGGCCTGGCTCTCGCGCCGTGCTCTTCTTTTTTTCCTTCCTGTTGTCTTTCTCTGTGTGTGGGTAGCGGTGGTGCCGAAATTCTGCTCAGGCGGACGAGGCATGTGTGCGCGCGGATCAGGACTAGGAGGACGCCCCAGGTGACAACGGTGAGCGGGGGTCCGACAAGGCCTGCGCGCGAGATCCAGCTCGCGGCGTCTTTGCTAGGACTCGCGTTGGCGACCAGCCAGGCAGAGTGGAAGCTGACAAGGAGGTCTACGCCTGCTACGTTGAGACCAAGTAGAGGGAGGATTTGTAGGAATAAGGCGAATTTAAAAGCGCTTCGTTCGTCGCTAGGCGCCGTCTTCTCTTGGCCAGTCGGGAGCAGAGAAAGTCCATGTCTTGGACTCGGTTGCCACGGTGGGTACCTTCGCCGAAAGGGTTGCAAGGTCGAGATCAGGGCTAGACATAGCAAGACCGTAGATGGGCCACCGCCGTAATACCATGGCACCGAGTTGAGCCCAAGCGGATCCGATGGTGATAGAGGAAGACTGGGCGAGGGACCGTGGGTAAAACTGAAATCGCTCGCGATGCTGTCACGGTTGGCTCGTGTAGTTGTCGTAAGCGTGGGCAGAGCAGAATAAGGTCCGATCAAATGCAGCGGCAAATCAATAACAGGGGGGTTGGTGGTGCTAGCAAGAGGAAACGTGAGAATGCTGATGGTTGGGTTATGAGAGGAGTCTTACAGTGTTATCGTGCGTTTGTAACCTTGGCCAATAGGAGGTCACCCGCGAACGGGCGAAATGGGATCATGGAGTTTCGTCGATTCGATAGGGCAGGTACCGAGCTGGTGGAATAAGATTGGATGAATTCTGCCCCGTGCATGAAAAGACAATTTGAGATAGGCACGACAGTGATTGGGCCAGATTATGAAGAGTTCGATCGATCGATTCCTTCAACAACGCACATCAATCGCTTCCCAACCGCTGCCTGAAGGGACTAATCTTCAACAAAAGTTGCCCATACAACGCCCCAACGCCCCTTGCGTTGATTGACGAAGCGTACCTAAAATTGCCGGATGTCATCATGGCCAGTATTGCGACGGTAACTGTAACGGCCAGGTCGGGCTCCCCTCCTCCATTCCTCTACAGCGTCTTCTCCCCGTCCGACACAGTCAAGTCCAAGTCATTTACCAGAAACGGCGAAGGGTAATCGGCCCACGCTACCGTGACCTTAACAGTGAGTGACTTTCCTTGGTGGCCCAACCCCCCCTTCGGGACCACAATCGTATGTCTCCACCTCCGCTGGTCATCAAATCCATTGTTTTGCCCTTTGCGAGTGCACGAGATCTCGAACTCGTGGATTATGGAGTATCAGAGTGTTTACGGTGTGTGACACTTATTGATTCTCCACACCAGGCTGTCTGGGTAATGGTGGTGACCCATGTAGGGATCAGCGTCAGTTCGCTCAAGGCAGCAACTATCAAGGAAAAAGACTGTGAATACGCATTTTTTGTCCTCGTTCAGCAGACATAGGTCGTGCCGGATGGCCATCAAGGCAACCGCTGCAGATGGCTCATGTCTCCACGAGGGCCAGCATCTCCCTCTCAACAGTCCCAAGCGTATCAAACTCTTCAGCTTCCTTCTTCAGCTCTTGCGCTCGCATCGCGTACCTGGGATCTTCCAGGACTTTACCGACTGCGGCGGCCACCATCTCGGGCGACGGGGTCCCCGTTCGCAAGTTGATGGCCAAGCCCACACGTTCCGCCCTCATGGCCACCTCGGGCTTATCCTCGGAGCTGCAGGCCATCACAGAGGGGACGCCATTGGCCACCGAGTGCTGGAAGACGCCGTACGACGCGTTGGTGACGAGCACGTCAGTGTAGGGAAGCAGCTCGTCGTAGGGGCAGTAGTCGACGACAATCGCGTTCTTCGGGGTGTTTCTCACCGTCCCGCTATCTAACGCGGCGCCTCGTGCCCCCAGGGGTGCCACGACAATAAGGTCATCGCGTTCGGCCAGGCCAGCGAGCGTCGGAACGATCAGCTGCGAGTAAGTGATGGCGACGGTGCCCTGGGTCACCATCACGACTTTCTTCGCTCTGGCCTCGCCGGTGTTCTCGGCGCTAGCCTTGCTAGCGATGATCTGCTCGAGCCACGGAGTCTTGAAAGCCGAGTCCCAGGGTTTGATGGGCAGAGTGCCACCAAATTTGACGTACGGCGGCCAGTCGGAATAAGGATAATCAAGACTCGGGATACACATCTGCAGGACGATATCATGGCAAATCTAGGTGGGGTCGAAGATGCCCGGGTGGACCAGCTTGTCGTGGCCGTTGAACAGCGTCTCGATGCCCCTCTTGGCGGCGCAGGCACGCAGCATCTTGTCTCTGTACGCGCCGACCTCCTTGAAAGGGGAGCTCGTGGCCAATAGCTTGGCCAGCATGATATTTCTCGCCCTCCCCGACTCGCTATTGTCAAATGGAAGGGCGGTGCCCATGGGCCCAGTGTCGATGCTTGCGAACGTCGCGGGTAAAATACTGGTGCCCAGTGTTTTGGGCAGCTCGGTAAATCCTTCGGGAAGATCGGCGCCTAGTTTGAATGGTAGCACCCCGGTGAACCACGTCTCGCAGACGATGACGATCTTCTTCTCGGGCGCGCCGCGTCGCAGTGTGCCGAGTGCGTTCTTAACAGACTCGCTTGCACTGGGCATGGCGTTGGCCCAGAGATTCTCCGCATACCAGGCGAACCCATCGAGACCGTCGGTCATATCAGGCAACTCAGGGAAAAGTTCAAAGAGATTTTCCGATGAATAGTTCTGGAGCCCGGTGTGCTGCATGAACCTGGCGCCGGTGCGTTCGATGGCTGGCTTGTTGAGAGTTGAGCCCAAGAAGGTGGCATCATAACCTCGCTCCACCAAGTACTGCGCAATCTGAAGGTTGGGGAGGAGGTGGCCGGTGAGCGGAGTGCAGCAGAATAGGTCTATCAGGTCCTTATTGACTGCTGCCGAGGGCCTGTGGCTATCCTTGTCCTTATTTATCGCAGGAGAGAATGTTGACATGGTGGATTACTTCACACGCAGCGACTTAGTTGGCGTACTAAAGTGAAGTTACAACTGAAGTGTGTAGAGAACCCTGAAGGGAGGCTCGACTTCTACGTTGCTGGCCGCCCTTTTATAGACATCCAGTTTCCAGACGACGGGGAATACCTGCACCTGAATGCGAGAATAAAGCTCACGTCAGCTCTGAACAATGATACCCTAGCGTCACAGGATCGTCCACTTTTTCGCTATGACAGGCGAGGATTCTATCGTCTATCTCACAACACATATGCGGGCTTCGGACTCCCAATCCGGTCACATTTACCGCCCAAATTTACTCGTTCATTCGCTTCCGCCCCTCAGTCCCCGCACACGTCTCAGACTTTCGTCCATAGTTAGCTTGTTAACATGCCCTCTTCCCCCCCTTCCTACGAGTATAAGGGCAGTGGTGGGTCTCTGGAGAATTTGAGTAGGACGAAAGTTGTAAGAGTCACGTTAACAGGACCGAGGCCAGCAGCTCGGGCTACAAGGCGGCCAGGCTCCTAGGCGACCCGAACTCCGATAAAATCTAGACCAGCTACGCCACCATTCTGAACTAAAACATAGGCTGTGTCCGCGATGTCGGCCCACTTCGCGGTGGACAGGCAAACAAGGATTGAAGAGCACTTTTCCCGTCTTTTGAGCCGGCCGGTTTGTTATCCCTTTCCCTCAGCGATCCACAACCCGTGAGAGGATTTGAGCACCTTTTCATCAGTGCACAAACACATATCCGGCTGCTTCGGCCATCGCCAGAAACCGGGGCAGCCACCCTTCCATACACCTCTACCATTGCCCCAATCGAAAACCTCACCCGGACACAACACAAAGCCATGTCCTACACCCGGGGTAGCGCTACCACCAAAGATGATATCCGGCCAATCCAAATCCACAACCAAGCCCTCTTCGTGCGACGCAACCTCTTTGACTTTTTACAAACAACCCACGGCAAAGTCGACCTTCATTTGATCGACGCCATCTGCATCAACCAACTTGACCATGAGCGCGCCCAGGTCCAACACATGGCCAAGATCTACCGCCGCTCTACCGAAGTCATAGCATGACTTGGCGAACCCTCGGACGACATCATCAACAGCATCCGCGCCCTCGCCTCCTCCAACCGGAGCACAGGCCCCTCCCTCTGGATGGCCGCCCAGCTTTCTGGGTACCGCTACCTCAGCCACCACCGCTCTCCCAGTATGAAGAAGGAGGAGGGAGGGGGGGACTAGGGTGGAGCAAATGGTAGCGCAGCGTCAAGAATATTGGGGTTCGTTCGTTGGACGGAAGACTTATTATTATTGATTATTATCGCTAGTATTAACTCCATCTGCCCGTATGGGTATCCGGATGCCCGGGCAATTCGCTCGGCGGCCCGCTGTAATTCTGAATGCTCAACTCGCCTCTTCGCTCGTCTCCACCAATCTCTGGCGGCTTGTCTCCATATTCCGGGACCGGGGCGACAGGGGTCTCATAAGCTGCCAGTACGCTCTTCTCGCGTTGTCGCCGGCGCATGACGAATACAGTCATTCCGACGGCAACGACGATCAGCAGCAGAGCACCGAGTCCGACGCCGACTCCGATGCCGATTTTGGCTGACTGAGTAAGGCCCCCATCGGTCACGGCAGCAGCGGTCTGCGATGTCTCGGTAGAGGTTTTTGATGGGGCCAACGATGCCGGCGTCGACGATGAACTGGTCGTCGTGGAAGTCAACGTGGTGTCGTCGATTATGAAACCTCTACTTTGGAGCAGGCCTTTTGCAAACCCGTTTCCGGTCGTCGACGAGTTTATCTTGCCTGTAGGGTCCGTGATCACGAACTTGAATTGTGGATTCCGGGTTATTTCTTTGCTGTTGACATTGTCGTGTTCGCCGACGGTCCAATCAAAAATACCCGAGTTCGGAATAGCCACTAGCTACTGTCAGCGTTTTGACCACTAGCCTTTTTCTAGGCGGTTGGGCACCGACAGGCAAGAACGCCGACAGTCTCGCCGGTACTCCCCCAATGGCGGATCTCAAGCGTAATGTATTGCAACGAGGTTACCCATGTGATAGGGTAGGTCTCGCCGAGCTTGTAGTGCTTCTGAAGATCCAGGTACGAGTTCGCTGGGTTCGTAAATTCATCTGCGAGAGAAGGTGCCGCTAGTAAAGATAGCGACACAAGACCTAGCGGGACGGCCCGTCCAACGATACCAGCGAGCATGGTACGATGAGATGGGGCAGATCGCTGGGGGAAATTTACGCCGGGAAACTTTGTTGTCAATCACGAAGGCACCCTGCGCTTTAAAGAACACAACCCCTCCGGACCGCAGAAGTGTGGGGACAAATTGCCCCCACTGCTGCGCCCAGCGGCATCTGCGGGTCGAACCTGGGGCTGTCACACGGCTAACACTGACCAATCGACGGCATGGTACCGTCTCGGGGTGGTCTTATTTGGGGACTTCGACAAGGAATAAAATCCGCCTATGCAGGCGGTGCCGGTTTGCCGTGCCTGGTGGCCGGACACAGGAGCTGCTTTGGGCACTCTAGCCGTTTTTGCCATAAGCGGTATTTTTCCTTGGCACGTTCTTTGTTCAAACGGATCGGTGCCAACATCAATCAACGGACTAACTTCCACGCGAATACGGACGTATATTCAATGAATTGACTGACGATTGACCTGTGAATTGATTTGACGGCGTGTGAGTTTTTTCCTTCCCCGCTTTTTACTTGGACGATTAACCACACGCCACCATCCTCCTCAACACCTAGTGCACGTGCTGTGTTACATACCTACCTAGTTTTGGGGCCAAGAGGGAGGAACGACGTCGAGCTGTGTAGCTCCTGAGATGTGGGTTTGCCTCGGGTCTGTAAAAAGTATATAACGGTTAGGTTTATTGTTTCCGGTGTCGGGTATGACATCAATATTTGTGGCTTTTTCCTCCGGCTAGCCATGGCTGCCATGGCAGCCGCTGAAACTCTCAACACGACAGTGGATGGGGAAGGGAAGCTCAGGAGGAGCTATAATTGGTAGCCCTGACGTTCGAGCATGTGGTGGCACGATCTTAGGGATTTTAGCGGTGCTTCTGCCAGAACCACAATAAATACTATAATCACATCTTTGGAATCCCATTATTTGGATCAATCCAGTGTGCTGTGTTTCTGACACAACTGCCGCTGGGTGGGGAGCTACTATGAGGATTTGCGACAACGTTTAGGATGGATGGGGATGAGATCGCCGAGAATTTGAGGAGGGTGATGGGCGAACTTAAGCCATTGAAATGGTTTGGGGAGACTGAGTTTGCATTGCAATGGTAGCGGCAGTTCGGGCTGACTGCGGCGTAGGTGGTCTGCTTTTAGGATTTTTAGCAGCTGAGAAAAGAGGAAGAGTCTTTGGAGGAGGAGGAGGCTGGGAAGGGCTGGTTTGCGAGGCTCCAGCGATAGTATCGGACAGGGAGCTTTATGTAAGTTGGATTGGTCATTCAATATATGATCATGGCTTTTACTAACGGGGTATCTTAGGCACGAGAAGTTTCGTTTATTCTGGTGTTACTGGCAGCGTGCACCGACCCTGGGCCCCGATGTCGTGGGATTAGAGGGACACTACATTCACCAATTCAGCAACGCACCTCAGGTGGGGCACCATGCCCACCAACCACCCACTAGTAAAGACAACGGCAGCCCCTCCGGATTCGTACCCGAACACCCGTTGAGGAGCCATTAAGGAACAGCCCTTCAAGTGTGCGGAATCATGCATTGCATTATGTGGCGCCCAATCAACCACATCATCATCTGCAGAACCCCGCAAGACAACCAAGTTAAGTTGGTATTTAACTGGGTGGCATACCACTCTGATAAATATCTCCGAGTCCCCGAGAACGCAATGACTGGCATCTTCAGCATTCTAGTGCGGAGCCCTCCACACTTGAGAAAATGGAGACAACCGTCACAGATGTGATCGCATCACTGCGACGGCTCGTAGAGCCGTATCAGTTCGCCGCCACAGCGTCTCTAGGCCTCGTTTTGCTCCTCGTCGCATCTATCTTTGTCCTTGGCCCAGTAGGCCAGAAGAAACCACCCATGCTCGGCGAGACGATTCCATTCTTCAGCAACACCATCCAGTACATGGCCGACATGAACACCTTCCTCTCACGAACGACCAAAGCGCTGCGCAACCAGAACATAGTCGGCTTCCGCCTGGGCGGAAAAAAGGCCTACTTTGTCACAGGCGCACAGAATATGCAGACCTTCTTCCGCAACTCACCCAGCATCGGCTTTGAGACCTTCCTACTCTACGCTATCAGGTTCATGATGGGCGCAACCCCCGAGGACGTAGCCAAGTTCGCCAACGATAAGTCAGGTCGGCTTGCGGCGCCGCTCCCGGGAACCGAGGACACGCCGCAGAACCAGCGATACTGGGCCGCCATGCATTCCATCATGCACAAGTATCTTTCCCAGACGTACTACGCCAATGCTCTGGCCTCCACCTACCAACGCTTCTTCGCCCAAGAGCTCGATGCCCGCTTCCCGGTGGGCGAAGAATGGACAGAGGCGCGCATCGTGCCCATTATGAAGGACCAAATGGCCCGGGCCGCTATCCTGTCCCTGCTAGGGTGCCGCATCTTCGAGGTCATCCCGAACCTGCTCGACCTTTTCTGGGACTACGATAAAGTCCTCGGCACCATCCTGTACGGCCCGCCTAAGTGGCTGTTCCCGGGAGTCTATGCCACGGCCGAGCGCTGCTGTGGCGCGACGGCCAAGTTCTTCCAATCCGCCGCTGGTAGCTTCGACTGGGACGGTTCCGAGGCCGAAGCCGACTGGGAGCCCCTCTTCGGGTCGCGCTTCTGGCGTGAGTTCTCCAGGTGGATGGTACGGAGCGAGTTCAGCCCGCGCACCTGTGGAGGCTTCACCTGTGTCACTGGCATTGTTGCGTCAGTTCTCCCTTTTCTTCTGGATGGCCTCCCTTTTCTCCTCCACCCGGGTATAATATGCCACGCTGCTGACACAGCACTACAGCGTCAATGCAAATACCATCCCGGTCTGCGCCTGGGCAGTAATCGAAATGATCCGTGATCCGTCCCTCTTGCAATCCCTCCGCAGCCAGGTCGACTCGGTCGCCATCGACTCCTCAACAGGACAGCGCACCTTTGACCTGCAGCGCCTCATCAACCTCCCGCTACTCCAATCGGTCTATACCGAGGTCATGCGCCTGCACGTGTCCATCAACGTGACGCGAGAGGTGGTCCAGCCGCTGGAGGTCGAGGGCTACATGCTGACGCCGGGGTCGATACTGCAGGCGCCGACGGAGCTAGCGCATCTCAACGAGAGCGTGTGGGGGGCGGAGGGGCATCCGGCGGGTGAGTTCTGGGCGGAGCGCAATATCAAGTGGGTGGAGGAGCCGGAGACAGGGAAGCGCGTTCCAGTGTTTGAGGTGAGAGGCCGCCCGACGGATTGGTTTCCCTATGGTGAGTTGTCTTCCCCCTTTGCGGTCCTGCCGCTGTTGTTGTTGCGAGAGGTGATTGGTGGCTAATATGGGTTCAATAGGTGGTGGTGTGGCTATCTGCCCGGGGCGACATTTTGCGAAACAGGAGATTATGCTGACGATTGCCATATTGGCCAGCAAGTTTGACTACGAGTTCGTTGAGTGGGTGAAGATGGATGGGACGCCATCGGATAGGCCACCGCGAAATGACACCAAGTATGCGGGGGCTGCCGGTGTGCCGCCGGATGTGGACATAAAGGTCCGTCTGAAACGGAGGTGGTGATCTAAACAGTGTAGATACAAATTGCGTTGCTCGTGTCTGTGTGTTTAGGTCAACGCCCACCAACTCCACTCAGTCTCCGACCCCGCGTCCAAACCAGCGCAAAATCTCAAGCCCCCGTACAGCAAGCAAATAATGCCAAAAGTACTAGTACAGACAAGCTCAAATACGCGCTCCCGGTGTCTTCTCTAAACTGACCGAATATATCTCCATCTCATCATAGCTCTCGCGACGACGGTGTTTCCTTCCCCATCCACTTCCACCTCCAAATAATGTCCGAGATGGTGAAAAGCGCATCAATGGCTGATATCACAATCTGTGAGATAAGGGGTCTCCAAGTAATACTAAATAAGCACCAGAGTGAAGGCAAGTACAAGGAGTTGGTGAGTGGTATGACTCTGATCTGGTGGCGCTCAATGAGGAATGCGTCGCAATGATAAGAGCTAACGCTGACGACGGCAATAGGTCAGTGTTCCGCGGCAGCTTTCAAATTTTCCTCTCTGGGCGGAAGAAGAAAGTCATCAAATCCAAGTTTTAGGCGATGATCCTCCGGGTCGTGTTCCACCTTGGCCGCAATGTCCTTTGTCCAGGCGGAAACGGCCGGAAGACGAGACCGGTCAATACGAGAGGCGTATTTCTTCGCAACATTGACGACCTCGCCAATTAGCCCTTCGCAGAGCATGATTGGCTTCAGACCGAAGTCAAGGAGCTTCTCGTTCTTCACCATCAATTCGTTTTCTGGAGCCTCTTTCCGTGGATTCGGCAGCCAGGTGATCTCCGAGCCTGTCATCTCAGCAACCATTTCGGCGAGGTCGCGGACGCGGTAGGTCTCCGTCATCTGGTTGAATATTTCGACGCGGCCGCTGCGCCGAGGTGGATTGTTCAGCACGATCTCGATGCAGCGGACCGAGTCCTGGATGTGGATAAAGGCGCGGGTCTGGCCGCCAGTTCTATGTACTGTAAGCGGATAACCGATCGCTGATTGGATAAGAAATCGATTTAAGACGGTCCCGTAATCCCCATCATAATCGAATCTATTAATCAATCCCGGGTGTCGGCGTGTTTGTTCCGTATGGGTGCCCCAGACAATGCCCTGGTGCAGGTCGGTGATCCGCAGCCCATCGTTTTTCGCGTAAAACTGGAAGAGAAGCTGATCTAAACACTTGGTCATATGGTAGACCGAGCCAGGGTTCGCTGGATAAAGGATTTCCTGGGAGATGTTGCGTCTGTCGGCGGTCTCGATGTCTAGGTCTAAGACCTGTGGAGGCTGATAAGACCTGTGAGGTGTTTGGGCGCACAGACTACCCAGGTACCCAGCCCTATAAATACTCCCTGAGAGTACAAGGTGCTAGAGCTCTGTGGATAGCCTGTAGTTCAGCACTGGCCCACGCAATCCACAGCAATGGAAGCAGTTCGATTCTTGGCAATGGAAGACGTTCGATTCTGAGCAGTGGAAGTCGTTAAATTCTGGGCTGTAGAAGTCGTTCGATTCAGGGGCAACGATTCCAGTGGGTTCCATTTAGGCGCGGCAGCGACTTACACAGACACGCTGGAGTGCGGGCCTCCACACCAGTAACATACAGCGCACTCGATCCAATGCCTACAACACAAGCCGGCACATTCTAACCATTACGGTAGAGGCTATCTAACGCAGCCATTCTATGAAGCCATTCCACGAAGGCATTTAAAGCAATGCAGGCCATTAAACGCAGTGCGCACCGTTATCGTGTGTACCGTTGCCATGTCACCGGGGCCGGCTCAGGGGCTCCATTTCAGGGACTAGCAGGGAGGATACAGAACAGTCGCGAGATTGAGAAAGAATCTGAGAATTGGGTTGGAGATCGGGAAGAGCCAGTTTAGAATGGGTAGATCGAAAATAATATAACGCTGCTTTACTCAATTTTTTTTCCCTAGTTGTGATCTGAGCTGCAGAACACACCTCAAAGAACTACCGCCCTGTGCAAATTCTAACCCACAAAGGCCATAATCGCCCCTGCCGCTCTCTCTCTCCCAGAAAACTCAGGATGCTTCTCTGCAAGCTCCACGGCTTGTTTCCTCATCTACCCAGCTTTCAGTCCAAACAACACTTCGTTAATGCCGTTAGCCAACTCCCATTGCTCCTAGCGCGGTTTCGCCTGCTTATTCACCCAGCGGCCGATACCTAACATCTCGACACAATTCCTAAAATCATAGCAATCCGACCACGGTGGAACCAGCAACTGTGGGACCCCTGCACTGTAGAAAAAGTCAGCCCCTATAGCCTTAAAATACTACCACACCCCCCTGGGAATGGACTTACTATAACTCTTCGCAGAACGAGTTCGCACCTCTATAATTTACTAAGCAGATAACACCCCCTGATTCTAAGATAGACTTTAACTCCACCTCCACCCAGTCGGTAGCCTGCACTCTCCTGTCCTCCACTTCTGGCCGTAGTGGATTAAACACTCTCTCTTATAAACCCTTAAAACTGTCTCTCTCTAACTTCTTACTGTTACGACCTGCTCTTGATGAGGGCCGAGGGGGGACCGGACAGGATAAGACAGAGCGTATGGCAGGACGCCAAAGTTGAGGGGTGATCCAAAGACGGTTTGTTGGGCTAGCACTCCTAGACGAGAGTACACTGTCACTGTAGGTCGCTGTCACTATAATGCACAGAGGGAAGTCTAAACAGTAGGACGCAAATGAACAATGTAATACTAGCGTGAGGAACCAGGAGTCCCTCACGGCCATCGTGGGCACGATGATGACTATCTATACTAACTACCAGAGTGTCCCGATACTTACTCGTTATGTTCCCGGGACACTGTCCCGACCTCTGTTGTCCCGAGGCCCGGGACGTTCCCGGCCGGGACACTTCTGACTGGTCGTAGGGGCTTCGGGTCTTTGCACCCCTGGCCCAGTGCACAGTACCGTACGTACTGTCTTCCTGCACTGTTTCTGTTGCGGGGAATACGTCGGGCCGTTCCGGCCCAAGTGACGGCCTGCAGGGTCGTCACAAGAGGGTACTGTGGGCAAAGGTAATCCAATCTATGGCCCCAGAACCCCCAGAGGGGTTTTGGAACCCTACTAAATATAGCTGTATGGCCTGGGCACAGGCTACATGCTAGAACGCGCTAGGTGCCGTGCCACGGTACCAGACGCGTCTAATTGGATTCTTCAGATCCAGCGCCTCTATCTAATCAGAAGGCATTGCACGTGTCTAGTCATGTGATCACACATGCACATGACATTCTTCATCTTGCAATTAACTACGTTTGGCCACAACCGCTGCAGCCTTGCTCCGGGTTCACCAGCCGTGACGCTAGGCTTCACGTTGCAATTGGCAAAGCTGTGGTCAACGTGGTGGATTACCATCTTGTGGTGGGCACAGACCACCGTAGGTGGGGGTGGGTCCCTCCTTCCTTATCTGTCTATCTATCTAACACGACCACAAGTGCCCCAACAGGCACAGCATCACGAGCTACCACACGTGATACGGCCCACGCACGCATCATTGTGTGATGAATTGCTGAGATGGATGTGTCTAAACGAAGTCAATATCAAAGACCCTGTTCCCAAGCCGCTTATTCGTGTCAGAAAGCCGGCCCAAGAAGGCGGTTATATCCTTGCGACGCCGGCGTCGGGGGATCTGGCGGCAGTGTTCCACCAACGCACCGCAGAGCTCATGAGCCCATTTCCCTCTCCCTTGGTCGCTCCGCGTTGTGAGGGAGTCGAGCGCATCTCCCCTCGTAGCCGGGCCGATGGGTGCGCCGTGTCGAAGCAACAAGCGGACTACTTCGAGTTGGGCCGAGGCGCCCTTTTCGTCCTGGTTCCTATCGTAGGCGCTCGCTATGCCAAGGGCATCTTCAGCAGCTAAGTCCATCCCGGCTTCCAGGAGAGGGGGGAGCAGTGTTAGTAGGGTAGGAAAGTCGGAAGTGGATGAAGACAGAAGCTGGTGGCCCACGTCGGGGTCGGCACCCATGTCAAGCAGTCGGCGGATTACCAGGTTGGCGTTCTGCGCTTTCTGCGTGCGGTATCGGAGAGAGTAACAGGCGTTGTCCAGCAATTCGGTGGCTGTGGTGCGAGATATCCGATTTCGGCGCTTCTTTGCTTGGAGGAGTACTAATGCAGATTGCCATCTAGAGGCGCGCAGAAACTCGCCCATCAGCGCATCCGGGACATTTGCGTCTCTGGCGAGTATCTCGACGACGGTCGGGGCGTCGTTTTTGACGTAGCCACGGGAGAGATGGGTGCTGTACCATTGCAATACATCGGTAGGATCTGCTGGAACGCTCCCCGATGCCAGGAGCTGCTCGGCCAGGCTGGCGTAACCCATCGTACAGGCGAGCTGGAGGACGGTGAGAGAGTCCTGGGAGCTTGGTCGCACAACCGGGCTGGCGCCATGGGAGAGAAGCAAGAGTGCCGAGGAGGCCTTATCATTCAAGACAGCCAAGTAGAGCGGGCTGACGACGCTGGATTCGCAATTCGCGTTGGCACCGCCCCGCAGCAACCACTCGACGATGGCATCGAGCCCTTTCCATGCGGCCAAGTGAAGAGCCGTCAGCGAATATTGGACGCTGACGGCTATGAATGGGTGCGGAGGTTGGATGTTGATATAGGTGTGTCTCGAGCTGCAGGGAAGATCGAGGGCACCAGGAGCGAGTTGGCAGAACTGCTCCACCTTGTCGAGAATGGCGAGAGCCTTTGTGCATGTCTCTGGCATGTCCAAGTTGGCAGTCTCGATAGCCCACATGACGGCAGAAGGCCGATGTGTGATGGCGTGTCGGCGGTAAAGAAATTGTTCCACGTTGCAACGAAGCAGGCGGTTCGTACGGGCAAGGGCCACGAGATCGCGCGCGGAGAGTATCTCCCAGATAATGCTGGACGGTATGTAGGGAAGATGATCCATGGCTGTTCTCGATTGGCTGTGATGGCGCCTGCGAAGTGGTGTTCCTGGACAGCATCGCTAGGCTAAAAAATTGACCACAAAGACACGGCTGGGGCACCGAGCTGAGATGGTCCGTGCCCTGTCCCGAAGCTGAACCGAAGAGATGACATCAAGCTCCGATTATCGTCTTCCTCCGCCTTCCAGGCCGGCCGCATCTTCCACTAGCAGGTAAAACTAGTGGAGCCGGAGTTATTCACACTCCTCTACTAACTCGGACGTTTGGCAAGAATTCGACTGATCATATTTTCCCGACCGAGCGGCTTTTACTGGAGCGAATGGGAAGGAGCGAAAGGGAAGCGCCAGTGGTTGGTTACGAGTCAAGTGGGGTCAATCGGTCCCATTTAAGCGAATAGGAGCGGTTGGCGACCTCCCCGCCTGGAGGTTTGGCTGAGCTGCCACAATCTGTAGAAAGCCCCTCTCGTCATCATCTCTGAGAAACTTCTCATCTCCACCCTCACAACACCAGGCGACAAGAGATCCAGAGCGATATCTAACTTCGCCCTGTCAAGCTCGAACCGGAGTGCCGCGCCATGACGGAACCGCGGAGCTTTTTCGCGCAAGGGCGGCGCCCCGGCCCCGCAAGACAACGGGCGGGTTCACCTGCTGTCACTGGCAGCATGTCCACGCTCAACAGCCCATTCGCGAGGTTACAATGACGGAGCCTAAAGCATCAGCAACAAACCCGGGCTTTGTTCAACCCACCCCGTCGGCTGTCCAAAAGCACTGGATTGTCCCTTTTGGACGGAACAGGGACTTCGTCGGGCGGGAACCCATTCTCGCGCAGCTCCTTGACAGAGTCCTGCCGAGCAGAGACAAGGAAAGCTGCCAGCGAACCGTCGTCGAAGGCCTAGGCGGGGTTGGGAAGACGCAGATCGTGTTGGAGGTCGCATTCCGACTCCACGACCAGTGTTCCGTTTTCTGGGTTCCCGCTTTTGACGCCCCAAGCTTTGAAAATGTCTACCGTGAGATTGGCCGGCGGATGAACGTCAAGGGAATCGAAGACGACAAGGCGGACGTGAAGCTACTGGTAAAGACAGCCCTCAGCCACGAGAGTTCCGGTAGCTGGCTCTTGATCATCGACAACGCCGACGATGTGGAGCTCCTCTTCGATGGTGGGGCTCTGAATCTCTCGGAGTACCTGCCGTTCAGTCTCAGCGGCTCCATCCTCGTGACGACACGGACCCATGAGATTGCGACGCGACTCGACATCTCTCGGCGAAATGTCATTAGTTTGGCTGGCATGACCAGAGCAGAGGCAACTGAGCTCCTGGAGAAAAATGTCGACGACAGCCAGATGGACGCATCTGGTATGGCAGAACTGCTGGAATTCTTAGCCGACCTCCCCTTGGCCATCAAGCAGACGTCCGCATACATGGCAAAAACGGGGATGTCTGTCGCAAAGTACCTCCACCATTGTCATTCGAGTGACAAGACCCTGATCAAACTTCTCGGCACCAATTTCGAGGACCAAGGCCGCTACAAATCAATCCAAAACCCGATTGCAACGACATGGCTTGTCTCGTTCAACCAGATATCACGGGACAACAGTCTCGCAGCGAGCTATCTGCGATTTGCCAGCTTACTCGCCGAGAAGAACGTTCCCCTTGCTTTGTTGCCGGAAGCAAACGACGAACTCGAGAAAGACGAAGCAATTGGTGCATTAAAGTCGTTCGCATTCATCGCGCAACGAGAGGGAGAAGACTCGTTCGACATGCACCGCCTTGTTCGTTTGGCGATGCGCAACTGGATGAATAGCCAAGGAGGGGACAATATCACAGGTGTCATATTGAGACTCGGTCACTGTTGCGCGTGGCCGGAGAAAAAAAGTAAAGAGGTCTGGAAGCAGTACCTCCCACACATTAACGCAGCCTTGAACTTTGGGGGAAATATGGAGGAGGAAGCGGCCGGCCCCGATTATATTACAGCCAAAATCGACCTCATCACACTATTAGCAGATTGGAATTTCTTGATTGGGAGGTATGAAGATGCGGTGCCATTGCATCGTCTAGCATTGGAAATGAAGTGGTCATATTTGGGCGTCGATAATGACAGCACCGTTGAGGGTATGAACAGGCTCGGGGATTCGCTCGACGCCCTTGGAAGGCTCAAAGAGGCCGAGGGCCTGTACCGCAAGGCTCTTAGTATCACGCGTCGTACCCTAGGCCCCCGACACCCACGCGCCCTTTCCACCATGTACAGTCTTGCTGATACAATTTCGTATCAGGGGGCGCATCAGGAGGCAGAAGAACTATATCGACAGGCGCTCAAAGGCTGGGAGGAAACTGTCGGAACTGAGTGCGTCGAAGCAATTCGTTGCATGGGTCACCTCGCATACTCGCTCCTTCAACTCAATGAGTATGACGAGGCGGAACAGTTGTACCGGCGGGTATTTCAGTTATGTTCGCAGGTTATGGGGGCACAACACCCGAATACTATCGGGTGTCTTGGGGATTTGGGTGGCGTGCTTGAAAGAAAAGGGGACTACCAGGGGGCAGGTCAAGAGTTTCGGAAAGCACTTGAGCTAGCAAATAGGGCGCTGGGAGAATCACATCGGACAACGAAGTGGATTGGGGGGTGTTTGCGACGGTTTGAGGCCGACCAAGAGAAACGAGACTTGGAACTTCAGGAACAAGAGTCATAGACCGGTAGCTTTTTGTACACCAAGACAATATGCCAGCCTCTTCGATAACTCGCAGTTGCGTTTTCTCGTGGACACACAACTCACAACTACACTCCGTTACAAAGCGCGTGACATCCCAAGGCATCTTGCTACCTGACAACCCACTACAGCATGTTTTGCCTTCAGTCGCCCGAGCACCAACCCAGACTCCTTACTTCACACTAACGCCCCAGCAGATTGATGAATATAGTGTCGACCTTGCCGACAATCAAATGGTAGTTCTGGACAGATCCGGCTCCACAAATAGGTTGTCGGACACTTGCACGCCGCGGTTTCGGCCTTATCATAGGCGTTGATCACGTTTGTCAATGACCGCGTGGCCTGACATGGAAACCTTTTCTATTGGTCGTAAACCACTCGCCTTGCAGAGCAATGCATCCAATGCCGCTGCCCCACCTCTGGCTGATGCCCAACCCGCAGGAACATCTCGTCTCTTCTCAAAGAAATCATCGCCATTTCCATGGGCCATAATTCCTCAACAGCGCCTCAAGCCTTCCAGTCCGAAATATGCCTCCTCTGAACGAGTACGAATACCGGCCCCTGCCCGATGCAGACACCGTTCGGCTTGTCGTCCTTCACCCTGCGGTGAATGAGGTGGCCCCATTGACATGCTCAATCGCTACTCCGTCGCTTGCACCACAGCATCCCGAGTACTTCGCCATCTCGTACTATTGGGGGGATCAAAAGCCTCACCTGACGCTGGAGATCACCGAGGACGGTGGCAATACCTCGTATCTGAGAATTACCCCGAATGTCGACACTGTGCTGCGTCGGTTCCGCGTGCCAAGAAAGCGGCAATTTCTGTGGATCGACGCCGTGTGTCTTAACCAGAGCGACGAGTTGGAGAAAGCTCAGCAGATTCCCAGAATGGGCCGCATTTACGAACAAGCGAAGGAGGTGTACATTTGGTTGGGACCTGGACACTCTCGCACCGCGCAAACCTTCCGGTTCTTCCGAAAAGTCAGCAGACTGGAAGAGTGTGAGAAGGTGACAATGTCATCTCGGGTGGCCGCTTGTCTGAGGAAATCTTTCTCAGTCAATGAGGCCGTAAAGGGTCTCGCAGACCTTATCGGCTTCTTTGAGCAGCCGTGGTTCTCCCGTCGGTGGGTCATTCAGGAGGCTAGTCTAGCTCGCCATGCGAGAGTGTATTGCGGGAAGCACAGCATCCCTCTCGCCACGCTTAGTCTAGCGACCACTCGGTGGCAGGCTTTGGACATGTCGGACTACCATTTCAAGATGGCCGCATGCCTTGGCTCGGTCACCAGCACTGTCACCACTGGGACTGGAATGCTCTTGGAACTGTTGTGGAATTTTCACGAAGCCAAATGCAAGGACCCGAGGGACCGCATTGCCGCACTCCATTGCCTCGTCCCGAAACAAAGTCGATTTCCCATCGACTACACTGTCCACTGGGCTGAACTTTACCGGCAAGCTGCGTCCTTCCTCTTGGCAACCGGCACAGACAATACCAAACTTCAGTTACTGCTTCATTTATTCGAATTCGGCCCCGTCGGCTCCGCCACGGATAGCAACTGTCATCCTTCATGGGTCCCGGACTGGTCCAAGTCCCGAAAACGGAGTCTTCCCTACCATTCCCAGATCCTCAACGTCGACACCTATGAGCCTTATCCCGCATCTCCGGGACATCCCCCCCTAGTGAGACTATCATACACTTTCGGCACTTTACGCATTCACTGGAACCCTTCCATTTCCGGACAGGTCCGGCTTGTAAGAACCCATTTCGGCCAGCCCGCTCCTCAAGACAACCAACAGATGACAGAGAAGTTGACGGCGGTTTTACGAGATTTCTTCCCACTTGATGATGGGCAGCCAAACTTGCACATGCTGGATTTGATGGCTTTGGTTCGGGTTATCGTCGAGTTTCGCCGTTTCGGGACTGATAAGCCTTTGGGGGCGGACCACTACGTGCCAGACGTGGACGGCGTCTCCCCGGGGTCCGGCACCCCGCGAGGGCTGAACCCAGTCAAGGGTCTGGCCTTCATATTGCAGGAGTTTTCTGTATTCGCCCTCCAGCCGCTAGAGATCGGATCAGAGCTGTGTCCGCGCTATGGCATCGGCCCTCGAGAGGTGCAGAGCGGCGATATCATGATACCGATTTGGCGGCCGCTTTGGAAATCTGATACTTTTTACATCAAACCAACTGTCTACGAGAGGTCGGTGAACGCGGTCACGATGCTTGTGGTAAGACCTGTCACGGGAGGACCGGTAGATACAGGAGACCTGCAATTCAA
>Ga0247760_1001006_pt1 | contig 28409 bp, 24 predicted proteins | sample UWRJL171409R4_FD_179936 | JGI IMG/M metagenome (GOLD analysis project Ga0247760, IMG submission 179936) | Plant litter microbial communities from Arlington Agricultural Research Station in Wisconsin, United States - UWRJ-L171-409R-4 | ecosystem: Environmental > Terrestrial > Plant litter >... | reverse complement strand
CAGGCCGCTGCCCGACGGGATCAACCTGCCAGGGCTGCGCATCGAGTGCCCGCCGCCCGAGTCAAGCGACTGCAGACTGCAGCGGCACTTCCAGCACTTTGCGCACCGCCTCGAGCACTGGCTCGGCCTCGGTGCGGGCCATCCAATTGGGGGTGACATCGATGAAGCGCAGTACGTGATTGGCATCGATCACCACGACCGTTGGGTGGGTGAGCTCGGCCAAGCCTTGGGCGATCGATTCAGGTTTGGGGGCGCCTTCGGATTTGAAGGTGAGGCCGAAGCGACGACCCAGGCTTGCGCCCGTGTCGGATGCCACGTGGAACTTGAAGTCGTGCCGCTTGCGGACATTGATCAGGGCCTCGGGGATCTGCGGGCTGATCGCGACCAGCGGCACGCCGAGCGATGACAAGGTTGGCCAAAGGTTGCGGTCATAGTAGGGCAAGGCGATGTTGCAGGCTGGGCAGCTCTCATGCCGGAAGAAGACCAGCACTACCGGGCCGTTCTTGACCAAGTCTTGCGAGCGGAGCACGCCACCCTGCACGTTCTGCAATTCGAAGGGGGCGATGGTTTGACCCACCTTCGGCGCGGTCTCGGGGTCGAAGCGTTCGACGTTGAGCCGCCGTTGATCGATGTTGCGCTGTAACTGCTCGGGCGGCCAGGTCGTGAGCCGTTCGGTGTGCAAGGCTGCCAGTAGCTCGACTAAACGCTCGGTCATGGTGTCTCCTTGGTGACTTTCCGCCGGGCTGTCGGCGGTTGGCGATCGCCTACCACTTTTAGGTGGACAAAGCGCTATTATATTGACGCGTGAAGGGCTGATTAACGCAGGCCGGGCATCACCTGCTTTGCGAAGCTCTGCATGTCTCGTTCGAAGGGCTGAAACATCAACAGGAACGTGTCGATGCCGGCGCGGCCGAACGCGCGGATGCGAGTCGCCACCTGGTCGTAGCTGCCGATCAAGCCTGCCGCTGAACCACCATTGGTGCCGATGGTTCGACGATGCTGATGCACTTGGTGCATGGCGACCTCCGGATCCACGTTGCGTGGCCGCGGACGTGGCCGCTTGGCGTCTTCGTCAGCCAGGTGAAGCAAGTATTCATAGTGCTCGTTGGCCTCGGCCGCGGTGGCGCGCGCGATCACGAACGCGGACAGCGCAAAGCGCAGCGGAGCCGGCCCGCCGCGCGGTCGCCTGCGCAGATCGGCGAGCAGCGGCTCGACTTCCTCCAAAGGGCGCCCGTTGATGAACCAAACGTCGCCGTGCTCCGCTGCGAGCTCGCGCGCGGGTTCCGATTCGCCGCCGGTATAGATGCGCGGGCGCGAGCGATGGGTTGCGGCCGGACGGAGCATGTAATCTCGCACGCGGAAGTGCTTGCCCTGGTGATTGACGCGCTCGCCACGCAGCAGCGCTTCGACGATGCCGAGCCACTCTCGTCCGTACGCATAACGTTCGTCGTGCGGGGGGAAGGTGATGCCAGCGTCCTCGAACTCCGTCTTGTTCCACGCGTTGACGACGTTCAGCGCAAAGCGCCCGCGGCTGATGTGCTCGATCTGGAGCGCGAGCTTGGCTAGCACGACGGGGTGATAGAGCAGAGGTTTGATCGCCGCGACGAGCTCGATTCGCGTGGTGAGCGCGGCCAGTGCGGCCGCCGCGGTCCACGGCTCGAGCTCATCCAATCCGTCGTCGCGCGGATTGACCGTGTGCTGGGCAAATAGGGTCAGGTCGTACCCAAGCTGCTCCGCCTCCAACACGAGAGCGCGATTGCGCTCCCAAGAAGCGTCGTACGGCTCTTCTGGGTCACCGTAGGCGCCGCGGCTGCCGTGGACCAAGGCCCACACCCCGAATCGGAGTTTGCTTTCCACTACGGCTGCCTCCCGAGCAACAAAAGTATCGCCCCGCAAACCGAAGGCGGGGCCCGACGCTCGCCGCGAGCACTTGGAACTTGACACTGTCTCGTAAAGGCCACTAAGGGTCTCTTTAGCTGGACAAGGAGCTTTCCGCCATGGCAAACGCAAGACAACTCAAACTGGGCGCGGTGCTGGTTGGCGTCGGCAACGACCAATTGGGCTGGCGTGATCCTGAGCTGCCGGGGAACGCCAGCGTGGACATCGACTGGTTCATCGAGAACGCGCGGCTCGCCGAGCAGTCGAAGTTCGATTTCGTGTTCTTGGTCGATAGCCCGTTCATTACGCCCGACACCTCGCCGCACTTCCTCAACCGCCTCGAGCCGCTGACGCTGCTGTCGGCCCTCGCCGTCTCCACCTCGAAGATCGGCCTGATCGCGACGCTCACCAGCTCCTACTGGGAGCCGTACAACGTCGCCCGGCTATTCGCCTCGCTCGACAACATCTCGAAGGGCCGCGCCGGCTGGAACGTGGTGACGACCGGCCTCGAAGGCGCAGCGCGCAACTACGGCCGAGAGGAACACTTCGACCACGCGCTGCGCTACCGCCGGGCGCACGAGTTCGTCGAGGTGGTGCGCGGGCTGTGGGACAGCTACGAGGACGACGCTTTCCCGCGCGATAAAGCGACGGGCGTCTTCCTCGACAAGTCGAAGCAGCACGCGCTGAACCACAAGGGCGAGTTCTTCTCGGTCGCCGGCCCGCTGGCACTCACGCGCTCGAAGCAGGGCCAGCCAGTCGTGTTCCAGGCTGGGATCAGCGAAGACGGGCGCAATCTAGGCGCTCACATCGCCGACGGACTGTACGCGGGAGTCGACAACTTCGACGATGCTCAGGAGTACTACGCGGACGTCAAGGGCCGAGCCGCCGCCTTGGGTCGCAACCCCGATCACCTCTACATCGTCCCGGCTATCCATCCCGTGATCGCGGACACGGACGATGCGGCGCAGGCGCTGGTCGAGAAGCGCAGCGAGAAGCTCGACATCGACAAGCTGCTGGTCGAGCTGGGACGCCCGTTCGGCTACCACGACTTCCGTCAGTATCCGCTGGACGGTCCGTTTCCGGACGTCTCGCACCTGAGCCTCAATAGCTACAAGGGCCACGCCGAGCGGATCCTGAAGCGAGTCCGGGAGCAGAACCTCACCCTGCGTCAGGCAGCGCTCTCGGTCGCCGAGCGTCGGCAAAGCTTCGTGGGTTCGCCCAAGGCCGTGGCTGACGAGATCGAGCGCTGGTTCGTCGAGCGCGCGGCCGACGGCTTCAACCTTCATATTTCTCGTCCCGGTGAGTTCAAGAAGTTCCGCGAAAAGGTGCTGCCGATCCTCCAGCAGCGCGGCCTGTTCAAGACCGAGTATTTCGCCGACACGCTGCGTGGCCACCTGGGGCTACCAATTCCGGAGAACCGCTGGTCGGCTTCGCACAAGACCGAAGCCGCGGAGTAGGCACGGATTAGTCGCTGCTTTGCGCATCATCGCCGATGCGCAGCACCGCCTGGTCTGTTATATGAGACGCAGATCTATGTCGGAAGATACTCCGGTGGGCGCATCCGCGCCGCTACCAATTGAAACGGATGTCCTGATCGTGGGCGGCGGAATGGCCGCGTGCTGGGCGGGCATTTCTGCAGCGCGTGCGGGCGCCAAGGTCGTGCTGGTCGACAAAGGCTATGTGGGCACGAGCGGCGTGACCGCGACCGCAGGTCCCGGCCACTGGTGGGTCTCCCCCGAGGGCAACGCGCGCGCTGAAGCCATCAACAAGCGCTTGGCGATCAGCCACGGTCTGGCTGATCCGGGTTGGATGGAGCGCATCATCGATACCACTTGGCGCACCCTGCCCACGCTCGCTTCCTACTATCGGTTCAACATCAAGAGCGACGGGCAAATCGCCTACAACGCTCTGCGAGGCCCGGAATATTTGCGCGCGCTGCGCAACGCGGCCGTCGACGCCGGAGTCACCATCCTCGATCAAAGCCCGGTGCTCGAGCTCTTGCTTCATGACGATGGCTCCGTCGCCGGAGCGAACGGAGTTCGACGCCAAGAGCACCGCGCGTACACGGCGCGGGCGGGCGCGGTCATTCTGGCGACGGGCGGCGCCGGGTTCCTGGGCGGGCTGCTCGGCAGCAGCACCAACACGGGCGATGGTCATTTGATGGCGATCGAGGCCGGCGCCGAGCTCTCGGGCATGGAGTTCTCGAACGAGTACTCGATCTCTCCGCGCTGGAACTCGACCCGCACGCTGATTTATTCGTACGCGCGCTACTTCGATGAAGGCGGCAAAGAGCTCGACGTGCTGCCCACCAACTACGTGCTGGAGCGCGCGTTGGTCGAGGGCAAAGTCTACGCCTTGCTGAACGAATGCCCCGACGGGCTCAGAAAGGTCCTGCCGCAGATCCAACCGATGACGCTCTTGCCGTTCGTGCGCAAGGGCATCCGCGATGTTTACGAAAAGCCGTTCGAGGTCAAGCTCTTCCCTGAAGGCACCATCCGCGGCACGGGCGGCTTACGCATCGTCGGCGAACAGTGCGAAACCACGATCGCGGGCTTGTTCGCCGCGGGCGACACCGCGACGCGCGAGCTGATCGCCGGTGCAACGACCGGCGGCGGCTCGCCGAACTCGGCTTGGGCGCTCACTTCTGGCCTGCTGTCGGGGGCCGGCGCGGCACAGCTCGCGCGCAGCCGCGGGCGTCGCGTCGACGGCAGGGCTCGCGCGCAAGGCACCGTCGGGCTCCGGCCGCGCAGCAACGTGAAGCCCGTAGATCGACGCAGCGTGCTCAAGGCAGCGCAAGACGAGATCCTGCCGCTCGACAAGAACGTGTTCCGCTCGGGCCCCAAGCTCGAAAACTCCCTAGGAGTGCTCGAGTCGGCTTGGCGTGAGCTGCGCGACCACGACTACGCGGCTGGCGCGGATGCGGTGATCGCTCGCGAGACCGCGAGCGTCGTGGCCACGGCTCGCCTCTGCTACACGGCGGCCCTCGCCCGCGACGAAAGCCGCGGCATGCACCAACGCGAAGATGCCCCGGAACAAAAAGCCGACCAGGGGCGGCGCCTGCTGATCGGAGGCCTCGACGAAGTATGGACGAGACCCGAAGCAGAAGGGCAATGGAGGCCCACCCATGTTTGAGCTGATCGTCCGCGACCGTTGCACGGGCTGTAATCGCTGCGTCGAGGTTTGCCCCACCAACGTCCTCGAGCCGGGGCCCGAGCAGATCCCGATCGGCGCGCGCGTCGAGCATTGCCAGACCTGCTTCATGTGCGAGCTCTATTGCAAAGAAGACGCGATTTACGTGGGCCCGGATCGGGACCAGCGCGAGCCCGTGAACGAAGCAGAAATCGTGGCCTCGGGCCTGCTCGGACAATATCGGCGCGACTCGGGCTGGGACGAATGGGCAAGCCATCCCGAGCACGAGAACCAGATCTGGCAGCTCGGGCCTTACATCCAAGCCGGCGGCAAGCGCTCGGTCGAACGAGTCCAAAAGCGTATCGCCGAGCGCGCACAGCAAGCCGCTGCGGCTCAGGAAGCCGCGTCAGACCAACCCAAGCCAGCGCTCTGAAGAAGCAAGGCGGCGCGAGGCTGCACAGCTCGAGCCCGCCGCCCGGAACGACCGCATCCGCCGCGTTAGCCACGGAGCGCGGATCGCAGCTCGTGGCATCCGGGATTTTCGTGGCGACCAGCTCGCGCTGCGCGAAGCGGTGCTGGGTGAGCGTGAGCGGTCGGCATCTCGCCGAGCGGCGGCGGTAAATCGTTGTCTTGCTGTCCGCTTTGGCCAACGCCTCGGGCTGCAGCAAATCGTCCCACTACCGAAAGAGACGCCAGAAGCCGCCATTTTTTCGCCAGCGAGCCGATTCGAACAAATGACTAGCGGCGGCGGTTGAGAGCCCATTCGAGGGGGGCGTACTATCGAGTCGGAGTTTCGAGGTAGCCTCAGTCGATCAGACTGGGCGAAAAAAGGCAGGGTGCACGGCGTTGGTCAACGCGGCCCATCGAAGTCCGGTCTTCATCAGCTACGCGCGAACCGATGGTGCGTTCGTCGAGCGGCTTGCTGCTGGGCTCGAACGTCAGGGGATCGAGACCTGGTTCGATCGCAGGCTCAAGGCGGGCAGCCGATGGGATGACGAGGTGCAAGCCGCGATCAAGACCGCGGACACGATGGTCGTGGTTCTTTCGCTCGATTCCATCCGTTCGCACGCGGTTCATGACGAGTACGCCTTCGCCCTCGACGACGGCGATCTGGTGATCCCGATCCTGATCGAGAATTGCGATGTCCCCTTGCGCTTGAAGCGGCTGCAGCACATCGACTTTCGAAGCGACTACGAAGATGCGTTGGCACGGCTGGTGGTCCGTCTCAACGAGCGGCGCGGCAGCCTCTCTCCGGTCAGCGCAGCGACCTCGCCCCATCGCCCGCCGTCCGGGCCGCGCGCGTGGTTCAAGGCGCCGTCGATCGCTTTCGGACTGCTCGCCAGCGTCGCGTTCGTGTGGTGGCTGACGCGGAGCTGGCACTCGCCGGCCACGCTTGGGCCTACGGCTGCAAAACCGAGCGGCTCGGTCCAAGCTCCGTCCGCGGGATCTGCCGTGGCACCCGTCTCGTCGGTCGCCAGCGCGCCGCTCGGAACGGCGATGATTGACCGCTACAGAACCGTGGTCGACGGCCGCTCCAAATTGCTTTCGTCCAAGGAGTCGTGGCTCACCGCGGCCGAGAATTTCGAAGCCGCGAACGCCAAAGGCAGCGTGCCGGAATATCAGCGGCCCTATTGCCTCTCGGCCGCCAAGTTCTGCCGCGCCAACGTCGCGCTCTTGGAAGGGCGCTTGGACGACGCCAGTCGCCTGCTCCGGGCCGCCATTGCTGCTGATTCGAGCTGGGCACCACCGTATGTGGCCCTAGTCGGTGTGCTGACTCGCCTGGGAAAATTTGCCGAGGCGCATGAGTTCGCGCGACCCCCCCCAACAGCTCGAACCCGACTTTTGGTTGGCAGCGATCGCGGGCGGGTCCGTGTTTGCCGCTGAGGGCGCCATGTACGACGCCATCTCGGTCTATCAAATTGCCGATGCGCGCTTCGACATCCCTTTGATCAAGGCCGACCTCGCGCTTGCGTACCACGCCGCTCAATTTCACGACGATCTGGCGAGCCAGCTCGCCAGTGAAGCTCTGAAGCACGATCCCGAGCTGCCCGCCGCTCTGACCGTACTTGCGGAGCAGGCTCTCGCTCAGCATCAGGCCGAGCAAGCGGTCAAGTACACGCAGCGAATGGTGGACAACGATGTGTTTGGGGTCACTGCTTGGCTACTGCACGGAGATGCCCTGCTCTCGCTCGGTAGCAAGGCGCTCGCCAAACAGGCCTATCAGCGCGCAATCGAGCTGCTCACTCGAACTCATCAAGTCGGGGCTGCGCCGCAAAGGCTCGAAGAAGTGAAAACTGCTCTGGCGGCAGGATCATTGCCCATGGACCGTTTCCAGCGCGGGGCATTGCCGGCTACGCAGAATGGGCAGCGCTCATTTCCGCGCGATCGGAGTTACCCCGCAGCGCCGCGCTCACCCCCTCCCCCAAAGGAGCCATCCTTCCCGTCCGACCACAGTGTGGACATGGGTTATTGAAGGGCTGTCGAGCGAGCGCGCGCGCAGTCAGCGCGCGCGTATTCGCCCGGCGCGGATTTGAGCGACGTGGTAGCGGCCGAGCACGTTGCGCAAGGCTTGTTCCAAGGCCGGGTTCGCTGCGCCGCGCAGCACGAGGCGCGGCGAGCCGGATTCGCTGAGCACACGGATCTCGGCCTGATCGAGCCGTTCACGCTGGGCGATGTCGGAAAATTCCGAGAGCAATGACGGCGACAGACGGCCACGCACGAGTTCGAGCTTGCCCGCGCGGGCGGTGAGCGCGAAGAGCTCGTTGGCGCGGCGCAGCGCATAGCCGAACGCGAGCAGCACCAAGAGCGGCAAGCTCAACCAAAACCAGTTCGACATCGCGTGCGCCGCCGGCCCAGTTTTCGCTCACAATTTCGGGATGCGCAGGGTTTTGCTGATCATCGCGCTGCCGTGCGCCACATACAGCAAAGCCAGCGGGTGCAGCGAGACGGGACCGACGTGCCAGACCGAGAGCGGTAGTTCGCTGCCGCGATAGCCCAGCGCGAATAGCCCCGCCAGCAGCGCCACCAGCAGCAGGCTGCTCGGGATCGGCATGCCTTCGAAGTAGCGGACCTTACCGGTGGCGCCCGACAGGCTGGCGGCGGTCACGTTGTAACGCGCGAGGCGGCTGATGCCGCACGCAACGAAGTACATCAAGCACAGCGCGTCGCCCTCACCGCGTAGCCCGCAGGCAAAAGCCATCGCCGCTGGCGCGACGCCGAACGATACGACGTCGGCTAGCGAGTCCAGCTCTTGACCCAAAGGGGACGCTTCATTGCGCAGCCGCGCGATCCGGCCGTCCAAGATGTCCATGGCCAGCGCCACGGGCATCAGCGCAGCTCCGATCCAGAAGAAGCGCGCCTCTTCACTCAAGCAGAAGCGCATGAAAGCCAGGATTGCGCCCGACCCAGCAAAGCCGTTGCCCAAGGTGAAGAAGTCCGCGGCGCGAAAGTCGCGCAGCATGGAAAAGTGACGGCGGGGTTCGGAAGGCATCGATGACAGGCTTTGCTCGGTGAGCCAAAAGTTATTTTGGCCACTCGGCCCGGCAGCTTATCACGCCGTGATTGCGCCACGACGGGTGCGTTCGCTGGTTGCTGCTACAAGCTGAGGTGTCGCGTAGCGCCATTTCGGTTCTCTCGGCAAAAGGACCTCACTCATGACCGACAGTACCGAGTTAGCGAAGGTGAAGCTCGTGAGCGTGATTGGCTCATTTCACTTGGCGGAGAGCATTGCCGACCAATTGCGCGCGCTCGGCGTGAGCGGCTACACGCGCTCGAAAGCAGACGGCTGGGGTGCCCATGGCAGCCGCCGAGCCGGATTTCTCGATGGGGCGAACGTGCGCATCGACACGCTGGTCGAGGCCGGCGTCGCGCGGACCATTCTTCGCACGATGGCCAGCAACTTTGCGGGCCAGGTCGTGGCGTTTGCCGTCGACGCCGAAGCAGTGCCGAGCAGCCACTTCGGCATCCCCGCCCCTTCGCTCTAACCCTAGCGGCCCGAACTGACACTTCTGTCATTCTAGCTCGAACGAAGCTCGATGTTGACGTGCGCCGCGCTGCGGGCCACGAGTGATCGCCCATGCCCGGCGGTAGCCTGATTGCACTCCTCGACGATATCGCGTCCGTCCTCGACGACGTGGCGCTGCTCACCAAGGTCGCCACGAAGAAGACGGCGGGGGTGCTCGGTGATGATCTGGCACTGAACGCTCAACAAGTGGCGGGTGTGCGCGCCGAGCGAGAACTGCCGGTCGTTTGGGCGGTGGCCAAGGGCTCGCTGCTCAACAAAGCCATCTTGGTGCCGTGCGCGCTCGCGATCAGCGCGTTCGCACCTTGGGCCGTCACACCGCTGTTGATGGTGGGCGGCGCGTTCCTGTGCTTCGAGGGGGTCGAGAAGCTCGCGCACCGGTTCTTGCACGGCGCGGAAGCGAAGCACGCCGAGCAGGCGGAACACGTCGCGGCGGTGGCTGACCCGGCGGTGGATCTGGTCGCGCTCGAGAAGGCCAAGGTGAAGGGCGCAATCCGCACCGATTTCGTGCTTTCGGCGGAGATCGTGACCATCGCGCTCGGCACCGTGCAAGCTTCGCCGTTCACTACGCAGCTCAGCGTGCTCGTCGGCCTGTCGCTGTTGATGACGGTGGGCGTGTACGGCTTGGTCGCCGGGATCGTGAAGCTCGACGACTTGGGCGCGCTGCTCACGCGGCGTAGCGCCGTCACCGACGGCTTTGCCAGTGCCGCGCAGCGCACGCTCGGCACTGCCATCGTGAGCGCCGCGCCTTGGCTCATGAAGGGCCTATCCGTGGCCGGCACGATTGCCATGTTTCTGGTCGGCGGTGGCATCCTTTCCCACGGTTTGCCGTTCGCCCACGACCTGATTCATCACGTCGTGGAAGCCGCCGCGAGCGCGCCCGGCGTCGGCGGGCTGCTCGCGGCTCTATTGCCGTCGATCTTCGACATGCTGCTGGGCGTCGTCGTCGGCTCGATGATCCTAGCCGTCGTCATGCTCGTGCAGCGCCTGCGCAAGAAACAGCCGGTAGCCTAGAAGGCGACCTGCGCGCGGCACAAAACTTCGTGCAGCACGTGGGCGTGGTCGCGGGCGGAGTCGTCGACTCCGGGGCTGAGCGTGTTACCCGGTGCTTGGGCGCGTTGCTCGGGGCCCCACACCGGCGCGCTGCTCGAGCCCGGCGTGGCCGAGCTCGGCGCCGAGTCGGGGAACCAGTTGATGCCGTAGTTGGCGGACAGCCGCAGTGCCTTGCCGAGCCAGTAGGTCGCGCCGAAGGAGAGGGTGTTCAGTTTGATCTTGCCGTCGATGCCCGAGGCCGAGTCGCCAGCGTTCTTGTTGCCCTCGTACTTCGCCGACAGTTGCTCCCACTTGACCAGCAGCTGCAGCGCCGACGCGGGCGGCTTGTCCGGCTTGCTGAAATCGATACTGGTCACGCCCTGATCCCCGGGGATACCATTGACGTAGGCGTTGCCGAACGGCCAAAAGCCAACTTGCGCGTAGTAGCCGAAGCTGGTGATTTTTCCGAAGCGCACGCTCTGAAACAGATTTGCGTCCTGCGCTTCGCGCGTGTTCTCGTTGCCGTACAAGCCTTCGAAGGTAAAATCGAACGAATCGGTTGGCAGCCGTAGCTCGGCCGCCGCAAGGATTTGTGCGCCGGAAGGGATGACGTGCGTTTGACCTTGCGGGTTGTTGGCGGACAACGGGGCGCCGTAGGTCGGCTTCCAGAAGGCGTAGCCCCCGGCGGTCGTCATCGCTGGATAGTCGTAAGCGACGAGGCTGCCATCGCGTGAGCCACGCCGAAAGCTCGCGCCCACCTGCAGGTCGCGAATTGGCAGGTTACCGCCCGCGAGGGGGCGCACATAGGCGCGCGCCACCACGTCGAAGCGATGATCGACGTTGGGGCGGTTCATGCCGTCGCCTTGCACCAGCGCGATCGCATAGGCGACTCGACGCTTGTCTGCGTTGCCCCAGACCATGAGCCCCGTATCCTTGGCGTTGCCCTTGCCGATGATGCGCACCGCGGCCGAGCGCTCCATGAACGGCATGAACTTATCTGCCGTGCGAGCCTCAGCGGTGAACGGCAGATCGAATTGTCCGAGCTCGACATTGAGCAGCGGGTCAGCCTTGTAGTTTAGATACACGTCGGTCGGCGCGGCTCGCAGCGCGACGCTCTGGTTGGCGCCCAGGGCAGTCGAGTTCATGCCGAAGTCGCCCCCGAAGAACCACTGCACTTTTTTGTACAGCTCGCCGCCGAGCTCCAGGCGCACCTTGCGCAGGAGAAACGTCGGATTCAGCGCGCTGACGTGAGCCACGCCCGGTCCGTGGAAGGAGTAAAAGTCGATCATCGCGCGACCCTGGACGTACAGACGAAAGACGTCTTGGCGATCGCGGATGAAGAACACGCCGTTGTGGGCGCCTGCGGTTCCGGGCTCCGGGTCGACCGGGGCGGCGTTCAACGCGGCTCCACCCGGTGGCACCACCGCGCCCGGGTTTGGCTCTGTTTCGGGCGGCGCTATCGCAGTTGGCCCCGCTTCGCCCGGGGGCACTGGTTTCGGTTCGGCTGCCGGCAGGGGAGCCGTCTCTGCAGCGGGCGCGGCTGCGGCCGGTTCGGTCTGTGCGTGCAGCGCGCCGGTCAATGTGAGCGCACTCAAGGTGAATGACGAAATAAGTAAGCGAGACATGAGTTTCCTTTCGGGACACACCTCCGCCCCCGCTCGCCAGGAACGTGACGAAGGCCCAATCAGTGATGGTTAGCTGCGGGTTAGCTGGGTTTCGCGGAGGCGCTGGTTTCGTCGAGTAAGAGCTGCAGAGTTCGGCGCTTGAGGGCAACGAACTCCGGGCTGGTGAGCAGATCGCGGGTCCGCGGGCGGGGCAGATCGACCGGCACCTCGCTCTTGATGCGCGCGGGGCGCCGCGTGAGCACGATCACGCGGTCACTGAGGAACAACGCTTCGTCGACCTCGTGGGTCACGAACACCACCGTCATGTGCAGCTCGTGCCAGAGGCTGAGTAAGAGCTCTTGCATCTGCAAGCGCGTCTGGGCATCGAGCGAGCAAAATGGCTCGTCCATCAGAATCACGCGCGGGCGATTGACCAACACGCGGGCCAAGTTGACGCGCTGTTGCATGCCGCCCGACAGCTGGTGCGGGTAGTGCGCCAAAAACTCGCCGAGGCCCATCGAGCTCAAGATCTCACGCGCTTTTTGCTCGCGCTCGGCGCGGCGAACGCCGCGCATCTTCAGCCCGAACTCGACGTTCTTGGCCACGGTCTTCCAGGGGAAGAGCGTGTGCTGTTGAAAGACCACGCCGCGCTCGGGCCCGGGCGCGGTCACTCGCTCGGCGTCGACTCGCAGCTCACCGGAGGTGATCGGCGTGAAGCCCGCGAGCGCGCCGATGATGGTCGATTTCCCGCAGCCCGAGGGACCGAGAATGCTGACGAACTCCCCGGGCTCGATGCGCAGATCGATGCCACTCAGGGCTTGGACCGCGGTCTTGCCCTCGCCGAAATGGATGTCGACACCGTGCAACGCGACTGCACCCAAAGCACTCGATTGTGTCATGCCGCGCTCGCGTCGGGTTTGAACCAAGGCATGAAGCGGCGTCCAACCCATTTGATGAGCAGGCTGCTGCCCATGCCCAACAGGCCGATCGTGATCATGCCCAGCACGATCTTGGGATACTGCTGCAAGGTGTACGCTTCCCAGGTGTAGTAGCCGATGCCAAATTGACCGGAGATCATCTCTGCCGTCACCAGCGAGAACCAGGAGGTGCCCATACCGATGCTGAGCCCCGTCACGATGGAAGGCAGAGCGCCGGGCAGAATGACCTCACGAAATACGTCGATCGGGCCCGCGCCCAGCGTGAGCGAGGCGTACACCAGACGGCGATCGATGCCCTCCACCCCGTGAATGGTGCTGAGCAGGATCGGAAAGAATGCGCCGATGAAGGTGATGAAGACCATGCTCTGCTCGGCCGAAGCGAACAGCAGAATGGCCAGCGGGATCCAGGCCACCGCAGGGATCGGGCGCAGGATCTCGAGCGGAGGGAAGAGTGACTGCGCGGCGATCCGAAACCGACCAATCAACAGCCCGAGCACGACGGAGAGCCCAGCCGCCAGTGAAAACCCGAGAAAAATGCGGCGCACGCTGCTCACCACGTGGGCCGCGAACTTCGGCGCGCGGTAGAGCTCGCCGAACGCCGCCGCGACCTCGGTGGGAGCGGGGATGTTCTCGAAGCGGAAAAAGAAGTTCCACTTGTGAACCGAAGCTAGCTGCCATAGCAAAAGCCAAAGCGCGATCGACAGCGCGCCGATGCTCACGGAGGCAACCCGCTTCGAGAGCCTGGCGCTCGAGCCGTGTGTCGCCGAAATGGACAGCGCAGCCTCGTCCGCAGACAACGCCGCGGCGTTGGCACGAGGTGCGACGCCGCCTTGCACTGCGCTTTCCATCTCAGAGCACGCCCTGTCGCGCGGTCTGGAAGTTGACCAGCGTGCCGCCGTGCTTGGCTGCCCAGTCGACCGCAGACTGCTTGAGCAGGAACGCCGACAGCGCGCCCTTGTCGCGCACGTACCAGACCTTGTCGGCGAACAGCTTGTTGCCACTGAGGCGGTCGTGAACGAACGTGACTCGAATCGCTTTGCTCTCCAGCTCGAGCTGCTTCAACGCGGCGAAGGTGGCCTGAACGCTGCTGTAGAGCCGCACTTTCGGCTCGCCTTTGACCCAGATCTGGCCGGCCAGGTTGGGCTCGCTCACCGGCGCCCCGGTGTCGAGCGCGTTGCCGACGAAGGGCAACGCGCGATAGTCCTTGAGCCGCGCGTCGTAGTCGTAGCCAAACTCTTTGGCCGCTTGGCGGATGAAGGTGTCATTGACGTAGCTGTCGACGTCGATCTCTTTGTCGACCTTCTTCAGCACCTTCAGCGACTCTTGGGCACGACGAATGGCGTTCACGTACTCGTGCTTGAGCGAGTAGTCGCGGGTCTGAATGCCCTGCGGGCCGTGAAACGCGTAGTACACCTCTGCGTCCACGCCGGTCCACACGGCCAGCTTCTCCGAAAGCTGTTCCGGATCGTCCCGGTACTGCTTGTCGGCGTCGAGCGTCGCTTTCAGGTAGGCCACGACCACTTCTGGATACTTCGCCGCGTAGTCGGAGCGAACCTGCACCCCGTGAGTGGTGGTGACGCCGGTCGAGCTGCCGTCGTAGATCTTCTTGGCGAAGCCGCGGAACGGAAACAGCTCACCAAAGGGCACGAAATCGGCGTGGGCATCGATCTGGTGCGCCTTCAGGGCGCTGCCCGCGACCTCCGGCGTCTGCGTGACGATCTCCAGATCTTTCTGCGGATCCCAGCGTAAATCTTGCACTGCGCGGATCAGCATGGCGTGCGCCGTGGAGCCGAAGGGGACGGACACCTTCTTGCCTTTGAGCTCCTGAATCGAAGCGATCGGAGAGTCGGCGGGCACGACGATCGCGTTCCCTGCGCCGTTGATGCCGCCTGACAGCGTTGCGATGTAGAGCGACCGCACCTGTTCCCCGGCGGCCTTGAGCGCGGTCGCGCCCAGCACCGAGGGGAAGTCGGCCATTTGTACGATGTCCAGCTGATTGGCGAGGTATTTGCTGTTGAGCTGCGCGCCCGTCGGCTGGTTCTGCCACTCGATCTCGAACTTCACGTTCTGGTAGCGGCCGGTCTTGGGCAAGTACTTCTCGAGCAGGTGCAGCTCACGCACGAGCGGGCCGCCGGTCGCGCAGTTGATGGTCGTGTCCTGAGTGCCGATGGCCACGCGGATGGTTTCGGTCGGAGCCTTTTCGGCCGCCGAAGCGCCGGGGGCGGGGGCGTTGCCCTTGGAGCGGCAGGCGCCGAGCGCCAGCAGCGAGAACGTCCAAAGCAAGCTACGTCGAGAGAGGGTGCGTTTCATCAGTTGTCCTGGTCTTGGGCAGCGGGAACTTTGGCGATGGCTTCGAGGGCGTGTGCGGCTGCCTTGCGCACCTCGACGTCGGGGTCTGAGCCGAGGGCGCGCAGCGCGGGCAGCGCGCGCGGGGTTCGGAGCTCACCGAGCGCGTAGGCGGCGGCGCGTCGCAGATCCGCAAGCGGGCTCTCGGTGAAGCTCACGAGTTCGGGAATGGCCGCGCTCGCGCCGAGCCGGCCGAGCGCGGCGATGCTCTCTTTCTGCACCTGCCAATAGCCGTCGGACAGCGCGGCGAGGAGCTCTGGGATGGCCCCCGACAGGGCCGAGCGGCCGAGCACGATGGCGGCCTCGGCGCGCACGCGCCAATCGGTGTCGCGTAGCGCGCCCTGGAAATCGCCGAGCAACGCAGGGCCAATGAAGTAGCCCAACGCGCCCACCACCACGCGGCGCACGCTCTCGTCTGGATCGGAGAGCAGCTTGCGCAGCGGAGACACCGACTCCGGCAGCCTCAGATAAGCCAGGGTGATCACCGCCTCGCGGCGCACGCCCGGCGCGACGTCCGCCAGCGCCGCGAGCAGGGGACCTACCGCCCTCGGATCCTTCAGCTCGCGCAGGCCGACGATCACCGCGCGGCGCACCTCCGGATCGCCGTGGCGCATGGCCTCGATCATGGGCGTCGCCGCCGCCGTGCCCCGAAAGTCGCGCAGCGCGGCGCTCGCGGCGTCTCGCACGGCGGAGTCGACGTCGAGCAAGCTCGAGATGATGCCGGGCACCGCGCGCGGATCGCCGAGCTCTTCCAGTAAACCGATCGCCAGGCGACGCACCACCGGGTCCGAGTCGTTCAAGACGGCGAGCACGGGCTCCACGGATTGATCGCTTGCGATGTCTTCCAATTGCATCAACGCCAGCTGACGTTTGCTGGGGTCAGGATCGCGGAGGTCGCGAACCAGGCTGTCATGATCGAAGTCGTCCATCGGATTTGGCTGGCCCTGCTCAACGCAGTAAAAACGGGATTTTCACGGTGATTGCGTCTTTCGGGCAGTCGATTTCGCAGGCCAAGCAATACCAACATTCGTCGAATGCCATGTTGGCCTTGCCCGTCTCCGGGTTGACCGTCAAGCAATCGACTGGGCACGAGTCGATGCAAATTCGGCAGCCGGTGATGCACTTGGCCTGGTCGACCACGACCGGCACGTCGAAGCGCCGCACGGTCTGTGCGTTGCCGACGAGGCTCGCCTGCCTGGCCTTCACTGTCTCGCGATCGGTAAGCTCACTCACGCTGCCTGCTCTCGTTTCATGGTCATCGTCTTCGTCGCAAACTAGGCCGAAAGCGCGCTCTCGCGAGCGATGCGCAGCCCGTGGTAACCGCGTAGCTCCGCCTTGTCCAAAGGCACGATGTACGGCGCGATCGGTCGCTTGAAGAGCGTCATCGCGCCGCTCTCGTCCTTCTTCAGGTTCACGTGCGCGAACCAGTTGTCGTCGTCCAGCTTCGGGAAGTCCTGGCGGTAGTGATAGAGGCCCCAACGGCTCTCGGTGCGATACAAGGAGGAGCGGGCGGCCATCTCCGCGCAATCTCGAATGAAGTGCGACTCCATCACGCGCATCAGCTCGTGCGGACTGCTGGCGCCCACCTCGGACAATTCGTCGTTGGCTCGAAGGAAGTGATCCAAGCCATTTTGCAGGCGATTGGCGCTCTTGGGGGGCTGCAGGTAGTCGTTGACCAGCCGCCGCACTTTGTACTCGAACTGATGATGGGGAATGCCGTTCGGACGCGAGAGCGGCGCGAACACACGCTCACGCTCGGCTGCGATCTGTCCGCTCAAGTCCGCGCTGATCTCGACGTTGGCGATGTAGTCGAGAGCGTGGGCGGCGCACAGCTTGCCGTAGGTCAACGCGCCGAGCAGATAGTTGTGAGGCACGCACGCCATGTCTCCGGCGGTGTACAGCCCGGGCACGGTGGTTTCGCCGCGCTCGTTGACCCACACTCCCGAGCCGCTGTGCCCGCTGCACAGACCGATCTCGGAGATGTGCATCTCGACCATGTCTTGGCCGTAGCTCTTGCCTCGCCCTTGGTGGAAGCGCCCGCGGCTGGGGCGCTCGGTGCGGTGCAAGACGCGCTCGATCTCGGTCAGAGTCTCGGGCGCCAGGTGATCGAGCTTGAGATAGACGGGGCCGTTCTCCGAGTGCAGCTCTCGGTAGAACTCCATCATCATGTGCCCACTCCAATAGTCGCTTTCGATGAAGCGATGCCCGCGCGCGTTCACGGTATGCCCACCGAGGGGGCCGGTGACGTAGGCGCAGGCCGGGCCGTTGAAGTCTTTGATCAGGGGGTTGATCTGAAAGCACTCGATGCCAGTCAGCTCGGCGCCCGCGTGATAAGCGAGCGAATAGCCGTCGCCGGCATTGGACGGGTTTTCATAGGTGCCATACAGGTAGCCAGAGGCAGGCAGGCCGAGCCGGCCAGACGCGCCGCAGCACAGGATCACCGCTTTGGCGCGAATCACCGTGAACTCGCCGTCGCGCGTGTCGAAGCCGAGTACGCCCGCCACGCGCTCGCCGTCCCGGAGCAGCCGCGTGGCCATGACGCGATTGATGATGCGTACGCCCGAGCGCTTGAGCACTCGCGTCAGGATCTTCTTCAGATCGTAGCCTTCGGGCATGGGCAGCACGTAGCTGCCCTTGTGGTGCACCTTCTTGACGTCGAAATCCCCCGACTCGTTCTTCTGGAACTTGACGCCCCAGCGATCGAGCTCCTCGATCATGGAGTAGCTGTTTACCGCGTACTCCATGATCGCGCGTTGATTCACGATGCCGTCGTTGGCCATCGTGATCTCCTTCACGTACTGTTCGGCGGTCGCGTGCCCGGGGATGATGGCGTTGTTCAAGCCATCCATGCCGATCGCGATTGCCCCGCTGCGCTTGATGTGTGCCTTCTCGAGCAGCACCACGCGGCCACGCGGCAGCGCCTGTTGGGCACGGATCGCGGCCGTCGAACCAGCGCTGCCTCCGCCTACGACCACGATATCGGCTTCGATGATGGATTCTGTCATGGCTCAATTCGGCAAGGGCCGACCTACGTCGCGGCTTAGAGCAAGCACCGGGCCAAGCGAATTACTGCGGAAAACCTGCCGCGGTTGCTGCTGTGGCAGCAGCCGTGTGTTGCTGGCGCTGCTGCGCTAGCAGCAAGCCGGGCTCAGCCTGCGAGCTTCAGTCGCCACTGGGCGTCCATCACCGAGACCGCGCGCGGAATGAGCTGCATGCGGAGCAGCGTGTCGGCCACGTCTTGCTGTGCCGTGATCAGCTCGGCGCTCACGGGCACCGGGCGCAACTCGCGCTGCAGCGAGGCGATCAGCGCGCGAGACGAGAAGCCGAGTCCGGGAGCCAATAGATCGGCGGCGCGGCTGGGATCTTTCTTGGCCCAATGAGCCGCCATCTCGAGCTGCGTCAAGAGTTCCGCCACCAAGTCGCTCGAGCGCTCTGCAAAATCACGGCGCGCGACATAGTAGGCCGAGTTGTTCAATAGGCCTGTCGCGTCTCGCAGCACCCGCGCGCCGAAGTCGAGTCGAGCGCTCGACAACCAGGGATCCCAGATCGCCCAGGCGTCGATGGCGCCCGCCTGAAACGCCCGCAGCGCGCGCTCCGGTGGTTCGAAGCAAATCTCGACTTCACTGACGTCGACGGCGGCCTCGTCCAGCGCCTTCAACAATAGATAGTGCGCCTGCGCTGCTCGATTGACTGCGACGCGCTTGCCGCGCAGCTCGGCGACACTTTGCACTCGAGATCGCTCCGGCACCACCAGCGCCGCGCCGTGCGGCGCTGGCGGCTCGGCGGCGACATAGACGATGGGCACGTCTTCCGCTTGCGCAAATACCGCTGGGCAATTGCCGACGATGCCTAAATCGAGCTCGTTGGCCCGCAGCGCGCCGACGATTTGAATCCCTCCGTCGTACTCCACCCAGCTCACGCTCTGACCGCGAGCCGAGAGCGCGGCGTCGAACGCGCCGTAGGCTTTGACCAACATCAAGAGCCCGAGCTTCTGATAACCGATTCGGATCGAGCCCACGCCGCTGCGCCTCAGCGTGCTCGAAATCGGAACGATGGACGGGCTCGAGCGGCGCAGCGGCCCCTGAAGTTCGCCGTGTTCGATCAAGCGCGCGCGCACCACGTTTCGACTCAGCCCCAAGCGCCGCGCGGTCTCCAGCTGATTGTGATCGCAATGACGATACGTCGCTCGGAGCAAGGTCTGCTCGACGCGCTGATGCAGGTTCGGGGTTTCGAGTTTCAGCAGCGAGACGAGCGTTTGCTCCAGCTTGCTGAGCTCGCCGGCCAGCGAAGCGTCCGTAGGCGAGGGCGGCGTGGCGCTCGAACGGCTGTGCTCCAGCTGCAAGTCGCCGGGTTCGATTTCCGAGCCCTGGCAGACCAAAAGCGCATGATGAACCGCGTTCTCCAGCTCTCGAATGTTCCCCGGCCAGCGGTGCGAGAGCAGGCTTTGCCGCGCCAACTCGCCGATCGCGATGCCACTACGGCCCAGTTTTCGCGCGTATCGCTCCAAAAAATGCTGGGCGAGCGCGGGGATGTCGCCCGGTCGATCGCGCAAGGGCGGCAGCGAGAGCGAGCTGACCTTGAGTCGATACAACAGATCTTCGCGGAACTGACCGGCCGCGATCGCCGCGTGCAGATCGACGTTCGTGGCCGCGATCAGCCGCACGTCGATCGGGATTGCGCTGCGCGAACCGACTCGTGTGACCTCGCGCTCCTGAAGAACCCGCAGTAACTTGACCTGCAACCCCATCGGCAGATCGCCAATCTCGTCCAAGAACAAGGTTCCACCGTGCGCCGCCTCGAACCAACCGGCCTTCGCGCTGTGCGCGCCAGTGAAGGCGCCTTTCTCGTGCCCGAAGAGCTCACTCTCGGCGAGGCTCTCCGAGAATGCGCCTGCGTTCACGGCCACGAAGGGCCGCGCGGCGCGAAAGCTCAAGGCGTGAACCTGCCTCGCGACTAGCTCCTTGCCGGTTCCGGTCTCACCAGTGATGAGCACGGGCGCGTCGCTCGGCGCAATGCGCTCGATGCGCGCGAGCAGCGCGCGCGACGACGGATCTTCGAAGACCAAGGCCTTGGCTCGGACCGAAAGCGGCCCCGCAGCGGATTCGGGTAACGTGAGCATGCTGCCGTCCCGCATAGCATGTTAACGTCAGAATTTCTATTATCGTAGACGCGCTGGCCGTCGCGGTCGACAATCGTCGGGAATTTGTGGACTATTAGCCGCGGCTCCGGTTCTCCTCTGCGAGACGATTCGGTAAAGTGCGCTATATCTGCAGCCCAGTCGCAAACGAACGACGGCAGTGTTGGGCGGTGCATACCGAGAGCCACCCTCGAGCGGGCCTGATGGGCGATTGTTGGGACCTTCAGAGAGCCGCCAGCGTTGGCAGCGACCGGGTTTACCCCATGACCGGTGTTGCGCGGCGGACTCCCCTGGCCTCATCCGAGGGCACAACCCACACATATAAGTGCGTTTTTGACGTGACAATTAGTCTCGCCACTGACGCACATCTCCGCAACGGTCGATTGGCGTTCTGCCACACTTGTGGCTAGCAATTATGTGACTAGTGTGGGGGCTTCGAACTTCCGAGTTGAGCGCAACTCTATTTCGAGTCGCGACGCCTGCGGAATTCTCTACGAGGTACTCGATGCTTTCTTCCACGCTCTTAGTTCGTCGCTTGTTGCTCACTGCTCTCCCGTTCGTTTTGGTGGCCGGAGCGTGTTCGGACAATGACGCGCTCGATCCGGGCAATGAAGAAGCGGGAGCTCCAGCCAGCTCCGCGGGCAAGGCGGGCGCCGCGGGCAAGGCGGGCGCTGCCGGCTCGTCCGGCTCGTCCGGCTCGTCGGGCAAAGCAGGGTCGTCGGGCGCGGCTGGGGACGCTGGTGCGGGCGGGGATACAGCCGAGGCGGGTTCCTCGGGCGCCAGTGGCGAAGCGGGCTCCGGCGGAAAGATCGAGCCGGGCGATCTGACCGCGCCGACGCCACTGAGCAGCTCGCCACCTGCAGGCGCGACCGGGGTGTCGAGCCAAAGCGCGATCCGCGTCACGTTCAGCGAAGTGATGGACTCGAGCACGCTCACCAGTGATAGCTTTCGAGTGACGTTGAGCGGCGTGGCCGTGACCGGCCAGATCTCGTACTTCCAGCAAACGGCGACCTTCACTCCCGACAGCCCGCTCGCGCTCAACAGCGTGTACCAGGTGACGGTGAGCGTCGCGGCGACCGATCTGGCCGGCAATCCGCTCACTCAGCCGTACGCTTCGAGCTTCACGACCAGCCTGCTCCCGGCGCTCGGACCGGCCGTGGTCAAGCTCGGCACTGCGGCCAACTACGCGATCCTGGCCAAATCGGCGATCTCGAACGTACCGACCTCGGCGGTCACCGGTAACCTCGGCCTGAGCCCAGCTGCGGCCAGCTACGTCACCGGCTTTTCGCTGACGAAAGCCGGCACGTTGTGGACCTCGCCGCAGGTCGTCGGCGGCGTGTTCGCCGCGGACAACGACGCCCCCACGTCGAGCAATTTGACGACTGCCGTCGCCAACATGCAAACTGCTTACACGGATGCCGCGGGTCGGCCGACACCCAATTTCACGGACCTCGGCGCAGGCGCCATTGGCGGTTTGACGCTGATCCCGGGCTTGTACAAGTGGGCTTCGTCGCTGACGATCCCCGGTGACGTTACGCTCGCAGGCGCCGCAAACGACGTCTGGATTTTTCAGGTGACGGGAGACCTCAAGCTGAGCGCGGCCAAGGCCATGATCTTGAGTGGCGGCGCCCAGGCAAAAAATATATTTTGGCAAGTCGCTGGCGCGGTCGATCTCGGAACCACCTCGCATGCAGAGGGGATCGTACTGTGCAAAACCGCGATCAAGCTCGGCACCGGCGCCTCGATCAATGGCCGGTTGCTGGCGCAGACCGCCGTCAACATCGACAGCAGCACGGTCACCCAGCCTGCGCCTTGAGTCGGTGATTGGCACGGGAGCCGCTGCCGCGCGGAAAGCTAATGCGCACGACGCACTGAGAGTTCGGCTGTCTTGAAGGGTATGAAATGTCTAAACATATAACGGGTTTGTTTATTTTGGGTTTGGGCGCCACCGTTGGCACGACTGCTCTCGCGCAAGGCGAGGCGAAAACGGAGGCATCCGGTAGCGCCTCCGTGTCGACGAGTGACGGTGTTTCGAGTGACGGCACCGCGGTCGCCACGGCTCCGGCCGCGAGCAGCGAAGCGGCGTACGAGCCGTACGAGAAGGGCCTTCCGCCGGAGGCCGGCTTGTTCGAAATTGGCGTCTTTGGCGGCGCCATCTTCCCGAGCAGCGATCACAACCTGCGCTACCAGGCATATCCGCAACGCGAGTACGGCATCGGCGGGGAGTTCGGCGCGCGCATCGGTTACTACCCGCTCTCGTTCTTGGGTGTGGAGGCTGAAGCGATGACCGCTGCCAGCAAGATCAAGGGCACCGAAACCAGCGCCGCGCTTTACGCGGGCCGCTTGCACGCCGTGTTGCAAGCACCGTTGCCCTACATCACCCCCTTCCTCTTGGTGGGCGTGGGCCGCTTGGGCGGAATCAGCCGCACCATGGCGAACGACAGCGATCCGGCTTGGCATTTCGGCGTCGGTGCGAAGGTGCCGATCACGCCGGTATTCGGCACCCGCCTCGACTTGCGAGACACGCTCACCAAAAACACCCAGCAAGACAACCAAGCGCATACCTTCGAAGTCCTGCTGAGCTTGGTGGCCACGATCGGGCGCACGCGTCGCGAGCCCCCGCCGCCACCGGTAGATTCGGACCACGACGGCTACGCGGATCCCGACGATCGTTGCCCGGCTGATCCGGGCGTGGCACCGAATGGCTGCCCCGCCGATACCGACACCGACGGCGTGTTGGATCGCGATGATTTCTGCCCGCGTGAAGCAGGTCCGGCGCCGAAGGGTTGCCCGATCATCGATCTCGATCCGGACAAGGACGGCGTGGTGCTCCCGTGCGACCAGTGCCCGACGGAAGTTGGCATCAAGCCGAGCGGTTGCCCGATTCGCGACACGGACGGGGACGGCATCCCGGACGACAAGGACAAGTGCATCAAGGAGCCGGAGACTCGCAACGGCTTCGAAGATCAAGACGGCTGCCCGGACACCGTGCCGGAAGCGGTCAAGAAGTTCACCGGCGTCGTGCAGGGCATCTTCTTCGACCAGAACAAGGCCACGATTCGAGCTCAGTCGTCTCCGGTCTTGGGCCGAGCGGCCAAGGTGTTCGCTCAGTTCCCGAGCGTCAACATCGAGATCTCCGGGCACACCTCGAGCGAGGGTGACGAAGCCTTCAATCAGCAGCTGTCGCTCGATCGCGCTCAGGCCGTGAAGGACTGGTTGATCAAAGCGGGCACGCCCGCTGATCGAATCACCATCCGCGGCGCGGGTCCGAGCGAACCCATCGCCGACAACAAGACCAACGCTGGTCGCGAGAAGAACCGCCGCATCGAGTTCAAGCTCTTGATGCAGTGAGCGAGAGCTAGTGCGAAAACAGGGGCAGCCGCTCGGCTGCCCCTGTGTCCATTGGAACGCCTCGGAGTGCGGCGCGTAGACTACGGTGAGAGCGTGACGGACCAAGCGTCCAGAGCGACTTCGCTGTAGCCGTCGGATCCCAGGTCAGAGCGGCCAGCCCTGCTTCCAGAAGACCCCAATGCCGGTCGTGATGACCCGCGTTGAGACCGGCTTGCCCAGATATCCGGCGGCCGTGCAATCTTCCGGCTTAATTGCACGCTGTACGCCCACGGCCTACCTGCGCACCAAGTGCCCGGCGGTAGTAGTTGATAAAGGGTCATTCAACGGAGGTTTGACTGCCCCGGCGACGTGCTAATTTGTCGGCCGAGTCGTCCCTCTCTCCTCATCTCTGCGAGCGCCTGGAGGCGCGTTGTAAATGAAGCAACTTATTTCGGTCCCTGTGCTGATGTTGTCGATCGCTGCTTGCTCGTCCGATCCTTCGCCCGGCGGCGGTACGAGCGGCTCGAGCAACTCGACGGCCGGCGCAGGCGCGACCGGCGGCAAGCCGTCCGGCGGTGGTGGGAGCGGAGTCGCAGGCAATCCATCGAGCGGCGGCGGCGGTGGTGGCTCGGTGGCTGGATCGCCCGGCAACACGGCGGGCGCGTCGCCGACAGCGGGTTCGCCTGGCACGGCCGGCGCGGCCGGCTCGGGTGCAGGCGGCTCGAGCACAGGCAGCGCGGGCGCAGGCGGTAGCGCAGCCGGCGGCATGCCGGGCACCGCTGGTGCGGGCCCGGTCGCGTCGTTCAAGTGCGACAACCTCGCGTTGGCGCCGAGCATGACCGGCGTCGCCAAACCAGCGGGCGCGGCGGGCGGCTTGAAGGTGCTCGACTGGGCAGGCTTCAAGGGCGCCGCCTCGTTCACGTTCGACGACAACACCCCGTCGCAGCTGTCGAACTACGCCGCGTTGAAGGCAACGGGCGGGCGCTTCACCTGGTTCTTGATCGCGAGCAGTGCAGGTTCCGGGTACAAGGCGACGATCGCCGATGGCCAGGAGATCGCGAATCACACGCAGACTCACGGCAACCCCTCCCAGAGCGACGTGACGACGGCTCAGACCACCCTCAAGACGAACTACGGCGTCGACGTGCACAGCATGGCGGCCCCGAATTGCGCCGCCGGCTGGTCGAGCATGGCCGCTCCGGCCAAGCTGTTTCAAAATCGTGGGCCGTGCGGCGGCGTCCCGACGGTGTCACCGCGCGACACCACCGACCCGTTCTTGCTGCCCGCATACCTGCCTCCGCAAGGCGCGGATGCGGCCAACCTGAGCGGCCAGCTCGCCATGGGCAAGTGGCGCATCTACGTGATTCATGGCTTCGATAGCCAGGGCGGCACGTACCAACCGGTGCCGATCGCGAGCGTCACCGGCTCCATGTCGAAGGCCGTGACGGACGGCTATTGGGTCGAAGGCATGACCAATATCGGCGCCTACTGGGCCGGGCAAAAGCTCATCCCCGCCTCGGCCACGACCAGCGCTACCTGGACGCTACCGGCGAATTTCCCGCCGAACATGTGCGTCCGCATCACGACCACCGGCGGCACCGTCAAGCAAAAGGGCGAGACCATCGGCTGGGACGCGCACGGCTACTACCAGATCTCGCTGGACGCCGGCGCAGTGACCGTGGAGTAAAGTTCGTCAGCTAGCGAACATCGCGACGCCCCGCTCCAGCGACCAAAAGGCCGCAACACACCCCATCGCATACACGAATGCGCGGGTGGTCCAGACGGGGCGTCGTTCGATGCGTGTCACGAGCCAGCCGACGGAAACGAACAGCGCGATCGCTGCGAGTTGGCCGAGCTCTACGCCGACGTTGAAGAACAAGAGCGCCGTCGGCACGTGCTTTTCGGGCAGACCCGTCTCGAGCAGCGCGGACGCGAAGCCCATGCCGTGCAACAGGCCGAACGCGAACGTCACCAGCCACGGCGCGCGCCGCGCCAGCGAGTCGGCCGGGCGCAGGCACTCCGCGCAGGCGAGCACGATCGACAGCGCGATTGTCGTCTCTACGGCCGCTGAGGGCAAGCTCAGCCAGCCGAGTACGGTGGCCGCCAGGGTCAGGCTGTGAGCCACGGTAAACGCGGTAATCGCCGTGATCAGCGCTTTTCTACTCTGCACCAAGAGCGTGATCGCCAGCACGAACATCAAATGATCGAAGCCGGTCAAAATGTGCTCGACGCCGAGCCGCGTGTAGTCGAGCGCGATGGGCTTCAAGAAGCGCAGCCCGGCGGAGGCCGGAATGCCGTAGACGGTCAGCCGCGGCGAACGGCCGTTGAGCACGCGCAGCAGGCGCGAGCCGCTGCGCCAATCGATCAGCACCGTGACGCTCGACTCACCGCCGGCCAGCCACGGAAAATCGATGGTGCCGACGAGCCCGAGCGGACCACACTCGAGCAGCGCGCCCTTTTGCTGACAGGATTTCGGGTATTGCGCCGGCTCGCGCAGCCCTTCGAGCGTCTTGGCCGTGGTGCGCCAATCGATGGCGAACTTTCCGTCTGCCACCTCGGTCAAGGCCAACGTCGCCGCATCGTAGGAGTGCGCTTCTGCTTTCAGCGCGAACAAAGACGCGGCGAGCGAGAGCAAGAACAAGAGCCGCATCATCGCGCTTTTTCCTCGAAGCGGTAGCGTTGCGTGATGAGCTGGGTCGCCTGAGCCACGACTTTTTGCGCCTGAACGGCTTGAAAGCCCGCCCGCAATTGTTCGTGCAGCAGCGCCGGCGCCGCTAAGCCGCCTTGGATGCCGTTCAGCTTCACCAACAGCAAACGATCGTTCGTTTCGAGTTCGCGCCATTGCCCCGCGGGCAAGCCAGGGATCTGGGCGGCGACCGCCGGCCCGAATTCTTGCTCGATTCGCTCACGGTTCACGTTGGCGACCGTGCTGCGGAGGCCGAGCGACGCGGGCGTCGCGCCGGCCACGAGTTGGCGCTCGTACTTGGCGCGCAGCTGTTCGGCTCCCGGCGTCTGCTTGGGAAACACCACGTACTCGTGCTCGTAGAGCAGCGGGGTCTCGTAGTCGGCGCGGTGTTGCGCCAGAAATTGCTGCAGCTCGGCCTCGGTTGGATCGCGGAGCGGCGTCTGCAGCAGCAGCCGGTCGCGCATCTTGCCGATCAGCAGATTGCGGACGGTCGGATCGTCACGATCCAGTCCTTCGCGCAGCGCCTCACGATACAGCGCTTCTTCGTCCTTCCAGTTCGCTAGTACGGTCTCGGCTTCTGCTGGGGTCGCCGCTCGACCCATCTGGTCGTGATAGCGTCGTAGTAGGTCTGTCTTGAGCGCCGGGGTCAGCTCGATCCTGTGCAGATCGCCAAGGAGCAAGCGTTGCACGAGCAGCGCGGCCGCGGCGACGGCAAAAAAATGCAGCGTGGGTTCGCGCAGCAGACGCCAAAACGCGGACGTTTTAGGGCTGTCGATCGGTTGGGTAGCCATGGCGGAGTTGGAGCGGCCCAGGGGTAATCCTGATCCGCGCTGAGGGCTAGGTATCGGCCTGCCGCGGGGGCTTTGCCCAAGAACCCTCAAAAGGGATGAATTCTTCGACAAGCCGCAGATCGTGCCCAAGAAACTACCGAACTCAGGCTTCGAGAGCCCAGTCGGCAGTGTTCACGCTTGCACCAAGGTCCCCCGCGAGCCGCGTCAAGCCTGACACGACTTGTTGGTGTCCGACTTCGATTTTCGCCTTTGAAGGCCGACATGGAGGCATCTACACCAGGCCATCAACCTCGAGGGTCGCGGTCCGCCGGAACTCGTTCATTATGAACGCAGCCCTGTCGGATAACTGGCCGGAGGGTCAGACCGCTAGGGCGTTTCTGAACAACCGCACCCGCTCGACAGACAAACGCTCAACAACCGAGCGAATAAACTCGGGGGTGATGTCTGAGGTGAGTGGATCGATTGAGATACGCTTGTCCAAATCAAGACGGACCCACTGCGAGTAGTTCCCATGCTTGAGCGACAAAAGTGCGAGTGGCGACGACGGGCTGATCTGAGCAAAGGATGCGGTCCATCCCTCCCCAGCCGGCATGTTCAGCGTCACCATCGTCTCCATCGGCTTACCATACGTCGTCTCTGTCGACGATGCAAGCTGGCGGGATACCCCCGGTCACCAGGATCTCAGCATCCCTAAGCGCGAAAACTAGGGCATTCAGCTCAGTTGTAATGCTAGGCGCTCTGGCGAGTGATGCACCGCGTCGCTTCGGATTCGTAGTCAAGATAGCTGGGTGGAAGCTGGATGCCGCGATGCCCAATATCAAATCAGGCCCACCGTCGTGATCTGTGCTCCACTTCTTTGCCGCCTTTTGACCCTGCGCAACTTCGAGCACCGGATCGACAACCTGAAGCGGACTGATTGACGTGTCCAGGACATAAACGTAGCCCGGATTAGCCTTACTTGCCGGGCCCGTGATCCCCCTAAGGGCGTAGTCCCATGCGACCGCATACGAAGTGCTAAACGACACGTAGGGCGAAGGGTGGGACGCGACGGTAATATGGCTAGCCACCGCTGATGCGGAATGGGGACGGCCCGGTGGGCACGAGAAGCCACCTACCAACCTAGGGTCATGAGTCCACCAATGCGTTCCCGGCCCAGCTCCCTTGTACAGTATCGCCACAGCGCCAATCTACCCGGTCAGGTAATGAGTATGCAACAACGACGATGGGATAGCCGCTTCGGGTAGACCTCAATCCGGCTCAATTCACCACCGACACCGTTTCGGGCGGTCGTACGTCTCGTGGACCAACACCACGAGGTTATGAACAAGCACCTTGCACAGGACCTCATTGACCTGAGCGTCGAACTTCTTGGCCCGGACCGCTCCGCCGAACTTGCGCTTTGATCATCGACCGACTTAGGGCCCTCGAATGGCTAAGTCGGTCGATGATCGCGGTCGAGGCGCGCGGCTGGCGAGGCGCGACGAAGGCGCATACTGCGGGTATGTAACTGAGGAGCA
>Ga0247760_1001005_pt1 | contig 28413 bp, 22 predicted proteins | sample UWRJL171409R4_FD_179936 | JGI IMG/M metagenome (GOLD analysis project Ga0247760, IMG submission 179936) | Plant litter microbial communities from Arlington Agricultural Research Station in Wisconsin, United States - UWRJ-L171-409R-4 | ecosystem: Environmental > Terrestrial > Plant litter >... | reverse complement strand
TGATAAATGTTGAGGGGTGAGGAGGGGGGTGACACTGGCTCCAATGGAGTTACGAATATTCTCCGGAACGAGTTGTGAGAGGAGTTCTTCGAGGTCTTTTCGCACGCAGTCGGGTAAAGGACCCGTTCTTTGGCGAGGGCCCTTTTGTACTCTCGTGTAATAGACACCGTCGATATCTTTGGTGCCACGGACCACTCATATGAGAAGATAGGCGGTACTGGGGAACCATGATGACCGGGATTGATATGGATCACTTTCGTTCTTGGGAATCTTTAGGACGGTGGTCTTTATTCTACCTCACATGACATGTGCAAGTAACCCGGCTTCGCCAGGGTTCTGGACAAAGTTGTGTTGCGCGGGCTCGAAGGGGACAGGTCTTGAGAATAGTCTGATATAGTAGTATTCCGTATAACTTCTCCCTGGCATGTGAAGTTGAGTTTACAAATACTCGCACGTCGAAGGTTTTGCTAGGGGCTGACAAACCTACGAGCGTCGATACTTTTGAGTTTCATGAAATTTACGTTTCTCTACATATAAATTACGCCGCTGCCCGGCTTTCCAAACCGCAACTCGCAACATTTACAACAGTCGTGAAATCAGATCTTTCTGCGCTCTAATTACACCCCTTCATCCAAATCCCCATCCGGCCAGTCTCCAACATGGCAGAGATCAAGACCCGATTTCTCATCCTCTCAGACACCCATGCCATCAAGAGCATCTCCGCCCCCGACGTTCCCGTCGACGTGGCAATCCACTGCGGCGACCTAACCGAAGAGTCCAAGCTCGACGAATTCCGCACCACCCTCTCTCTTCTCCGAACCATCAACGCCCCCCTCAAGCTCGTCATCGCCGGCAACCACGACTTCACCCTCGACACCCCCACCTTTGAGACCAAAGCGGCCTACTCCCGCGAAAAGCTCGGTATTTCCCCCTCGCTCATCGCCAAGGAATACGGCCACCCCGGCTCCGCGCAGCAGCTCTTCACTCTCGCCGCGCAGCAGCAGCAAGACAACATCGTCTTCCTCGACGAGGGTATCCACCACTTCTCCCTGCACAACGGCGCCAAGCTAACCGTCTACGCCAGCCCCTTCACCTCCTCGCTCGAAGCCGACTGGGGCTTCCAGTTCAAGCGCGGCGAAAGCCACTCCTTCGCAATGGACAACACCGTCGACGTCGCCATCACGCACAGCCCGCCAAAGAGAATTCTCGATAACATTCGCGGGTCCAAGCATCGCTGGGGCTGCGAGCATCTCTTTGCTGCGGTGGCTGCGGCGCGGCCTCGACTGCATTGCTTCGGGCATATTCATGAGGGCTGGGGCGCGAAGCTTGTTACCTGGCGCGGGGAGACGGCGAGCGAGAATCCTTCGCATTTTACGGACATTGATAATGGGGCGTCGGTTGTTGTGGAGTCTCTGGCGACGCTCCGCCCGGGGAAGTGGGAGGCCCCTGAGATGATACGGGAGAAGGAAGCGAGGGTGCGGGGGCTTATGGCGGATGGTTATCGTCGAACGAGCCATGTCGGAAGGTCGTCAGATGAGCACCCTATTGAGCGGGGCCGGCAGACGTTGTTTGTCAATGCGGCCATCGAACCGGTTGATGGGGAGGAAGAGACGCAGCTTCCGTGGGTGGTCGACCTTGCGCTCCCGGCCGATATTGTTACCGGGGATTGAAACAATGCGAGGCAAAAAAGTTTTGGTAGACTTGGGCGGAGGTTCGAGTCTGTCGAGATAATAACGAGCTAGAGGGGGAATAATGACCCCAATACGGCGACCGGGCACGATGCGCGGCTAAAGGCTACAGCACCCGAAGGGCCAAAGGGGTTCCCGCCGCTAGACCGCATGCTCTTCGCTTCTGGGTTCGTGTTCCTTCCGTAGACCTCGGAAGAAACAAGCTTCGGTAAACAAGCTTTACGATTGCGGGAAGATAGAGCTAGTGGACGTGCAGCTCCCCCGAGAATGCGGTTGAAACGGAGGGTATACGGAAGCCGCATCAGGAAGGTGAATAAACACACCGCATCGCCAAGTGCTATTGTCGGCCTACTGCGCTTGGCGATCCCACGAGAAGCCTCAAAGCGGGGCCAATTTCATTATGAAAGAAGCAATGGGATTGTGCCGTTCAGGTATTATCGAAGAAGATGGAAGACCACAACGCCAGGATGCATCAACAAAAGAGACAAAAAGACAAAGAGATCAGTGTTTCAACGACTCCAGAACCTTTTCCAACCTAGCAAACGACAGCTCCGCCATGGTCTCGTCCCACAAATCATCCATCAGCTTTTGACCAGCTGCGCCATACGCAAACGTCGCGAAACTGACAAACCGAGTAGTTAGCTTCTGGCTGAACAGAAAACATCGAGTCAAGAACTTACGGGCGAATCTCCCAATCCATAATGAAACATCCATGCGACTCCTTCCCCTTAGTCAAAATAGCATCCACATACGTCCAGGCACCGTCCTCCAACGACCGTCCCGTTAGCGCCTTGCTCACATTGAGAAAAAAGGCCATAAATCCATTGGCATCGCGATGCAGAGCCGTCCCCTTGCAAAGTCCAGGATCGACAAGATTTATGACCACCTCATCCTCAATACCAGCCGGCAAGTGATCGAGGAGGCGTACGAGGAACAAATGTCCCAGCGTCTTGGACTCGGCGTATTGGTTTGATGCGTCCCAGGTTTTGGGGTCGTCGAACGAGGCGAGGAATGGTCGTTTGTCCTTATTTGCAAACTTTCCCGCGTAGGCCATTCCAGAGTTGACGATGCTCAGTCGCCCCGGGGAACAATCCGCCTTGTCGCCGACAGGTCTGTAGCGGAGCACCGGGATGAGTAAGATGGCGAGCAGGACAGTGGAGATGTAGTTGACTTGGATGACGTTACAGTGGCCGGTGGCCTTGACCACATCCAGCTGCGGGCTGATCACGGCGGCGTTTAGTATGGCGATATCAAGTCGCTTGTTGCCTGAGAACTCGGCCGTGGCGCGCTTGGCGAGCGCTTGGACGGAGTCGTACGAGGTCATCTCAAGCGGCCAGACTTCAATGAGGGCTGAGGGGAAGTCTTTTCGGAACTGTGCTGCGACACGCTCGCCCTTTTCTGCAGATCGAACGGCAAGGATGAGCCGAGAGAGATTGAGCGAGAGAAGATGCCGCCCAGCGAGGAGACCGAGGCCATCGCTTCCTCCCTTTGTAAAATATGAGCGAATATTCTCCAATCTGTGATAATCCTTCATGTCTGAAGAGGAGCCACTTGTCTCAGGACTCCTGAGACAAAAGGGAATAGGACAGAACGGGGGGATCCTATCCGATGGAGTACTCACGGTAATGAAGGCTGTTTTCCCAGAGAGCGAGGTCTCCGGGGTGAGGAGGACCTTTTGCGGCTTGACGCAAAACTGCGACTCGAGAAATATTCTCCCTATGCCCTTGGTGGGGGGGCTGAGCTCGAGGGAGCGGGACTTGGGTGCAGAAGACATCGTAGGCATTGATCGGTGGACTGAGGTGAAGTGCTGCTGCTCGAAGTTGGGGGTAGAGATGGAATCCAGCAAGGGCAGACTGGAGGCTGAAGCAGGTGACTATATGTATGTTGAGGAATGTACGGACGTACCAGTCCCAATTCCATCGGAGTCATTGAAACCCGGCGCGGCGCTGTCGATGTTTCCCAAAATCGCTTAGCTCACACCAATGCTTAGCCTGGCGAAGATTGTTGCCCGCATCGGGAGCACAGTCGTTCGCAAACATGTAGAAGATTGTTTTCCGCATTGGGTTGGTCTGGGCGGCTCTCTGCCGCTTGAGCTCAAACCCGCGGCCCCGAAGCGGAACCTCCCAGGCACGCATTAATAAGCCGGGCGTTCTCCTCTTTGTTGTACCAGCCCTTGCCTCAAATGGAAAACAATCAAGGCTCGGCATCGGCCGGTTTTTATTCCATGGGCACATTAGAATTAGCTCCGGAAGCCTATTTCCCTCCAAGTCCTCATTTTCTTCGGATGTAGGAAGTGTTTTCCTACACTCGCAACTCGGCAAACTGATGTTTCCGAGCTGCACTCTGTCGCTCAAATCCCACGGCGGCGAGTTAGCGTCGATCGCATGGTGACAGATTGCTGCTCAGATCTCGCTCGGATCGAGCATTCAATGTCCGAGGTCCGAGGGGCGGGCCAGCCTTGCTGTTGTCCAATAGATACAAAAAGTCCCTACCTGAGCAGTTTACCCTCGCACAGTGTTTCTACAGACAGACAGACTGAGGGGCTGCCAACGCCCCATCAGCAGTGGCATCGACGGCCGCCACGAGTCGAAGTGTGGCACAACTCTGAGACAAAGAACCAAATCCGCGATATCCGTCTGAAACAATTCGAGATGTGGCGCATGGTAGCCGATGGATAATGTGGGACTGAAATGTTAGCAGCATATGGCTCTGTTCCTTATCAAAGTTAGAAATAACTCACTTCTCAAAAAAGAATTATTATCCTTTGCGCCGAAACTCTACGATGAAAATGCGCCACCATATCACGGGGTCAGCCCGGTATTTTAGTTCCTAGACGACTTGGTTACGCAGCATTCTTCTCCTCTCTTCTACCTTCGCTCACCACATCCGCAGGATAACCATCTGCGGAGCAACTTTAGCAAGGCTTCAAACTACCCAAACTCGACCACCTATCAGAATGGATGACTCAACACCTGTCAGAATGGATGACTCCAACCCCTTAACCAGAGCTCACAACCGCTTGAGCCTGATCCCCGGCATCGTCGCCGACCCCGCGATGTATCCGTCCCTCGCCAAGGAAATCAAGAATAGACTCTCCGAAACTCCGGCAATGAGCAACAACCTCACAACGCAGCAGCGCATAAAGTCTCCGGAAGAGTTCCAAGCGCTGATTCGGAAAGCTGCACAGTTGATAGCGAAAGACTGGGCGGAGGACACCCGCGAGCCCACAGTGGACAGGTTTGCAGAAATAGTCGTGCAGGCGTTTCTTAAGGTCCACTCGGAGGAGTCTTCCGCTGCTGGCGAGGTCGCGGTGGACGCACAGGTGGTAGGGGGCTTGCTGGAGTCTTTTTCCAGGATGTCTTTGGGGCAGGAGTAGGAGGGAGCGAAAGGCATCTATTTCTCACATCATCTCGGCATTTTGGTTCTCACTGACCAGCAACACAAAGTCCATGAGCGTATACCTTCTTTTTTGCTCTTCCAGTTTGATTCGCAGGTCTGGCGTCGTATCATTGAGATGGCGAGATACGATGATGCACACCCGTGTAGGTAGAAAACTGGATATATTTCAATAGATGGAGAGAATAAATGACAACATCTCATGCAAATTCAAATCTGGCTCTAGAAGCCACTTTAAAATCACTCCCCTTTCTCTAGCCCAGACCCGGGACACGTTCATCGCTCAAGACTCATCATCGGAGCTATCCTCGCCCATCCAGCCATCCCGTTTCGCCCTGGAGCCCTTAGCACCAAAAGCTGCAACGGCTGCCGCGACGGCAGAATTCCACTCCTCTGCGTACTTGGCCCAGAACTGATTCCCGTCCCGTCGTGTCTTGGCACTCTCCTTGAGCCCTTTGATGGTTGCCCTGGCCCGCTCGCGTATTACTTCGTTATGGCTGTGCTTCCACTGTAGCACAAGCAAATCCCGGGTTCGCCGCAGCACCGCCCGGTCCTTCGGGTCTTCGCCCTTGCGAATCAGCTCGCGGGCCAACTCGGCGCGCATGTATTCGGTCAAGGTCGGCTCACGCACGTCGTCGGGGTCGGCTATACCTTGACCGAGTACTAGCGCGATGCGCAGGAAGTCAGATTTGCTGACCGGGCTGCGGCAGATGGCTGCCTTGAGGGCGTTCCAGTCATCATGATAGGGAGTACCACGACGAACGAGCTCTTCGACAAGGGATATGACTTCAGTGGCAAATGTGGTGATTTCCGCGTCTGGGGCGGGCTCGGAGTGGTTATTGAACGATGTAGATGGGTAGGGCAATATCCGTAGACGAGTTTCGAAGATATCGGGCAGGCGTCTGGGATGGCGATGGCGATTGCGCTGCCACTCTGGAGTGCGGAGGCTTCCGACGCGGGATACAATCCCCTCCAAAACGGGTATGGTGTTGGCAATTTGAGCCTCGCGGCAGTGTTTGCGGTTGAAACCCCAAGAGGGGACCGTGCTGAGGGCTACCTCGAGGTGGTTCAGAGAGCGCATATCCGAAGCATCGATGAAGACATCGGCGACCGAAAGAAGGAACTTTTGCAGAAGTGGGACTGTGATACCATCGGCAGGGAAGTTCGCCCAGACGGAGGCGGGTCTGTTGAGCAGCGCTGCGGCAGTGTCGATACCAAGATACAGTGCGCCCATGTTCCCGTTCCCAAACAGCGAGCGCCAGTGCCGCGCGCCTTTTGACGCTGAGAGGCCGGCGTCATTCTTGATCTTGGCGTTGATAGAAGCAATGCCGGGAGGTGGGGAGATATTTGCCATGACGTGTTGCTTGATGCGCTCGAAGATCTGGACGCTCACGTACTCGGGCCTGTCCCTGAGAAGATCATTGTACATGCGAGCGACCACAGGAACCACTGGTAGAGACTCGCCGGCCGGGCGGCTGAGAGAGTTCGCCTTCTCAAAGAGCGCGATCCATCGTTGATTGTTCTTCGTGGCTTGCTCCAAGATATCAAACAAGACGGTCTCAACCCACTTTCTGTTCCACTCTGGGGTTAACTTCAAGTTGGTGTCCAGGCCGATATGGAAGAGCAAATTCAGCAGAGGCCGCTCAGTAGGGGACACGTCTGCTATCTCTGGGACGGTCCCGTCCGCCTCGGCCTTGGACCAGTCTTCCTCTGTCATCGGACGGCGCTCGTTGAGAGCCGCAGCGATAGGAGCCACGCGGTTACGCAAGACTTCCATGATCCTGAGCTTGAGCTTGATGTCCTTGGTGCTGGTGAAGACTTCAACGAGACTCTCAATGCCGGCGATCTTGATATCCATGTGATCAGAATTGCTGAGAATCTTAGCCAGAATGGAACAGGTTGTTTGCTCATCGACAACATGTGAGCCGCGAAGTGTTTGCGCCAACATCTTCACCGTGGTGATTTTGATGAAGGGCTGCACGCTTGTAGCCGCAGGGGTCTCTCCAGTTGGTGCGGACGCCTTGCTTTTCTTCGCTTGCGCCAGTTTGTCGGTCATGGCGTCCGCCATATTGTTGAGGAAGCGCTTGACCTCAGGTGCTGGCAGCAACGCAAGAAAACCGTTATTGAAGAGGTGGCGATGCCATGAGCTGTCGCCTTGTCCATCAACAAGTATATCACGGATCACATCGCAAGCGATCAAAGGCCGTTCACCCCTTGAAAGGAGGATGATAACATCCATTGTCAACTTGAGATGGTCTGCATGCACCTTTTCTGCCGTTTTCAACCTTTGAAGCATTGAGCGGGCAAGACGCAAGAGCAACTCCGGGGGTACCCTCTCTTGGTATGTTTGTAGGATGGAGAAACACACAAAAAGACTGCCCGGCTTCGACTGTTCCAAGAACTCATCGGCGAGGTAGACAGCAGGGAATCGAGGATTTTTGGCTGATGGATAGGGCTTCATGAACAGAGAAGAATCGGATCCCACTTGGCTGTTGATATAGAGCATCGCAGCAGCGATATACACGTCCTGCGTCTCTCCAGAGAGCGGAGCGTCGTATCTTTCCGGGGTCCAGAAACCGGGGACAGATTGAACAACCGCGGTCTTCTTCATTGGCAATGGAGGAACACTCCATGGACGGCTTGTATCCGCACCCTCGAGCATGAGTTCCAGGCAGGAGACAGGACCGGGGAGCTCGTGCTCTGAGCTTGGCGTTGCTTTGGCCATCGGGTCCGGATGCCACTCAAAGGGCTCGCTAGGATCCTCAAGTTTTGGGAAGACGGGCCCTGGCTTTGAGTTCCTACTGGATCCAGAAGGCCCGGGCACCCACTTTAGCAAAGACCCAAACGCCCAGCGACTCCAGAATGTGCGAGCTTGTTGCTCATCAGTTATGATGTCTCCGCTCAGCTCTTCCGTCGCATGACGCCATGCCAGGGCCACTCTCTCCTTGCGATCGGCTTCGTCACCCCCAGCGTTGACGTATATCTCCACGCAGACTTTGTAGTGATCGACGAAACTCAGAATAACGCTGCGTGACTCTTCATCCGTGGGGATTTCGTTGCGAAGAGACTTTTGATCGGCGAACACCACCGCTTTGGCTCTCGAGACCACGTAAGGAAGCTTGACAGTTGCTTCCCCGAAGAGAAATTGACACAGAGCTTGCACTGGGAGCCCCTTGGGCCAGGGCTCACCCAGGGTCAGAACAGCTGGACACCTCTTGACCCGTTCTTTCCGCCACAACTCGTCTCTGGCCTTGGCAAGATCGTCGATAAATCGCCAAGTATGATCCTCAAGCGAGGTAACAGTGAGAGTGTCTAACATGCCACGCTGGCTCGCCAGGTGTAGTCCAGCATGCTCCTCTGCAAGAGCGAGCTTCTCAGCGTCGACGAGCATAGAGATAGTTGGCCGCCAGACTATATCATATATATCGCTGTCAGATAAATTGTGATGTGACTGAAAAGCGTTGGCAAGCTGAATTCGCTCCTTGACGACGGTGAATGCGAGCCTCCTGACCGCGCTCCACGAGTGCGCGTTGTACCCCGGCTCCTGCAGCGCCGCCGTAGCTGTCTCAAGCAGTTGAATGACCACGTTGTTTGCCTCCACGATACCGGCCTTGACCGTTGCAACAGGTACCACAGACAGCTGGTTAGTCGAAGGGATCGAAGTAAGAAGATTAAGCCCCTCTCTCGTCACAAGAACGTCGTGCTGGTATAGACGGCTCACAGTTTGAGGGTCCTTATCAAATCGCCTTGCCCAGCGGAGTGTCTTGGAGTAGAGGTCAAGAGAGCCGGATGCAATGCTCAGGAAGAGGGCTGACTTGGCCCAGAACAGACGGTCACCCCAGTCCCGGCTCTGGCTCGCTTTAAGTAACCGGGGCTTTATGAGATCCTCGATATTGTTGAGCACCTCCGAGTTGACCCTTCTCGGGTCTCGAGGATCCAGTCGCGTGACAGCGACACTGTGAACCAGCGGAAAGTCTCCTCGTGGACTTGGTCCCGAATCCGCGGCTTGTGACAACACCGTATTTCCACCCCATCGTGGCGAGAGGAAGGTGTTGTCGGGTCGTGCTTCGGACAGTAGGTTCAATAAGCCGACTGATTTGTCGGCGGGTAGCAAAACAAACAATTGCGAAGGGATGCTGACGGTGCTCTTCAGCCCCTTCAGTTTCGCTTTGTCCCCGTCACTTGGCGACTCGACGTTGATCCCGTACTTCTTTGGGTTGCGAAGCAGCCAGACAAACAGCTCCCACCTGTATGGCAACTGGACGCGCAAGATTTCCGGATAATCGACAATCGCCGGCAACATGGATGCCGGCACAAGGTCCAACAGAGCTCGCAAAACAGCCCCAGCCTTGGCATGACGCTCCTCTGTGGGGACGTAGTTCCACCAGCGGATGGCCTGGTACAGGAGTCCACTTCCGTCGAAATTCAGTTCGTGGACAAGTTCGGGCCACCTCTTGAAACACGCAAGAACCATTTCCCACACCTTGTCTCGTGAGCCACTAGTGAGTTTCTTCCGTCCCATGCGAACTACCAAGTCCAGCAAGATGTTTCTGTAGAACTCAGTTGGGTCGATTTTCAAGTCCTTGGCGTGGCATTCGTCAATCCTCTCGGCAGCGACCTTCTGGACTAGCCTCAGTTTGTCCTGGCTCAATAACCATTGCACGCCATCCAATTTGGTCAATCTTTTCCTAGGCCCCTGAAGCTTCTCTTCCTGGCGGGGCAGCAGGTAGTCGGGGTAAGCACTACTTCCCGCCCCTTGACTAAAAGACGGAGTTGCTGCGGCCGTGTCGATGGTCTCTTTGCGGTGCCATTGCACCCGGAACTCGGCCGTGCAAGCTCCGAAGAGTCGCCTGTATGAGCTGCGCAACGGTCTCTCGTCGCGATCCTCGGCAAGCTCGTCGTCCGGGCTACCCTTGTAGACTAGGCTGTACAATTCGACGATAGCCGCCTCCCTCTCTGCTGTGGCTGAAGCATCCCGTTTAGGACTAACGGCGCCGATCGCGGTGCACAGTGCTTCAACGTCGTGGACGCTGAGCTCGCGCAGCAGGGCCGCGATTCCCGCTGCGCCTCCGAGCGCGTCCCATGTGGCGCGAAACTCAGGCCCGGCCCGCAAAGCATTTTCGAGCTGACTGATTGCTGCACGTCGGATAGACGCGCTATGCGTCTGTTTGAGAGCTGCGGCGAGGGCGTGCGGGTCGCGACTCCGGGAAATGTAGAGCTGTAGAATCAAAGGCGGGAGGGCACCCGTCTCGGTGGCGGAGAGCAGGTGCGAGGTCAGCGACGCGGCGTTTGTCGTCTTGAGCGCGTTCTCCAGAATCTCAAGGACCTCCGTGCATGTTGCGGCGCGAAGCCGGCGGTCGAGTGAGCTGTCCGCCATTGTGGGTCCTGGATTGTCTTAGGTCGGAAAGGTGTAGCTCCCTGGTTCAGCCTGTGCGAAGCGACCTGGACTGCTATAAGCTGGATCTGTAGATGGTGAGACGGATCGGACGTTGGGGAGTGCCGTTGTCTTCTTGAATGGCTGATGTTTTGGAGCTGAATCTGAGTCAGACGGTGAAACAGCGCAGTACGAGCCCATCTTGAATTAGCTCCTGCTTCGACGGGGGCCAGGTCAGGGTTGGTGGATGATTGGCTTGGCGTTCAGGGGCTGAGCATCGGACCTGTGAACTGCAGTCGGCTCCGAGCCCCAGGGTCCAGCTCCGCCGCACAGGCTGTACCCCGGTCCAATGGGGCACGGAGATGAGCCACTGTCCGCGGAAGGCGTTTTTGTTTGTCTTGGTTGCTTGCAAATACAATGAGAACACGTGCAATCTCACGCAACGTTGGGCCTTTACAACCCAACTCACAGTTAGCTCGCTATCAAATCATGTTCCAGCTGCAATGCAAGTAAGATGGAAACGCGCATAGAGTGTTGACGACAGATTGGCGAAGAGTCCGAAATCGTTTGCCCCGACCAGGAATGAACCGGAGTGCCGGATCCTTCAACTCGCGAATCGTGAACCAGCGATAGCCGAAGTCTTACAGCGGCCATAGGAGTGGCTATACCAAAACACAAATGTGAGTATGTGTCACAAGTAGCGGGTATTGCTGCTGCTTGTCGGCGAGTTTCTTATTGAAGGCCCAAGGGTTATGCCAAGTACGGTAGTACCTCACGTAAACTTTTCCTTTCGCATTCAGAGAGAGTAGCTAGGTATTTGCAGCTCAGCCCTATGTCGAAATGTATTTCTACAACTATTACAGCATGCCTTTTTGCATTTGAAAGAGGCCTTCCCGCATTCTCCAGCGGCACATGATAATGCAGCTAAGGCCTCTAACAATAGGAATAAGCCCCTTTCATGTAAAAACTTAAGACCTTATGACTCTAATACAGGGTTTGAGGGTTTCTCTGACGCATTTTCGCACAAATACCCTGTAGTACCACGATGCAAAGGAACACTCTCTTCAAAGATACGGGCGAGGCTACGAAAAGAACTCGGAATCTATCAAATTCCTAGTTGGTTGAGTGTTTGGAGGAATGCACAGTTTAAGAGCAGAATAATTAGATTTTATTGCAGCAAGATCTAATTCTCTTCATGACATAGGTTAATTTCACTTGCCCATCCATCCCTCTTGAACACCATTTCGCATCCAACCCTGAGCACCAATGAAATCAAGCGACCAAGCACAGGTATCATCTCACCAAGCCCAAACACCAAACACCAATACCGCCTCAAATATCGCCATACATCCTATCTTTGACATTCGCTCTGCCCCCAAGTACTCCCCGGTGGCGCAGCCCCATCCGTAAAGCAACAACCCCCATTGGTACTGAAGCAGCACCCCCCATTGTCGCTAAAGCAGCACCCCGCAGTGTCGCTGAAGCAGCACCCCGCGTTTGAAGAGAAGCAGCACCCTGCTGTATCGCTGAAGCAACACCCGCCCATCTGGCTGAAACAGCACCCGCCCGTTGTGCTGAAGCAACAGCCCGGCGTATTCTCCAGCGTTGTTCTTGTCACGTCGTCCATCTCGTAATAGACTTTCATAGGCTTTGGGGGTTGGTACTGCGCGCGGTGAGGCGAGGAGTTTCGGGAGGTGTGCGAGGGTGTTTGTGAGAGCATAACGCGCTGCTCGGATGCCGCTGAGGAGGAGAGGGAAGAGACAGTTGCGGGCCTTGTAGGTGAAGCTGGGGTGCGACTGGTTTGGCCGCCCTGGGAGGAGTTGGTAGCTAATTCGTAGGAAGGTGGTGCTTCTGGAGCAATTTCGTCGGCGACGGGAACGGTTTGGCGATGGCCAAACCTGTAGTTTGGGGTGATGCTGCTCATCGCAGCTAGTGTTTTGTTGTCCATACCAGGGATCTGAGGATGGTGATGATTGTGGTAATGATTTGGTCTGCTCTAGCGATAAAATGTGATCGCGGTCATCAAGTCTTGCCCTGGACAGGTGCGGCGCGTCAGTCGATAAACAGCTCGATTTGACCTTTTGGCCTGTGGTGCGATGTATGGGGTGATGTCAAAACGCAACGCTCATGGTGTGATTTTGAAGTGTATCGGCCTGTTTAGTATCCGTCTTACCAGGCGCCCTCCCTCACATGGGAGCGCTATCGCTTGCCGCCAAGTCCTCGACTCTGACTGGCTGCTATGCGACAACTAGGGCTGGGATTCGTCACCTACCCCTCCTTATCCGAGGCCGCCTCATGCTGAACGCGTAACGTCCTGAACGACAATCAGCCATCGGCCAGATCGGGATTCAATTATCGACTGAGGAACACGAGACACGTGATAAAAAGCCGGCGGATATAAGTAGGCGCATTCCACGACAGCCAGACTGATTAGGTAGATAAACCTTTGTACACAGAAAGACGATGAGCGATACCCTCAAGTGCTTCGGGGAGCACGACAGCCCGGCCACTCGGTCAGAAAGTCACGTGACAGAAAATAGCTGTGCCAGCATTCAACGGGTTGCAGTTGTATCCGGCTTGACCAGAACAGTATATTGCCTGGCCCGACATGGTCACCAGTGGGAAAAGATCCCGCACCGCTCCCCGACCGTTTATGGAGGGAGGAACAATATTCTGTAGGTATCAATTCCATTCCAATCCTACCGGTAGCTTGAGCTTGGGGCCTCTTCTGCTTCTGCCCTGGACCGAACCATTACGGCGTCACGGTGGGTCACTTGACTTGTTTGTCGCATGGGTAACCTTCGCTGCATGGGGCTGGGAATGCAGGAGTGATGATGATGTGGAGATCGGAGATCTAGCGCTGCGCTCCGAGAAGCCCCGATCAATTCGATCAGCCTTGACGACATCCGATCCAGCAACTGGAGTACAACCCAGGCAAGATCCCGGGAAGAGAGACGATGAGGCGTGCTCGTGGTTATGCTGTTATGCAATCCTATTCTTTTGATACGTATTCCGTAGAATGCGGGAAAGTGCATGTCAGCTGACCATGGAGAGCCCCTCAGCAAGGGTTCTTCTGGACCTGTAGGCCGCCTGCACACAGTACCGGTACCTCTTCCTGCTTGAGAGGGCTTCGCAAACGCGTCGCCTTGGTTGATGCAGGCGGACGGCTGCGATACCAGCTAGTCCATTAGCTTTGCTGGCTCGAAGATATCAGGTGCTTGGGTGTGGAATTCTTTCGACTTCCCCAAGATTCTTGGCGTCACGCCAGGAACAAGAGGCGATACAGTGGCGCGCTGCGATTGGCTGAAATCTGACCCACATGCTGCAGCTGGAATCGCTCAGCTGGCGATGGCAACTTCCAGAATCTCGTCGACGTCACATGTGGCCATGCTCATTTCGCCCTCGCTCAGGCTCTTTAAATCCTCAGAACAGAGTAGCGTTTGTCATACTCTTGCACCCTCCCTCTTTCCATTTTCGCAAAAACCGCAAAAAACTGCATCTGCAAGCGAATCTATTATTGGAACTGTCTTTTGAGATTTGACACCGGCGTACATTTGCACTACTCGCTAGCCGAATCCACAAAACCGCATTCCTGCTTACACATCATTGAGAAGAGGGACGACAAGATGTCCGACAACAACACCATGGCGATGTACTGTCACGCTTGCCACAACACTTGGCAGCAGCAGGCAGATGCTATTGAATGTCCTGCTTGTCGCAGTGCATCCACAGAGATTGTTCGCGAGTCCCTCCCATCACCGCCGAGGCAGCCATCGCTAACTCAAACACAGATCACTTCTGAGAATGACCCGCGCCGCTTTCACAGCCGGCAATCGCCCGAGAGCAATGCGCCTGTCGAGCCTCAGCCCACACTCAGCGCTGATGCTCCCAGCACTAGCAGCCCCGACCAAGAAATGAGGGACGCACCACCAGCGCCGACAACCACCCAAGCGCAAAATCCAAGCAACGAGACCCAGACACAGGCGCAGGGACAAGAACAGACTCAGCTGCCGCATGCTCAGCATCCGTCGTTTGTCTTCATGTTCCCCCAGCCTGCCGTTACCGTCTTCACCACGGTTGTGAGCGACACCCATGTTCCTCCCCCCAATACAGCTGGACCACGGGGACCGCCGGTGGCCCACTTTGGCATGAACTTCTTTTTCCCGCCGATGCCCCACATGCCCCACGTCTCCGCGCCGGCAGCACCCCCGCCGACCGGAACGACCACCCCGGGACAGACCGACAACACCACCCAGGAGAATTCCCGCTCAGAAGAGCAGCAGCAACATGCGGCGCGCCCGCCCGCCGGAATGCCCATGGGCTCTGTGCCTCTACCCGTCATCGGAGCTCTCCTCTCATCGATCTTCAACCCTGCCGCCGCCACTTTCGGCGATGCGGTCTACTCTCAGGAGGCATTGGACCGCATCATTAGCCAGCTTCGTGAGCAAAGCGGACAGGGCGGCGCACCTCCGGCTTCACAAGCCGCCATCGACAAGCTCGAAGTTCGGGAGCTAGACGAGAAGATGCTTGGCGGCGAAAACAAATCGCGCTGCGTTATTTGCGTTGATGAGATGAGTGTTGGTGAGAAGGCGTCGGTTCTCCCATGCACTCACTTCTTCCATGGCGAGTGTGTTACCCCGTGGCTGAAGCAACACAACACCTGTCCTGTATGCCGCCGGTCGGTTGAGGCTGAGACTGAGAAGGTGGGCAAGGGAGCAGAGTCGGAGGCAGTATATCACGCAGCCGCTACTGCAGGCTGCCCATGAGCTAGAGGCGTTGGGATAGACCTGGGCAGATAATTGGTCGGGAAGAGAACGGCGTTATGGAGTCACATCAGCTGAGACGGACACCAGGCCTGGGATCTCAGCTGAACGATAATGAACAGTACCACATTACAAGTGGGAGCACTATAGATTTGTACATATGTTATGCTCCCTCTTTTTGAGCATAGTGTTTGGGATGGTTATGATGGGCGTCATGATCAGAGGCGTCTGCATTGCATGATCAATTGGCCTTGTTTGATAACTACTACAAAGTCTGAAACATAGATAGTTGCATAGCACTGCCGTTAGCCATTAGGGCTGGTAGTCAATCGAGAATACATACGAAGGCTTGGACCAAAAGAAAGGGACCCCTTAGCCAGTGCGAAGAATGCCTTCTTACTCTAAAGGCCGCCCATAGCTCTCGTTATTACAGGCTATCACCCATTCTGAAACACGTACATGAATACTGAAAATGCCTTCCCGCATTCTGAAAAGGCCTTCTTGTATTCTAAAAAGACATTGCTGCATTTTAAAAAGGCCTGTGATGTGGTAAGTCCAGGCCTTGCCGTCCCAGAACAAGACTTGTGTGCAGTGCGACGTTGAGTATCCGTACTTCCAGGCTGTACATATGTACAGCTAGCTATGTCGGAAGCAAATATACCAACTCTAATGTACCCAAAGCCAACAAAAGGGTAACAAATCTTGATACTGCCTTGATTGGCTGTTAGAAACTCTTCGAGGGGCAGCTAAAAAGCCATCTTCGCGAACATAATTATCAGACTATGGCTACGAATCCAACAAATCGAGCACCGCATGCACGTATCGACATGAAACTATGGGGTGTATCTCATCGCATGTCCTACCAGGCTGAATTCCGTTCTGGAGATGTCTCATAGTTTGCTCTTGTAGCCTGTATCAATGCAACCAAGACCTATCACGACGCGAACAAGGCTTGCACAATGCTAACAACCAAGCCTTTGTGTCCTTGCATGAGCTCTTAGACACTTTCGACACCTTTTTGCACAGGGAAGAGGCACCCTTTGCTTCGGCTGGAGCACTCCTGCCGTACAGCTCCAAATTTGCCATGCCTCTAAGCCGGGGGCAACGGCAATGTAACTATTAGGTTGAGAAAACTTGGTCTTTCAACGTCACATCCGACGTTTGAGAACTTTCTTTGTGGGCAACGGCAATAGGAGCTCCGTTTTCCAAGATGAGATGGAAACTATGGTCATGTGTCGTATTTGTCGACTTGGATCCTGTACGACGTGTCACGCCTCTGACAGGGCAACGATTCCGAGCTGTTTGCTCTTTCCCAACTATCGGGCAATAAAACCAGTCGTCGCCATCAACTCTTCCACATTCTGCTGCCTCGCTCGTAAAACATGATCGCGGTAATTCGTGCGCGCCTTCGCGCCCTCATTCTGTGGCTCGCAATCACCGTTTCTTGCGTTATCATCATTGCCTGGGCACCTCAGGCGAGACTGCTTCTGTACAAGCCCAACCCAGACACCCCGATCGACCTCAACCAGCCGCCAGACTCAGAAATCCCCATTCCCAAGCGGATCTGGCAGGTCTTCTTCCCCCCTCCTAGCACCACCATCATCGAAGATGGCTTCATGCATGCCAACAAATGGATCGAGATGGCCCCCGGTTACACATACACCCTCGTCGGGAGCACCGAGGCTGAAGCTTTCCTCGCCGCCCATTTCGCGGACCGACCCGAGATCGCCAGCACATGCCACGCCCTAAAGAACCCAGCCCTCAAGTCCGATGTTCTCCGCTACCTACTGCTGTATATCCACGGCGGCATCTACAGCGACGTCGATACCAAGCCTCTCGTCCGTCTGGATGCCTGGGTCCCTGCCCAAAAGCGACGGGAAGTCCGGCTCCTGTTGGCCCTTGAATACGACGAGGCGGAGGAACCGAACCCATCCGACTTTGTTTACCCGGTCCAGTTCTGCCAGTGGACCATCGCCGCAGCGCCCAACCACACCGTTTTCGCAAGGATGGTTGACCGAATGCTGGCAGGCCTACAAGATGTGGCCGATCACCAAAGCACCACGTTGGACAAGGCATACCTCTCGGATTTTGACGTGGTAAATACGGCGGGCCCGGTGGCTTGGACGGAGGTGGTTTTCCAGCTTCTCCAGGAAGTTGATAGGAGGGTGAAGGGGTATGGGGATTTGATGCGCATGGGTGGGCCGAGGTACTACGGGGATGTTTCGGTCTTGCCTTTGGAGACCTTCAGGGCGGATTATCTTGACGACTGGGGAGTGAGCTGGCGGAAGGGACGGAATGCACTGGTTAGGCATTTCTTCAAGGGGGCTTGGAAGACACCTCCCGGGGTCAGATAAGAGGGAGGTGATTTCTTGATTGTATAGGTACGGAGGTGGTAGCTATGAAAGAGCCAGAGTTTAAAAAGAGGCTGACTAGTTGCGCAGTAAATGGCCACTACCATCAAACCAGGCAGGCCATGGGTTATGCTATCATCAGCGGTGCCACATTATCGTCAACGCCTTTTGTCCATGAACTCATGTCTCCCTTCCTGGGTATCGGAAATTCATTGGTTGCTCGCGAGCAAGCATGTGATTCAAGTTAACCTGACGGCCTAGGATGCCATTTGTTTTGAGTCGGTAACTTTTGAAGACCCCTCGGCACATGTCGCGTCTTGAATAATAAGGAACACCGATACCGAGGACAGACGAAGAGAAAGAGAACGTTTATTCGCACCGTTCCCCTAATTTCGAAGCCCATCCCTGCTTGGTATTACAGCAAGCTTTATTACATTTTCAAGGGGCCTTCCTGCATCCTCTGGCGCCTTATTACAAGGCAACCTCGGCCTCCTATGATGTGGATGTGACCTCTTGCAATGTAATTGAGGCATCCAACAACGCAAATAAGGCCTCTCTCTGATGCACCTCATAATCTAGGCACCGCTATTTTCATGTAAGGAGTTCAAGTGCTCTTCAACGTTTCTTCACACAAATACCCTGCAGTATTGCTAAGGCAGGTTCATACTCCATTTCTACGGGGAAAAGACCAATCAATGGAACACCTTGACCATTCACATAGACTTATATAACGTCGTGGTAACACTTGCAACGTACACCTCAGCGCCAGGTTGGAGGTTATGCTACTTCTCGCACTCTATGGGGTCAATGCGCTGGGAGCTCATATCGCGTGACAGACCGAGTCTGATCCGCTTCGAGCTCAGGTTTGAACTCTAGCCAGAGTTCCACCGCATTCATACCCACTTGATACTCTCCCGCCCGTCCCGTCGGTTGAACCTGTGCCTTTCCAAGTCCAGCTTCGTCAGCACACCTCTTCCTCCTCCGCCAAAGCCACCATGCCCCAACTAGGCCCCCAGCAGATACGACGATGGCAACGACTATACCGGAAATAGCCCCAGGGGACAGTCCAGATACAAGAGGCAATAATTTTGGCGCTGTGATGGGGTTTTCATTCCCCGAATCCTTCCCGGGCGCACAAAACGAATCTGTCTCTTGCCCGTTTTCGTCAACAGCGATTAGGTCTTGCTTAGCAGTGGGGTTTGCCACCCATAGCCTGAACTCCTACGTGTCCTCATTCACAAAGAGGTACACGGCGCCCAGAAACTGCCTCCCCAACTGCATGAGGTCATTCGCGTTGGTGTCCTGGATCGCGTTGATCACTATTGTTGGGTCTGACGCGTTCACCACCCATTGTCCTGTCTGTGGGTCGGCGTACACATCGGGAAGGACAAGTTGGTCGTTTGGCACGCGAGCCTCAAAACCGGACTGGAGTTTGATGGTGAGATCTCCGGCGTAGGGCTGGTCTCCTAGATTGTCCGCATACCGCATAGCGAAGAAGTTGAGTCCGAGGGAACGGGATGGGATCGTAGCCTTTGTTCGGTTTCTGAAGTTCTGAAAATACGGATCCAACGGCAAGGTCATGAGGACGGGGTAATCGGGCACAATGCAGGCCGAGATGGAGGTTGACTTGGATGGAGAGAACAGGCTCGCATTCGTACCGTTGGGGAAGTTGAGGATGAGATCGACGATTGTTACAAGCATTCCAGTGGGGCAGACGGAACGATTCGTTGTTAGGGGCTGCTTGAGGGGCCGCCCGGTAACCTTGGCGCGGTCGTATCCGCCAAAGACGATACTGCCGTCGAGTTGGGTGTTGACGTTGACGACCTGCCGGCCCCAGAACATCCCAAAGGTGCGAGAGCCGATCGTTTTGGAGCTCCTCAAGTAGGTGAGGAAGGTCGAGTTGGTGCCCATACCGATAGCTACTTGGGGGTGGTATCCTTGCTCGCCCCAGTTGTTCAGGGCAATGCCGATAGGAAAATTGCTGAGTGTTGTGTTGGAGTTAAGGGTGAGAGTATCTGCGACGAAACTCATCTGTGGGTAGGGCGCTGCATCGGCCGGGTACGCATCCAAGGATGGGGATGTGCGAGACGTAGACATGAAGCTGTTGTATTGGCCCCCTCGAAAGGTTATACATCCTTCCTGCGCAAGGGCGTGTTGGTTCATGATACAAAACCCGGATGTACCGTAAAGGAGCGTGTTGTTCAGCGGCCTGAAGTGTTGGCACGAGCTAAGAGTTACAGGGAGAATGGAAAACCTACCATTGCGGGAGGACGGCAAATTGCTGTGCTGGAGTACCAACCCATATTTCGGCGCCCCGTGCGGTCGAGTTATTTGGGAGAGTGACATTTCCAATCCGGAGATTCACCGGCACGGGTGCGCAAGGCCCTGCTTCGACATATGGGGCAAAGAAGACAGCACAGCTAGCAATTAGGCTGATTTGAGTGTCTGGCTTCATCGATACATCTGTTTGACGAGGTTTTGGGAAGAATATAAAAAGGTAAGTGTAGGCAGGTAACGGAGAGCAGATAGGGGGGAAGGGAGGGAGAGAACCACGAGCCATAAATGGGATCATCTCGGGGCCGCATCAAAACCCGGATGTGACCTCGAAGGCATCATTTCCCCCCGGGGGAAAACTTGGATTAGGTTACGTCTGTCAAGGGGACTAGGCTAGCCCTTTATTCAGTCTGGCGCAATAACGTTTTATTTCAGGCCGTGCCCACGAGTTCCACGGGTTTCCTGCCGAACGAAGCAAGCAAATACCTAAGTTTCGTCACTACCACCATCAGATACCAATTTTTCCTCCATCACCCTCATCAGTCGAACCTCAGCTGGTCAAGTTTCATGCAGCGCGCCAAGCAACGCAACCTAAAGAACCCTGATTCCTCAACTGTCGCTTGCGTTGGCTAGCAGGTGCCGAGTGTTGGATTTCTCTGTTTCTTGATCGGTTGTCTTCCGTCCTTATCCCCTAGCAATCAAAGCTAGGCTAACACCCCATCAAAACCCGAAAAATGATGAGGCAACCGGTGCGCGCTCTTACCCGGCAGACAAGCTTGCGCGGTCGCCATGTTATTGCCGCCGCCGCCGTCGTCTGCTTCTTTCTTTTCTTTATCCTGAGACACTCCGAACCCAAGGGTCAATTAACTGCCGAGGCGATCAGTCTTGAGCGGTATATGAACTCTGGGCCTTCGCGATATCATGTCAGCCCTGTCAAAAGCACTGTGGACTGGGGCAGCATCGAATACCGATATCCCCCAGAACGACCCTTAACCCCTCTTCCCAAACCAGGCGGCAAGCTTTTACCCAAAATTCAGCACCAATTCGGGCCCGAACCTTCTCTGAGGCGCGTCGAACGAGAGAAGCGCAGGGATGCCGTCCGCAACCTGACCATACATTGCTGGAGGGCGTACCGCAGGTACGCCTGGAAACGTGACGCTCTCCTGCCAATTTCTGGCGGCGGCCGAGATCAGTTCTCCGGGTGGGCCGCCACCCTGGTGGACTCTCTCGACACGCTGTGGATTATGGGGCTGCGCGACGAATTCGACGAGGCCGTGGCCGCTGTAGCCGAGATTGATTTTGGGAGGGTGTCTTCGTCGGAGCACATCAACATCTTTGAGACAAATATCCGGTACCTAGGAGGACTGCTGGCGGCCTACGGCCTTAGCAAACGCGGCATACTGCTATCCAAGGCGATCGAGCTGGGAGACTTGATCTACGGCGGATTCAATACGCCCAACCGCATGCCGGTAGACAATATCCATTTCGACTCTGCCAGGTCGGGGGTCGGGTTGACCGTGGAGGGTCAAGTTGTCTCGGCCTCCCCCGGGACCTTGTCGCTCGAGCTTACCCACCTATCCCAGCTTACTGGAGACCCCAAATACTACTCTGCTATTTCTCGTGTCACCGAGCTATTCTACCAGGGCCAGAACCATACCGCCCTACCCGGCTTGTTCCCCATGTATGTCTCCATGGCAAGCCAGGACGTCACCTCGGGCCTGACCTTCACCCTCGGCGGCTGCGCGGATTCGCTTTACGAATACTTCCCCAAGATGCATACCCTCATCAGTGGCGCCGGAGATCGGTACGAGTCCCTGACCGTCGGGTTTATTGAGGCGGCAAAGAAACACCTCTTCTTCCAGCCCATGATCCCGGACGAACATTCCGTCAACATCCTGATCAGCGGAAACGTGGATGTAGACTCTGAAGGGGTACCTCATCTGGACCCGGAAAGTGAGCACTTGACCTGCTTCATTGGTGCCACTTTGGCGCTGGCGGGGAAAGTGCTAAACAGAGAGGAGGATGTTGAAATTGGAGCAAGATTGGCCAGGGGCTGCGCCTACGCGTACAGGGCTTTCCCGACCGGGATCATGCCGGAAAGATACAACATGGTTGTATGTGACGATGATGCCAACGATAGGAGATGCAGATGGGATGAGGAGAAATGGATAAAAGAGACGAAGAAAAGACGAGAGTACAAGTCATACCTACCAAAGGGATTCACAACGGCGAAAGATCCCCGATACATACTTAGGCCGGAGGCGATTGAAAGCGTGTTTTATCTGTGGCGTATTACCGGAAAGGATGAGTGGCAAGAATCTGCTTGGCAAATGTTCACAGCTGTTGTGAACGCGACGACAGCAGAGTTTGGCAGCGCGTCAGTGAAGGACGTAACCGTCACAAAGCCGGTGGTAGAGAATGAAGACTACATGGAGGTCAGTTCCGCTCTATCAATTGCCCCCTTGCTCTAGGCGGTATTCTAACCTTTGCAGAGCTTCTGGATTGCCGAAACATTGAAGTATTTCTATCTCGCCTTCTCTCCCCCCGATCTCATTAGCCTTGATCAATATGTGCTCAATACCGAAGCACACCCTTTTTTGCGGCCAAGCTCTTGATGGCCTGCAGAACAGCCACTATGGCTAACGGAGGTTACTAACTCCGTTACCATTAAGAAAACCCAACCGATTGGCATATGCCAACGCGCTAGCAGCCGGCCCGAATGTTATGCTCGTTAGGAATGACGTTTAGTGATTGCAGTAATCTATCTTACTTCAGCTTAGTTATTTTGTAGAAAGTAGTAGGAGGCATATAAGTCTTCTTGCAACTGCATCATTATATTCCTACGTTATAACTCTCTGGCAAAGCCAGAGTGCCTCTATTATAGTTCTAAATGGTAGCAAGCCATTGCGTGTCAGTTTACGTGGCTGTAGCAACCTGTTACAAATGCACAGTTCTAGTAGTTTCCAAACGCTTCTTTCTAACACATGGCTCCCGAAGGCAGTTTAGTCCTGTGACACCCCAACACGTTGGCTTAATGTTGCTTTTCATAAGTAGGATGAAGGGTAGCTGCTGTAAAATTGCAATATTAAAAATGGCGAAGAAACGGATGGAATGAGTAATATAAAATAGCTAGCTGCTTTAGATTACGGGAAATGGACATGTCAGTGCTGGGGGATAGAATGGGTGGCAGGCAAGTGTGAGATTTAGAAAATAAACTCTTAGCGCCAATGGCGCAGGTGAGGGTGGGGTGTAGATTTGAAGTCATTTAATCGCACACCTATAAGGTGGTCGAAACTGGTAGAGAATTTGCAGAGAAACGATATTACGGTGCAAAGAGACGGAGACTACGGTGCAAATGGACATTCTCTTTGTTTGGCCTCGCCAACGCGTGTTGACGCGACGCAACCTGACCAACTTTCGGATGAAGGTCAGTCTTTTCAAGCAGCAAGTGAATTGCCCGCTCTGAATTTCTCAGCTTTGCAAGCATAAAAGATTTTCGCAATCAACTTCCAGCGAGTTTTCCCCGCCTAACCTTCGCTCAACCGCTTCGCAGCAGCTGACGGCCAAGAAAAGTACGATACAGCCTAGAGCAGACTGATACTGTGTGGTAAGTCTCTATTCCATCCATATTCAAAGTTTGAATTCAAGGGATCGAGGTGTGGATTTTGAAAGAAAAGAAGTGCTGACTTGATGGTTCCAGCTGATTCCCGTATCCAGGAGACACAATTTCCGCAACCAGTGAAGAAGGGCAAGAGTGGAAAAGAGTTGGTTGGTATACCTTAATGACAAGCCCAAAGAAGCGAGCAAAGTCTCGCGCAACAGCAAAGGTAGCTAGGAATTTCCTCCCCGAGCTGCGACAGCAACTCAACAGACCGCAGCGCCAACCTAAAACCCTCGACGAAACCATGCCCCGCCAGGCGAAGGGAGGAGACCAGGCCCAGACCGAAAGAGGCATTCGGCGCACTGCGCCCCGTGGCCAGCCTCCTCGCACCGTGCCCCCTCAGCTGTCCTATCTCGATGCTGGTTTCAAACCGAGAGGCCCCAGTCGCCAGGCCACCGCATCGCCGACCAACCGAAAACACGGAAGCGCCCAAGGTCAGGCCGGGGGCCGTCGTCAGCAGCGATATGCGCCCTATAGTCGGCCTCCTTCCGCGAACAGTTCTGTCCCCGATAGGGATGCTGGTCTTCGGCAGACGTCGCGCTCTCGCAATTCCCAGCGCACAGCCTCGCCCCGCGCGCAAATGGGAGTAAACAACACCCACTCCGAGTCTCAGCCCGGTGCCTCTGCCGTCGGTGCCGCGGCTACCGAGCATCTTTTGACTCTGGCAGCCGCCGCCTCTCGGCGCATCCAGCAGGAAGGCTTCCATCTCCAGAACACTTCCCGGCCCTCATCCCGACATAGCAGCAATCCGCCCCGCCTGGAGCCGATGGAGTACATCCGCGATCCCCGCGGCGACGAATACCGCGGTCTCGCAGGAGGATTCAACCAACATGCTCTCACCCATGAGCCATCGTTCTACCCCAACCCACACCACGAACCCGAGGCCCACCGCAGAGACCGCATGAGAGCCGAGGCCCTAAACGTCTCCCGCGCCATGGAGTACCTCAACAACATCGCCGACTACAACGCCCGCGTCCTCGCACACTACGACGGCACGAACGAGGTTACCTTCACCCACTGGACGCAGATGCTATGGGTCTTGACCGAGCAGTTCCACCGTGAGCGGTACGCTCCTGTTCCGCGCACCCCGCCCCAGTTCACGGGAGAGGAGCATATCCGTCGGCTGGAGCAGCCTTACCTGCACCCGATGGCTCCTCCGCCGCCGCCGCCTCCGCATTTGCGCTACGATGCTCCGCGCGACAGCTTTGGTTGCTATTGGGGCCCGGGCCCAGCTGCTTTTGGGCTCCCGCTGGAGCCGTTCTGGGATGGCTTTACGATGTGGGATATTGGCTCGATGTATGGCGCTGTCCATGCGGGAGTTCCTGGTCATCGCAACGTTGGAGCACCGGGGAATGTTCCGTTCCCGTTCCACGGCCACACCAGGGGCTATTCTCGGCACGAGTCTGAAGGATTTCGCGAGAACGGCGGAGGAGGAGGAGGCTTCCCGCAGAACAATCCCGGAGATTTTTCCGCTCGGCATAGCGCTGATCCATATGCGTGGAGAAACCGCGAAGGCAGTGCTCACAGTAACCACATGCAGCACAATCATGGTATCTCTGCTGAGAGAAACGATGGATACCACGCGCAAAGCAACCGGGGAGTCTCCATCCATCACGGCGACAACCCCTATGGTGCTGATGGGGAGGATCGGCACGTCGACGCCTCTTCCGGCGACGACAAGAGTGACGCCAACAAGCGCCCTGTCAATGGCGCTGATGCGGATGACATGGAGGGAGTCGAGCAATTGGCTAATGAACTCTCTGAAGTTGAGCCCGGTGAGAATCCCTAGGAAGAGGATTCTGGGTGTGAGATTATTTGACTTCGATTCTTTGTGAGCGACTAGACGAAATGTTGGACAAAAGGATGCTTTATGACCGGCTACGCCGGTGTGGGTAGAGTCGCACACCCTATCTAGGTAATTTGATTTTAGCACGAGAGACGCGCATTAGCGGTAGCGTTGAGAGTTTTCTGTACCTTACCTTGCATCTGTACTGGAAGGACTGAGATAGCTACCAGAGATGGTTCTAGGAGGAAGGGATACATTGTAGGAATTTTAAAATAGGAATAGACAGTCAATAGATATTCGGTGTGTCAGAGAAGGGTCTTCAGAGCTCGTCGTTGTGATAAGAATATATCCCGTGATATCCGTCCCTTGGTATACAGGGTACTTGTAAAACTGCGTTGTAGAATCCCTTAAACACCTTGTTTCAAGGCAACAGAGCCTAAACTTAGGTATTCCAAGAAAGGCCTCATTCGCATGGTTAGAGGCCTGGTTCGCATATTTAGAGGCCTCGCTTTCATCAGAAAAGGCCGTGAGAGAATACCTATAAGTAGGCCTGTTGTAAGATTCGGAACGGATTTCGATATTTGGGATATGGTGCAAAGAGACGGATGATACAGTCCGTTCCGCAGCTCAAACATACGACGGAGAGGAAAGCCGGAATGACCGGGTTCTCGTGCTTGTCTGTACGCTTCCTAGGGGATTGTGCTAACTCGTACGTCCACCAGTCCTTTACTGCATCGAGATTATATACAGCTAGAAGAGAGAAGAGATGCAAAATAATGGCAGACATCATGTGTCTGTCTCGCGAAGGAGGTAACACCAACGGGTTTCCCTGTGTCCCACGCTACAATATTGCAAAATTGCAATATTTCAAGCCTCCATCTTCCCATATCAACGGCACGCCTGGTATATGTAGGAAACTTGACCCCATAATAGGAAACCGACTTCTCCAACAATTACACCTCCAGCCAAACCAGCCCAGCCCAGCCTGCAACGCCTTGAATCTCCCGTCAAACCTCCAATCTATCAGAACGCCTTGGCCGTTCTCCCAGCTCTATGTCGTGATTGTACACCTCGACTTCATCCTTCGCCGTCATCCTCTGCACACTCTCACTCCCACTGTCATGCCTCGTCAACACAGTATCAAACAGTGAATCCCCCTTCCTCAGCCCCCCAAACCTGCCCCTCTTTGGCTCAGCGCTTCCAATCGTTGGTGGCGGCTCGTTATCATTCTCTCCAAGTCTCCTCCTGATTCTCCTCGGATCCGTCGAGCTCCCCCCACCCCATGACTCGAGTTTGAACAAGCGGCGCACCAGTGCCCAGCAGAAGGGAACGTTGGCGATGATCACTGCTGTGCTGGCCTCTCCGTTATACCATGCCAGGAATACGAGGTTGTGTGGCATTGCGAAGTTGAAAGTGCGATTCAGGATGGCCAAGAGAACAACGAGTACGCCGAGGCTGAACACGCCACAGAGGACAATCTTCTGGCGGAGCGGGAGGCGCGTGCGTGCGATCATGGGTATGGGGATAGCGAGCATTATCAGGTCCGAGGAAACATGGACGATAGTGAGGGTGATAAGGTGGTGGTGGTAGTTCTTGCATTGATCTAGGAGACAGAGCTATCAGTTGGCTGCTGCAAGGAGGAAAGGATGGGAAACTCAAGTACCGTTTCCAGGGGGGATAGGGACAGCCCAATAGTTGGTTATCGGTCTACACCAAACGCCCAGGTAGAGGACCTGGACGAGAACGTAGCTCACGACGCAGTAGCCGGCCGTGACCTTCACGGCGATGCTCTCTCTCAGTCCGGGCCTGCGTGAAGTTGGTCAACACCGCAATATTCTCGACAACCAAGCCGTAGACAGAAATACCTACGTCATCCTCGCATACAGGATCAGCAAGCAGGCTTTCACCAGCCATAGAGTAGATATCATAAATTCCTCCAGAGCGACGAGCATCTTGCTTCCCCATTCAGCCCGGGCGACCTGCTGAGGAGTCCAGTCGTCCGTGGAACCCTCAGGGACGTAGTTGCTTCCGTTGGCGGCGACTTCGTTCGACGAGTAGGCCACGCCTGCGAGCGATACCAGCGCGAGCATCATTAAGTAGTCGTCCCACTTGAGATCTTTCCAAAACCTAGACCCCGAGAGGAGCCGCCGTGAAACAAACCGACAAACAATAGCCACGAGGGCCAGCGCCCACAGCGCCCAAGCGCACGCTGCGAGACTCATGTCGTAACCTTCCCCGATCGTGGGAGAGATCATCTTGGGCAGGAGCGGGAGCGTAATAATAGGAAGGAGCCTCGGAATCAACGAGTTCCCGGCAGATTGCTTGGTCTGTGCCGGGTTTCGGGCTGCGGCATCGCCCGACGGCGAGTGATTAATTACAGAAAGCGGTAGTTCTTGGTCGTCGGTGGTTAAATCGCGTCAATGGGAGGGTGTTTCGCATCCGAGGCCACAAGACCAGGGGCGTATAAATGTTCGTCAAAAGATGAAGGCAAGAACGACGAAGCCTTGCCTCAGCTCGATCGTGGGGAAAGGGCGACTCAGTGATGAAGCAACCAAGGGGCGGCCACGCGCCGGCTCATGATGCTAATCGGTGATCACAGAGGATTCACTTCGCGGCCTCATCCTATCATCGTCGCCTCAGGTTGTCCAGCGATGGCAAGGACAGTCGCAACGTTCCGACCGGAAAGGGGATAGAACGCATTACCAGTGCGTTATCAGCTGCACAGCATTGACCAGGCGGACAGACGACTGTCGAACAGTATCTTGGGGGCGCTCAGGAGGGTGTAAAGGCGCTGAAGAGATAAGTGACCCAGCCCGATAAGGTCCATGATCGACAACCGCCCAACCGTCGGTCGCCAGGAACGGCCTACGGTGGTCGGCGCGCTCCGACGAGCGGGTGGTTGCGGCTTGTTCAAGATCCTGCGCATTTATCGCATTTATCGGGCCTGTGGTTGGTGGTTTTAGAACTTTTGAACGCAAACGCGGGGGGCGTGGGGGACACAGCTCAGCCTCTGAAAGCGCAGTCCGAGCTTGCCATCAAAATACACCCCCTTTTTCTTTCATCTGGAGATTGCATGATTTGCGCGCGCAACGTTTTGATTGTAATGAGTGTAGACTACTT
>Ga0247760_1001003_pt1 | contig 28445 bp, 28 predicted proteins | sample UWRJL171409R4_FD_179936 | JGI IMG/M metagenome (GOLD analysis project Ga0247760, IMG submission 179936) | Plant litter microbial communities from Arlington Agricultural Research Station in Wisconsin, United States - UWRJ-L171-409R-4 | ecosystem: Environmental > Terrestrial > Plant litter >... | reverse complement strand
AGAATTGGCACTTTGGGGTGAGGTATATGTGGATTTTTAATATTATGGAGCAGGATAAGGAGCTTTGGGATGGGGTTGGGGCTACGGGGGAGGGGGAGGATGGGACGCCAGGGGTTCCGCCTACGGCTGGGTTTGGGTTCCTGCAGAATTTGGTGTTTGGGCTTGTCTCGTCGGTGGCGGCGGAGCTGACGATTACGGGATACACGTCTGGGGATGAGCCGAAACCATTTACCGTGGGACAGATCACGGCGATGGTGATTGCTGTGACGACGACGCTGAGGGCGACTTGGCTGTTCATCCGTCGCTTTGATCTTCTGCCTATGATAGAGGGAAAGCTGTGGTCGGATGAGACGGTTGAGACGGAGGGATTGGACGTGTCAGAAGCTGAAAATGGGGATGGGGCAGTTGAGCCGCAAAGCATAGATGCCGGGCGAGGAAGTGGAAGCGGTGATGATGCAGAAAAAGGGGCTTCGTCACAGGTGGATGGGTTGCCCGCAGACGTAACAAGGACACAATCCTAAAGTACTAATGTAAAGACAGCCTTGGAAGGCACAGTCTGTCCAGCAATGCTGAACACCCGGAGGGCCAGTCGTAGGTTCACAAGTCTCAGCGTGTAAAGTAAAAGATATCTCGACTACCTAGTTTCGTGGTAGACCCGTCCCCTTTCCCTGCTATGCGGTGGGTTCTTAGCCAAACCGTCAGTGCAACCTGTTTCTTGACATCAAGAATCAGGGTCACGCCAAGACTTTCGGGTTCACTGACCTTGCGGACATACAATATTAGCGAGTCTGGAGAAAGCGACTTTGTGGATTTCAAAAATTGTTCGGGCGTCAACTCCTGCAACCTTGTCAAGACCTCGGACAGATGTTACGCTTTTGACCCTCGGACTGTTTCATTTCAAGTCAATAAAGCCAAGAGTCAAGAGATAACCGACGGGTCTTGTCAAAAGCTTAAACTTCGAGACAATGATGATGCACCAGGCGGCATGCGACAGGGCCCCAACGCTTTCTTGTGGGGGTCCATTCCAGGTTGCTCCAAATTTCATGCTCTCACCTATAATTGGCTACATAACCCCACCATTTTCACTGCCTGTGGGTTAAATTCGCTCCTTCCGTGTCTGTCACCGATCGTTTATTAGAAGGTGCATGTTTTTGGACTGCCATAGGATGCCCTCTGGAAAAATATTTCTCAACACGAGGCTTTCACCCACGGTGAGGACTCTTCGGAGAGAGTTTGAAGAGCATTCTCCCACCTCAAGTCAGCCGTCACGGTGCATGGTTGAATGCCCGGTGAAGGTTTGTCTGTCACAGAGTCGGCGACAAGGACCCGAAGGAGCGGGGTGCAAGAAGCGCCTCGCTTGAGTCACATTGCCGACAACCATGGTAGGTAGGTAAGTGGGCTGGTGAAGGCCCGGAGATCGGTTCCGACCGGCGGTTGTAAGACGGCAGAAATCGGAATTACCAATCGATAATGTCACCCCAACCCACGAGACCTTCTGCCACGCGGAAGCTTTCCAGGCTTTTCGGCACCTGAATGCCCCGGATCCCTTTTTGGCCCCCTTTCAAGTTCATTCTGCCATTACAGCGGGCAGTTACGGGACCAGGCAGTGCTGTTTGTGTGACCAGCGGCTATGCGTCACTGTGGTTCTACCGTGCCCCTGGGTTGCCGTTGGTATTTAATATTTGAGCCAAGTGAGTATGCAGTGCCAAGGCAGATCTGCATGGGATACATATACCGAGCCGGCGGCAGGAATGGCGTCCCGGGAACTCGACTCCACCATTCTACGCCGGTGGGCACCGAGAGAACCAATTCGCAGAGAACCGACTCGAACGCAACCACCCCGCGCAAAAGCACTAGCACAGAATCATGCAGGCTATCTCCCCAAAACAGTTCGCGGACGGTCCTTCCCCGATGGAAGTGGCCGAATGCGTATGGGGCCGACGGCCCAACCACAAGTACGAAGACAGCGATATGGACGCCTACCTCAACTACTACCAGCGACAGTGGGACTACTACCGTTCCGAGCAGGGGCTCAGCATATTCCAGAATTTCGGCGACTTTGCCAAGGTCGTCGAGCAGATCAAGAATAGCGTGACACCAGGCGACATCATCTCCGAGTTGGAGGATGAGCATCAGGGCAAAGGATATGCGAAGGTTGTCTTCCGGGACTCGGTGGAGCTGGCGGCGCGTACCCTCACGATGGTGCGCGTCGGTGATCCAGAATTGACCTGGGCGGAAAAGGAGTCCCTGCGGCATTTTCTTGACCGACAGTTCTCCAAGGACCCAGTTCTCAATTGCGAGAACACGACACTGATGAATAAAGCTTTCGACGCATGGGCAATTGAGAATTGGGGTGGCATTTTAATTGAGCTGACGGACAATCTCGCCGATCACCTTCGCCTCGTCAGGAACGGGTCAGCAGTGCTCGTTTTCCATCACGTCTCGTTTCTCGAGCACCAGGATAGCAGGTACGTCTCCCCAATTCCCAATCCATCCCTCTCCCCCTTTTCCGATTCCTAAAGTCTAACAATATGTCCATAGCAACTCCGAGCTCCTCCCTCCCGGACTCGCAAAAGAAACACTCAAGACCCTATCAATGCTCTTCCCCCACAAAGAGTTCAGCTCCCGCGTCGGAGTCGGCTTCAGGCACCAGAAGGGGAAATGGCTCAAGGCCACCTGCGGTACCTGGGAGGCCAAGACCGGTGGCAAGGTTGATGAGCAGCTTTTCAGTTGCCCATCTCTAGTGCCCATCGAGGGCCGGAGAATCAAGACGTTTCACTACTGGAGGGACCGGCTGGTGGCGCTGAAGCAGAAGTATGACGAGGGGGCGGTGCCGCAGCAGAGCGTGTTGAGTGCGACTTTATTTTCGTCTTCGGTTCAGTCTGCTTGGGGTCACTGACAGGGGGTTACGGGAGGCGCTCTGGGATGCAGGTGGTTAGGGGTCTGGAGGTTATGGTGTATTGGGGTTCATGAACTTTTGGACAGTTTTCGTACTGATGTTAGCACGCCTATTATTGGTGGATAGGACCGTATGCCTTTTTTAATATTATTAGACTGATGATTCAGAGCTTGAGGAGATTCCATGCTAGTGTAGAATCTGAAACTAGGTAATACGCGTTATTGGAGTATACGAGAGATGATGTCTTATCCGTCCCTGATCGGCTGCCAAATCGGTGAGGGGGCGTGACAGCGTAAAACAGGATGGGTGCCTCAGGTGACAACTCGCGCTTTCCTACACCGGCGACTGCGCCTTGAAAACTAGGTAGTTCTAGGCAGTCGTGCAGCCACCGGCATACCTACCCTCTTTTTCGGATTGACCTAAGGCCACAATCCGGGTCAACCCCTCGATGGGAAAGTCTCTCATCCTCGAGCCGGGAGCCTGACGCATTTTGAAGAATCGTTCATTCCCTCATCCTGCGACCGCATCATGGACCCCTTATCAGCGTTGAGTCTGGCTGCCATTGTCTGCCAGTTTGTTGAATACGCCGGCAAGATCGTCTCCAAGGGCAACAAGCTCCCAAACTCTCCAGATGGGTTGTTTGTCGAGGACGCAGACCTGCAAGCCGCCAGCAGGACAATGATTCACCTCAACGATCGACTCATCACTGCAGCCAGGACACACTCACAGGCAGTGAGGTTTCTTTCCATGCCGGCTAGCGACGAGATACAACGTGCCTGCGTCGGTCTCAATCAGACTGCTCGCGAATTGATCGAGACGCTTGAGGAGCTCAGACTTCCCAGTCGTGCTGGCAGGTGGAGAAGCAGCGCTAAGCCGTCAAAGCCGTGGCCAAGAAGAATGGTGTGGAGAAGATGAAGAATGACCTTGCTGTTCAGCGCCAGAGACTGGATACAGCCCTCTTGTCATCGCTCTGGTCCAAGATGAACGACTTTGCCTTGGTGAATAGGTTCACGTCTCCTTTCACTCCCGAAACTGAGGAGCAAACTGTCCGTCATCTCTTTAGTGGCGGTGACCCGCTTGTGTGGTAGGTCAACCTGGCCCACAAAATCCTGCGGAATAGGTGGAACACCGCGAAAAAGGGGCACATTGAGTAGTTTTCGATAGAGGTCTATCATAGGGCCGTAAAGTAGACTAGCGTTGAGCTGCAGCAACGGATCATCCGTCAGTTGCATTTTGAAGATCTCCATGAGCGCGAATACAAGATCAATGCAGCACACAAGGACACTTTCCACTGGGTCTACGACGGTCCTAGCAACCTTCATCAGTCCAAGTGTTGCCTGTTTACCAAGTGGATGGAGAGCCCCGAAAGGATATACTGGATCACGTGGAAACCCGGCTCAGGAAAGTCGACGCTGATGAAGTTCCTGCGCTGCGACTCGCGCACCCGTGAGCATCTTTCGGCTTGGTCTGGAGATCTGCCCCTTCTCACTGCACACTTCTACTTTTGGAACTCGGGTTCACAAGTGCAAAATTCTCTTGAGAGGTTCTACCGAACGGTCATCTACACACTCCTATTCGCTCGCATGAGCTTCACCCCTGATGCATTTCCGGATCGGTGGGCCAACGCGAAGCTCTTTGGCGAGGACAGGCGTGACTGGTCAATGAGCGAACTCGAACAGGCATTCGCCCTTCTTATCAACCGGAGCGGCACTGCCTATAAGCTTTGCCTCTTCATCGATGGGCTGGACGAGTATGAAGGGAACCAACGCGTGTTTGTGGACCAACTTTCCGATCTGACTGCGGCACATGACATCAAACTCTGCGTTGCGAGCCGGCCATGGCTGGTGTTCGAGGACGCCTTTTCCACTGACGCCCACCTGATGCTCCAAGACCTCACACTCCCCGATATTGTGCGCTTTACTTGGAGTAAGCTGCACAATCACAGAGGATTCAAGATCCTCCTTGGCATGGAGGAAGATTATGCTGGCGATCTGATTATCAAGATTGCTCAGAAATCACAGGGGGTCTTTCTTTGGGTTAATCTGGTCACGGAGTCTTTATTGGAAGGCCTTGCACATGCGGATCGCGTGGCTGACCTTGAGCGCCGCTTGGAAGAGTTGTACAACAAAATGTTTGACAGCATCCAGCCACGCTATCGCCACAATGCCTCTCGGTATCTCCAAATTGCCAAGGCCGCCGCTGGCCAGCTCTCGGTCCTAGCCTTTTATTTTGCCGATGAAGGGGACGGTCAAAACTCGCTGGAAGCCGAGTTGGTGGCTTTCACCGAGGACCAAACTATCAAGACTAGGCTGAACGGCGCTTGCAAGGGCTTTTTGGAGGTTCCTAACCCACAGGCCACGGCTTATAGCCCGGAATATGGTAGCCTTGAACAAGACGCTCATGAAATACAGCCAATCGACATTGATTATCTCGACTCCCCCCTCGACAAGGAGGATCTAGAGGTTGATTCAGACGCTAGTAGCATTTCGGCAGAAAATTTCGATGATGTGGAAGCCGGTGAAAATGTTGCCGCAACCCCGGAACCCGACAGGAAAGTCACGTACCCTTCACCGCACTGCCAAAGACTTTCTAGAAAGCCCGACATGGAGCAGCGGATTTTGGAAATCTCGCCTCAGGGGTTCGATCGCTTGGTGGCTATCTTGAACGGCTATCTGTTACAGTTGAAGACTCTACCAGCCTATGGCGTCGACCTGGTAGCGCTTTGGCGAGCCGTGATCACCTTCATGGAAACTGCAGCCGAGGTGGAGGCCGTGTCTCTTGACACTTCAATTAATGAGCACCTCGACGATTTTAACAGGACGGCTAATACAAAATTCCGCGCTTGTGGATTTTCTGGAGACAATCACCATTGGACGGCGACGCGCTGGATCTCAGCTGATTCTGGCAACGTGCGTGAAATCGGATTCATGGCCCTGGCAGCTGAGTTCAACCTCAAGCGCTACATCATGTCGAAACTTGAAGTCGGGGTTCCTCTATTCAAGCCAGCAGATGGCCGGCCGATCCTCGACTTTGTCGTCGAAGACTTTCCAAAGTATTTATCGTTGTGCGAGCCATCAATCATGGCACCGAAGGGCTTAGCTTTACCGAGTTTGCGAATAATTGAGACGCTATTGGACCGAGGGGAGGACCCGAATGCCCAGTACAAGGATTCAACCACCTGGACACGGGTTCTCGATGAGGCTTCCAAGATCGAGAAAAACCGCATGATCAACGATGACCAAAAGAAGCTACTTTTGACCGACTAGGCTGCCATCTTCGACGCTTTTATCGCACACACATGATGCGGGCCCGGTCCTGAATCGCAACTCGCCAGTAGCGTCCAGGACTAGCGAGATTTTCCGCCGTCTGCTGCCAGAGAGAGCAAAAAAACATGGAGAAAAAGCTGAAGCGAACAAAACGTCGATGGTCGTCAATCGGCAAGTTCATCACGCCACGCAACAAGAGGCTTGACATATTGACCTTCGAGACCACACCTCTCCCTGTCCGTCTACGGATGGAATCCGCAACAATGGATCAGCTTGGGTGGTCAGAATACCTTACCCAGACACCTTCTGCAGCTAGAAAGGTTCCCTCTCTTCTAGGATCTCCTGCATATAGCAACATAGACTGGCTCAATTCTGCTAACCACCCTGCCAATGTTGTACTGGGTGAAGGCAGGCATCAGAGACTTACGTGGCGGCCTCCGGGCGCAAGACCTGACTCCAGACTGTCGATCACGGGAGGGGAAGGTTTTAGTCAGGCTCAGGGCGATGGCATTCCGACGCGAGTAATTGCTCATCGTTTTAATCGACCCGTGGAAGGGACCGTAACAGCCTGGTTGTCTGAGACGAATCTGGGCACACGGAATTTCCTTATAATCATAGAGTACGGCGCCGAGGTGTCCAGAATTAGAAGTCACGCATCGCCATATATGGCGGCCCCAGCTCTAAACCCCAGTATCTTCCGTAGTCTAAGGCGGCTAACCGTTTATACTTACTCATACCTTCCGTTTCTTCACCGTCTTATGTGGTAACTTTTGCGACGATTCCCCTTTACCCTACCCACACCCTGAATAAAAGCGGCGGCTAACTGAAGGTTCTATTTTTCGAAAATATTCTAACGTACGTGATAAGCGAGTTGGACAGACAAGCGAATCGGACACTCTACCATAGTTTAGTGCGGCTGCACGCAAAAACGCGCTAAGAAATTGTTAGTGACCTTGATAATTTTTAAACACTCTGCTGTGTACAACTTTGCTAAGATTGTTAAAGTGTCCGACTCGCTTATCACGTACGTTACTTTAAAAATAGGTTTAGTTGCTTGCAGAATCTGTTTCGCCCCTTTCCTGTCACGACCCTAGTCATGACAGGCCGGCAGGACCTGCTAGGGAAACTACCTGGAGCTAATCGTTAGAACAGAGGCTTAAGGGCCCTACGGGCCCTATGTGAACCAATCATAATGGACCCCGGAGCTTTGGAGGCTCGGGTTCCCACCAGCATCATGGAGTGACTAACAGGAAGGACCCCTGAGTCTGGAGACTCGAGTCCTCGCCTAAGCCGAACAAACAAGACCCTGAGGAAGGAATATTCGGGTTTAACACACCATGATGAGAGCGGAATATTTAGTATAGATAGCTATCATCGTGTCCATGATAGAGTGAGGAATCTTAGTTCCTCACGCAAGTAATTACATTCTTATAACCCCTGTTGCGACTCACACTTACGACCTGTCTTTAACTCCTCTTGGGTGTATGCCGTAACATCTGGCTTTCTCTGATTAGACTAACACAACTGTATACATATAGAGAGTGCTCTCACTTTGAGACCTCTTTCTTTTCTTCTCTCTCCTCATGTTCTGCGTACTTGTAGAACTGTGACGACCCCGTAGGTCGTCACTAGGGCCGGCGCGGCCCTACGGCATCCCCCACTGGGCGAACAGTGCACATTGTAGGAAGCACTTGGCCAGGGGTGCCAAGACTCGAAACCCCTACGATGAATTACGAGTTGCTTGGTGAGGTATCTGAGCTAAAAGGGGCTTAGAGGAGCTGATCTGATGTAGTCAGTTCAGCTGGTGTGAGCCCCATTTGCCACCAACCTTGCCACTATTTATAACTATAATAGCAGGCTCTCTGAATTTGCTAGAGATCCAGACAAGAAATTCTCAAAGGAATATAATTAAGGAATTGCAACCCTATCAAATCCACCGAATCTCGTGTACAGCGCTTCTGACAATTTGATTGGGATGTGTACCTAGGTAGCTAGTAAAAGATCACTGCATTTGAGTTTTAACCCCCTTTTGTAGACTGCCCATTCTCCTTTAACTCCAGTTCCGTCTCTTTGAATACTTGGCCTTCCTTGATGCTCTCGTATTTGTCGTTGCAGAGGGTGTACTTTCCACCGCCAACCTTTTCGACTCGGTAGGGCCCTTCCCCCGAAGCAAGAATGAAAACCTCATTGCCAGGCTTGAATTTGTACAGCGATTCGTAGGCCTTAATGTGGGCGCTATAAAAACTGCTGTGCGAGTTAGAATCAGGGCCTGTATGGCATTTAAGCGCGGCGTATTCCTGGTGCTTCTTGCGGCGCTTCTTGAGGAGGTCGTAGGTTCCGTCTTTACATCCACCCTTGGTGCAGCGGTCTGTGATCCGGTTAGTAATAATTCACAGGCCTTATAATAAGATACATACGACGCTGGCAGTACCAAGGAACAGTCTCGTCGTCTGGGTAGGTTCCAAGCTCACTGCAGCTTTTAGTAGAGCATGTTATATGGTTATTACAGTACTTCTGGCCTTCGGTTTTAGCCATGGAACAATGGTGGCCATCTTCGACCGAGACGACTTTTGGGTAAGTGTCTCGTTCGTGTTAGTTAACAATTTGAGATAAAATTTGCGGGCCAGAACTGACGTCTGAAATAGTAACGTGAGTAGATTCTGGTGCTGCCGAAGCCTGCATAGCAAGTTTTCTTACGACAGTTGGGAACGAGACAAGCCTTGTCCCCATATGGGGATTGGCGTGGGGCAGACGAGTTGAGGGTGTGGGTGGATTGGGTTTGTTGCATCCCAAGAGGTAAAATGCTGCAGGTATCGGTGATTGAAACAAGTCCAATCTTTGTAGTATCCTTTGCACCATACATTCGATTGAGGGCCATGAGTCGTTGCCTGCGAACCTCCCTTTCGTTCGTACAATCCTTTGATATGGTGCTGCGACTCCAGGTCTGCTTCCGCGGCCGCGTTGCGAGACATCGCGCGAGCCCCTCTCGCGAGGGTCTTTGCGACTCCTGACGTGCGCTGCGTTCGAAGGGCGACATTTGCAGCTTGAGATCTTGGACCGAGATCTCAGTAGGATGAATGCCAGTGTGAAAGGCAATTGCAGGGCGACGAAGTGGATGGAGGAAGAGAGGTTGGGCGGAATCAGCACAGGGGCAAGGTAGGAATGATCCATAGCGGCTTGGCATCGCAGGTGATGCCTAAAAAGGGCCCGACACGTGGCATGCAACTGCGCCCCAAATGCTGTCCCAGGTCCAGGGTTACACAGCAAAAAAAATCTTTTTGTACAGTATGCAACAATTGTTTCCTTTATGAACTTCCGAGCTGTAGCTCTGGATGATAACAATTTCCTTTTTCGTTCGCAATCCTGAGCTGGGGTGAGCTGGGGTGAGCTGTGGCTGATTTGTCCTGAGCTCTCCCTGACTCTTCCCTGAGCTGGGGTGATCCCGTACACTGCTGCCGCACAGCCTCAGAGGCCCCTTTTCGGTCCTTTCGGCTAAAATTTCCTATCGATGGTGTTGCTCAGTATGCTTTCTGAGCCTGTAGTACAGTGTTGCAGAGGCTGTAAACCTCTGTAGTACAGAGGGCTTACAAGGCACTCAGGGGAAGAAAGTGTGCGCACACAGGTGGCCGGAGGCCTACTGCTCGAAGATACAACAGTAGTACTGAGGGAAGTAGATTGATTCTTACTTAGTGAACTAACTAGAATACAGGAGAGGAGAGGGCTTATTATAACCTATAGGAGGCTCTAGAAGAATTCTAGAGCCTTTTATTACTAATGCAGTTCTAGAAAGCTCTGTGGGGCTACTCAAGCATTCACACGACAGTCGATACACGGTCCTGTGTCATCTGCGATGAGGGCAAACTCGATATCCAGGCCATGAACGGCTTGAATATACGTCGCACGAAAACGTTGCGAGAGGTTGAGTTGTTGCGGGCTGTCGGTCGAGGTGGTGTTTGTTGAATTCAACGCAGTTAACCAAGAACACAGTAATTACCGCCATCAAGTCTTGTTGTATTCAGGGAGCCGTCCTCTCAGCCAAGCGAAGCTCTGGTGCTCGGCCGCGCTGCGGTTCCGTGGCGCCAAGGCGCGATTACGTAATTTGACAGTGTTGAGCTAACTCCCAGCCATTTTCAACTTCTCCACATTCCCGGCATTCCCCTCTTCAACACCAGCAGGAGGACTCGCAGCCGCAGCGACCTTCTTCCCTCGCTCCTTTCTCCACCATGTATATAGAAACACCATACCCGTCAACGCGGACATTCCCAACCACGTGAGGATGAATATCCAGAAGTCATACGCGATGATGATCCTGCGCGCCTCCGTATCGAAGACAAAGAAGTTCATGCCGAATATCCCCTATACGCTAACGTCAGCACCCTTTTCAAGCACATTATTGATGACGATGGTCCAAAAAAAGTGTGGGGGAGAAAACTCACACCGACAAACGTCCCCGGCAGATACACGGCCGACAAGATTGTAATCAGCCGCACCACCGTGCTATCATCCACGCTCTTCTGCGACAGCAACTGCAACTTCTCCGTCATATCGCGAATCTCCTTCTCCAGCCTCCCCGTCTCAATCTGATTCGCCAGCGTCAGCGTGAAACCAACCAGCTCGATGGCATTCGCGATCCGACTCTGCAGCACCTCACAACTAGCCATGTTTCCGCGGAGCACAAGAGCCTGCGCCGCCATGTCGTCCCACTTCCTCGCGGCGTTTCTCTCCTCCCCCATACCGCCACCAACCTGAACCAATGACTTTGATCCCGATCCCGACGCGGACGGAAGTGATGCGAGCCGATCCAAGATATCTACGTTGTTCGAACAACAAGCGTTTGCGAATAGCGCGAAATCGTTGATGTTACGCAGTGACTGCACCGACATAAACGAAGCCTGCTTGATCGCCTCCGCATTATCGACCATCGCCTTGTCGTTGGTATCAGCGAACTTCTTTCCCAGGTACCGCAGATACGGCCGCCAGTTCCCCGCGTAGCACGATATGGCGAGACCATGCAGGAGTTTCTCTGGTTGTTTTCGGAGGGATTCCAGCAGGCTTGTATTCGGACTGGCTGGTTTTGCATTCTTCGAAGGCGCAGGCAGGATGGAAGCAAGCCGTCGATAGAAAGCCGTTTCTCTCGTGCAGTGCACAACGATGAAAAAATCCGAGGCGGTTGGTTCGGCGCGGTAGTGGTGGTAGATCCCGACCTGCCGGAAGGACCATGGGTCCTGGCCGCCGCGGTGGTTTTGCTCAATGAAGTTGAGTTTGTATGAGATGATGTCTTCAGTTGGCATCAGCAACCATTCAACACGGAACCTCTGCATTGAGTGCTACAACTCGACAAGTCTTACATTCGTTCTCCCCCGGCTCGGCATAGAAAAAATAACTATTGCTCGCCTCCGACTGATGCGGCTCGTCCCCAAACGATAACAGCACCTGCAGGAATTCCGACCTGACCGAGCGTTTCTCCAGGATAGCGCTCATCAAAGTGGGCGTGACTCGAAGGGGCGCGATAGTTCTATCCGAGCATATCGATCTGCAGACGAGAGTCAGCTTCCAGACTTTCGGCATTATGCAACATCCAACTCACACAAACTGCGTCCTTGGACTCGGAGACGCCCTATCCACCTCCTCCCAACCGTTGACATCCACGACCTTGTGTGCCGTGACGACCCCATCGGCGGACACATTATGTATCAAGGCATTCGACTTATCCTTATGAAACACATCCCCCTCTGCCTCTACCAGCTGCGCTCGAAGGGTGCTATCATCAAGTCCACCACGACGATGTTGTTCCAGGTAGGCATCCCAGGCCGTCGAGCCTAATTCCAGCCTCTGGGAGGCCTCCATCGGCAGCAGTGACATATCGCTGGCAATCAATCACTTTGCGAAGTCAAAAACACACACAAATGGTACCTGAAGGGGAAACCCCGACAAAAAAGCAAAAGAAAAAATTGTCAAACTGTATTGGAACAACACACACATGCAGCTCGTATTCATGCAAACCCCGAAACCCTCGCTCATTGAACGCCTCCAGACCGGCCCTGTCGTGTCACCCTGCATGCGGCCCTCCTCTCTTGCCCAGTCCCCTTGCAACCCAGTCTTGCCCGCAGCCTTGCGCGCTCGATGTTCATGGAACTTGCCGCCAGCTAATAGTCATCGTCCTCCTCCCCACGCAACTCGGCAATCCGGTTCGCAATCTCCCTAAGAGCGAATAGAACAGGTTAGGTCACCATCCGACCAGCGGCATGTGCCAAAAACAAAGCCCCACCCACCTCTTTTGTTTCTGCATCCGTCCAGTAAAACGTCAGCAAGACGAGCACTGCATCATGCCAAGAAAGGCAAAGTGTTAAGTGAGGCTCTCACTCACATCGGACAGCTCCACCGGGGCTTCGAAAACCCACCGGTCGTTGATGTGCTGCCGACCATGATTTAGTTAGCAAAGGCAATCATTCCGTCTGGCAGGTTTCCCAGCCTCATCTCCAAAGACCACTGAAGAACATACCTGAATATTGAACTCGTACCCCGGGTACATCTCCTCAAGACACTGCTGCAACTCATCCTCCACCAGGATATACCGGCTCTGGCGCGGGCTGAAAACGTTGGTCTTCATGTTTGCTGTCTGTACACGTGTCGCACCCGTCATAGATCGAATCGCAAATTCGAGCGTGTTCATCCCATTCAAGTCAAGATCGACCGCATCCGCACATCTTATACTCCGCCTTACCCGCACCATCCATCCCAACTTTGGCGGACTTCGCGCACCAAGCGATCATGCAAGATGAGACATGGGAAATGAGCGCCGTCACGCCGGCCGTGGTTTGCCTGCCCACCGTCCAAACAGCGAACCTTCTCCCCATGCGCATTCCCCACCCCTGTAGTCGTGACTGGGCGCCACAACGCCGTCTGCCTGCCCGACCCCCTCCGGCGTGAGGGGCCAAATGCAGAGGATGCAAAATGCAGAAAGCACAAGTCGGAAAAAAACGCACACAATTGTGTCGGCCGAAGAGAACCGAGTCTGATATACCCCCTCGACGCCCAGACAGAATGCTTTGTCCCCGACATCCTCCCGGATCCCAGGTTGCAGTCGATTTCGTCGCGACTTGAGTCCCACCACTCGCCATGAACCACGACGAGAGTTCCCCGAAGCCGGAGGTCCCTACCGGGAAGCTACGGTAAGCGGGCCGATCCGATGCCACCCTCCATCCCCGTGCCATGGTAGCTGACGTCCCCGCCCGTGCAACAGGCAGAGCCTCCGCGGGGTCCAAATCTTTGTGCGTGGAGTCTTATTTACGTCGATGTGTCCCGACGTCGGTCAACATGGATAGTATTAACTAGTCCCCCGCCCAGTTCATAATAGTAAGCACCGTCATCGGCACCGGTGTCTTCTCCGGCAACCGCATCGCCCTCGCCATCTCCGGACCCCTAGGCCTCCTCCTCAACGTCGTCTGCCTCGGCCTCCTAGCCATCTGCATCGGCGAAACCGTCAGCGAGCTCGTGCAAATATGGGCGGTGCCTAATGCCGTGTACTACTACGTCAAAAGCTTCGTCGACGCTGAGGTCGCCTGGGTCGTGACGCTGCTGTACTGGTACTCGTATGCAGCCGTCTTCGCCGTGCAGATGCTCGGCGCTGCGAAGCTGGTGCAGTTTTGGGACCTCACGTCCATCTGGCCGCCGTTTATCTTTTACCTGGTCACGCCGATCCTTTTGCTCGCCCTGAACTTGGCTGGCATCCGCGTACGTGTTCTCGTTGTCGCACCGCCGACGACAACCAGACGTGCTATTGACACCCTAGCAGGTATACGGATGGACGGAAACGGTGTTCGGTATGCTGAAGACGGTGTTGGTCTTCGGTGTGATCTGCACGCTGTACGACATCTCTACCAAGAGTGAGCCGCTCAACCCTCCCTGGGTGCGTCGCGTGTGGTACTGACTGATCGTAGACGGCTACGCAGGTCCTGATGGGCGTGAGTCCGACTCTTCTCCCGAGCACCAACAAGACGCTTACTGACCCAAATACCAGCCATATCGTCGGGCCTCCAACACAACCCAGAATACACAACCCGCAAATCGCACTCCTTCTTGTAAGTCCCTTCCTCAACACTCCTCCCGCACACGATGATCACAGTTTCCAGCTACGGCATCCCATACGTAGCATACAGCTACATCGGAGTCGAGTCCTCCATCGTCGCTGCCTTCGAGTCCCGAGACGCCAAAGCCATCGCCGTTCCATCCCGGCTCGTCCACTGGTTCATCTTCATCCTGTACTTCATGTGCACGCTTGGAATCGCACTCACGGTCCCCTGGGACGACGCCAATCTCCTTGCGCCGCTAAAAGACCTCTCGAACCCAAAGTCTAACAGCCCAACCATCATCGCCATCGCTAAGGACTCCCGCCTTAGCGACACGCCACTCCCAGGGTTCGTTAACGGCTGCCTCATCATGAGCATCGTCTCATCCGCCGCGGCATCGCTGTACCTCGCCGGCCGGACGCTCTACGGCCTGGCGTACAGTTTTCCGACGCGCGAATCCTGGTGGCTCACCCGCACGCTGAAAGGGCTAGGCTCGGTATGGAAAGAGACCATGGTGCCCGCCAAAGCGCTCGTCATCACCGTCATTGCCTTCTTTTGGTTGCCGTGGCTTTCTCAGATACAGGGGAACCCGATCGCCGTGGACGATGTCATTGATGTGCTGGCGCTGACGGCGAGTGCGTCGTGTATCATCACCTGGGCGTTTTTGTGTCTTGCTTTCATCAACTTCGATAGATGGTGGGTTTTCTAACGACGTGTGTGGAAAGACATTGGCTAAAAGTGTCCTTGGTAGGACCGAACATTGCAAGAATGCGTTGAGCACTTCCGGCGGCGGCCTGTCCCGATACATCCGGTCTGGGCCTGAGTACGAAAAGATCGTCGGTGGCCTGGGAATAGCGCTGCAGCCGTGGCTCGCCAAATTCGGTGTCCTTGGCTGTATAATCGTCTTTATCTCGGCCTCGGCAACGTGGTGGTCCCATCCCGCCAACGCGAAAAATGTCATCGCAGCTTACGGGCCGGTAAGTTCTTCCGATGTCCTGCCCATTTTGCTCTGCCGGATGAAGCTAACCGCTGGGTAAATTAGCATGCTGTGGGCGCTTTACTGTGGTTTGCCCTCAAATTGAACCGATGGGTGCGGAAAAGGAGCCAATTCGAGTGGTTCGTGCACATCAAAGGCGACAATTCCGTTTCCAACTTACGCACGATCCTGACTGAATTGGAGACTCTCTCGGCGTGGAGTAATGTTGGGAGTCAGAGCGAAGAGGCTAGGAACTAATGATGTCCGTGTGTCAGGCCTAGGAAATTCATTACGTGGGTATTCTGTTCTGCTTTTACCGCTGTCAGCCGAAGAGAAAGGGCCGACTTCAGGGGGGTATCATATCTAAGCCAATAATCAAACCTTCACCGTCTCATACCAGAATCTTAGTCCTCCTTCTTGCAGAATTCCACACGCTCCATGTCTTCTTCATCTATAGTGTGGAACTCATAGGCGCCCACGCTGCTCCTCGAGTTTTTCGAAGAGTCCGTAAACTCTGAATTCGTGTCCCTCATCGACTCCCTGTGCCTTTCCTGCCCACCCGCATCTCGGAAAGTTCGCCCTTGGAACTGGACGATTTCGTACTTCCAGTCCAGGTTAAAGATGAAGATGCAAACGTCACCGCCGATTCGAACCGCCTTGATCTGCGAGGTGCTCTCTACCCTCGTCTCCAACTTGCATAGCTCAACCGGTTCTCCAAAGTGGTGATAGGTCCCCTCGAAGCTGAGCGGATACTCGACTAGTCGGTCATGTAAACGAGCAAAACCGCCCTTTTGGACGGCAAGAAGAGAGTGGTTGTTGTACATGGAAGAAGTCTTCAGGGTGGACTTGCGGATCGTCTCGCTGTAGTTTTTTGACTGCTGTGCGCTGCAACTCGTAGGCCCGGCACTGATAACTGCTGGGTAGTAATACTGATCGTCCTCAACAACAACACAGCCGTTATAGCTGTTGTATGGAATTAGCCTTGTGGTGGAACTTGCGTTGAAACCCTACGTCGCGATATGGTCAGCGAAATGGCAAGGGGATGGAGGGGCGTGAACACGAACACATTTGTAGTAGCTCATGGATTCCATTCGGCCGCCTTCTAGATCGTCCACTCGGTATACAAATAGCCCTGCTGATGGCTCCTTTGAGGATGGCGTGGCCCAGGCAAAGAGAAGGTCCCCAGTGTCGTTGAAGGCTGCATCAACAAACGGCTGCGGGTTTCTCGGCGTCTCCCTGGGAAAGATGCCCATTGGGTCGCTGGGAACGCGTCAACCATCAACGATCTCGCGCGCGTGTAATGTATATGCTCACTTCAAGTTGATAATAACAAGCTTCTCATAGCACATCAATGCAACAAACCCTTGGCGGGAAACAGTCACGCGCTTGTCGACGTCAAACAACTTGAAGTCGTTGAGTGGGATGCTGAACAAGTGCCACTCTTTGCCGTTCGACTTTAGCCTCGCCACTTTCAACTGGGAGTTGACGATTAGCGAAGTGTAGGACAGGCTATACCGAACCAATGAGCTCACCGCAGCACGTCTTCCCTTCTCTGACGTCCCCCATACCGCGAGGTAATTTCCTCCAAGGCCAACACCTTTCCACTTTGTAGAACCCTCCCCATCGAGAGTGAGGAAAGGCAGAAACGACGGTCGTCTCTCCGAGTCGAATTCCACAACAGCAGCGCCATCACTAGTAAGATAAGCTACTTTCAACGAGCCGTTTCGGGATGCGTCGACAGAGGTGGATATCGCTCGAGGCCGCCTGGGGCCCGGCCAGAGATTATGGGTCTGAGATGGAGTCAATAATCGCCTTTCCGCATCTCTGTTGCATCTTATTCCATAGGCGTGCTTGGGTTTCCCAGGGGAAACACTGGTCGAGAAAGAAGCCTTGGCGGCGGGACCTTCAGGTATATCCGTTGCCAGACTGGTAGGTGTTGATTTGCCGTGTCCAGCCCCGAACCAAGGAGCCACCTCCGAGGGATCTGTAGTGGCTCTTGTTGTCGCCTGTGTTTCCGACTTGATGCTTCCGAGAGGGTGAGTTACCCGCCGTGATGAGGGACCATGGTCTTCTGCCCCAAAGCCGGTGGGCCGCTGCACAATGACATTTGGCACGCCTGCAACCCCTTTTACTAGTTGCTCTATCCCAGTGGGCTTTGCCTGAGCAGTCCTGTTCTGATTCCCCGCCGCAGGCGGTGGAGGTGGCAAAGGTAGCGCCGGCTGCCCCTTTTTCCTTTTCTGTCCTATTTTTTCGACCCAAGGGCACGTAGGCGTATTGTACTCTTTGGCATTGTTGACGTGCGCATACACATGGCCAACCCACCTCTCCAACTCCGCAGCATCGGGGCGATCGCTTGGGTTGACTTGCAGAATCTTCAGAACAACCTCTTTCCAGCATTGAATTGAACGCTGAGGGGCCGCACAGTTTGCCGACAGCCGTTCAAGCCAGTCAATGACAGACTGCCGAAGGCGAGGCTCCTTCTTAGCGGGCTCTGCGGAGAGAGTCGGCGACGCCACCTCAATCTTGGAGTAGAAAAAATCGTTCGGCCCCTTCTTTCCGCTTTTAGGGCTTCCGGAAATCCTCTCCTGCCTGAACTGTTTGACGTATGCGTCTCGGCCCATGGCAAACGCCAGAATCTCCGCGAATATGGCACCAAATGACCAGATATCCGCCTTCCTCCCAACCTTCCTGCGTTCCCCAGCTCCTGCGCGCGCTGGTAGCTTGGCAACCTCGGGGGGTTGGTAGGTCCCCTCATTTCGTTTTGCATCAGTCTGAAGAGTGTTGATGGTGTATAAGTCGTAGATAGTCCACGCGGCTGGCGAACCCTCTCCGGCCTGGCCAGCAATCTTGTCCTTGCTCTCCTTGAACGACGAGATTCCAAAGTCGCAAATTTTCCAGTGACCGACCGGGAGTGGTTTCCCGTCATGGGAGCCATCGTATATGAGGATGTTGTCCGGCTTGAGATCCATGTGCGCGCAGAAGGTCATGACCCCATTGATTGGTCTTGGCTCGTGTAAAAACTTCAATGCTGATGCGAGATTTTGGGCTTGCTCGGCCAGCGTCGGCATGAGATCTCCGCCTCCTGGTGTCGCACTGGGAAAGCGGTCCTCGAACCTATATCGGTGCTGATCTCTTTCAAAATCCTCGGGTGGGTGACCGCAGTGTAGAAACTGCCACAAATCGCCAAGCTTCGCCTGAGCAAACATGATCTTGAACTCCGTTCCGTGTTCGAGCACGCACCGGTGAAGAGCCAAGTTCCTGTTTTGTGCGAGGCAACTCTTGAGCAGCCTTAGATTTCCTACTTCCTTGACAGCCTCTTTCCGGATCTCGAACGTCTTCACAGCAACTGCCACGGGTTCCCTCTGTCGAATGTCAGTCAAGATGATTCAGTTCTTGAATGTCTTCCTGCCGGGTGGTCTCACTGGTATTGTAGATCCTACGTCATGGTCGTTGATCAAGACACATTCGTTTGACAGCTTGCAGAACTGGAAAACATCAGAATGGTATCAAACCGAGAGTCAGAAGAGTGTGACGCTACCTCCACTTTTCCAAAAGCTCCGGATGTCGTGGCCGGATTCCGAGTGACAAACGGCAGACGCATCAGAGGGTTCTCGACCTTCTGTATCTCGTCGTTAAAGTCGTCGAAACGGACGGTTACCGGAATGAAGAGAAACTGCGAGTCCCAGACACGCTGAGGGAGCCCCAGCTCTATGCTATGGTCAGTCCCAGGAGATTTAGATATATCGAGCCGCGACAGACATACCTGAGAGTCTCTCCTTGGTCATGGGTAAAGTGAGTGACGCGTGAGTGCCACTAGCCATCAGATCTGGAAGGTGTTCAAACCACTTCTCATTACGGATCCAAACGACAAAAGAAAGAAACGGGAGCATGCTCTCTCTCATTGTTTTGATGTCAGCATCGGTCAAATACTCGCCGATGAGGTCCCGAAAGAGCGCGGGCGTCCAGACCTCTTTGAGATCACTGAGGAGAATGAAGGTTGTCCCACGTTGCTCGTCTCCTTTCATCCTCCTGGCAAGCTTGTCTGCGACATAGTCTGCCCAATCCTCCCTAGTTTCCAGCTTTTTTTCGCGAAGGGGGAGACAGCCCGTCATGGCGAGATGGACCTTCGCTAGTCGGAATCACGTCGACCCGTGGGTGTTGTATCGATCAAATGTGGTATTGGACTCAGAAGTGGAGGGTAGCAATCGCTGTTGAAGCCGATGTAGGTATCGCAAGATCGGCGGTCCAACTACCCATGCGGCTCTTTTCGTGTTCGTATTTGGCAGTCCGTTGACGGGGAGAGGGCCTACGGGAAGAGGGCCCACGGGAAGAACCGACCCTGCCCACTTTTGTGACCCATCCGATCCATCCTCGTTTGGACTGCAGGCGACATGGCAAGTCACCCAATCACGCGACGCGCGATATTCGAGCAGTCCCTTCGTCTTGGTGCAGACCCCCAAAAGTGCTGTTTGCCTGACGCATGCAGGTGGGAGGGGTCAGGCTGATTGGGTGTCACGGTGACTGAGTCGAGATGGCGGCATGTGGGCTGTCCAATGTTCGAAGTTTCAAGCACTCTCGTAGGTTGTAGGTTGTGCAACAGTGCATGCCCTAGTGCAGCCGGAGTCAAGCATCACGAGATGAAAACGCGAAAATGTGGCGGTCTTGGCTGGAGGACGCGAGACAATTGCTGCCTGGCAGCCTTAAGTTGCTTAGGAGAGGATGCCAACATGGACCCACTCAAGGCTCTGATGGATGCCTGAGGCAAGAGCGACAGTGGCTCTAGGTCCAGCCCCTGAGCCTGTAAATAATGTCAAGTACTCGCCTTGATTCAGGGGCCATTTCTCTATGAGATGGAAAGAACATGCAGTGGAAACCCTCCCTATTGGTACAATGCACTTTAACTCGATCAACACGTGTATCGCTCGTTTCAAAGACCTCTGCAAGCCTCAAATCCCTCAACCGGGGGAACTATTACAGATATATCATCCCATTCTCAGCCCCGTCACCTCTCAAACTTCCATCTCAACCTTACAGATCTCTCCGCCCACTCTCAGCTCTATCATTCTCAACCCTCCGCCTCAAACCCCCTCTCCTCCTCCCTATGATGCACCACCCCCTCCACCCCCTTCGCCCTGCACACCATCCAATCCAGCGTCCTCGCCGCCTTCAACTGAATCACGCCCCGATGCTTCCGATGTAACGGCTTATGGTGTCTCTTATAATCCTGCATCTGCCCCATCGTCCCCCTCTTTCCATCATCCTCATCCCCTCCTTTCCCCTCCACCAAGCTCTCCGCGCGCTTGTTCTCCTTATCCGCATACGCCTTGTGATACCCACTAACCCCCCTCCAAAAACGCACCTGCAGTTTAATTTCCCTAAGCGGCTCCTCCCCGTCCTCAATACCAGTATAATTAGCGCACCCTTTAACCCTTATCAGTTAGTACTTCCCCCTTTTCTAAACCTTCATCTTAACCGTGCGTTCCTCCTCGTCAGGGATAGACCTAATCCATAAGACCGTAAACGTAGGGTTATCCTCCGATATAAATGACGAGTCGTAAAACTGTATAACTACGGGTGACGTATACCGCTTCGTGACGCCTAAGAAGACGCTCTCATCCTTATGCTTCGGCTTCTAAATCCCCTGGTGCTGATGCGAGTACATCTTCGCCTTTCTAATTTTCGTCCTTAGCTTTAACTTGCACCCTATTAACTCCTCTGGAAACTGGTCTACTCTAATCGGGCCCTTAACCTTAAGTGTGCCAGAGTCCCAGCCTATTAACTCCCTCAGCATCTTTACTTTAATGCTACGCCAGATTATGTTAATTTACACACGGCCGTACCTAATACCCCTAGTAAGAGGATAAATCTTTATAATCTGGGTCTGTTTTATGAACACCTGCTTTAACGGGAGATATACTACACTTAGAAGGAGATTGTTCTCTTCCTTGTGACTATCTTAAACTGAGATAATTGTCAGAAGAAAGCGATTCAGGGGCCCCAGCTATCTAGTCAGCGGAGCTGACTGGATGTCTGGCACTGCCAGAGCGCCAGTGAGCCTGAGCTACCACACATACGAAAACTGAATCCTACAGAAAGCTCTATAAAGAAAGGGGGTCTGGCTGAAAGCCAGGACCGAGAGTACACACAACCCGACCTACTCCAGGGGTATAAGCGAGCCTTGGCAAACCTCACCCGACTTACACAATATAACTCACCCGACCTACTCCATACACCTCATGTAGAGAACGTGATTAAATCAAGACTGTTTCATGATTTATGACTGCTATAGTGGCTAATCTGGGCTTATTAATCATAACTTATCAGAGCATATTAATGTATAAGGCTTTTAAAATCCTGTAAAGTCACGATTAAATCTGGACTTGTTCCTAACCTAAACTAAGATCTCCTCCTTCTCATCACACTCCTTCTCCAGGTTAATAGCAGCCTCCAGGGACGTGACAGGGGCCTTTAAGGAAGTGCTAACGGGTGGCTTACAGAAGGCACTCTTACAGGGGTGGACTGTAAACTTCTTCCAGAGATCGCAGGTAGCATTACGATTTTTCAGGCAGGTTACTATATGTAAATCAGGATCTATTTAAAATCTATTCCAGGAAAAAAAAGTTATAATATACTTATAACACTTTAAAATAAAGTAGCTATTACACTTACCTTTAAGCTTAACTATACGTTTTATCTTAATTAAGTTAAGCTATTATAAATAAGTTAGATTATAAATAAGTTAAGAATAAGTTATAAACTTATATAAAGGTTGTTTCCCTTACCCTTAAACTTAATATACAGAACGATAAGTAAAGAAGGGGTAATAGGGGTAAACTTAATACGTTAAGCCTAAACTGGAATAATAAGGGCGGCTAGAAGGTAAACAATTAAGGTAATTAAGACGTTATTAATAAGTGAGTTACGTTTATAGTAAGCCTTAAACTTTACATAATAGTTTAATTAAATTATAATTAAGTTAGGGTATAATTAAAGTTAAGTTAAGGTAAATTAACTAGTTATATTATTATTCTTATTATTAATTAGGCCTTTAAGACGGTTAGTGGTAATAATGACATATATACTGTTACAATTATAGTGCTTTTTAACGTAATAGTGGAGATTTAAAGTGTTATCCTTTTTTAACTGTTATAAATAAGTTAAATTATAAATAAGTTAGGAATAAGTTATAAATATATAACATCTTTATAAATATACTATATATTAATGTTAAGATTAACTAAATTATTACTCTAATAGTAAAATACAGTACTGGTAAGGATGTGAATACTACTGTTAACCTAGGGCTTCTAGGGAGGTAGGGCCTTAGGGTGTGTAATGTGGCTAACGTACTACTTATACTTATCCTAGATTAAGTTAAGATAAAGTTAGTAAGTAATTAGTAACTTATTAGGGATTATTTACACTTTACTTATAAGAAATTATTATTATAAGGTTAACGGTTATAAGATGTAAAATTTAATTAAATCTGTAAGTTAAAGTTTAAGTAAGGTATAACTTATTTTAATTACGTTAGTAATTAAAAAGATTTCACTAAGTAGATTTTTTAAAGTGTTTAGTGTTAAAAATAGCGAATAGTTTGTGATTAAATTATAATTAAGTTAGATAAAAAAAAAACATGTAAAATTATAATTATTATTATTATTAAAGCCTTATAATTTAATTTAAGCTTTTATAGTAATTATATAAGCCTTTATAATAATAATATATTATTAAAATTTATAATGTAATTTAAACTTATTTTAATAATAATTATAAGCTTTTTACTAATGCTTTTTCTATTATTAACAGCTTATACCTTAATCTATTACAGCCTTTAAAATAGCTAGTGCTGTTACTGACGGTTTATAACTAAATCTAAACCCTTTTATACAATCCCCGTTAACGATTACGCTTATAGTAGTTAGTAGAATAAGCTGCAGTATTACTTACTATTTTATTAACTAGATTATAAAGGGATATATTAAATTACTATAGTAATAATCCGTTATATATTAACTAGCTAACTAAAATTAACTCGTTATAATACTAGTAAACCAGCTTACATAACCTATTTTATAAGTAACCTAACTAAACGTTACATTTAAAATAGATCTTAATTTATTCCTAACCTTTTCTCCTGCATATTAATATATAAAAAGCTTACTTTTATCTCTATGGCTTTTACAGCTTATAGGATTTTTAATAGTGTGAAACTAATAAATAAGCTTTTAATTACAGATTTTTCCTTAATTCCTCCTACTCCTTATCTTTAGTTTTAGAAAGGAGAGTAAAAAGATACTAAAGTATAAGGTAGGTAGATAGAAAGAGGTTTTTAAAGGGTTAAGGTTTTACATTAACTGTATTATATATATAAAATTACCTTCCCTACCTTTATTACTCTTCTTTTCACCTTTAAATCGTATTTTTATTTTAAATTACTCCTTAATAAGATCCTAATCTATCAGATACTTTACTTTCTTTCTTATTATAAGAGTAAGTACCCTCCCCCTTAAAGGAGGCTTTATTACGCCCTTAAGCCCTATAGACATTCGAAGCCCCTTACCCTAGCTAATTAACGTTGAATTTATTAACCAGCTTAAATCCTTTACTTAGTTTAAGGCTGTTAGTGGCGTGTTATTACAGAGTAGTTAGGAAACCTTTATTAACGACTTTAACTTACACTTATTTATGGGACTATAATTTAACATTATAATTAAAGCTTACAGTAATAAAGAGTAAGAAAATAACCTTAACTATATTAAATCTTATAAGTATAATACGTGACTTATTCTTTATTAATTTAATTTTAACTCCTTTATACAGTTTCACTAATAGTCCCTCTAACTTTCAATAAAGGCGATCTAAAGTTATAAGTAACTAAATATATAGCTTTAAATAATATCTTAGCCTTTAAAGAACAGCTATTTAAGGTGTTTCTCTTAGATAATGTTAATAGGACTACTTAAGAGAATATTAATGACTAATCACTATCTATTCTCTCTTCAGATCTATTTTAGCGGATAAATTAAGCGTTAAAACCCTAACAAACCCTAATCTCAGCTGTAATACATAAAAGAAATAACTAGCTACTTCTTTAACTTCACGTAGTGTATGTAAATAAAGTTATTTACACTATAAATCTTTTAAACTACCTTAAAACTAACTAAGGTGGTGTAATGTATATAGTTTTACTTAAAGCTATTTTAAAGGCAGTTTTAAAAAAGCTTAGAAACCTTATTAATATTCCTAAATTACTTATACTTTTATTAGACTTTAAACTAATTTAATCTAGGTTTAATATTACCTAAAAAGGTCTTACCCTTATAAGCTTATTATATTAGATTTCCTTAATAGTATTACTTATAATCGGTAAACCTTTTAATATATAAGCTGTAAGGCTTATAAGTTTTTAAACTCTCAGCTTCGGTAACCTTACTAAAAGGTTATATCTAGCTTTTAAGTATATATAAAACAGGTATAATCCTTAATCTATCAGGATCCCTTTAAGGAAGCATTATCTTAAGCTTCTGGAGTAATTTAAAGCTTTTAAAAAGGTAAGGTGTGTAAGGGAGAAAGTGCTATTAGGGAGCCCTCTCTTAACCCTTACCTTCCTGTTACCAGGCCTTACTACCCGATATAAAGGCGTGAATAAGTCGTAATTAAAGATATAAGTTTACTTAATATTTACTTTAATTTATCAGCTTTAATTAACCTTTATAGAATTTTAACAGTAAATATCGTAATATAATCTAATATGTAAATTTCAACACTAAAGACACAGTTAAAAACGAATATAAATACTTTACAAACACTCACTATAAAAAGCTAATCCCTTATAAGTTTAAAGCCTTTTAATATAAGATTAGTTTATCTATTAACAATAACGATCAAACCTTTAATAACTTAAAAGGCTGTTATATATTTAACTATAACGATTAAAGGATAGCACGTTATAGTAAGTTTAAAGTCTACCTTTTATCTAACAGTTTTATTAATTTAATCTAAATTCGGACGTAAGCCACCTATAGACCTTTAATAACGTTAATATTATTTAACTAAGTTATAAAGTTCGTTTCTATTACTATATTTTAGTTCCAGCAGTTTAAAACAAATACCCCTATATACTGTAGGTTTTTATTAAAATTTACCTCTATCCACCTCCACTATTAAAGGTTACCCCATTATAAGTGGTTTAAGATATTTAAAATCTTATCTCACAGATTAATAATCTATCCCTAAAGCTACATAAGTTATTTAATATTTCTTTTCCATATATAAATAATCACTAACTTTATCCTATAGGAACCTTTAAACAAAACATTACTATATAGCAGTTTATAAAGCTACACCAGGGTAAAACCCTTACCAACCTACACCCTAGCCTTAATAATAACGCCTACTTATAATATCTGCTAAAAAAATAACAACTTCTTCACTTTCCACTTAACTCAGCACAAAGTGCAGTTAGGGTAAAGTACCTAATATATTATAAGGACGTTAGCTTTGAAAAGGTAGTAAGTAAACTAACATATACTTTAAGTTTAGTTTCTAACTCTTTATAATATATTTAATATCATCACGATAATGGTATTAACTTTCTAATTTTTCTTTTCCATAAAAACTAAGCCAAACTTTAAAAGCAAAGTAAGGTACAGACCTTTAAGATTAATATAAATTATAAGCACCTTAAGGAGTTATCTAAGAATAAGGTTATTATTACTTATTACGATAAGACTCTTCAGTAAAGTAAGTAATATTTAACTTATATAATTCCTTATTAAGTTACTAACTTTACTTTTAAATGTAGTGCTTACTTAAGCAATTACTAATTTTAACACTAGTGAGATATTTAAAATTCTATTCACTGAATATTTCCTTACTTTATAAAGGATTTCTAGCTATAAGCTCTAATTAAAATATTTAGGTAATTAAAACCCTTATTTATTTATTAGAATTACTATTAACGTTAGATAAGGTGTTATTATTAATAAGTAATTAGTTATTAACTTAAAGTTTACTTAAAGCTAATTTATTTTAAGTTAGAGTTAGTTTTTAATAAATCTTACTAACCGCTTTAACCTTAACTTCCTTTACTACTAAACCTACACGCTTCGAATTTACTATGTTTATTACTAATATAACGTATAAGAAGTACTTAATAAAGGTTTTTTAACTGCTCCTAATTTAATTTATTAAAGGATAATAATATTACTAAATACACTTAATAAAGCTGCTTTTAAGTATAAGCTAATTACTATATAAGGTATTTATAACTTCACCTTAATTACTTTTAAAGTAATATTAATAAAGTAATAAATTTTAGTTAAAAATATAACTAAAAGGTTCTCAATTAGGTAAAGAATAAAGCCTTTCTAGAAGTTTACTAGTCTTTAATTTGTAACTGCTCTCTAATAAGTGATAAAGATTAGGATTTCTTATCTCTACACACTAATAACATTAAAGGTACGTTAATTATTTATTAACTTAATATAAAATTTTAAATTTAACTTATTATAATCAGTTATAAGGTAAGGTATTATTAAAGTGGGTGTTATATATCAGCTTTAGATTTAATCCACTTTAATTTACACTTAAATAAAGAGTATCTAGCCTTAATTTACATCTTTAAGAAGTATAGGATTTAGAAAAGCTATTATAACACAAACCTTATAAAGTGATAAGTTAATAATAATGTGAAAACAAGTATAAACTCTCTAATTATTTAAGTATCTAGTTACTAACTTTATATAAGGCTTTAACAGTGGAAAGATTGTGAGAAGAAGAAACAGTTTACTTAAAAGTATGGAAAAAAGAAAGCTTAACCTACCTAAGAAAGTAAGGAAAAACTTACTAATAATACTAAGGTTATAAAGGATTATATTAATGTTACCTTTACTTTAATTACATTATAACTGTAATAAGATTAATTAGGAACTTATTAGTCTTTTTTACTAAAGATCTCACCTATTTTAACATCTAACTAATCCTCACAACCCTCCTCTCTAATTTAACCTCTTCTAACAGTTATTAAAGGTAGAAAAAGGCCACGCTGGTAAGCTAAAAGCTTCTTGATCTTTCAGTGATTTGTTATTAACTATATAATAACCCTGTTACATCTCGTGCCTCTACCTCTTTATCTTTATAATAAAGCGCTGTAAAAAACGTGGTTTCTAACGCCCAGGAAGCCTTTAATAAAGACCTTCAGCGTAAGAAGGCCGAATTTGAGATGCGAAGGCAATAAGAAGAGTAGGCCCTTAAAGTGGAGGAGCGGAAGCTCCAGATCGAAAAAGAGAAGATGGAGTTAGTGATAGCTCGCAGAGCTTAAAAGGACTAGTTCTTATTTTATACTGCTTCTTTCCTTACTAGTATTGGTTTCTTTATTTTCAACACTCTAAATGGTAGTCTTCAACAACTGCTTCAATTACACATGGGGAATTTTAAAGTTTCTTGATTACTCGGTGATAGGTCAGGTGAGCTACGTGGAGTAGGTCGGGTGAGGTGTGCGGTGTAGGTCGGGTGAGGTGTGCTAAGGCTCGCTTAACCCCTGGAGTAGGTCGGGTTGTCTGATTCCTGAGCCAGGACCCCCACAAGGCAATACAATCAAGCAGTTGCAACCCCCTCAATTCCAGAGATTCTAGTGTGCGGTGTTTCTGGCAATAAGATACGAGATTCAATATGATACTACTTCTTTTTACCACTTTAATTCTATATCCTACCCTCTGTTATTTATTATACATCCTACTGTATTTGACCAGTAGATATATACCAATATACATATCCTCCGAACAGGAACAAACTAAAATAAAGATATAAAAGCGAAAAGAATATTTATTATGAGTACTAAAAAGCTGATAAAGAGAGGGATAATAATATAGTAGCGTAGTTAACTGCTGTATTAAAGGTATAAGTTATGAAGGGATTAAAGGTTAAAGATGGATAAAGGCTAAGAGGAGAGAACAAACTGAGAAGCCATCGGACGAGCCAGCGACTAGCCCCGCAGCCAGCGGAGACGCGACAGATCCCCCCGCCAGCGGACAAGCAATAGACTCGGTTGCTTCCTGGGCAGAGGCAGGGCGCTGGCCCAATCGGGCAATAGCAGATTCTGCCATGGAGCGTCTCCTCGCGTGCAAGAAACCCTCGTCCCTCCGCTCAGGTACATCATCCCGCGCCTCCCAGCAGCGATCAGAAAGGAGGGGGGGGGGGGGGGGGGCGCCCTTACCACCCCCACCAAACCA
>Ga0247760_1001002_pt1 | contig 28507 bp, 25 predicted proteins | sample UWRJL171409R4_FD_179936 | JGI IMG/M metagenome (GOLD analysis project Ga0247760, IMG submission 179936) | Plant litter microbial communities from Arlington Agricultural Research Station in Wisconsin, United States - UWRJ-L171-409R-4 | ecosystem: Environmental > Terrestrial > Plant litter >... | reverse complement strand
GGGGCCGGGGGGTGCGGCGGGGCCATTGGTGGTGGTGCCGGGGGCGGGAGCCAGAGTCCGGGAGGCCATTGGTGATGTTTTTGATGATGTTTTTGATGATGTTTTTTTTTTTGATGATGTTTCAAAAAGAAATGACTTTGGCGAGAGTCTGGAGAGGAGAGAGAATCGAAAATTGGGGGGAGGATTCAGATCCTTAAGGACGAGGGGACGCTGTGTCCAGACTGCCTGTTTTCTAACTTCGTGTCCGACACAGTTCCCAAGTTTGCGTGCCTTTCCCAGTGCCTTGCCCTCGCAGACCTGATAGCTTACAGGAACGAGCCTATCTAGGGGAAATCGCGACGTCCAACGAGGACCTGAACCCACCGGGGGCAGCCCACCTACGGTAGCCATGATAGGTTGCTCTCGGAGGTGCTGGAGTTGAAGACTGCCTGCCTTCTAACTTGAATGTGTGTCATGTCATCATGTAGTTCCCGCCTGTTTCGCGTGCCTCTCCCAGTGCCTTGCCCTTGCAGACCTGGCAGCTCGCAGGAACGAACCCATCTGAAGTCAAAGGGAGCCCGCGTAGCTGGGAAAGTCTAGGTTGGGGACAACTCGCTGGCTCCACTCCTTTATCCATTTTGAAAGCGGCAGGAAGGGGCGCTCCCGATCGCCATCAGCAAGCACTGCCTCAGTAGGCGGCAGCTTTCACCCAGGTACCTACTTCGGAGCGCCGTTGAGGAGGGAGCGGACATCGCCGAGCGGGAAAATCGAGGGCAAGCATCAATCGAGGTTCAGGCCACCGTATACCAGAGCCCAGGGCGCGCATTGCAGTGGGCAAAATGTGTCAGCATTTCAAGCCGTTGTGCTTTTATTCGTCTGTGCCCGGCTTTGTTTTGAAATTCTCGTTCCGGGCTGCTCCCCCAGGTCAGCCACTGGTAACTTCTTCTCCAATCTGTGCCCGGCAACAGCCCGTGGCTTCCAGCTGCACCTCGACCTCGCGCGTCAGGGTCGATCGTGCCCGCTTCGACAGTCTTCGACACTTCTACGCCCCGAGGTGGGACCATGCCAGCGCCACGTCTTGGCCGGGTCGCTTCCTCCGTCGCTCGAAGCTGCGTGCCAGGATGAAGAGTCCAAGAAAGACTGGACGTCCCGCGTGGGCCGCTGGCGAAAAGCATAGACCGGAGTCGTCACCTACCTAGAGACGGATACCTTCCCTCTCAGGCGACCGTTGTGAGCCAGCACGAGTCCCACCAGGAGAAAAGTTCCGGCATGTGTTGCGCTGATGTCGGGAATGCACCTCTCGTCTCTGATGTCCACGGGTCGGTGGCCGCAACCTATGGAGGTGTCTGCTCCGGACTGCGAAGCTGCCACGGCTCGTCAAGCTTTCTTCAACACGGCTGCGCGCCCTCCATGGATGGCGTTGCCGTGGCCGCCTTTCCAGGCTGTGGCATTCCGTTTGTGATACGTGGGCAGCTTTGTGAGAGTCAAGATAGGCCGATGCAGTGACCTGGTTCATGTTCATAGATAGGTAGCTAGCTGAGACTAACGAAAACATCAATCCCCTCCTCTAATGAGCATCTCAATGCTATCGTCCACCAGTTGGCGCATCTCCTCATCATGGGCCGCGCCCAGATGTGAGGATTGTCGGCATCGATGAGACTCAAGATCGGAAGGCTGGAACCCCGGCTGGTGAAACGTCTTTGCATAAAAAATGGTCCCCATCTTGATGGATTTTCGCTCTGGGTACATCCAGCCGACAACTCTTTTTTTCCGGCCTGTGTTAGTCGGGTATTCTTGTCAGATCATTCATCACACTCACCTGGCTACCGAATCGAGGCTGACGAGAGCAGCGGCGTCGGCACGCGACAAGCTCGCGAGCCACTCGACGTCTCGACTCGTAATGCTAAGTACAATGTGCCAGTAGCACCATTCCACCCCTTCACGCTCCAGCGCGAGCTTAATGTTGCGCTGGTATGTAGTCCCGCCGAACGACGCGGAGATACGACAAGGCGTAGCGAGATGATCATCGCCATGGCAGAACGCCTCGGCCTTTTCTGGCTCTGGCCGGTTCGTGGAGGACAGGATGGGGTACGGGTAATCTATGTATACCACTTCGTCACAGTGAGAGAAGGCGTCGAGGTTCGCCCGCCACGGGATCGGTGGCGTCCGGAGGATCTCGCCCAGGTAATCCGTCGCGAACACCAGCTCCACAGTCTCAATCTGCTGCCAGCGGGCACCAGCAACCTGGGATATTGGTGTCGGGTGAGGGGGGTAGCATGCGATCGCGAGTAAGTAGGAATTCACCCAGGTATAGGGCATTTTCGGTAGTGGAAGCTTCGTAGGCATGGCGCCCTGATAGCATGTCATGCACCTGGTATGCCCTTTCCATGTTTGAAAAATGCTGGGGATGTGTGCAACAGCAGTGGGTGCGACTGCGTGCCGCTGAGGTTTGCGTGATGAAACTTGGCCTCGGCGCAGTATCCGCTGCCACAGGGTGCTTGAGCTGCCTTTGCTGGTTGTATCTTCCTCCTGTTGCTGGTGGCGCGGACTCGAGGACTTCTCAGACTGTTGCAGTGTTCGAGCGGCATCGCCTGGCGTGTAGGGAGGAGGGGGAGGATGTACATCCTGTTTTTCGTCCGACATGTTGGATGAAGAGGGGTGGGGTGTGAGATAGTGTGGGAGAGAGAGAGAGTTGAGGAGAGTGATGGAGAAAGAGAGTGGGAAAGGTACAAAGTAAGGGAAAGAGGAAGAGGGAGAGAGAGAAAAGGGACGTATTTATAACAGATAGGTGGCCGTACCATGACCATCATGTGGCCCAGTCTCCAGACCGGCCCGCCGTGGATACGTAATGGTGCCGAAGGAGTTGGACGGGTAGCAGACCACCAAATTTTAGTTGCTGGTATAACGGCCGTAACGTATGCAAGTTTAGCGGTGCTGTAGTCTGCCTTTGGGCGACAAAGCTTATATCTCATGATCACATCTGTCACCGAGGGCGCCTTCTTTTGCCCGGGAAGCTTGGCTCGTATCACCGTAAGTGGGTCTTGGTCTCCAGTCCAGAACCTCGTTGGATGCTTAGGTACCAAAGCATTATTGCTGCATCACCCTTGATCGGCCGGAAAGAGGGTGAGGTTGTCGTCGGGTGAACACCTGGCTCCGGGGTGCCCAGAGTCCCTACGTCGTCATTGCTGTCGCCCACTTGTCGCCACCTCGCAGCAGTCGCATTTGTAGAACAACGTCCTTGAGATTTAGCTTGCAGACAGGGCGCATGACCGAGTTTTACCTCCCGAACTAGTGTCACAGCATATTCCCGAAAGCATGTCGGGGAGTCAGATTGAGCTCAATTGAGCGATTTTCCTTCAGAATCTGGTGCAACACCTGCGACATGTGATCAGCTGTGCCTAGGTAGGGGAGAAAGTAGACCATGCAGCATCCGTAGAAATAGACTCATAAACCATGCGATCCTTGTTCTGTCGCCTTCATCCTATTTGCAAATCACAGTCTCCAGATAGACCTAACTCCGGAATCTCCACCCCCCTCCATCACTCTAGCCGCGTGGGGAACGCATCTATTAGTGTTGATGAAATCGAGAAGAATACAGTCATCCGTTCTGTCATCGCTTCCCTCCCACGGAAGGCCTGGTTGATATAAGGCACGTTTGGTGTCAACGGGGGTGTTTACGGTGTTGCTGTGCCCTATGGTGCTGGTGAGGGCTCGGAGGAGCAAGGGGTGGAGTATGGGCGGAGGGCGGGGATGGCGAGGCCAAGTGAAGCGTGGGGGAGATGGGCAAGGCAGGCGATGAGAGTGTGTCGTATAAGCTAGGGCTGAGCTATTCCTGTCGTCCAAATTCACCAACCACCCTAGCTAAATTTATGGGAGGAGTTGCCAGTTCCATAACAGATCCTGCGTTGGTCACGACAGGGCCTCCGGAGTAAGGCGTCAAGGCATCGGAGCGACGCGTCGAGGGCTTGGAAGCGAGGCATCAGGACTTCGGACGACGCGTTAGGGCCTCGGAAGGAGGAGTCGAGGCTTCGCAGAGAGGCTTCGAGAGCTGGAAAGAGGCGTCGGGGCCTAGGAGCGAGATGTCGAGGGCTTCGGGGCGAAGCGTCGAGGTATTAGAGTAGGGCGGCCGGGATATCGAGGATAATAAATACCATGCAGCCATTGCTCCACCAAACCCCGACTCGTCGTCATCTACCTCGCCAACTTCACCGCCGCCCTCACCTAGTGACATCGCCCTCCCAATCCTCCTCCCTTCGACAATTTACCTCACCAACTTCAACGCCGCACTCAGCGACGTCGCCCTCCCAATCCTCCTCCTCTTCGTCTTCATCACCCAGGCCCTTAACGCCCTGCTCGCCGCCATCCTCGTCGAGCCCCTCCTCGCTCGCCTCGGCCCAGTCCACACTTACCTTCTCTCTCACAGCCTCCTCGCCGTTGGATACCTCGCGGTCGCCCTCGGCGCGTTCTGGTTTCCGGGCTTGATCGTGACGTTCTGCCCATCGGTTTCGGCGTCGCGGTTAACTAGGCGCTAGGCAACGTCTTTTGTAATAGGTCGTCGGCCGGGCTTATATACGCTTCGTACGGGGTAGGGGCGATTATGGGGTGGTTAATCGTTGTGGGTATAGCTTTTTTATAGCTCAGGTACTAGGCGTACTTCTATAGTACTAAATAGTTTCCTATATAGATAGGTAGACTTGCGCCCTTGAGTGAGGAACTGGTTCTTGTTCCTCACGTGAGCAATATCATGCATGTTTACGTCTGCAATCTTGCAAGCCCCCTACTCAAGCTCTTTGCAGAACACCCTGTACGGACAGTGAACCCACTGTCTGGGCCTTGCGCAACCTTTGTTCCCTCACTGTCAACAACCCCGCGGCGTACTGCCTTCTGACCCACCTCGGGTACAGGTTGTAACACCAGGAGAATAGTAGCCGTACGGTAGATAGTAGGACGGGTCGAGCTGCCTCTTTATAGTCAGGAGACTACCAGTCGTGCGGTAGGTAGTAGGGCGGGTCGAGCTGCCTTTTTATGGCCAGGGGCAGTCGTACGGTAGGCAGGTATGATTACTATAACGTAGAGTCTTAAAACGGAGAATTAAAACGTCAGCCTTGAACCTATTTCTTGCCTGCATTTTGAAGGCTGCGTTTGTTTTGTTGGGATGGGGGGTCCTATATCTGGGACCTCCCATCTTGGCACCTTTTTGCGGAGGTGGCCCAAAATCGGTCCCCATGTCGCGTAAACTTGCCAATTTTCATTGTAGGGTGAGCAATGGTGAGCCGAAGCTGAGCCGAGGGTGAAGCGAGCCTAATTTTGGGCTAACCATTTTAAGATGGGGCCCACTTATTTTCCGTGGCAGACTACCTAAGTATCCCTCCTCCCATCGGCCTCAATGTACATTCTGATAACGGTAACATGATAGGGACTCGGGAAACCGAGACGCCACTCCTGCAGCGTGCCAAAAACTGAATTCATAATTATTTGAGGTCTAGCTACATGGCAAAACCTCTCAATACTGACCCGGAATTACCCAGCGAGGGTCATCATGCTGGGGTGAAGAAACAAGGGCAACACAGCCTGCTTGCTATTGGAGCCGCGGCTCCCAGTTGCCAAGACTTGAGCTTCCGGCAGCAGCGGCCTGGCCAGAGCTTTCTGTAGGGGGGAGAGCTGCAGGTGCTTGAGAGCCCGTCCGGTGAGAAGCTAAAATTGGGACAGAGAGCCCAGGAGGAGCGCAGCGTTTGCACTGGAGAAGGGCTTCTCCCAGGGCGACGAGTTCGCAGTGGCGGGTTCGGTTGACACAAGGCTTCCAATTTGCGGACCAGCCCTTGTGCCCTTCGCACCAGCTTAGGAGCAGACCATCCCCGGATTGTGCGTATGCGGCCATTTCGTAGCAGTTCCTGACCCGGCATAGGAGCGTCTGGCAGACGGCACACACATTGCCTTCGCATGTTGTCAGGGTCCGAGTGCCGTGGCGATTGCGGTGGCGGCAAACATACGGTATGATATGGCCCTCCATGTTGACTTGATGGTGTCGTGATGTGCTACACCTAAGTTGCTGTCGATCCGCTGGATGCTTGGAGAGCTTGGAGGATGTGTGTGGAGTCTTGTGCTTTAGGTTTTTGGGCTCTGTGGTGCTCGAAGTGCCGATTGGCTCTTAATTGGGAACCCGAGGTGGGCGCTGCCCAGTGCCTTATATGTAAAGACATGTGGCAAAGACCAAAGACGAGTCCTGACCCAAGCCTTCGGCTGAAACTTCTTGCCTGGGCTTCATGGCAAGCGCACAGTGAGGGGAAAGTCTGTGACAAGCAATATATGTCGTCCGCACCTGCCCCTTGGCAGCGAGGTGAAATGTAATGCCTGAGGTGTTGAGGGGTTTTGCGGGAACCGGAAGCTTGGCCTGAAACAAACAGACCTATGTGCATCTGAGATCAGGGGCTAATGATAAAGAGGTAGCTGGGCATGTGAAAATAAATGCAAATGCAAACGCCATTAGAGATAAACGCGTCACCCACAGGGTACCATACATGCAGGTATTTCTCAACTACATCCATTATTAAAGAACATTCATGATGTGTCTTTTTAAACCAATGCATTGTAGAAATTAGGTACTATTTGAAGTCTAGCTGGGTCCGTCAAGTCGGCCCGCCGCCCACCAGCCCTGCGCGTGTTGTTTTGACAGTCCCCCTCTTCCCCATACAGTCAGCCGCAGGTTTGAAGGTGCTTCATAGCTTCCTACCTCCTCCTCCCCAAATCTGGTCGCTCATCTTAATATTTCAGTCCGTGTAAGATGTAGTGGTCTTGGCGATAGCCTACGCAGTTCCTCGCCGCCGGATTCGTACACCCCCGTTCCTTGCACCAGAAGTCGTTACTGCAGCCCTCGCACATGCCATAACCGAGGTGGAAGGCACCTTGACCTTGTTGGCCGGCATACTTGCATGGTAGGCCTAGGCCTACGCCCTGGCACAGTCCAGGAGGGGAGGGACTGGATGCAGGTACTTGTATTGGCGCGAATGCCGCAGTATTCTGACTCTCTTCGAGATCGCCACACGGCTTGCAGTGCAAATAGGGGTGTGCTGACAGCGCAGGGTAGCTGTTTCTCCACCAGCAGTTCGGATTTTGACATGGCTTTTGCGAGCCCCCGAGACGGATATCCACAAGGCTGGCTTGGAGACTTGCGGGCGAAGGCTGTACATACCAATCTGACTGAGCCAGTCTACCGCCGACAGAGCCTGTAGTGGGAACAACCTGACGAAGGGGAGGCCCAAGAGAAATGCTTGGAGGGGGAACACCACCAGGCGGAGGCCCGTTATATCCTTGAGGGTTGGCGATAGGGACCAGGGCTCCAGGGGAAGCTCCGGCAGCAGACTGAGGCGAATTTTGACCAGAGCCCTTATAGCGGGAACCAGACCTCTCAGGGCGGCCACCTCGAGCTACCCCGGAGGCGGATAGACTAGCTTTTGAAGAAGGCATATAAGAACCGCCTTGAAGGGAAGGACTATTGCCTGTAGAATAGCTGGAGTCCATAGGGAGTTGATATGGGGATTGAACAATTTGCGTGCCACGAAAGTTTCCAGTCTGGGAGTTTCCAGGGCGCGACCCGAGAGATCCAGAATCAGTTGAAGGAGCAGATGTCTTACGGCGCGGGTCTAGAGTTATGCTGGCAGGAGGACCGGAACCGCGGGGGTTTCCACGATCAGGGCCCTTACCCTTACCCTTATGGCGAGGATCGGGAGCTTCTTCCACGTCATAGCTCACACTGGCCGCTCGTTTAGGTGGATGCCGGAGATCCTGGCCACCTCCACCTATAAAGCCTGTGAAGGAAGGACCGAAACCAGAGCCCGGGGATGTTCCAGGGCCAGGGGGGTAAGCAAACTCACTTGCCACCCCAAGATAGGCCGGTCGGGAAACTCCAGTATCATCAGATGAAAGAGGACCGTACGTGGAATCTCCAGAGGCTGGGATTCCAGTGGGAGCAAATGAACTGGGCTGGCTAGTAACAGGAGGATAGGTCGGCTGTGTGGTCAAGGTCCCAGTATTGGGGTTGTTTAGTTGAGACAGTCGTCGATTAGAGGCGTTTAAGTACACGTGTTGCTGGCAGTAGCTGCCACTGTTTTCCGGCCTTAGCTCTTTGCCGCACTTGGCTTTGCCGCCTTTGCCTGGTCCTTGGCAGTTGATGGCCCTGCCGCTCGCAAGGCTGGCTACAAGCTGTTTGTGTTTGGCGCAGTGCGATGTGCCCTGGTACTTCCCCTTCAGCTCGATATGGCACCGTCCGCCCGGCCCCTCCCACTTGCACTGCCCCCTGGTATTTGCTGCATTCCGTTTTGGTCGAATCCACACTCATTCCGACGCACCAGGGCATCTGGTTGGGGCAAGCCCTCCAGTAGTGATGTTCGCGCCATCGCACGCGGCGGCCAGTTGAACGATGAGGGTATACGGGTTGCTGGTCACAGCCTCCGTCGGCTTCGCACGTTGGGGGGGCTTGAGCAGTCAATGCACCATCCGCCTTTGTGGGGTACAGACCTGTCCTTTCTCCCACAACGTCCGCACTGGAAAAGACCCATGCTGTCTTGATTGTGCCGTGATGTGCTGTAACGTGCTGCGCTTGGGCCCAGTCAGGTGCTGTTGCGTTGGCGACTTGATTGACTTTATGTTACGCCCCAGCGTTCTGGTAGCAGCAGGGAGTCGCACGAGAGCCCCAACTCCAGTTTTTTTAGGAGGCGGTTGAGGATGAGCTGTTGAGGCTGTCGATCCGAGTACTTGGAGTGTTTTGAGATTGCTAGTGCTCAATCGGAGTGCTGGACTTGACTGTGCACTCATTGGCATTTGGTGACTTGATGGTTGCGACACAGGCGACTCCATCGGTGGGTGCTTGCCCGGTATATATAAAAAGATTAGAGTCGTCCGTACCCAACTCAGGGTGCATCATTTCCACCACAGGTACTGACGACAGGCCTGACGACAGAGCTCAGTGCATCATAGCGTCACATGGTGAATGTCCAGACAGCCGTTGACCTCAGGTGCGTACACCTTGCCACCGTGAAACCCCGGCTGACCGTCTTTATAAGACGAAAAACAAGCGGAATACAAAATGTGTTCAAAATCTCCGTATTTTCATTTCATGATAGAACATCGCCCGTGACTCACAACAATGACGTGAGTGCTCTGCTGGCCAAATTGCATTCATCACATGCAGTCAAATAAGACTGATTGCGATCATTTCATCTTGCTGGAGAAGGGCCCTCTCCCAGGCAATCCTCCATTAAAGGTGTCAAACCGGATCCCCGAATGCCGCTGGCCACCCGCAAAGACAGAAAAAGACAGCAGAAGCCCAAGGCCCAACTGCCTTGGCCCGGGCTCTCTTCGGCATGCGACCCGTTATCGACAGAGGCTTTCGTTGGTACCGCATGGCGGCCCATCAATTTATTTGCACTAATGCAAAGAAACGCGAGGTATATTGGGAAAGCCAAGGAGGTGCTGGGAGTGTCTGCAAATCATGTTACAATTCCGTCGCGAGTTTCGGAGACTTTTGTGTGTCCTGCATCACACATCTGCCTTGGCGCTACAAGGAACGGAAGGAAATTTACAACGACCACCAGCGGGAGCGTCTTGAGGTGCATATTGCGATACTTGGAAGGAAGGGTCGTTGAGAGAGTTGAACTAATTTGTCGGAGGTATTGTCCTTGCTTGGCCGGGGGCCGAGCTGAAAGTGGTGATATCACAGCCGTTGAGCATTAAGGCAGCACCAGTCACTCAGCACAAATGGCTTGAACCCTCGTATCCACCAGGTCAATGTCCTATCACACAAATCCGTCGTCAAGGGAACACCCCTTTTTCATCCCACGTGACTTTCACGTGTGTTGGATACCTAGGGAAACAACGAAGTGTTCTACACCCATCGCCGCTATGTTCTCACTAGACCAATCCTTTGTGATTGTATTGGCAAAAAGAATTCCTGCAATATAGACGTCTTGCGACTTGAAGAACTTGAGCGATTGTGGGGACTGCCGCTGGCAGCGGATGCTTGTTCTCAAGGCCGAGGTGGCTGACTCGAGCACTGTTGGGTCTTGTGGCTTCAAAAACCCCTTCTCAACATCCTGTTACGTCCTGAGAGGCAATGAACTCAGCAGAGTCTTGATCTAGGGGGCGTAGGTAAGCTAGTACCGGATCAAATGCACCGCGAAGGCAACAACCAGAAGGCTGCTGGGCTTACTCGACCAGCCAGCTGTATGGGAAGAGCGCTTCTTTGGTGCTCATATTACTGAATGCATCGTTCATGCGCGCCGTTCTTGTCTTTAGACATTTTCAACCAGTGGCGGCATTGTAGACAGTGTGATGCTGTGATTGCGAGGAGGTCGTCAGCAGCGTGGATGTGTCCGTGACCGCCTGTGCAAGAAGTTAGCAAAACGACACAATAAGCGCCACGCCTACCCACCTTGCTGTCTAGCGTTGGGAGTTGGAGGATATCAACTTATAAAATTTGTTAAAAGATGAAGGATGACAAAGTGCAAATATGTCGATGGGCGAGGGCGACGACCCCCGCTGAACATTTCAAGAAGTCTATCAGCCTTGATAAGAACCGACGACTAAGCGGTTTCGGCAACGGGCTTGCTTGCAGCAAGTCCTCTACCCCTCCGAGCTCAAATAGTTCCTCCCTCGTTTTCATTCCTTCTGGCGTCACTTGAAAAAAAAAAAAAAAACCACGACAACACAAAATGCAGAAGCAAATCTCCGAAGTCGAGCGCCGGGCCAATCGCCTGGCCCTCGTCAACCCGCTGTCAGCGGAGATGCGGGCTTTGCCCTGCAAAACATGCGCTCGCCGCATGATCAAAAACTGCCGGAGACTCTCTAAAAAGCAGGTTGACAAGCCCTTTAGCGGCGAGGTGGTGTGCTGCCACCTGAAAGGTATGTCTTCTGACGTCGACGGCGACTGCTTCTTGGGATATCATATTTAGGTACCATTCGTTTGACTGACTTCCGGTCATTGTAGATAGGAGCAGCTACGAGAAGCCATGTGAGGGCTGCAAATTTCTGGGCGAAACTTGCGAGCCGGTATGTCCCAAATTCAGTACTGCGGTGTTCTGGGATCGCCGAGAGCACGGGTTCCAGAATCCATCGATCTAACTCAAATAATTCTGACCTAGGTCCCTGAAGAGCTGGCTGAGAAAGTCACCGTCCTGGCCGCCAAATACGGCTTCTTTTTCTCAGTGGAGAAGGGAGATGATGTAAGTCTCTGGCCTCGTTGCAATGACGCCAATAATTGCACCAAATAACCGAGTTCAAAATTGCTCACCACCTGACCCTAGGAGAGAAGGGCCCTCGACGACGCCGTGGCACCGTTGGTTTTGAACAAGAAAAAAGTGGTCGAAGGGCTGGAAAGCCGCCGGGTATAGGGGAAACTGTTCCGGTAAGTGACCCCACAGGCAAACTGGGGCTAGCCGCTGCCAAGACCGACAAGGATGTCCAGCTGACCGTCCACGTCCCATCCCAGCAACGTCACTTGAGAAACAACATCGAAACGCCCATCGCGAGGTCGTGACGCGGGGAGAAAGACCATTTCCACTTAATTCGAAGTGATCGTGAAAGGAATAAATATGGCGTCTCGGCTGCGTGGCGGTCCGCTGGTAGCGACCATCACGTCGGTCTGCAGCGCGGGCTTCCTCCTCTTCGGTTACGATCAAGGCGTCATGTCAGGCGTTGTTATCTCTCCCTCGTGGCTTGCCGCCATGGGGCACCCCTCAGACCTGGAAATCGGTACCATCACAGCGCTATACGACGTCGGGGCCGTGGCAGGCGCCATTCTTGCCGCCTTTACAGGGGATCCACTCGGTCGAAAACGCACGCTCCTACTTGGCGCGCTGCTTGTCGGCGTTGGCGGGCTTGCGATGGGATGTGCTCCAGCTCGGGGGACGTTCATGGCCGCGCGGATCGTGGTGGGGGTTGGCATCGGGCTCACCACCAGCGTGACGCCTGTATACCAGAGCGAGATCAGCGCGCACGCGCAAAGAGGCTGGCAGGTGTGCTGTCAGCTGACAACGATGCTCGTCGGGTTGCTGGTAGCGTATTGCATCAACTATGGCTTTTTCTTTCATCCGGGTGAGGCTCAGTGGAGGTTCCCGCTGGTGTTTCAGTGCATCTTTGCGGCGTACATCCTCGCCGCGACCCCTTTCCTCCCAGACACCCCGCGATGGCTGATGCGACACTATGCCGAGGAGCCCGAACGAGGATTGGCGGTTTTAGCAAGGCTTAGGGGAAAACCTGGAGACGACAGAGAGGTTCAGAGGGAGATGAATGAGATACTCGGTGCTCTTCAGACCGAGAGCAAGGCCCAGGGATCCTGGGGCGATCTGTTCCGGTCCAACGGCGTCAGCGCTCACAAGAGGTTCTATCTGGCGTTGGCGATCCAGTTCATGCAACAACTCTCCGGGATCAATATCGTCACCTACTACGCCCCCACGCTGTTCCGGACGGCCCTCGGTATGAGCCAGGAGAATGCGCTGCTGCTCGGCTGCTTTACCCAGCTGTGGTATGTCTTGGCGTCGTTCGTCACATGGTACACCATCGACAGGATCGGGAGGCGCAAGCTCTTTATTAGCATGGCGCTGGGAATGGGCCTGTTACTTGTCGGCGAGGCCCTGGCAACCGCTGCCGGGACTCGCACCGGGGCCATTACGGCCGTGGTCTTCCTGTTCCTGTTCGAGGCCTTTTTCTCGTGGGGCTGGATGGCGTGCGTGTGGATCTACCCGCCCGAGATCCTACCCCTGAAGATCCGAGCCAAAGGGTCAGCACTTGCAGCGGCAGCCGACTTTATCGGGAACTGGATCGTAGTGGAAGTCACTCCGGTCGGCATCGCCAAGATGGGGTGGACGTTCTACCTCGTCTGGGCCGCGTTCAACATCGCCAATGCAGGTATCGTGTGGCTGTTTTATCCCGAGACAGGGGGCCTGAAACTCGAAGCCATCGATGACGTTTTCACGAAAGAGGTCGAGGGACATGCGGCAGAAGGCGGGGGTCTGCGCCGATTGCAGTGGGTGCGCGTCCGTGTCGCCGCGGAAGCTGTGAGGGAAAGCAAGGCGGGCGCCAACAATCTGCGCGACGAGGCGGAAAGGGGCTTATTGGCGGATGAGCCAAGCGACAGCGAATCGATACTCCGGAATTGAGGAATTCGTGAAAAGCAAGGGGGTTGACGACGGCATGGACTGCTTCGGCAGTTGTGAGGCCTGGGAATCTTGGCACGGCTAACAGTGGGCACACCTGTCACCCTTGCGAACCCGGGATCGACCCCTCCTCCCCGACCACCCCAACCTCCAATTGGAGGGGCAGGCGGGTGTCGCCTCACCGTCCAACACGCCTTCCCGGTTTTTGCGGCCGAACGCCCCCCAAGCCAATTGTTGAGCATCGTCATCGCTTGTGCCGTCACACGACCGACCCCGCCCCGGACGCGCAAACATTCTTTGAGGTGGCTGTGAAACAGCTTTATCTCTCCCTCTCGCTCGTTTAAAACTACGACTTGTGCCGCTGAGAAGCCCCTGACCCCTTCCATCTGTCAAATCGGCAACTGACAGACCAGATAATCACCAATTGACTCTCGCCGGCGAGCGACGTCAACCCTTGACCCTGGCGCAACATGGCCGACAACCCAGCGCCTGAAGAGGTCCAAGTAGATCCACATCCATCAACGCCCCTCGAACGAATCCGATATGTCCCCGAATGGGAAGTGCCTGTAAACCCTCCCAAGCGCCCCTTTTTCTCGCCCGCCAAGCTCTCGAAGACGCTGAAGAGGAGCCGCCTCGCAGCAGCAATCAGACCAAAACAGAGGTCTAGCCCCAGGTCTTCATTCACCCCAGGCTCCAACGAATCCCTTCACAAAGAAGGGTCTCTCGTTGCCGCCGGCGGAATCCTCCCAACAGCTCACTCGACATTCAGCGTCAGAACCGCACCGCCCAGCGCGTACCACGAGACCCTCTCATCTCGCCTTCGAAGACGACTCGATGCGACCCTCCCCCCGCACCGCAAATACCTCTGCGGTCTCACACGCGCTACCTGCATCGTTCTCTTCGCCGCCCTTACCCTCATCGTCCTCGCCTTAGCTCTGGGCCTAGGGCTCGGCCTCGGCCTCCGCGGTCGAACCTCTGGCCCGCGAGAGCTCCCACTCCCTGACGGCGGGCGGAAGAGCTACAATGGCGAACTCACATACTACAGCCCCGGGCTAGGCGCCTGCGGTCTTGTCAGTGCCGAAGGGGAAGCCATATGCGCCGTAGCCTGGGAACTTTTTGATGCAGCGAGCCCGAGCGGGGGGAATCCAAACAACAACCCGCTGTGCAAGAAGCGGATTCGGGTAACAAGGAACCTTGATGGGGATCCGAGCAGGGGGAATTTCACGGTTGATGTGATGGTTGTGGATCGCTGCACGGGGTGCAAGCCTACGGACTTGGACTTGTCGCCGAGCGTGTTTAACCAGCTCGCGCAGCAGGACAAGGGGAGGGTGAGAGGGACTTGGCAGTGGTTGGAGGAATGATCACGGTTAGCGTTTGGCTTCTGGTGTAAGGGTACCTTGGTAGGGCCTGGGTAACGCCTGTGGTATTGGTTTCAGCGACTTGGGAGTTTATCCCGGCGCTTTTGGGAAGGGGTTCATCAAATGTGGACACGGCGTCTCTTTGGAGGGTTGGCCTGACTGGCGTTAGTAATACCTTGCATGTTGGAATCTGCTTTAGACACGCACGGAGGCGGGCCGGGACACACATCAAGAGGTTTTGTCGCTGTATTATTGGCGTTGGAGGCGGTTCCAGGGTACGTAGGCATTGGCTGGCATTTGTTGAGTTCAGACCCCCTACACGGAGTCCACGACAATGATTTGTCGGTTTCTGGACATGATCGTTCTTCCTTGCGGCGTATTGCACTCAACAGATAAACCCAGCGTGAAATTCTCGAGTCCCCGTAGTCCCCACTGACAAGTCGAAAACCTCGACAGTCAGACTTGATCACAGCTGAGGGGAAACAAAGGCAATAAAGCGGACGTAGAATGACCAACTAACTCATCATCCGCGCGTTGTAAGACAGTGGGTAACGTCCTATTGATCCACAATATCTCACCTATCAAGGTATTACACTAAAGGATGCATAACTAGACCACCCAGTCAGGAAAGAGCCCCATTCCTTTCCCAACCACAAGCGTGCTCTCTCAGGAATCCAACCGGAAGAACAAGATCTGTCGACTGTGGGCCTCGCGAACAACCAGTCACCCGAATAACCGCTTCCTTTCGCCAACCCCTGGATCACAGAGCACCGCAGAACGCAACACTCGTGCTCCGCACCCCCTCGGCGGTACTACAAGAGAGGCGAGACGCGGATACTGTAGGTAGGTAGGTAGGTGAGAAATCAGTAGCCGTCCCCGCAAATGAGACATATGGGGGCCCGAAAGGCGTGTGCATGGCAGGGACAGCGGCCTATCTTAACTGGTTCAGTTTGAGGTGGCATTTGATACAACCGCATCGACATTTCCAAGCTAGGACCATTCTCACCGACAGCCGCAACTAACGAACAAATCGCCGAGATCGACCACCCCGTCCAAGTGGGCCCATCTGCAATACTTGCTGCCATCGTCGATACGAGTGGTCTGGCCCGGGCACGAAGAGACTAACTTGGAGGAGGGAGGATCCATCGTGCGCCGGGACCCGGACACTCCCGCCTGACACCTGCAGATCCAGATCCAACAGGCCGACTTCCACCAATAGCACCGTGTCCTGGTCGTTTCTTGACTCTGAAGCGATACTCTGATTTGCTGGTGTGGTGAGCAATTTTGCTCCAATGGAGGGGTGAGATGCTGGAAGCACCCCAGTTTAACCCGCGTCGGGAGGTCAAATCGAGAAGACCGAGACCTTCTCCCCCACAGGTCCGTCGCATCGACATGTTGGATTCACCGGTGAGGAGATTCAAAGCACCAACCACAAGGGTTTGTATTCCGGAGTCTGAGTACAACCTGCGCTCCAAGCAGCGCCTTCTCTTCCGCCTGTATTTATACATTATGTGGTGTACTGTACTTCGGCCAGGTAACCAACCTTGCCGAGTACCTCCCAACCAACCCCCTTCTGGTCCAGCCATGAATTTTGATGAACCCCCAACCCATTGAGCCCCGAACCATACATGGCGAAAAGAACCAAACAGAAACGCCTCATAACATCATTGGGCCTCGGCCGCCGTTTCCCCAGACCCGTGAATCAGCCCTGGCCAGTCAACACCGCGTTCCCCGCGAGCGACAAGCAGCCCGTCTAATAGGACCACCCCCATGTCTTTGTACAAAAGCAATGCCACACGAATCAACGCCGTACGTCCCCGCCAAATCCAGCGTCTTCGCCAATCATAATCTCTGAAGTTTCACGCTCCAACGCCTCGCTGAAAACACATATGATCGATGAACAAAGGTACGTACAAGGGACCACAGCAAAACACACACTTTTCTCAGAAAGTCGAGCAAATCATCTTTAGCCCGACGTTTTCCACGCCCCTCGAGGATGCCGTCCGCTCCTCTTCTGTGCCCTCTCTCGAGGACAAGTCTTGGCTGGTGTAATTTCGGCCAGCACTCCTTCCCCCCCCAAAAAAACGTTAAGAGCGTTCGTCATGCACGCTCGCTGTCTGTTGCGCCAGGGGCGCTCTGCATGGGTTTCATCCGCATGCAAGCCATCCCGGGGCGCTGAGATAGAGCTGAGTAACGTATCCCCACCGACTGTGAAGGAAAGAGAGTGAACTCGGAGAAACGCGATATAGAACCATCATCTGATAGCGCCTGGGAGAATATGCACATAGGAGATGTCGTTAAAATAAGGAAATTCAGAGGTCATGATCCCAGCAAAGGCTGAGATTCGTGCCAAATGCTGCCCAATGGACCCGAAAAGTAAGAAGTCGAGGGGGATGGCTCTCACTAGCGGGTGCCCACTGGACAGCAAGTCGGTTGAACTGCAAGGAAAGGTAAAGAAACAGAGAGGAAATGCAACCGAAAGTAATCGAGATTTTTTGCCGAACCATTCGTCGGCTTGAAGTCAAAGCAAAAAGCAAGCAGATTCCAAGCAAAGAAAGAGCAAAGACAAAAGTAGCACCAATCAGTGACCAACCGCAGCAAACGTCAGGTCAAATGACAAGTCGGGCAGATCATCCCGAGACGCATGCATGGCGGATGCGGGATGAATCTGGTGGTCGCCGAACAGTCCATTCTGCGTGAGCGTCGCGGTCGAAGACACGGGAGAGGTGTAGCCATGGCTATCGAGGCTCATCATTGACGATGACATGCCGTGCGGGTGATGTTGGTCCGAAGACGCGCTGAAGTCGAACCCAGATGATGAGATAGGAACGCCGCCAAGGGCCGATGAAGAGTACATGGAAGTGTCCACAGGGTACAGATCGGTAGCGTGTGATCCCAAATCTCCGTGGAGGCTCTGGAGCGAATGGTCTAGACCTGGGAGATGCTCGTTGGAGAAGCTACCCCCGACACCGGAGTAGGCCATGTCGTATTGATTGTCGTACAGTTCGCCCTCGAGGTCCTCGGAGTCAACAGCGCCGCTGGGGTCCAAGCCGTCATGTGCGAGGGCGTTCTCCTGATCCATGGGCACGGTAACCTCGACCATCCAGAGCTTGAGCTCAGCCATGCATGGCCAGTCTCCACCACCTTTGCCGCCTCGCTTCTCTTCCACCTTGGTACTGGAAGAACTGGAGCCCTTGGTCCCATTCTTGGACCCGCCGAGGCCCTTCCTCGTGGACTTGACCCTAAAGTGAGTGCGCCTCAAGTGTGCAGCAGCGTTATAGTAGGCGCCATACAGCTTGCGTGTCGAGCAATGTTTGCAGTCACTCAAGGGTTTGGTGGCGTTTTCCGCATGGGGAATGCCAGTGAGGCTAGGATCACGGCATATCCATTTCTTAACAGTGGCCTTGTGCTTAGCTTCGGTGTGTCGGCGCAGTTCATGCTCGCCCCGGAAGCCCTCCGGGTTTTCGTTGCATTGTGGGCATTGTACCTTGGGGTGCTTGGGGCGCTCATATTTGGCCTTGGTGATCACAGCCTTGCCGTCTTTGCCTTTTGTGCTCGGTGGCTCTGATGCTTCCTTTTTGACAATATCGGCAGCGAGCTTGGGTTGGAGGTAGCGCGATTTGGCAGCATTGCCGTTCTGGCGGGTGAGGGCCTCCTTGGCGCGGAGCTTTAGTGTCACCGAGCTGGTCGATTTCATTGATAGATTGCTATCCTTCGAAGCGGACCGTTCCATAGAGAGATGATGCGCTAAGAACGGCGAGTTGAAGTCTGGGTCTAATGAAAGACCGTCCGATGATGACGATGAGTTGCTGTCTTGCGATGTTGACTTCTCCATTCTGTGTTGGTGCGGCGCAAGGGGCGAATCCATTGGAGCAGATCCCCCGTAGGCGTACGGGTAGGCATCGGGAAGATTGGCGCCCATCCCCAGGAAGCTAGGGTCGGGCCTCTTGCCGTGCAATGGGTGCTGCATGTTTTGCTGTGAGTTGTCGAAGCTTTCGTGCCGGCCATGCCCATTGGCAGAGCGTTGCGACTGTATTCGGACCATTTCGTTGAACTGACCGAACAAGGACGAGTTGTCGTTCAAGGCACTGTTGGATCTTGTCATGGGCGCAGTCTCCAGGGTTGGTCCAGATGTCATGGACCCGCACGCTGACGGGATGCCAGAGTTGGCGGCAAACTGCATGGCATCGTTCGGCGAAAGGAGACTTGAGGAAGGTATCCTGATTGGGGAAGATTGGAAGTCGCCCTCCCTCATCATGAGGAAGTCGGCGACATCCATCTCCTTTCCGTCACCGGCCAGGAAGCCAGGGACCTGGCGTTGCGGCCGGTCGTTGTAAAACGAGTCTTCATGTATGGATGCATTTACCGGCTGCTGAAACTGGTCTTGGCTGAGGAAGGCATCCATCATTGTAGAGTTGGAAGCAGGGAAGCTATTCCGTGCGCCAGAGGAGCGCGGCAGCGCGATGAGGCCAGATGCGCTGGCTCTGGACGGATCCGATCTGGCTGGGAAGCCGGCCGAAGCGCTCGAGCTGGACCGCATCATTGTCTGCGTTGAAGACGAACCAGCAGTGTGAGTCGTCTTGGACCGCTTCATCGGACGGGCCTGATCCTGTAAGGGTGGTGTAAGTGGGGGCTGCGCTTCACGTGATTTGCCAGCTTGGAGACTTACCGAGTGTTCTGCTTTGAGACCAAGGGCAGTCGATGAGGTGCGGGGCACCATATTGTTCCTCATGTGCAAGGAATCGTTGTCCAGGCAGGACGACATCTGGTAATCGCCATGAAGGCTGTCCAGGCCGAGCGCGGCAGAAGACCGTTCTCGGTTCAGCTCATCCTCGATTGCGCGAGCCTCGCGGGCTTTGAGCCGCTCTTCTTCCTTTTTTTGCCGAAGCAGCTCTTCGAGCTTCTGGAGCCGACTCCTGTCAATGGTAGGCTGGCTCATGTTGCTCGAACCAAAAGGCAAGGCAGAAGACAAGTTAATGGCGCAAGCGCGGGAGCAAACTACTCAAAAAACGCAGCCCCAGTTTCCAGGACCAGAAGCTAGCTCGTGGTCGGCGGTGGAGGTTGTTTGTGTCCTGTCGGGCGGGAAGCCTTGATGACTCGAGGCAGCTCGCTGCGTCAGACGAGCAGACGATCAACAATAGAAAAGTGGGTTGTTGCAGAAGGAAATGGATTGGCAACCTGGATGGCGGGCAAATGATATTTATCCAGTCGTCTCCCACGAGGCTTCGCTGCAAGCACAGTCGCACAGCCAGTCTAAACGCGAGGCAGGAGTTGTCGATGGAGACAAGGACAGGAAAAGAGGCAGCGGGAGTTAGGTCGATATGCAAGCTGCACACCAGATCAAAGATGGTGGGATGGGAAATGCTGGGGTGGCATGGGTCTCTGCATCTGCTCTCCAGATAGGCTACCCATCGCGACGAGGGTGACACCCACGCTCGCTACCATGGAGAGACCACACCCACACCGACGCCTGCTCTGAGTGGGACGAGTTTTGCCCAAAGATCAACGGTGAAAAGTCGCAGGGGTGCTGTGGTGGCAGCTAGGCGAGCCGGGGTTTGCTGCACCTGGCACTGCCGCACCGACGCCGGATTGCCCCGGCCGTGTCAATCTCGGCGCACGAAAATGGGACCAGCGGGCCTTGTGTGACGAATCTGACCACTCTGCTGTGACACGCTGGATGCACGCTAAGGGTGTGCGCTGGAGGAGAGATCTTGACCCCGATTAGCGGGCTCTCAGCCGACAAGCCAGCGTGTGATATGCCACGACTGTCCTCGATATGAGCGCCGGTAAATGCCCATGTCCGCATTCAGAGGGACTCGAAGCGTCCATGCACGCGACGGCAAGGGAGTTGGTCAACGCCACTGGGGAAGGCTGTCGCACGCCGTGACAAGAAAGCTGCAAGCCGAGCCGCCGGTAAACTAGGTAGAGCTGAGGGACGGGAGGAACACTCAAACGAGGGACTTTTTACATCGATGTAAAGATGTGCGGTGCGGTGCCCGGCTGGAACGGGATGAAGGGAGAGGTCTCTCACCCCCCTCAAACCATTGGTCGAAACATCTTCAGCGCCCCGCTGGGCATTGAAGCCCCACCAAGGCCTCTCTTCCGCAGCGCTCTGTCCCAGAGTCTAGCGTTTGACAGCTTGGCTTCCAAGGGCCTCGCAGCGGCCCAGTTAGAGATCATGGAGTTGGCGGGTGATATCGGTCGGAAGTCGTTGGCGACCTGATAGACCGTGCAACTCCTCGGTCACGAGAACGGCGGATGAGCAGAGGTGGCGCCTTGACGGGGTACAAGGCATGGGCGCGCGTCGGGACAGGATGCTGTCGTGAGCGGGCAGCAGGCTCGCGATTGCGACGGCGAGTGACCAGAGTCGGCGCGGAAGTCCACCCAACAAGGTGCTGACGTCTGACGTCTCCCCCTACCAGTGCGTTGGCTAGCGCGCCCATGGGGAATGCCGCACTAGACGGGCCCTGCGTGGGTGCGTGGGAGGATGGGCAAAGAGGGCAATTGCAAGTTCGAGTGGTTCAAAATCAGTCGAGAGATGCATCAGGATGGTGTGGAGAGAAGCAAATTCCTTTTTCTCGCTGGTACAACCATGGACGGAAATGCGGGTGTTCGGTCGTGCCTTCCATCCTTCTTCCAGGTTCCTTGTTGCTTCTTTTTTTGATGCCGCCAGCTTTCAGGGCCGATTTGCGGGCTGGCTGCTGCCCCGCGGCCACACTCACCACTTGCAAGTTTGTCGCGGGGTTGTCGCTCCTTGCCCGCAGGTTTCAACGGGCAATGCATCGGTGGCCGTCCAATTCGACAATCGTGGCCCAATGGGAGGAGGCGCAAAGGGATTGGGCACGGTTGAAGGCTCATGCGCCGTAGTATTCCATCAGCGAGTGTGTGTGCTTTGTGCTTCAGGTGATCGAGTGTCTTCCAGATCTCGCGATGGGTCGAACACACTTGCACGGGACGGCGGGCTGTCTGCTGCGGCAGAAAGGAGCCAGCAGTTCGAAGCGGCGGAGCCTCGTTGCGCGAGACGGCCAGCAAGGCCCACACTTGGCCGTCTCCGTCAATCATCTGTAGTCCAAGGCGACAGTGCTGCACGCTAGGTGGGGACAGGGGGTGCCATTTGTGGCTATTGGGAATTGATGGCCGCGCAGTCATCGCCTTGCTGTCAAAGGAATGCCTCGATGCTGCGAGGGCCGTCACAGTCGGCCTGATTGGCGGGGTGCTCGCACAAAAGTGAGGCGACGCAGTCGACTGGCCATGAGCGTTCGCCGGGCGGGGCCCTTGCTCGGGCGCCGTAGATCACCGACGAGTTCTTCCAGAGCCGTCACACAGCCGACCCTGCAGCTGCTCCCACACGGTCACTCACCTTGTTGCAGAGCAGATGGCCGTAAATTGGCATGGCGCGCCCAAGGAAGCACCGGGAGGTCCAAGCCGGAAGATCTGGATGCCCGAAGTCATGCTCTCGTTCTCGCTCCCATGCCTCAGGCCTGAACCCACCCACTGCGACGAATGCTGCCTTGGCGATTGGGCGGCGGATTGGCGCGGCTCTCTCGGCGGTTGGGCTCCAAGTCGCCCACCCCCATCTGAGCCCTCTGCCATGTGCGATGAGCTGTCCAATGCGGACTGCGACACGTTTCGAGATGTGCCACTCAGTGGTCCCTTGCTGTGTTGGAAGGCTGGCTGCGCTGGCCGGTCGGGAATGGAGTCTGTCTCACCTGGATGAAATCACGCCCTCACCGCGTCCCCAGTGCTCTGCACGCTTCTGCCCGACATTGAATGCTCCGATGACCTGCAGCACTGCTCTTGACGTTTGACCTCTGCTCTTGACATCAAATTCCCGACGCGCATCAAGCGCCTGCGGGTCATTGACATTGCTGTCAAGGCACGGAGCTTGTGGTTATGGCGGCACGTCCGTGACGTCGTCCCGTCTATTTCCATCCGCGTGGAGCAGACAAGAGGGCTTCGGGGACGGCGATGTTGAAACCGATCCACCACTTTCTCCGCAAGGCTCCGGGATAGGCCAACAACTATCGGAGCGGCAGGGCATGATCTTACCGACTCCATCCTACACTGGCTGCCAGCACCGTAAAAACTTAGTGGGCACCAGTGGAAGTGTTCGGGCGAAAACACCGTGCCCACCACACCGAGGTTGCTGATACCGGCACCCGTCATAGCATGTTTGCTCAGTCTTCCTGCTAGTGGGCTCACATGAGAAAACCCTACCGGTTGCCTGTGCTGGGTTCCTTGGTCGTTTCCTGGGAGAGATTGCCGAGGTTACATAATACCATGAACAAGGACGACACCACGCCAGATCCGCATCCCCGTCAAGAGCCCGCATCTGGTGATGATCATGGCAGTCGGATCCTCGTCGTTTGCGGCCCGGTCTGCCCTGCCGATCACTCACGGGTTGCCGGACGAGAGCCGGAATATGCACTCCGCCCCGACAACCGACCTGTTGCAGAACGAGTGACCGCTGCACAGTAGCCGATGAATCGAGCAGCCAGCTGATTTGTTCCGAATCTTGTCCCACCAACAACCCGTAAGTTGGCCAGGGGCCCCAAACGTCCGCAGCAACTAATTGGGCAATGACAATGCAGGTCACCGTCCACAAAGGTGACTGGTAGGCGTATTGTTGAATCTGCCAATCAGGCGGGAAAGGGGTAGGCCTGTCCCGTCGAATAGTCATGTATTGACCGGCCGACTCCGGCTTCACAGCACTCCGAATCCACGGCGCTATCGGAAGACATGCGGCAACAAAGTCGGCTCGGATGCTGTCCAAACCCCCACCTGCGTCGGGTGATCATTCAAGGCAGCGCAAACATTACGAGAGGCAATTGGGAGAGCCTCGTCGTCGCCGTGACATGTTGCTTGCTGTTCCCACTGATCCTGTTGGACCAAGTCAGGTGCGTCACACTGTACGTTTCCGCAGCACGTAGAGTATTATCTCGAGATGCCCTCTACCCGAAGCGGCAATCAGACAAGTGGCACCTCACGTGAGCGAACTGGAGGCTACTCGGGGACGCCAGCTGTGAGATGAAGCACCACGTACCCAGTTTCCAGGAAGGGGGCGAGGGACGTCTTCGTATGCAAGCGTCAGGAGTCCACTGTGATCGTCGCCTGAGGAGTTGGGTTGGGAGGATGCCGAAGATTTCGTAGTAGTGCTCGGAGATTCCTCCGGGCTGGAAAAAGTTGGACAGGAGATAGACATGAGATGAGAAGCGCAACGTCATGGCGTCAAAAACAAGCTCCTAGGCGAATTCTACCGTCGTATTTGTTTGCTTCTGTCAACCGGGGAACAGTCCCAGCAGCACGCGGCCGCGGGCCCCGTGCCGATCCACATGCAAGGAAAAACGGGACCGGGCAGCAACAAGAGTGACCGGACTTGGGATTGAAAGTTAAGTGACCAGCTGGTCGAGCTGGTCACCAGGGGTTGGCCAACTGGCATGGATTGAGCACAGGCCACGGTGGGTGGGGGACCGACGCAATGATGACATAATCGGGACAGCTTGCGAGCTCGATCCGATAATGCCACATCAACGTTATCGAACTCCACGACAAGGGTGGCGACGTCCGCAGCCATCTGTCCCCTTGATTGTTGCGCTCCGGCACCAAACACCACCGCGATAGAGGTTAGGCAGAAATGCCGCCAATGACACAATGCGTCGCCTCAATCTAGTTCTTCTAGCTTCGCTGCAGCTGTGCAGTGCACGGCAACCCGGCTTCAGCATACACGACGATCTGCTAGCGCATCCACAGGTGAGTTCCCACGCTTGCACTTGGGTGGGGAGGCTATATACTAACGCTGCGCGTGCTATCTACAGTTTGAGGTCGTGTTTTCCGACTCTTACATATCTGAATCCGACGCCATCGCTCTCCTCGAGTCGAAACGCGCATCCAACACTTACGCGCCCGATGTGTCGCAAACGGACCTAGCGAGCAATGTGCGCGAGTCTGCAGCGGCCGATGCGACAGCCGCCCGCGCGAGACAGACAAGCAGCGATGGCCTCCCCGAGTTAGGGGAGACGTACGAGATCCTCAACAGCCCGCCTTCGCGGTACCTCTGCGCCGTCCCAACCATTGCGCGGGCTCCGGAGCTCAACCAGACAGCGACCGAGCTTGCTAAGGCTGAGGAGGCGCGAGAGCTGAGTAGGGCATCGGCCAAGGGCTGGGAGCTGATGAACGGTCTCGAGGGGCAATGTCTCTACTACCTCTCCGGCTGGTGGAGTTACAGCTTTTGCTACGGCAAGGATATTGTTCAGTTCCACGCTCAGCCCAATGGGGTCAATGGCGGGCCGCCTGTCAAGGAGCCCAAAACTCCGGAGTACGTGCTAGGTAGGACGAAGGCCTTGACCAAGTCTCACGGAGCTCAGCAAGGCAACGTGGCCCAGAATCAGGCAGGGGCCGGGTCGAAAGGCGTCGCGCCACCCAACGCGGAGCTACAGGTTAAGGGGGATCAACGCTATCTCGTGCAGCGTCTTGACGGCGGCACAATTTGCGACCTGACGGGGCGTCCGCGTACAATCGAGATCCAATATCACTGCAGTCCTGGCGCCAGTATCGACCAGATCAGCTGGATCAAGGAGGTGACGACCTGCACATACCTTATGGTCGTTCATACGCCGCGCCTTTGCGCCGACGTTGCTTTTGTTCCGCCTAAGGAGACGCGGGCCCACCCTATCAGCTGCCAGGTCATTGTCGGTAACGAGGATGAGCTGGCGGCCTGGAAATGGCAGAGGACGGCAGATGCCAAGCAATCGATGGGCATCACTGGCGCCCAGAAAGCCAAAGTCGGGAAGGACGCAGCCAAGCAAAACCCTTTTGCCGGCATGACTATCGGTGGGATCGTCATCGGCGGGAAGCAGGTAATGGGCACCAATGACGAGAACCAGCAGCCGATAGAATTAAAGCCGCCAAGAGGCACGGTGTCGGTCAAGGCCGGGACCCTCGAGAAGTTTGCCGCGAGTGCAAAGAAGCTCAAAGACGGCACCGGGGACGGGATCCTGACTATGGAGGAGCTCGAGGAATTGGGCTTCGATCAAGAAACGGTGGAGGCGGTCCGCAAGGAGCTACAGAGGCTGGGGGGGACCAACGCGTGGGAGATTGCGGTGGAGGTACTACCGGGTGCAGAAACCGATGGGGCAACCGAGGATGGTGAGAAAGATGCTGGCGGCCGGAGGAAGCCGACGAAACAGACAACCGGCCAAGGCCAGAATGCAGGCAACGCCGCGAAAGGTGCAGGGGGTAAGGATGCCGGTGCCGGAGGAACAAACGCAGAGGAAGATGAAGGCTCGCAAGAGATCTTTTACAAGGACGAATTGTAAAATAGTAGCAGTCCCAGACCAAGAAACAGGCAGTACATGGAAGGGTTTTCCTACGTTCACATCTAGGGTCAAATCAGACCAGCATGGTTTTTGCCGGTTTCTCCACGGCATCTTAATCTGGTGCTCCCCAGAGGCGCCGCCACGGCGCTATCCCTCATATCTTCTTCTCATGGACCGGGCGTGTGTTGTAAGGGGGCAACCGTCGACTTAACCAGACTTCGCTGCCGATCGCGTGGTGACAGCCACGGGCTCTTTTTTTACGGCTGCTGACACTTCGCTCAGGGCCTTCCGGATATTTGTTAGAGAGCTCAGCGATAATCAGGAAGTCTTAAACTTCGCATTGCTCCCACACATGTACCGATAAACGAACGCGAGAGCTAAGAAACAAAATCTCAGCCACCCCACGCCAACGCATGGAAAATGGCAACCGTTTTGCACTGGCCAGGATCTGAACCTTATTTCAACCGCTGCTGCGAGAGTGCCCCACAGCCCCGGTTTCCGGGATCGAGGGGCTGGGTCCTTTTCGTTGTGGGCTGCAGCTGTCAATCAGGAACAAGACCAGGACTGAAGCTCTTGGCGCTCGTCACCGCCCCTGGATCGGCATGCCACCAATGTTGATCTCGAGCTTCCTTACCGATTCCCGACGCGCACGAATTCGTCTCTGTGCGGGTATGTTCTCTGGCAGGCACTTTCGTCCCCTTCTTTCTTGTCCTTTAGCATGAGTTGGCGCAATAGGATGGCGTGCCCCTACTGACAGAGGTGGATGACGAAAGCGGAGTTCCTGCTGTTGCCAAACCCAAAAGCTTCAGCGCCATCACTCTAGTCGCTCAGTTCTCACCGGTTGCGATCCAGAAGACCCAAACCTTCACAACGCCACGGCCAGAAGCTTTTCAGTTTGGTATTTAGATAGCCACCATGCTGAGCCCTCCTAGCGCGATCCCTCCTACGGGTAGCCAACGCCAGATTTCCTAATGAAGACGATAGCAAATATGTAACTAGGTATTGGATTTTCAAGCGGATGGGCGGCGTCTGTGGAGTTCATCACACTTCATCCTGACCATAACGGTTACAAACGCTGCCTACCTTAGGTACTACGTACACACTTACTCCGTACCGAATTAACATCTCCGCTAACTCGCCCAAACAGCCCCACCAACTCCGCGGCATCAACGACTGGAGCCATGACGGGAAACTTCGTGAATATGGCTGGAGCTAGTCGCCGTGAGAATCACGGCCCTGGCCTCGAATCTGTAGGAGGACCTGCCGGGGCAAAGCCATCCATCGGCAAAAGCGTTTTTGATCAAAGCGCGACAAGATGTGGGGGACATTCTATCGATTGGTTGAGTACAGATGGGCTGACGCTTTTCTCTCAAGACATAATAAGCGACCGCAACTCCACAAGCGTGCGATGCCAAACACGTGGTCGTGTTTATAAACCAGAACGTATTACTGGGAAAATAGGTTCCAAGCTCAACAACATCGACATGTTGAGCGCAGCTCAGGGGAACACCAGCAACTCTGGTATCCCATGGGAGACAACAGGTGTGTTTAGCCCTCTACAATCGATGCGTTTGCCCTGACGTTATGTCTAGCATTCGAACAACTCCCATGGCTGGCGAATCGACAACTCCTTTCCCACCGAGCCACTCTTCCAAGACAGGCTCAAACCCGGGATCAGCGCGATGCCTCCCACATGCTACGAGCTATCTCGACCTGATCCCCAAATGCGTAGATCTCTTCTTCCAGTAAATTTACCCCAACAAGCCCGATACGTTGAAGATGATCCAGCAGCCGCTTCAGTCTCTCCAGCCCCCCCAGAAGACACTGATATTAGGTACCCTCGCTCTCGGCCGACAGTACAAGACTTTCCTCTTCCTTTAAGCACCGAACTATCGCGAGACGCGAGAGTTTGCCTGACGAGTGGGCGTCTGCAGTGTCAGGGTTGAGTACCGACCGCAGGGTTCCTGACTCAGTATCTACCTTTACATAACATAAGATTATGATTGAAGCTTCCTCTCAGAAGAGAATTCCTCGGTGCTGTAAGTACTAATCTTCTTTGTCCACCCAGAATGCACGCACGCAGTCCGAAACCCCTGCTGTCCTTTGAATGTATATTATAACATACTGAATGAACCAGTCGTTCTCTATCACCTAAAATTCTTTTAACCGGCAACAAACACCAAGTTTCCAAAACATAAATCTCAAATTTTAGGAGACATCAGCCAAACAAGATGGACTAGACGAGGGCCGTAAGAACCCCTTCCATCAAACATTAGCTCCCTCTCAGAACACTAACCCCCAACCCCCAGTGCACCAACCACCCCCAAGCGCCCTCTTCGCGGCCGCCAACCACAACGACACCTTCCTCTTCGCTGACCCAAGCTCGCCCCCCTCCCACGAAGAAATCTCGGCGAGAAACAGTCAACTCTTAGCTGGAGCTATGCGCCGACCGCTCCGATAATCTTCGCCGTGGCTGCTCGTAAGGACAGACGACGATTACTACTACGGTCGTATTCGCGAACACGATATCGAGTCCCGCTTGGGAACCATGCTAAGCCATTAGCGCCGGGCGCATGGCTGGCCGACGGGTCGAGGGTTGCAGACTGTTTTGTCTGCTTAGTCGTATTCCGGGGGAGTCTGGGCGTTTTCCTTGAAGATTGTGCCGACTTTTGTGCCGCCCTCGTGAGAGTGGAGGGTGGAAGGGGGG
>Ga0247760_1001001_pt1 | contig 28525 bp, 30 predicted proteins | sample UWRJL171409R4_FD_179936 | JGI IMG/M metagenome (GOLD analysis project Ga0247760, IMG submission 179936) | Plant litter microbial communities from Arlington Agricultural Research Station in Wisconsin, United States - UWRJ-L171-409R-4 | ecosystem: Environmental > Terrestrial > Plant litter >... | reverse complement strand
GTGGGGGGAGGGGGGGGTGGAGTGGGGGTTTTGGCGGTATTTGTCGTGGGCCATGGTGAAGCGAGGTGTTGTCGACGGTGTTGGTTTGGAGACTCACGGGTTTGAAGTCTTGACAGTTGCGTCTGGACAGTTATGGCAACACGCAACGTTGAACAGCAGGTGCGGTTTCGACAGTCAGCCATGCATCCAACAGTCGTTAGCTTTAGGCTAAGGTCTATAAAGATAGGTAGGTGCATGACCTATGCGGTTGTTGGCCCCTGGGTGCCGAGGTGATCAAAAATGGCGTGCTGGTGCCTGGGAGGCTGGAAACCGCAGAACATCACACCCTGACTCCTATCTCGATATTTCGCGGTAATCGTTATATTCAAGAGTTCGTTCTGTTCAAGATGGCCTTCTTATTAACAAAATCTGGAACAATCCAAGCTGCCCGTCTCCTAATGCTCACAGAAACTGTACCCCGTCGAATGCCACTCATCCCGCGTAATCTCCTGAAACTTGCTACGCTCCTTCATCAGCATCAGACGATGGTTTCGCGCCTCAGCCAGTGTCATCAAGCCGTCTGGCACCGTGCGATGGCGACGTATCATGTCCATGACTTCGTTTGGGAGGCGGCTCGAGCGTGTAGCGCGGTCCGTTACGGCCTGGGGAAGGTTCAGTTTCTCGACGGCGCCCTGTTCGGCCAGGACTTGGAACAGCTCTGGTGGCATGTCGCCGGTACTCGCATTTGGACCTTTGCCGAAGACGGCTTCGGCCCACCAGTTCAGTTGCTGCGGGGCGACGTTGGCGGTCGATATGAGACGCTGGTGAGGATCCACAAGCCAGAGGGCAATGAAACGGCGGTGGCCGGGCTTGGTTCTATCCTGGAGGCTAAAGCCAGAAACGCGATGTTGGCTTTTGATGGGGCAGATGTTAGTACTTGATATCAACCCCACAGGCTCTGGGCCGAAGTGAAGAGCTTACAAGACGTTGGGAAAGGCAAGAAGACGCCCTTGGCAGGTGTCAACACTCCCAAAATTCTGGATCGCGGGGGCGTCCATCGTCGCAAAGTCGCGCAACCCGGTTCCGTAAACTTGCGCGTAGTATTCGACACCTTCTTGACCGCAGTGGGACATCATCTCGTGCTGGTCACTGTCGGTCTGCATGCGGAACGACAGGCTGCTTGATGTCACATTCTCACAGTCAACATAGTAAAGGGCGGTTGCGACAATGCGCTCATTGAGCTGGCCCTCAACCTGGGAAAGGTCAGTAACTGCGGCCCTCAAGCGCAGTGTAAGAGGGAACTCACATGCCACCCCCCTGCAGGGAAATCTGGCTTCTCTGGCGTCAGCTCGATGCTGGCCATCTTGACAATGACCTGCAGCCCACTGTCCTTGAACTTCTCCCTGATGCTCTGCTCGCACACGTATTCTACTGGCTTAAAGATTTCAGGCTCGGGGTGGATGGTCTCGCGAATAGAGACCCACTTCGCCTGTCGGTTTATAGCTTCAAGAGCCTCCGGACCATCGTCTTCATGTTCATACTGCAACTCTTCAAGCACATAATCTTCGGGCTCGATCTCACCGTTTTCACGTTCGTATGCCGCCAAAACATCCTCATCCAACTTCTCCCAGACACCAGCCTCGTCTCTGTCATAGGTAAGGCCCTCGAAGTTGCCCTCACTCAAGGGACTGAACCGGACCTGCTCCGCGCCCGATTTTTTGGTCTGTGCAGAGCCGTTCAAAACGTGGTCCCAAGCTGGAATTGAAGCGTCGACCAGCCTTTCGATGTCACTGTAGATTTCTAGGTGTTTGGTGGGGTGTAGATTATTGACATAGCTCGTGAACTTCGCCGTTCCATCGTCTTGGAAGGCAAGGTTTGCAGGAAGCCACTGATAGGTTTCGGACCAGAAGTCGTTTGGGATAAACGACGTGGTGGAGTATGGCTGGCCAGGCCGAGATTCTTCGGGGGCTCTTCCGTCTTTTTGGACGGTCTCGCCTTTGTGGGCCCAGTTTTCGACGGCGTCTGACACTCCCACGACTTCCTCCTGGATAAACTTGGAATACTCTGACCGTATTAGTACTGACATCGACCAGGCGATGGAGACACAGGGGTGCAAACCGTAGACAAAGGGGTACATGGATGGGTGCACCAGATCCTGAACCATATCGTTGCTGCCTGGATGCCAGTCTGGCTCATCTGCTTGCTCAGCACGCAGCTTTTCAAATGCGCCCTTCAAGCTTTCATGGAAACTGGCGGACACAACGGTGTCCGATTTGACGATGACGTTTTGGCCCGAATTGAGAGTGTAAGTGAGGCCTGTGTCTTTGAAGAAAGCAGCCTTGCACCTCAGCTCGGCGATACACTTGGCAGAACAGATAAGCAAAATCTCGACGAATCTCGGAATGGGAGTCTCACATAGTCGAAGGTCCGCTGGGACACAGTGCGGTGTCGTTTTGGAATGGGCGTGCCCTCGAGATCGGTAGCTGCCGCCTTATCCATGAGGACGGCAGCACGCAAGCTTTCTTCGGGCTGCGTGAGGGCTTCTTGACGCCATTTGGCAACGATGGCGTCGTCGAAGACCTTCTCGTGCCAGTTCGGCTTGTCAGTCAGGCGATCCATGAGGAGGAGCATGGCGACCTCGCGAAATGGCAGCATGGGCGTCTCGGCGCCAACGCAAGTCTTGTGGGCGCCCATGCGGAAGAAGGTCTCGCCCTCTTCCTTAGGGATCTGAAGGAAGTGCCGCAGGGGCAGGCCGACGCCGGGATACTGCACCATTGTGCTGATTGCCATTCGCGTCGCTCTCGGCGTGAATCCCCGGGGCGTTCGACACGCAAGTGCTGCGAGCCGCATAAGACGCTTACGCTGCTGCGAATGCCAGGAATTAATGGCTCGTTCGGCGCAATCGAGTGGTTTAAGTCTTGGAGGAATTTGGAAGGACCGCGTGGCGACGCGTTGGTGCCTGCCTTTCAGGTAAGGGTGGGGCACAGCCCCTGCAACTTCAATCACCTCCACCAACCTGCCTGGGTTCGCCGGTTTGACAAACAAAATGGTCCAACCATCCTCAAACCAACCTGGAAGCCATCCAGTCTCTGTATTCAACCTGCATTCTGCCTATTTAAACCACCACACTGCCTATCCCCTGACTCACTTCTGCACTGGCGGAAGCACATTCAACATGACGCGTGCCTTCCCCGGCTGCAAGCGGTCGCTCCCTAGGAAGAAAATATCTAGCGGGGTCGGACCCGACACAAACGAGCCATCCAGCTGAACCGAGAAAACAGCCTTGTTGCCGCCGGACTCGGTCAGGCGCACCTCTCCAATCATATTGCCACTCCGATTGCCCCTGCGCAACTGCACCACGCCCGCCACAGGCTCGCCCGGACCGCCCGTCACCGTCGCCGTGACCCGCAGACCATCCACCGTCGCGCTCACCAGCGTCGGCCCCGTCGCCGGCTCCTGGTATCCATTCGCCGTCAGGTTCCAGCTCGGCCGCGCCTGGCACGGCACACACCCCGGCCAGTACGAATCCGGCACCCGTCCCGACACCGGATTCCGGAACGCCCACCACATGCGTTGGATATCCGGCCACCGCACCGTCGGAGGCGGCCCGCCATTGAAGCCGATCTCGCGAGGACCCATCGCCGCATCCTTGAGAGACAGGTCGGCAATGTAGCCATCGATGCCCTGCTGTCTGCGCTCGAGCGATGCCCTTTCCTCGCCGCGCCTCATCTTCTGAGCAGCCGGCGTGACGCCCGCCCACCCTGCGGTCCAGGAGCCGCTGTTCCAATAGAACTCATCAATAACCAGACTCCACAGCTTGCGCCGAGCTACGCCGTTCTTCTCCTCCAGCACAAACTGGTCGTGGTACATCCCGCCGTTGAAGCCGTTGCTCCCGGTAAAGTTTCTCGCGGCGGTGCCCTTGCCCGTGCCGATCTGCAAGTTGCGGATCCGCGAGGTGGACGATCGCCCGTCCTGTGAGACGAGGATCACTGGCTGAAGACGCAGGTGGATTGGCACGCTTGAGCGTAACACACTGTTGTTGGTCCCCTCGCCGTAGCGGTTCTGGCAGGCCTTGGCGATGCGCTCGGGCGTGCGGTACCAGCCTACGCCAGGCGATTCCTTGAAGCCCTTGTCGGCGTGCAGGGTTGCGAAGGCCACGCAGCGCACGTCGTCGGTATAGTAGCCGTAGGCGGAAGAGACGTTCTCGGACTCATCCCAGGCGGTGGAGCGCTTGAGGCGGCGCTGGAGGTCGTGGAGGTTGGTTGAGTTGGCGTTGCTCTCCTCTCGCCAGAGGGGCTGCCAGTCCTGGGGCCGCTGGGACGTGCTGGAGAGGTGGCCGAGGAGGTTGAGGAACGGCGGGGGAGGGTCGGATGCTGTCCTCGCTTGAAGGGTACCGCCGTGCGCCCAGCCTGAGGAATAGCTCGCGTACAGACGGGGGACTAACACAGATCGCTTGATCTTCCAGATGTTGGTGTTGGGGTCTTTGGCGTACTGGTGGCGGAAGGTGAGGAAACGCCACTCGGCCGTCTTGGCGTTGGAGTCGCCAACCATACCGATGGCGAGGCCTCGAGCGATCGCGCTCAGGCCGTCTGGGCTGATCTCCACGGTCATCTGGAAGATGGGGTGGTCGTTGAGGATGCCCTTTGTCAAACCGGCGGGTCCCATCGCGGCGAACGAGCTCTCGAGGGAGATTATCTTGCCATCGCTGGAGACGTCACCGTCGGGCGCGAAGAGATCGGCTACTTCGGGCCACATCCGGCGATCCTCGTAGTGTCCGGAAGTGTGCTGCAGATTCCGGACCTCGTCCTCGTCATTGAGACGAGTGATGCGATATTGCAATTCCTCGAAACTCAGGGGCGCCACCGTTGACGACTGGTTCCGCGCTGAATCTGGCAGCAGGATCGGTGTGCCTGCGCTCTCGGCGGTGTAGTGGTAGGGGACAATCGGTAAGCTGTTGTTCCCGACGTTGATCCAACCCTTCTTGTAGTCGCCGATGTACTGCGGGAAGTACCTGAGAAGCTTGATCTTCCACACGTCGCCCTTGCTGGTCGTGGCGAGGACGTACTCGTTCTCCATCAGACCGCCTTGGATCTTGGAGTTGCCTTTGCCGTCTCCGAGCAGCTGGATGGAGTGGTAGCGGCCCTTTGCGGTCTTGCCGTCTCCCGAGAGGGTGACGAGGGGCATGTCGTTGATGAGCGCGTGCAGCGAGCCAGGCTTGATGCCATCCATGTCGCCGGCCTCCGTTTTGAGGAATTTCTCGATTGCAGCTGAGCCCTTGGAGTCAATGGCATCCGAATTGGCCAGGAGATTCGCCCCGGGCTTGCCCTGTCCCCACCGGAGGATACCATCGTCGGCAAAGAGCGCCGCCATGTCGTTCCACCGCCCATAAAAGGCGAGCTGGGCATATGTCTTCTGGAGGTTCTTGATCTCGCGAACTGATTCAGCTCTTCTGAGGTCGTTTGTTAGCGACTCCAGAGTCGGCGCGCTTGCTGCCTCGACAGTGGTCCATGATGTAGCCCAGAGGACCAGCGCAAGCTTGGCTGCGCCTGTCACCGAGACACAGAACTTCATCGTTGCGATGTTGAGACCGGAATTACAGCACCGAGTCAAAACCCGCCACAGAAAATTCCGAAGCGCCCCATCGCTCGCTATATAGCCCTACCGGCATTCGGCTACCGCTGGTACTGCCCCTCTTGCGAGAGATGGTGGTGAGTCTAGTCATATACGGCTCAATTACAGCTTATCACGTCGTGTTCCGGCTCATTACCCAATCCCCGTCCCGCGCTATCGGAATCCCACCAGTTGGTCGTCGAGATTCCGATTTGCGGGGAAGAGAGCAAATGCCGGGGGCCAAGACTTTCACCAGGTACGGCTGATATCCCGCAGATCTAGCAGCCGGCCAACCGACGACTGGTTGCGGGTAGTTTGTTTGGGAAGAGAGTAAGGATGGGATTTCGATGCTACAGTTAGTCCTGACGATTTGGGACTGCCACACACGAATTCGGACATCGCATCAACGAGGCGGTGCTTGTTCTAGGGGAAATGTAAGGCACTAGTCACGTGCTCATGCAACCAGAGCAAGCTGCGATGGCCTTGATGTCCCGCGTGGAGCCGCAATTTCGAACATCATCGCGCCATTTACACTTCGACTCATAGAACGGGACGCCCCCTAGCCCACCGAATTTGCAGGTATGTCGTCGGCGCGCATGACAACAAAGAAAATACTTGCATTATTGTTCTGACAGTCTTGCAGGTCCTTAAAGTCGTCGAAACCAAATCGGGGTAAAAACCCCAAAATGGACCAGCCAAAGGACGACGGCTGTCTTCTATGTACCAACCTTGCACGATTAGCCAAGATGCCCCTCGAGGAGCAGCAATACAGGACCCCCTTTGGAAAGGCCGCGGATCTCCAGAGGAAGCCATGCAAAGCACACTCAGCAATCGTCGATAAATGCCAGAAGATGATGCGTCCAGACTACCTCGAGTGGGATATCAAGCTCGAGAAAGACGCTATGCAACGCACCATCAGGGTGGGGCCAAATGATGTCTGGGGCCCTCGAATAGCACTGCTGTCGTCGCCCCAGGACAGCGCGAAGATTCACCACTGTGGCCGCACAGTCCACCCATCATGGATCGACATGGATGTCGTGAAGAAATGGAAGAGAATATGCGATGCCGGTCACCCCGAATGTGATCGCGGTGCCGTGCTGGGCGATTCTCATACGGCCGTCAGATGTCCTTCTCTCCTCGTCGATACGGAGCTGATGCGCATCTGCGAAGCAAGCGAAAGGGACAGGTATATCGCCCTTAGCTACGTCTGGGGTGGGAGCACACAGGTCAAGCTGTCCAAGTCGACCCTGTCTGGTCTCATGCAGGAGAGGTCCTTGCTGGGGTCAGAATACAACGCCAAGATTCCAAAGACGATCCAGGACGCTATAGGATTGGTTCGCGAGCTGGGGGAGAGATATCTGTGGGTCGACACACTCTGTATCATCCAGGACGATGAGGCACACCGAGGCGCACAGCTACAAGCCATGGCATCCATCTACGCCGGCGCAATGATTACTATCGTGGCGGCCCAAGGGTGGAACGCAGACCACGGGCTGCTCGGCATCCCGGGTGTGTCCGAACCACGGCGATTCCACCAGGAACTGCTCGGTGCAGCCGACGGTCACACCTTTGTGTATTGCCCTGACTTTGCCGTTGAGAAGACCCCTTGGAGCCAGAGAGGATGGACGCTTCAAGAGTCCCTATTCTCGCTCCGCAAGCTCATCTTCGTCGGAAACTCAGTCGAATGGCAATGCCACTACGCCATCTTCCGGGAGGACTTGGTAGACGAGGACGTCAGAATTCCAATCGCCGAACAGAGGATACACGGACACCGCAACGAGCCAAGCCAACGTCGGCTGCTACGCAGGGGGGTGCCCAACATGGTTGCACTGGAGAGCGTAATCCAGCAGTACACGGCCCGGCGATTTACCTATTCGGCCGATATCCTACCCGCCTTTGCAGGACTGGCCTCTGTTCTGGGAAGGGTATTCGATGGCGGTTTCCTGTTCGGTATCCCAGAGATGTTTTTCGACGCAGCTCTTCTGTGGACTGCTCGCGCGGGCGACTGCGGACACAGAGACGGCAGCAATGACACAGACACCCTCGCCTTGCCTTCGTGGTCGTGGATGGGCTGGTCGGGACTGAAAGGCTTCTCGTGGTTTGAGTCACTTGACCATCTCAGATGGGACTTCTACTGGTGCTCTGCTCGCATCGTCCCCCTCGTGCAGTGGTACTCACTCACGGATCCTGCCTCGAACGGCAGAGTAATACCCAACCACTGGCGCAGGTATGCGGAAATCGAGTCTGCTGAGGCGCCACCGGGCTGGACCGCGCACATGCGTGAATACAAGCCGGAATTGAACATCTCGCGCCGCGCGCCGAAGGTCTACTACACGCATGAATCGGATCCGAAGCTAGAGTTTTGGTACCCTGTGCCTCTTGCCTCGGGGGAATCAGGACTGCAGTCGCGGTTGAGGGACCCACCGGGCCCGTTTATTGCCTGTGCTACAAAAAGAGCGTTCATGACGCTGGGTGAGAAGTTCGAACGCCCTCTCGGCTACCGCCACGAGCCGGAATCAGTGATAGATGTTTCGGTGTATGACAGCTCTGGGACATGGGCGGGGTGTCTCAATCTTCATATTTCTAGGTATGAGGAATTGGGACCTACAGCGGGGGACGGGGAGGGTGGAGGGAAGATATCGGGAGGAACGAAGCATTGCGAACTGGCAGCGATCTCGACTGGTTGGGCGTACAATGACAATAGGGAGTATTCTCTGACGGAATGGGCACACCCGAAGCGACCGAAAGAGGGGGAGAGGTATGAGTGGTACACTGTCCTTTTACTACGGTGGTATGGCGGGGTTGCGAGGAGGGAGGGGGTGGGAAGGATAGAGAAGGGGGCGTGGGAGATGCAGGGCGAGGGGTTGAAGGAGGTTAGGTTGGTTTTAAATTGATGGTATTAGGGGGCAGATATTGGGAGGACATATAAATTAGGGCGATGGACGGGAGTAAGGGTGAACTTGACCTTGGAGGAGATCTGCAAACATCAACTAAACCATACGCCCAGCATCGACTCCCCCATCCATTTCCCCGTGCGCCTGCCTCTTCACACCGGCTCCATCCCCTCCCGCAGTCCAGAATGCCTTTCCGTCTCTCCTCGGCCCCCAAGCCTTTCCACGACCGTAGGTGATTGGTGAATGGTAATAGTAGAAGGAGAAAAGTGATGTTGTTGCTCCGATGAGGAACCCGCTCACGATGTCAACGCCATGGTGGCGGTAGTCGAACCAGCGGGTGGAGCCAATGAAGATGGCGGCGAAGAAGGGGACGAGGGAGATAACGAGAAGGTAGAGGGGTGGTGCTGAGGGGGGTGAGTTTGGGTATGCGTGTGCGCGCGCGTGTCCTTGTGGTAAGAATGGGGGAGGTGGTTGAGTGTGGGATGGGGAGGGGTTAGGGAATTCGGTTTTCTCTGACAGGTTGTTGGTGTCGATGCCATGAACAGCGCCATTCCCAGTAAGGGGGTTGTGAGTCGGGAGAGTTGGATGTGAAGGGTTCTGGTTGCGTGGGTTCTGCTCGGTTTGCGTCTGAGTCGGGTGTTCACCCTGCGACTGCATCCCAGGGATGGCGAACGCCAAAAATGGAGTCGTAATCGCAAGCTTGCTGAGAAGGAAGAGCGTCAGGTAAACCAACCCTATTCCACGGGCAGTCTGTCAGCAATCGTCCCATCCTTCCTCCATTTCCCACCACCTATCAAGGACAGAACCTACCAGCAGCACTCAAACTAGAATGCCCACTCGGATACGCCCTAAACCCATCATCCATCGTCCCTGCATCCGCATTCATACAAATCCCCGCCGTAACCAACATCAAACCCCCCGTACTCCCCCTCCCGCCCACGCGGTACCCCTCCACATTCTCCAAGTCAGGGCGACATCTCGATAGCAAATCCGGCCTCGGCTTCCCAAACATGTTTTTCAGACTGTTTGTGACAATCCACGTCGAGACCAACGACAATGCAAGTCCGATCCAACCTACATGGAGCTCCCATATTTTGTGTTTCCATATTGATGACTTTCGCGTTCCACTACGGGTATGAATATGTCCCGAGGGTGTGAGTGTTAGTGAAAAGAAAGCAATAAACAGAACCGGAATAAGCACGCTACAGAAGAGTAGAAGCCACCCCGGGATGGTGTCGTCCGGGAAGTGCGGGAAGCTAGGAAGGTATAGCACATGATATTAGAATGTGGTAAGGAGCCATGATAAAAGAGGGGTGCGAGTCTACCTACGCGATATCGCGATCATCAAGTGAAAAAGGCCTCTTATTCGGCGTGACCTCACCCAAGACATATCCAACGCCAGCACCAACGAGGAGCAGGGCCCAGTCAAAGGCGTAAGAGAGGAGTACCAGGGGGGTGATTCCATGTGAGCACCCAATTTGGCGGGCATTTCTCAAGGTGTTCATGGTGGAATGAAAACGGGCTGTTTGCTGTCAGGGCAATTGAAGATGCGCAGTTTCGGAGACGGGATGCTGTTTTGTGCTGGCTGGTGGCTTTGCTGGTGATGCTCCAGTTTAAGGGAATGCCAAGGGTAGGTGATCGGCGGGGTCGATGACGAACGCCGAGCCGGGACGCCAAGCGAAGCCTCTTGTCATTGGGTGTTCTAGTAGTCGCGGCATTTGATTCGCTAGCCTAGAAGCTCATGGGTAAAGGCCGGTTGGAGCTGAGTCCTAGTAACAAAGATGCTCAGTCCCTTGAGATAAATTGGGGGTTGGAAATGCCTATGAACTGTAGTTGACACATATAATCCTACAAGTACCTGGTAGGAAGGTTGACGGCTAATACCTATTCGTCATTTTCCTGCCCAACTAGCAGACGTTCCCTTTCCCATATTACCCATTAAACACGTTGACCAGATGTTGGCGGCATCTTCCTATTTCTCTTGAACAATCACACATGAGGCCGCCTACGCCCACCGAGGGGTAGCGGCCGCCGGCGACGCCAATGCCGTCTTTTTCGAGCGTTGAATATACCGTGGACCAGGTGTTGCCCGGGCCGATGGCGACGGTTTGTTTGTCGGTTGAGATGGTGATTTCGTTCAGGGTCTTGAGGGACACGGAGATTCTGTCTTGGACATTGGAAGCTGCCATGCCGTGGTCGCCACTCTTGATAGCAAAGGGGCATTTGGTCTGCTTCGCGAGCCGGATGAGGACGGCCATCTCGTTTGCATCGGCGGGCTTGAAGGCGCATAGTGGGGAAACGGCCTGCCTATACGTCGGACAAAACCTCAACACCAGATCTCGCAGGGCATCAGGATGTCTCTCGTCCGTCTCCAGACTATCAAGACATCTCCTCCCGGCGTCGAGGAAGTGCTCGTACGAAGCGGTTCCGGGCACGAGGTCAACGGGTGGACCGCCGTTGGACAAGGTTTCGCAGGGGGGGTTGCCCACTAGTGTGAGCTAGAATGCCTCGATTGCTGATTGGTTTTGGGCGCAGGGGTAGGGGTCTTCGACTTCTTCGTCGCGGAGTTGCATGGTTTGTCGGTGCCAGGCCATGAGACAGAGGATGTGTTGGACAAAGGGGTCGTCGGGGTCCGGCTGGGCGCTTTGGAGGACTGCATCTTGGTGGAAGGTTTCCCCTACGAGCGAGGCGTAAGGGCCGTTGATGAAGCTTTTGATTTGGAGGTTTAGGGGGTCTGTGAGGCAGGCGATTTCGTCGATGATTGCACCTTCTAGACGGAGACGGTAGCGTCCCCCACAATGGAGAGACCACCGGAGACGGTGGATGAGCCTGACGCGCGATACGGCCGCAGACGGGTAGTGGAGAGCTCGGTGCGGGAGAGGATGGTGCTTGGCTAGGGGACGCTCCAGTCCGGCACCCAGGAGGGAAGGATTGTGACTTGCCCCCGAAGTCCTATTCCAGCGGAATGTAAAGGTTATAGGGGGTACGTCGACGCAGCGCGGGCATTGTACCTGGTTATGTTAGACGAGTACAGGTAGGCCGTGGTGGACTTATAGATAATGTCGATGGACTCGTCGTAATGTGGTTGGATTCCGTGGTGGTAGACGTCGCCTGTGAAACCCATTAAGGCGTACACCTTATCCTTGTGGAACGAGGCCTTAAACAGCGAGCACTCTTGCAAAGCGTCTACTAAGTCAATGGTCAATCCCTCTTGCACGCGGAACGACAGGCTGTTGGCGATCTTGGCCAGCTGCACGGCGGTCTGGACGGCGGGTCGCTCAGCCGCCGAGAGCTTCGCCAGGTGGGTTATGAACCCGCGTGCCAGGATCCACTCTGCAATCATCATGACCTCGTTTTACAGGTTGTAACATCGCCGTAACGGATGACGGGTGGGCGGTTGGCTATGGCCACCTCCTGGATGATCCACGCCCGGTGAAACCAGTCGTTGCGGAAGAGGTCGCACATGGCCTGGAGAACAACCACCTCGGAGGCCAGCAAGTCCGAGTTTCCTTGGATTGCTTTTCCTGAAAGTCCACACTCGGTCCAAGATCGCACGGGGTGGAAGACCCAGTCCTAAAAGGTCGTTGCCCAGCCTCTAAATGCGCGTTGAATGGGGCTAAGGTCATAGATAGGCTCAAGCCAGGCAATAACGCCGGACGCGCTCCTGTAAATCTCCTTCATCATGGACACCTGTCTGCTCTTCTCCATCAAGTCACTCTAGTTAATGCAGAACAGATCGATCCAGAACAGCCGCTTCGACGCCCCGCTAAGATCTCAAAGCATACGGTGGACCTTAGGCGAGCAGTTAAACCGCTTGCCCTCCACCAGGATATAGCTGTCGTTAATCTTAGCAAGGTCGACCCATGTATACAAGATGCAGTCGTAGTCTCGCGTTAAATCGAGGGAGACGCTGAGAAGTTCAGCTCTGATGGTACCCTCCTGCAGGCTGTTGCGGGGCATCAGCTGCAAGAGTCTAATATCTCGGACTCTTTTCAACGGCCAATGCGAGTACATCTCATCCCCCGATCCATTTTTGCCGCGGCAGGCGAACGTGAACGCAGCCCTCTTGATGTTGCGTCGGTTTGCGTCAGGAAGACGAGTAATCAGCCCGAGGAGGAGTCTCGGCCGCATGACAACAATCAAGATGGCAAAACCAGCAGCTGCCGAGCTCCAAAACTCGAAATTGCGGTAAAACCCATCTTGAAAGACAAAGATCGTCCAGATCGTCCAGCAGAAAACGAGCACCATCAACGGATTGATGCAATGCTGAAGCATGTCCGTCCCAAACTTGAAGCGAACGAGCAGCTACAAAAGACGCAGAATATCCATCGATGCGTCAAAAAACTGTTGGAACGCGCGATCGAGCAGGTAATTCTCCGGGTACGTCAGGTTCGCACCGCTCACGGCTGACATTAATGGGCCAGGGCAGGGGCGGCCGGCCGTAGCGGGTAAGAACGTTATCGGCGCATTGCTTATAGATGTCTTCGGTGTTGATGAGCAGACCATCCATGTCGAAGATGCACGCCCAGGCGGGCGGGAAATCCGGGGGTGGCATTTTGGTGTGTTGTTGCCAGGTTGGTTGGGCCGCAAGTGGAGGAGGAAGGGGAAAGGGACCCATAAAATCTTTTGTGGAAGGGACGAGAAAACGTTGATTCAGGTGGGACTTGATCACATGACAGAGCCCATTTGTCTGAACTCGGCCAATCGATGATACAACTCCAAAAGTACCCAGAGCAAGCTGTCGGTCATGGACTACCGTCTGATTCCTTCGGATCGTAAGTGCAGCAAGATTTCGCAGCTCGAGATGGGCGAGCACGTATAGGGCACATGGGGGACACAACGGCTGGAACATCAAGGGAAAAGAGCCTGCGGGAAGGGCATTCTTCGGGCGATATGCCCTGGGGGTCTGTCGAGTCGCCCTTCGCTGCAGCAAATTTTGGTCTTTCAAGCCAGAAAATTAGCCTCAAACATGACCTCCGACAACATGCATACATGCGGTCAAGCTCGATGTAGTGGATAATGCACATCCCCTACCTTGCCAAGACTTAATGCCTTGTCGCGTGGGCTTAAGGCTGAGCAATCTACCAGTGTGCCTTGCGAAGTTCCCGTGCCTTCAGTCGAGTGTCAAGGTAGGGGGTAAAGATAAAAAGTACCAGCTTCAATCCTAGCCCTTCCCGGAATATATAGAAAGGCGCATCAGAGCTTAGCCTACTTTTAATTAGAAGTGGGAATTAAATCTAAGCTATCCATGGATGTCTCGCGGCGTAGCAGCAACATGGGTGGTTAACCGAGCACTACTGGACGAGCCTTGATTCTTCCAAGCGATAATGGCCCGATGCCGGGCAATTTTGCATTATGCGGCTGGCCTTGGTAACCATTGGTCCCGGCGTCATCTTGCGCCTTGCTACCCCAACCAAACTCTTAGCTGCTGAAGAACGTTGTTGACTAAACGAGCTCTTAGACGGAAGAATCGCAGTCATTAAAGGAGAAGCCATCTGCCCTCAGGAGCTTGCTTCCGGAAGTCGTTAAGTACCATACAGTCACTCACATCACCAAACACCACTCACAACATGAAATTCGCTATCCCCCTCCTCACCGTCCTGGCTGCGGCCAACACGCTACCAAGTACCAACCTTGAAATCACGGACGCGCCTCCCTCCCTGATCCCCCGTGCAGAACACCCAGGTGTCTGCGACGAGTCAACCTTCAGCGGCGATACAGCAAAAACCTCCCTGCCGGACATCAAAGACTGCCAGAACATGCTGCCCGTTCTGCAGAACTCATGGATGGGAAACCTCGGATGGGATCTGTTCCCCTACTCAAAGGATACTCTGCTGTACGGGCGATGCAACTTTACGGCGCACACGGTCAGCGGGTCTGGGTTTCTCGGGACTAAGATGCGATTTACCTTGTTAACACTTCCATCGCGTTGATGAAGGAGAAAGGATATGTCAATGTGAGGGGGATTATGGAGTGCAAGGGAGTGTATGTTGGGTGGAGCCTCATACCGGGACTTTTGTCACGGCCCCGCGATTCTTGAGGACTGAAGGGCAGGTAGATGTGGCAGGGAGGGGGGGAGGTTGTTATTTTCATAGTAGAAGTAGCTTTTGTATACAGTGACCCTCAAAAAGTCTGTGTGCACAGGCCACTTTCGCTACCCCGCTATAATGTCCACTAAAACCCCCTGAAGCGAAATCTTTCAGTTATACCGATCTTCAAACCGTTACCTCATACCTAAGATAAAAACTATCTAAATTTGGAGTTTGCTAAATTAAACGAGGTTTAAATTGATGCACATTACAATTTTAGTTTATTTTATAGTTTTGTAGAACGTTGTCGTTCTTGTTTGCAATGTGCTGAGTTTTGGTGGGAAAACGGTGTTTGCACACAGACTTTTTGATAGGGATTGTACTACACTTTGTTGTTGTGAGTCACTACCAGCTGTTTGCCCACCATCATTATTTGCTCACAAAATCTGCTTGATGACTGGGTGAGATTGCTTGACTGAAGGTGAGGGGGCCCCAGGACTCATCCGAATGTTACTCGTATCTGGTACTGGAAGATAAATCCACCTCCCACAGGGCCCCGAGCTACATAGCTACCCAGTTCCCACATCTGAATCAACACCCAAGGTACCGTTAATGTAAGTTGTCCTACCAAACGTCTCGCCAACTCGAACAGTTCTGTCGCTGATGATGGGGTCGACCGCCCCCTACAACTTCGGGGTGGAGAAAGCTCTATGAATGAGCTTCTTCAGCGCTCTAGGATAGTACCCAGCCTTTTCCGCCATCACGACAAGCTCCGCCCACGGTCTCAGACGTTGCCGATTTTTGAAGGCCTCCAGCTCATCCTGCACGTTGATTGCGGGAAAGTGGTGGTAAAGGCAGGCGTCAACAAGCACACTGACAAGATGATCCTCATCTAGGCCCTTGATGGTACAGAGAACCCGCCCCATTTCCGCGAGACTGGGAGTAATGCCGTGGCGGAGAAGCAGATGAACCATATGATTCGACCCGCCCAAGATTACGGTTAGGAGGGGCGTCGCCTCCGGATCCCACCGTGGAGGCGCACAAATGGGACCTGGGGAAGGGGGCCAGCGAATGAAATGAGCATGTTAGTGATGGTGGTGTCAACAACGGCGGTGTGGTTCCAGTGGATTGCCCAGTAAAAACAGTCGGTTCAACTTGCACCCGCATCGACCAAGGCCTCGAGAGTCTTCCAGGGGGAGCCAGCGGAAAGGGCCGCGGAGATGACCCCCAGCGACTGCGCACATTCCCACTCGGGCCATAGGCTGGAACCTGGATACTTGAGCACCTGGCAGGAGATCTTCACGGCGTGGGTGTCATCAAGAGCTGCCATGTGGCGGAGGTTACCCGCTTCTCGGCCGATTCGTCCTTTGCCAGCCAGAAGTTGGCTTCGTTGAGATAAATCACGTCTCTTAACTCGGGGCGCCTGTTCAGGCCAACCCTGATATTATTTTCAGCTTTTTATAATATTATTATAACCGTTTCTGTACGTAGCGATGCGTTCTTTAACGCGTGCCTCCCTTAAAAAGGGGCCACGCTGCGTGGTTCTTAAACCGTGCTTCCTTCAATTAAAAATCCGACGATTTCACCACGAGAACCTCCTACAAGCATTTCCTTTATTATTCCATGTTAAATTCCGTCTTATACTAGGTACATCTCCGTTTTTCTACGTTAATTACATTCACGTCCCTCCGACTAGAGGTCCAGTAACCTGGGAGTCAGCCTTCCAGGCTAACTGCAACCTTCTGTAGGTGTGGTTCCTTTTATGGTTTCTTCTTTAATACGTTACTGTAACAGTTTAATAGAAGGTTATACGAACGTTAAGAATGGTACTATCTTTATAGGATTATAAAATTTGTTAATATTCATTTGTAGTTGAGATTAGTGTTAAACCTGACATTACATATCCTGCTGAAATTTTTTCTGACTAATAAGGGTAGATTTGCTGGGTAATATTAAGAAATTAGAGATGGAACCTATTGGTTAGACTTCCTTACGTAGAGGCTAGAGCACCAGGAAAACTGCTGGTTATTAATTTATTCGGGGAAAGTAGAGCAGAACATACCTCCAGATTAAGAACCCCAGTAGCGAGGGTTCTATTATGGATTATATTAACGTAGTATAACATCTTAATCAAGCCAGGGCCTAAGAAAACCTGGCAGATAGAGAAGAATTCCTGATATTAGAAATAAAGGTTGGTAAAACTCAGCGGACTTTATCCGAGAGGCACTTACCACCCGTTTATCGATACATTTTAACTTAGTGACAAACTTGCTATAGAACTGTAATAGGCAGTGTAATGCCTAACTTGTCAGCATAAACCACAGCGGTCTGACGAGTCCCCGGTTGGGTGAATGAGTAAGGGGCGCTCGAAAAGAACCAGAAGATCAAAGTTCGGCGTACGATCTTGAAGTGTGAAGGAGGGCCACCAAAACTAGTGAAGCTAAGAGTAGGTGTAGCGGATTATGTTGTAGAACTTATCACCGGGTCTGTCCCACCCCAGTGCCTCCAGCACCCGCCACCGTCGACGTTGCGATGGTGGAGGACACGCTACTTGGTGAAGTGACAGGGACACCCGACCAACACGACTATCTTTGTTGGCGGCCTTTCTGATTACGTGGAGGAGCATGAGGCGCACCTCTCTCCGAGCTTCCAGTCAACAGCTTTTACGACCTCCATGCCGGTAAACACAAGAAGCGAGGGCCGAAGCAAAAGGATTGGAAGGCACGAGAAGCCAGTTATACCAAACCACCTGACGTCATGCGCCTCGAACGCTCCTACTCCAGAAAACAACAGATTCGCGTACTCGACTACCTGATGTTCCACCGAGTCGATTGCAACGGACAGTGGAAACGCCGCCGCATCAAAGAAGACAAGTACGAGTTGGTTTCTACTTTAGTTTCTACCTCCCAACGCCCTCCAACGTACGACGAAGCTGCCGCCAAGTTCAAGATCTAATCCGCGAATACCGTTGGCGACTGGTGGAGGCGCAGAGACACTATTTTGAACGGCCGCGAGCCAGTCTTTCGCTGCAAATGGCCGCGTTTGGAGGCCTAACACCAAGAATTTATCAACACATGAAAGCTCGGCAAACCGGTTAGAATCGATTGGTTTCGGCGCACCGCACGCAAGTTACATCCCGGATTTTATCCAGATTCTGAGGCCCAGTTTAGATTCAGTAGGGGTTAGTTCCGCGCCTTCCTCCACAGGTAGTGTATTTCGCTCCAGCGCCTTACAAATCAAGCAACCAAACGGCCGGAAGACTACGTCAACCTTACCAACAACTTCTTCTATTACATACGCTGAATCAGCCAGCCAAAGCTAGCCGAAGAAGCCCCTGGATCAGCCCCTAAACCTGTCAGAAAGAAAGGAGTTCTGGCTGGCCCAGAAAGAAGAGTCTAGAAAGCACCAGAACCACAGATTTGTAACCATTGCCACAGACGCGCAATTGTAGCCGCGTGGCTTTGCCACACGGCTTGCCACTATTCACAGCTATAAGGAAGATTCTCTGGCTGAGCCAGAGAGCCGAACAAGCAATTAAATCATGCAGTTGCAACCCCTTCAATTCTACAGAATCCAGAGTGCAGTGCTTCAAACAAAACCAGCCCCTAAGCCAACCTCGGAGTCGGCAGTCAACCACAACCTTCCTCTGGCTGCCAGAGAGCCCACGCCAGCTAGCCCCCTTTTTTCGTCAGCTGCTAAGATCCCCACGTCGCTTACGCTTAACTGTATCGAAGTAAAGGCACCTGCTGGCAAGGCTCCAAAAGCTCAGAAACCATCACCGCCCTGTTCAACCGACTCCCCCACTGTTTCGTCAACGCCTTACAGCCGCAACCACCACCACCGCCACCTGCCAAATGCCCTCCGCCAGCCGCCAACAAAGCGCCAGCCGCCAACTAAGTGCTATAACGCCGATTTCAGCTGTCACACATTATCAATATCGACGAAACCCCTATGCCTTTCGAGCACCCTGACGGCCAGACTTACAATAAAGTGGGGAACAAAACCATCAAGGCACGTGTTATAAAAGGGGGCTGGTCCAAACGCATGGCCACCTGGATACCGTATCCTTCGGCAGATGGAATTCTTCGTGTAAAGGCCACACTTATCTTCAGGGGCAAGGGCTACGTGACGCAAGAAGAGGTCCAAGCTTGGAGCCCTAAGGTCACCACTTTGTTTAACCTAACGGCTTATAATACAGAGGCCCTCTGTATATAGTTAATTAAACAGGTTATCGTTCCAGCTAATAGAGCCCCTTTTCTATTAGTATGGGATTCCGCACGCACCACAACATCGACCTTGCGGTTATACCGGCCGGTATGACGTCAGAATTGCAGCCCCTGGATACGCATATTAACAAGTGGATTAAGGCCGCTGCAGAGGAGGTTACGGAGCGCCTGGAAGAAGAGTGGGAGGCACGTGCCGATTTTAAGGGGTAGTCCCCCAGTACTCGGCGAATTTTCACCACGTACGTTGTGGCCGAAGTCATGCGGCTTCTTGCGAAAAAGAGGGACCTTATTCGTAAGGCTTTTATCGATACCGGTATCGCTGTCGCTCCTGATGGGTCTGAGGACCAATTGATCAATATCAAGTGTCTTCAGGAGGCCAATATTAGGCCTGATTTTACTGGTTGGGAGACGGTAACAACGACTCACGCGCTTGAGGAATACGAACCAGACCCCGTTGACGGCGACCTCTTTTCGAAAACCTCGGTGTAGACTACCGGAAGCTCACAAAACGTGACTTGTTGGTTATTGCGAAGACACGTGGTTTAGCAGTCAAATCCAGGGATACGAAACAACGGCTGGTGGATTTTTTGGAGAAAGATGCCGAGAATTTCGTGGATTCGGACCTTGAAGACGAAGAGGTGGATTACGAAGAATAAGGAGTGCCAGGAGCAGCGAGTTTATAAGCAATTTTATACTGCAGCCAGCTACTTAATCCACCAGCCAGTCTCTCCTACTTGCCAGTACCGTACTACCCCTGAAAACAGAGGAATCCACAGCTTTCAAAACAACGCGCCTGAACACCAAGATCCACGGAATCCACACAATCCACGCAATCCAACGCCCTGGCTCTGTGGGGGGGAGCTAGTCTCACCGCCCACAAGGGGGCTGGCTTCCACTATTCCGAATCCGGCAGTCATAAAGGGGTCGCTTACTCAGAATCCAGAGGCTGGAGCGGTGGCTTTGCGTGGCTCGTGAGCGTGCCCGTTCACCGAGTAAAACCGGATTTTTTTAGTCAATACGGTAGTGCCCCGGTGATTTACAGTAACTGCTAAACCCCCTGTATTATAGGCCTTACGGCCTATAGAACCCGCCCAATTCTCAACACTAATGGTCCCTCGAAGACTGGGAACAGTATGTTGAATCATTGTGCTTATCAGCAATCAAGTCATCAAGCATCAGCAAGTCGTCAATAGTTTGCTGGAAAAGCACCGGCTGCGGCGACCTAGACAAAGACCTCGCCGCCATGAGTGATAAGCGCCTGTCGGGGGCAAGAACCCAATCAACCAGGTCTGTACTTCGCTCGGTGCTGGTGAGCAGCACTTTGAGCCCTGGACCTGGACGGGTGGTATCATCGACCGTATGTAGGAGCGTCTTGATGACAAGGCGCGTGTCATTGCGCCAGCCATCAAGAGCCGTCTCAAGCACACAGACGCTGTCGATGATGCAGAAGATTGGTCGCGAGAAATCAAGGTGGAGGATGAGGTTTTCGGCCAGGCGGCAGAGACTGCCGATATCGTGGTGTTCTAGGTCCATGTCTGCTGGGAGCTTCTCGTGAAGAAGCTCCAAGATGCGCTGTGTTTGTGGCACTCCTTGGCTGTCATGACGTGGCTGGTCAAAGACGTGGAAAAGCAGCTGATGAACAAGATGACGGATGAGACCGTCAGGTCCACGGAGGGGATCCCGGTATCCAACGTGTTGCCCGCAAAAGTGATGAAGAACGATTGCGGATGGCCGTGCGCTCAAGATCCTGATGAGAGATGCGCAGACGGCCGTCAGGGGTGACACATTTTCCACCGTGACGTCGCTACAGTGTCCATCGACGAGGATCAAGTCAGATGCGGAAGATGCGGTTTTGAGCCAATCGCGAAAGCGCTCCATTTCCATCAGATACTCGCCTCGGCCGACAGCGTATGGCTGGAGCTGGTGGGCTTTGAACTCGACCTTGTCGAGGACTTCGTTTGCTGCTCCCTCAGGAATATGTAGGTTGTTTAAGATCTCGTCGACACTTTGACGACGCAGAGGTGGCGGGAAAAATGGCATGAATAAGACCTGCGGCGAGGGCACTCGTGAATGAGCTGCTGGTGTTCCCAAGACAGAAGCCTCTGCTGACACTAATAGCCGGGGAGGGGTAACGGGTGCTTGTTGCCATGGCAATCCGGTTTGCTCCCCAAAGAAGGCTATCTGGCTTCGCGACTGCCGCGTTTGTTCTTCGGCGATTTGACGCTTTAGATCGAAAAACGCAGTTGAGAAGTGTTCCAGAGTTGCGTGGGTCCGGTTGTTGCTCTCGAGTAACTTCTGAGCGGCATCGTCGAATTTTGAGTCGATGCTCTTCACATCAGTGCTGACTTTGCCCATCGTTGCCATGATGGTGTGCCCTTGAATAAGCGACTCGTCAACCTTTCTGCTCGTGTCGCCCACTGTTCGCTCCAGCGCGGCCGTAGAGCATTGAGCCACGCTGCTGACGGCTCGTGATATCTGATCAAGACAACCGCAGACAACCTCGGCTTCCTTCCCAGGGAGCTGTCTTAAGAGCTGAGATACTGCTAGACGGTCAGGATTAAATGTTAATCTACCTATGTAAGTGGCTTACGTACCTCGCCCTTCGCGCGGATGGCTACGAGTCAAAGTCCTGATCAAGAGTTCAACTTGGACGAGCAAGGTCTCATACAGGCGCTTCACAGAGTCCAGTAGGTCCGGGTCGTCCGGGAAACGCATCCACGCCTGAGCAGCCTTAATAAAGATATCGGGGATGTCCTCGAATGTCCGGAGTATTGTTTCTCGTATCTCAAGTCGAAGATGCACCATCTACAACCGCTGTGAGTTATCTTGTTACCAGACAGAGGTACGGGTATCATTGGGTACACACTTTCAGCACCGTCATCATGCCTCCTCGCAAAATGCTGAGGCCATCCTGGTCTGGAATCATGTTTGTCAAAGACTCAAGCACCCCGAGCTGCGCCCCTGACTTTCTCAGACCGGCGCGGATGAAGGACTTGTCAGCTTTCGCCTGGTCGCGCGCCTTTGCTGTCTCAATCGCGTCCACAACATCTTGCCAGCAGCAGTAGCCGTGATTGAGCCCAGCATCTACCGACTGGACAGCTCGCAACGCCCCAGCTAGGTTCTGGTATGCCCTTGCGGACGTGTGCGCCGTGAGGGACGTGGACTCAGCTGGGTCACGGTGTGTTTGGGAAATCTCAACTGTGAGCGTTTGCATTTTGGTGAAGATTGTGGCAATTTCCTGAGCGAGCCATGTGCCGAGCGTCCCTTCGCCTGGAATTTGAGTGTCGCGGGTGCTGGGTAGCCTGGCAGCCTTATGGTCTGCTGGGTGGGCCCCCGCCCCCGCAGCTGGGTCCCCCCTCATCTCCCGTGCCGAAGCACAGCCATGGTCGCACCGTGGCCGCAGATGAAGACGCCATTCAACTCCAGCCAATCGTTGGAACTCCCGTCTCACCCTTTTTGCGGAAGAAAGCGCTCCTTTACGCACGCAGCGACGAGGCCACGAATCATCGTCCGCTTTTTTTTCGGCCCCCTTTCCACAGCGCGACCATCCTGAAGCACGCACAAAGGCCATGCAGGAGAGGTGGCTGTGCATCCAACCCGATGGCATTGATCCTCTGCGGCAGGGTCGTAGCGATTCCTCCCTCTCAAGAAGGCATTATACATATATCGGGGGGGAGGGTCCCTTTGGAGCCTTAGAAGGCCGTTAACCATGCCAGTCTACGCCTACCTCGGGATCAACCAACGCACCACAACGGAATTGATCAGTCCAAATGGATGTTGCCAGCGGCGATCCGTTAAGGTTGGCAACCTCGGCGTCGGCGGAGCTGGAGGCCACGGTTGAGGAACTCGACACCCCTAACTCGCCGGCTGCTCCTCCACTTGATCTGCCCAAGGAGCCTGAAGGCGGACAAAAGTCTCCCAACTCCGTTTGCTCGAAGTGCATGGCGAACGGCAATTCGAACGTGCAAGCAGACAAAAATTGGCTGGCGAATCGACAGGTGGACGAAGAAAGCAGCGCGGACACTGGCAGCAAAGTACTAAAAGCGACACTCCAAGCAGCGCCCCAGGTCCCAATGATTGCCAAGGCCCGAAAGTGCAATTTCAAGGAGTTTGTCAACCGCTTCACCCTGGAGGAAGCAAGCTATGCGGTTGAGTACCTCGAAGCTGGACCGGAACTGGGCAAAGAAATCGCCAATGAAGTACTGCAACGGCACCGAGACAAGGTCGAAGGCTACGAAGACCAAAAAACCGACGAGTACAAAAGCAGGCGACTCGACGGAGGCCTAATGAACGAAGCCCTTATCCATGCTGTCAGAATCCAGGCGCAGTCTGTGCTCAAGGTTCTCGCCGAAGTTGGGGGATACGTGTGGGGCCGAGAACCGTACACGTTCATGCGTCCCTTTGCGCACCTCATCCACTTCCATCCAAAAGTCAAAGACAGGCTCGAGTCGATTTTGGCAACCTCCCTGCCAGGGGGAGACGAGGAGACCCAGCAGCTGCAGTGCTACGTTTCGTTTGTTGAAGAGCACCTCCTCCCTCTCGTGCACCAGTTCGACGACGCGACTCAGGACTCGAAGGCCAGGAGAGTCCGACACGAAGACCTTTGGTATCTCTTCAAACCCTGTGAGCTGGTTTACGTGCCAATAAATACGCTCAAAAAGGTATGGGGCGACGACACTGGCAGCTTCGGCTATAAGAACCGAGTTTGCCAGAGTATTTGGCGGATTGAGATTTTACAGCCGCACGCGGGCGACTTCAACAACTTCATATACGGAAGCGCAGATGTGGACACGGAAGCGGTGGCCTGTTTGCACTTTGTTGATTACGACGGCTCAGCGTACAAGCCTGTTCCGTTCAACGTGAGGATTCCTGGCTACAACGGTTCAAAGGACATACGCAAGTTGGAAGTCTACCCGCTACGCTTCGCTTTGGATAGTGAAGCCTTGCTGGTGGAGCACCGTGCGCTGGGTCTCCGGTTCACCGAGTGCATTGAGCAACGCCGCGTTATGTACAAGGCGTGGACCCTCCTCACGGAACCCAATGGCCGCTACTGGGTCAACAGCGCGGGGAAGCGAATGCACAGCCCTGAATTTATCGAAGGAGATGTCATCATTGACTTTCAGGAGGCCTTCAACGCTTGCCCGCACTGGAAGTCGTATTACGGACTGGACTCTCACAGTTGGGAAAGCAGGATCGAAACGAGCAGCGATCAGTTCCCGATCTTCCTATGGTCTGACACGACGCGTACCAAGCTGCTGTTCAGCTGGCCTCACGTCGTCGTATCCACCGACGATATAGGATTCCTCGAGGGCGCTCCGTTCCGCCAAAAGCACCCATACGGCGTGTCCGGGCTGGAGAAGCCTATCGACGAAGATCTAGCCATTCTACCGAGGCGCCTGTTTGGCTACGCCCTGCGCGAGCGCAAGTTCGTCTTCTTGGACGTCAAGGAAGTGAGAGTCGGCTACCAAACTCTCGACACGGATCCGTTCCAATTCCTCCAGATCGACCCAGACAACAAGCGTACCATAAAGTGTCTCGTCAGCGACCACTTTGACACCAAGAAGGCGAGAAAGGCAGGCGAGATCGCGAGCCAGGACCCCATTCCTGGTAAGGGTCGCAACCTGGTCTTTCTTCTGCATGGGCCTCCCGGGGTGGGCAAGACAGCTACCGTTGAAGCCGTGGCTCAGGCGTACCGCAAGCCTCTGTTTTCTATCACATCCGGAGATCTGGGCGACACGCCCGCCTCGGTAGAATCAAGCCTCGCCGAAATCTTCCATCTCGCAAATGTCTGGGATTGTATCCTCTTGCTTGACGAGGCCGACGTGTTCCTCGAGGAGCGGGAAAAAAAGGATTTGAGTCGCAATGCCGTTGTTTCAGTCTTCCTCCGGGTTATGGAATATTATAGCGGCATCTTGTTCTTAACGACGAATCGACCGGGCCAACTTGACGAGGCCGTCAAGTCTCGCGTGCATAGCACGTTACTATACCAAAGTCTAGACTTTCAGCAAACGCGAGAGATTTTCCGCCTCAACATCGAGCGACTAGAGCTGATCGAGCGGCAGCGACAAGCCAACCCCAAGCCACCCCGCGTTCGGCTGCACAGTGACAGGTCCGGTATCCTCGCTTTTGCCGAAAAGCATTGGCACGAGCATGAGAACGACGAGCTCGGTCAATGGAATGGTCGACAGATTCGCAACGCTTTCATCCTCGCAGCGGCGCTGGCGCGCTCCGACGGCGACTATGACGGTCTCGATAGCGTCGATGGCAAAGAAGACGGTCCCACCACCGCTGTCGTAACCGAGCGCCACTTTGAGTTTGTCGCCTGCAGCGTGACGACTTTTGACAAATACATGGCCAGGGCGCGTGGTGGGCTTGACTCGGAGCGCGCTCGCATTCGTATGGATCGGCCTGACCGTTTCGTCATGGGCGAGGGTAACTACCGGCCCCTCTCAGCTCACTCTCGTGCAGTACTGACATAATTCCTAAACCCTAGAAAAAACAGCGAGAACCCCGCGACGCACAAAGCCAACGTCGAGTGCCCCGTTGTCATCTTCGTATTACCCCTCGACTCCCCAAGTTGCCCCGGCAATGTCAGCACCACCTCCACAGCCGCAGGCCATGAATACTGGTTATGCGTACCCGCAGATGGGCTATAACCCTGGCCCCTCAATTATCTCTTGGCAGCCTGTTCACCCCGGTGTGCAGACTCCCATGATGCCGATGGCTTCATCATCTATGTCCAACCAGTCGATACATGGTATGGGAGGCCAGCCGGCACAGCAGCAGTCGACGGGTGGCGTACAGACATCAGACAGCATGAACGGGTTGGAAGCCCGGCAGGGGTGAAACTGACTCTTTGCACCGAGTTTAAACTCTCCTGCATTATTCTTTAGCTAGCTTTTTTTTTTACCGGCGCATACGCCTGACTTTCACCATACCAATCATCGAGCTTCATAGTAGTACTAATGGTGGTGGTGATAGCGCTCCTGTCAGCAATCGTTTTCCCTTCGTCTGATGGCCACGCAGAGGAGCCAATCACCAATGCGACCTCAAAGTCAGCGCCAACCTTGCCTTCAACAACAGACGATATGTCTCGGACGCAGTCAGAAGCACTGGCCTCAGGCACCGGAAGCCCAAGCGAGGCACCATTGGCCGTGCCTTCCTTTTGGTGTTATGCGCAGGCGGTGGGTTGGCCATTCCACGTAGTTTTTTTGCTTTGGAAGAAAATGCGGGGTGCGCACACGGCCAGAGTCCCAGCGGCGGTGTAGATGCGGACCATGTCGACGAGGTTCTTAAGGGGAAAGTCCCACGTGTGTTTTCCAACGCCGAGGTTGATGCAGAGGGAGACGAGGACCGAGTTGACAAAAATGTCCAGCCATGTGGCGGTGAGCACCCAGTCGTCCCACCAGAACTTGGAGCGTGTGGCCTTGCAGTACAGACGCAGGGCGAGGAAGACTCCCGAGATGGCGGTGAGGCTCTAGACAACTCCGTTTATCCTTGGTCCGGCATCGTCGTGAGGCAATGCTGCGAGTTGCTCTGGGGTCAGTGGCGGTGGCATGGGCGGGCCTATGGTGGAAGGATTATCTCTTTGCTGGATGAACATGTTGACATTCCGTCAATTTGCTAGGGCAGATTTGAGCATAAAACGTAAAGGCGCCAACGTGAAAGAGGAGACAGCTGGCAAGAGGTTGAGAACCCACCTAAAGACCGAACAGGATGCAATGTTAAATAAAACTTTCCTCCTCGTTCACGACCTCATGCTCCCTCTTCTCGACACCCTCGCAAATACACCGCCAACCTTACCGTCAAGGCGTAATTCCTCCCACGAATTATCACCATCCATCACAGCTATCACAGACCCACGCATGGACAGGCGGCGCGAGCTACCGCATCTTCCGTTGCGCTGGGTGCCGTGCGTTGCTTGATAGGTGACAGAAAAGCTTATTTTGTGCGCGGTCAATTGGCCGTGCTGCATCTCATTGAGACCACACCTCCTGCGAGAGAGCTTCCGTGTGCCAGGGCGTTGGAACTTTTGGATGGAGGTCGGTGTGACTTGGAGGGGAGTTGTGCTTCTCGGCAGTGAGTTACGGAAAATCGCATGCGCACCCATTTGGTCCAAGACGAGTTTCACCCTTACCATTCTGCGTCTGACCAAGGATACGACGTGGTTAAGGAATCTAGTCTAGTTTCTCATCATCTCGCTGAACGTCTTTATGGGGACTGCGTTGTTCAACTACATTCACTGCTGGCCGGTGAACAAGTTGTGGGATTTTGCGTCCGGGGGCACTTGTTGGCCTGTTGATATTTTGATCAACTATGATATCTTTTCAGCGGGTAATTTCGTCGTTCTGGATCCGATCATGCACCGACTTGTGCTGACATCTGGCGCTTTGACAGTGTACTTAGGAGTTGTGGATGCCATCCTCGCGCTCATTTCCTGGAGGATTGTCTGGGGCCTTTAGATGAAGAAGAAGAAAAAGGTGGGAGTTTTAATTGCGATAAGTATGGGCGTTTTGTGATTCTTCTCCTTGGTGCTCCATCGGTCTGTTCTCATTGACTCGGAAACTGACGCCACCTAGCGCCGGCGTGACCTCCTTCATCAAAGCATATTACATGCCAAGAATGACGGCGCTCGATATCTGTTTGTGTCCTCTACCCTAGCTACCTACCATCATGAGTGATAGCTCTGACCAGATCCTCAAGATGACATGGTCGACCTCGACTACTGGAGCAGCGTCGAAAGCACGGTCACCATCATTACGGCCAGCATCCATGTGCTCCGCGTCTTCTTCAATGACGTTAAGAAGTCTGTGTCCTCCAAGCACCATTACGTCTCATTAAGCGGCACGTCACAGGCAAGCAAAGGATCCAAGCTGCAGCCGTCCGGCGGTACCACCCTCGTGGATGATGGTGAGCTTGGGTTTGGCGGCTGGTTTGGCGGTTGGGAGGGAAAGATGAGGACTTTGTAAACACGGCAAGTTAAGGTCGAGGTTAACGAGGTTGAGACCAAACCATACGGTGGGAGCAAATTCTCCTTATAAGCAGATGTTGTCATTGTTACCGCCACCGAAGCCGTACCCGTCTCAATCGGCGCAGTCAATAAATCCCTTAGACACTTGGTAATCAGGCCTCCCCCGCGTATATACCAACACCCATCACACAACATCGTGATTCCCACCATAATAGTCGCCGCCCACACATACCATTCTTTCCAATCACTTAACACACATCCAGTGCTTTAATCAGGCGTATAAAGCTAGAAGGAGGTATAGCCACGATCATATACCCTAAAACAGCTAATATTTAACATGCTCATACCCGTTAGAAGCGGTTAGTATCTTAGAAAATGCTTACATCAAGTTACAGGGTAACTGCAGACTTATTAAGAGGTTTAATAACTTTAGATAAGACAAACACAGGAAGTGTTAATGCGTGCGTTTTTTCCAATATTTTATACTATCTAAGGACATATACTGGTATCTTATAAGATATCCTATCGGTATTATCCCAAATTTTAAGCTAGGGTATTATATATAAAATTGCTGGCGTCGCTTCGTTCGTCATTCCGCGACAGCCCTTCGCTACGCTACGGGGCGCTCCATTCCTCACTTTCGCTCCTGGCAATTTTAGCATGGGGTATTAAGCTTATTTAAATAAGTGCAGCGAACAAAGCGACAGAAACCTGTCCGCAGGCCAATACATCTATTTAAAGAGATAAAAGAATAATTAAAAATAAATCTTACTTTTTAAAGCCTCATTTTTTACGATTTAAAGACTTTATTTTATA
>Ga0247760_1000999_pt1 | contig 28553 bp, 28 predicted proteins | sample UWRJL171409R4_FD_179936 | JGI IMG/M metagenome (GOLD analysis project Ga0247760, IMG submission 179936) | Plant litter microbial communities from Arlington Agricultural Research Station in Wisconsin, United States - UWRJ-L171-409R-4 | ecosystem: Environmental > Terrestrial > Plant litter >... | reverse complement strand
AGGTTGTGGAGGGGGTGGGGAGAGAGAGGAAGGCGAATGGGAAGACGAAGAAGAAGATGATGAGGACGATGACGAGGAAGATGAGGAGGAGGAGGAAGAGCCCAAGAAGGGCAAGCGGGAGGATCGAAAGAGCATGCCAGGGAAAGGGGGCCAAGACTCGGCCGACGACGGGAATGGCGGAGAAGATGGCGACGACGGGGAGAACGAGACGGAATCCGGCGGTGACGGAGTGCCGCAGGAAGACGATGAGGAGGAGGAGGATCAGGACGGCGACAGCTCTGGGCCATCCTGGAATGCCGTCTGTGTCATCGGGCTCCGCGTCTACTCGCAGGACCCCAACCTCGCCATCGGTCTGGCGGATCCCGACAGCGCCGAGGAGGTGGCAAGTCTGACGGTGAATCCTTAGAGGGATAGAAGGACGTTCGTCTATTCAGCATGTGTGCATTGCTGGTCTAATAGACCTAGGTCGAGGAAATGAATAATCCATATCGCGAGGGTGGCGGCGCCTTAGTTGCCTACCTACCCTATAGTCACCCCCCAGGACATTTTTGGCCAATTCTGAATAAGTCGCGGAGCCTGAGCAGTGGGTGAGGCACGGTGACCACCCTGAGCTAAAGTGAGTTTAGGGAAGCGTTTTTTGGTCCGTCTCAGTCACAGTGATCCAAAATAGGGTACATACGGGCTGCAAACCTAGTTTTGGGGCCCTAGTCTACTGTCAAGTACTACCGATGCCCTTCAAGTTACGCGACAGGATCTGGGTTCCATATCGTTCTAAGGCGAGATAATTGATTCGACGGTGTTGAGAAAATGCCTCTCACCCTCTCCTTCCCCAATGACTGGCCAGGCTAAAAGGCCCAAAACGGCTGAATACACTGTAATTCATGGGATGGACTTATATACCCATATACTGATGGTTCTCTCGTCAGAATCGCTTCCTTCTTCAGTGACCCTAATACATTCCATGGACCTAAATGCGTTGACGATTACTACCAACATCCCTGCTGGAGGATAAGTATCCGTTGTGCTGAGATTGTTGGGTTCTTCCTTACTTTTCCACGCCTGGGCTGCTGTCCCTTTCTACCTTCCTTTGAGCCCCCGGAAGATGGTTTAGTAACCTTGAAAGGCCATCGCCTAGGTGACGGGCAGAAACGGACTCTGGTGGCGAGTTGGTCGAGTTTCGGCGAGCTGCGTGTGAATGCTGACGAGGTGCTGTATTCCGCTCATCGCCGCTCCCATGCTCCGCGATCATCGAGGTTCCCGGGCCTTGGTTCTACCGTGTGAAGGAAGTTAGACGCGAGAAAAGCCACTTCCTCGAGGTTGGGACTCTTGTTGCTGGGTAGAGGTGTGAGATAGGTACCTACAAACACTTGGCTCTCGATGGCCTTGATGGCGTCGCGGCGGATCTCCACAACCATTCTCTCGACGGCCGCCCTGCGCCGCTTTTCCACCCCGGCACCGTCACTCTCCAACACGTCGGGGGCCCGCCAGTTGTAGCCTATCTGACTGTCATGCGCGGGCCGCATCTGCACGCCATCTGCCTGTGCGGCAAGATATAGGGCGCACAGCCGGCACGCCGGCTGGCTGCTGCCGATGTAGCGGCCGAACTCTGTCTCTCGGAAGAAAGGGGGTGGCTCGCGGTCGGCGAGCCCGCTACTGTTGCTGCTGCTGCTGCTGCTGCGGCGGCGGCGGCGGATCGCGTCGTCGACCAGCAGCTCGGCGTGAACGAAGGGCGCGAACCGGCCCACCGCGCGTCGGACCTGACCATCGAGGTCCAGCCCCATCCTCTCCATCTTGGACATATTGCATAGGCACGCGTTGACGATGGAATCGCTGTACGTCATGCGCGCGATAATCCCACTCGCAGACGTCCGAAGTCGTAGTGCCTTGGGGCCGCCGGGGACTGTGCTTGCGTTCGAGGCGACGGGAATGATCTCGACGTCGACGAATAGCTCGGGCCACAGGCGGTGCGCCCCGAGAAAGGCCTCAGCGGCAGACAAGTAGGATAGGAGCCGGTGGGTGGCGTGGCGGACCCTTGTCCAGCGCGTCGCTCCGGGGCTGAAAAGGCCCATGTCGTCCTCGCGGACCTTGCTGTCGAGGAAATCCTCGAGGGAGTCCCAACACGGCTGGCCGACCGCGCACAGAAGGGCTTGACTTCGCCTTGCCACTGGAAAACAGGGTACCAAATAGCGTTAGCAAGGCTCGGATGCTTTTTTTCCCTACCTAGGTGCCTAGCACGCAGCCCGAGTAGGTACGTACATTCATCGTCATCGATGTTGGGCGTCTTCGAATCCAAGGCAATCGCCCAGACTCGAAGGTTCTTTAACGCACGCTGTGCTAAACCATCGTTGAGCCCACAGCTCTGAGGGAGAGAAAGGAGTAGTGGGATAGGTAACTTACCTTTAGTAGTGTCTTTATTGTCCGTCCTCTCGATACAGGAGTCAAGTTCATTTGCCAAGACTTTGGCGCAAGACTCGATCTGGGGGCGGTTGAATCTGAGGATCTTCTTCAGAATTTCGCCAGAGATGAAGCTTTCGGAGGTGACTTCCCCGACGACATCCTCGGGGATATCCCTAATAGTCTGGAGTAGATCTACGATGTACGCCTTGACAGTTTCCAGAGCATCTGCGTCACGGTCGTTGGAAGCGAAGTAGTATTCGGCACCACCAGTAGCCGGACAGAGGATGGCAAAAGAAGTGGACGTGCCGCCACCTCGATCTGTATCGCAAACCTGCCCGAGCTTGTTGAGAAAGTGGAAATAGACCTGCCGAGGGCTGTGCCCGGCACCGGTCCCGATTACTAAGTTCTCGGCGGCGTTCAGAGCGACAGAAAAGGGTGTGAGGCAGGAGAGGAGGATGGCAGGCTCATAAAGCCGCTTCTGCAGACTCCCCGGTAGAGGAATCGCAGGAGAGAGTTCTGTGTTCATTTGAAGGAGCGTCTGCAAGGGGGGTCAGCAACAAAAGCAAAGTTTTGGAGAATGCGACTTGCATTGAGCTCGACGTAATTGAGGAGCAGTGCTTATAAAGAACCAGAGTTTGGGGGTTTGACAGGTGCCTGTGAAATACAAGCTTTAGTTTTGGACATGGCGAAAAGAGCCGGGGGAAGGGGTTATGCAGTAGGCCTCATGGAAGGCCTCGGTACAGAGGCTCCCGGCAGCTTAGCCAATCATATAATTGGGGGTTGAGCGGCATGAGGGTGGTTGGCTGGCGGTGGAGGTGGTAACGGTGGGTTGAGAGGGGGTAGAAGCCTCGTGACTTGGCACGCGAGGGTACAAGTACAAAATCGTCGAGATCTCGAAGCGATGGCCTTGAAGGCGCCGACATCCTCGGGACTGCTCAGCCTAGCTGCGGCATTTAGGAGACGCAACCTGTCAGATTACCCCATATAAACGATCAAATGCGGCCAAAATCAGTGTATTGTAGTGTTTTGTGTGTTGTCTGAACTCGCCAGTCGAGCCTGAAATCTCTGCACTGCGCACGCGCCCCCTATCCAGGGGGTAGGACCACAGACCACAAGCAAATCCTCGGTATGTGGATATTTCAACATATTTCTTCCAGGGTGGGCCGGCCTAGGAAATCAACGGGGCGAAGGCTCTTCAAATTTTGAGGTGCCGTTTGTTGTGTTACAGGCTAGTTATATAATACAAATCTAGGCATAAAGAAACTTCCTTTTTCGTTCGTAGTCCTAAGTCGGAGTGTGCCGTGAATTTGTCCTGGGCTGTCCCTGATTCTTCCCTTAGCTAAGTTGATCTTATACACGGCCACTGTACAGTCCCCCCGGTTAAAGTTTCCTATCAATGGAAAGTAAACAACACGTAATCTGTAAAGATAGCTCCCAAGTAACAATTCAAGTCATAGACGGGTAGTCGCCTAGGTCGACCGTAGCGAGGAACGAGCAAAGGCGACGCCGCCGACGGTGGCGTCGAGGGGCCGTAAAGGGGGGCCCAGAACACGAAGAGCAACGCCGAACCCAGCTGGGGGCGCCGAGCGACGATGCCGAGTGCGAAGTTCTGCAGCTGCAGGCCGCTCATGGCGTGCTACTGGCTAGGCAGCAGATGATTCACGTTCCGCTGGGGCATACATACGGGACGGGATATTTCCTCGTGAAAGCTACCATGGATGAGGGGCTCACATGTGCATTACCCTCTAATGAACAGAGAGCCTCTATTGTTGATGTATGTTGTAGCGAAGTGATGGCAACAGGTGTGCTTGGCTAGCTGGACTGACTACGGACCTCTTTTCAACTTCTCCCTTCACAACCCTTTCTTCAATGAACTCCGACGTTGAGTAAACTGGCCCCCTTTTCAAGTAACAGCTCCACAATTGTTGTGTGGCCTTGTCGTGCCGCCTGCCTAAGTGGTGTATTCCCATCAATGTCAGTAGATTCCAACTTGGCCCCCTCTTCAAGTAACAGCTTTACGGCTACTTCACGGCCTTCCGACGCTGCCTGTCCTAGCAGTGCATTACCGCGATTATCGATAGATTACAAATCGGCCCCCTTTTGAGCCAACAGCCCCACAGCTGCTTTGTGGCCATGCTATGCCGCCCGTCTTAGTAGTGTATGACCCTCACTGTCAGTTGATTCCAAATTGGCCCCCATCTTGAGCAGCCAGTGTGTGGTTGCTTGTTCATAGAGCTGCACCAATGTCGCTTTTTCTGCACACAGAGCTTCGTATGCGCAGTCCCACAGAGATCTGACACAGAGCTCATCGGGCGTCGTGAGTGTAGTCGGTTTGTTTGTCGTCGTAAAAGACTCGGAGTGGACGGCCGCGTCGCTTACTGCGAATGAGCTTACAGGCGGGTGTTCATTTGTTGAAGCGGGCATGCGCCAACGTAGATGGAGAAAACCGCCGAGCTTTTGACGCAGGTTACTTGACAACCAGACTGACTCTGACTCAACAATCCGCTCCCATTCTCATCTATCCCCTCCTACATCAGCCAAAATGGCCTTGGAAGCAAACAGCGACGTCCGCATGTGGAACAAGGAATCAGAAAAGTACTCCAACAAGCCCATCGCCGATCCCGAAGCGTACGCACGCACTATCGCCCGCACCCGCGAGTTCCTCCGTCCCGACTTCAGGGTGGTCGAACTCAGCTGCGGCACAGGCGGTACCGCGGCCCAGCTGTTCGGGCATGTCTAGAGTTACCTCGTGACAGACTTTTCGGGGGGGCATGATCTCCATCGCGGAGAAGAGACATGCAGCTGACCCGAAGCTCGCCTTTCGCGTCGCTACGGCTGAGTCGTTGGTCGCCGAGAATACGGGAGAGAAATATGACGCGGTGATTGCGTTCAACTTGTTCCATCTGGTTCGTGATCTGCCGCCCACGCTGCGCACGATTCATGGGTTGCTTGGGCCGGGGGGACTGTTCATCTCCAAGACGCCGTGTATGCGGGATATGAAGCTGGGGGTGGTTATGCAGGTGGTGATTCCGGCGGCCGTGGCGGTCGGGCTGGCGCCTTCGTGTCGTGTGTTTACGGCGGCGAGATTCAAGGAGCAGGTTCAGGCAGTGGGGTTCGAGATTGTGGTGAGTGAGTATCATGGCTCCGGGGATGGGCCTTTAGGCCGTTTATTGTGGCGAGGAGGCTTGGTTGAGTAGTTATCATGTATATTGGGGGGCTTCGGAGAATTGTTACCTACCTTAAATTACTACCTAGGTAACCTGTGGTTTTCTCGCCTGCCTTATAATTTTTGTCATTCTCTTGTTCTCGAGTAGGCTTCACGATACCTGCCAAGGCTGTCTGGAATCGACACAGATCCAGAAGCCGAGTGTATTTCCCTTATCGTATATCGTACTCTTCGATCAAATCTCATACCGGTTAGTCTTATGCTGCACTGGCTTATACACAAAATAGTCAAACTTGGCCACGTTCGCCGTCCCATTGAGATCCGACGCCGCGACGCCGACAAATGCACCGGTAAAGCTCCCGTGCGCCTGATGCCCGCCGCACTCGTCCGAGATGATACTCGCGTCAAATACGGGCCTGATCTTCTTTAGTTCTTCATCCTTGCCGCGCATGCTCACAGCCAGCTTCACCTTCCCTCATCCAGAATCGGCGTCGGCCCGTACAGGTACTGCTGCATTAAGTTGCCGACAGGCCACGACACCTCGCTCGCCTGGATCAACAACTCGCGACGGCCGTCCGAGTGGGCCGAGACGGTCAGCTAGAAAAAGTCATACCGGTAATAATATGCCATTAGCCCATCGCGCTTATCCCGCGGCGAGAACTTAATAACGGTCTCGGCGTCGTAGCTAAAATGCTGCTGGCGGCGCCCCACTAACACCTGTCCGAACCAGCTCCCCACACTCTCGTGGCCAATCAGATTTAACATACTACCGTTTATATTAAAGATACGTTCTATTTCCAGCGTAGGCAACTACTAGAAGTCAAATAGTAGCTCCTTCTCAAAAATATACCGCTTTTCGGCCTAGTAGGGCGTATCGTCGTGCGCTGCGGGCAGATCTACAAATAAACTCGGCACCGGCCCGTTTTTAACGTATAACTAGTCATCCTCACCCTAGTAGGCTTCCTAGATAATTATCTTGCGGCCAAATACGTACCGGCGGCGCTGTATAATAAGGCGGCCCGTCAGGTGCACAACATACGTACGCCCGTCGGGGGTCTCGACGATATCGCCGTAGCCGGCACGCTGCAGGGCCACATTGGGATGGTCCTTAAACGTAATAACGTACTTTTACGGGTACGTCTCGTAAGGGCCCCAGATATCACGCAACCGCACCAGCGTATAGGCGTGGTCATACCCAGTCCCGCCCTTGGTCATCAAAAGATAATACCACCAGTTGCGCTTGTACAGGTGCGGCCCCTCAACCAGCGCCAACTCAGTACCGGCGTAAATATTCTTACGCGGGCTGACAAGCCTCCCCGTAACAGCGTCCCACTGCTGCAACGCGATGCCATCGAACAGCTACGGGCGGCGGCGGCAGCCTCACAGCATGTTAACAAACCACTTCTTACCGTCGTCGTCGTAGAACAGCAAGGGGTCAAACCCGGACGAGTTAACGTAAACCGAATCCGACCAAGGCCCCGTAATAGCCGGTACCGAGACGATATAGTTATACGCGTCCTTATAAAAGCCGTCTTTACGCTTAACCTCGGTATAAACTAGCCAGAAACAGTCGCCGTCGTATATAAGGCATGGCGCCCAGATACCGCAGCTATCTGGATCGCCGCGCATATCCAGCTAGATTGACGGGTAAGCGGGCGGACCAAGAGTTCTCAGTTGGCGAGGTCCTTGGAGTGGTGGATTTGCACGCCGGGTACCACTCGAAGGTAGACGTGGCGATGTAGTCGTCGCCGACTCGGAGGATCGACGGGTCCGGGTTAAAACCCGGCAAGATCGGGTTACGGACCGGCATAGTGGCGGCTCTTGAATCTCTTCTTGTTTTCTTTTCTGTTGTATTTATCGGGAACCAAATTCTCTTCTCAGTGTGTCATCTCCATGCCGGCGATCCACCCTTTAACAGGTCACGAACCTGGGCCGCTAAGGGGTTGCGGGGACCCACTCCGCATTGCATTTAGCCCGCGCGGAATGCCTGGGGCGCCGAGTGGGGCTCGGCCCTGGGCCGGTCGTTCTCGGGTCGGACAAGTACATGCCTCGAAGAGTGTAACGGCCGTCAGAAAAGTGCTGTGTTGTAAGTATTCCGTTTTATATTCCATTGCGCTTTTCGGTCATCGACGAGATACTACACCTCCTTGAAGCTGGACCGAGGCAAGGAGCAGCGACGGGAATGTGGTCTCGGGCCGGAGATTACACCCTTCCCCGCCCTGACGGGGTGCAGCTTCCGATTCGCCGTTGGGCGCCACCCGGGGGATCTCGAGTCGACAGCATTATCTCGTTGTTGTGTTGAGCCACTCGTGGCTTGAGATGACGTCCTGAGCTTTTCTCTGCGCGTTCGATTTTTGAGCACCCAAGACCGCTCCTGCCACAAGTCTTCTTTCAGTGGCAGAGGGTGGCCCACAGTGGAAGCTCCGGCGTTAGGAACTGGCAGGCCGGACGAAGCCGCACGGCTCGCAACCACTGCCACAGAGATTGAAATTCGTGACAAACCCTATCTGCGGCCTCCCAAACTTCTTCACGAGAGACACAGCAAAATTCCATCGAACAGAAATCACGGGGTGCTAGACCAGATCCAATGGCGACTCTTTAGCATTTGACATCTTTCGACCCCCACGCACCCCACATTTCTAGTTTTAATCGATTGAGGGGCCGTCTTCGCACAACGTCAATTCGTCAACTGCACGTTCGAGTTTCACAATCCAACTGAGCAGCACAACCGCCATGGTCGTAACCCCATTAGAGACATCTGTTCCCACATACGTCCGTTATGGCTTCCCGTGGTGCATCCCACCCGCACGCGGGTTAGCAGCGACTCGCCCACGACGAGGGCGCCAAAGACGGCGTGAATGAACCCCGCAGTCCCGTGAATGTGCCGCCCGAAGACATGGCCGACCACGAATCGGAAAATGGCCATGCTGTCACCGCCTCGAGAATAACTCTGATGGAGCGCAATGTGAGCACTGGCCCCTCTCCCTGACCCTCGCAGGACCAACCGCAGCAGAACCGGCGCATCCTCCGCAAGACAGACAAGGCCATTCTTTCCCTTCTCATCTAAGTCTACTTCCTCCAGATCCTCAACAAGACAACCCTCGGATACAACGCCATCTTTGGTCTCCACGAAGACACGCACCTCCAAGGCAACCAATACTCGCTTGTCCTTCTCCAGGTTATCAACTTGGTCGCATTGAACCAAAGTCAGGCCAAGAAACGTGTGGAAAATGGAAAACCAGCCGTGATCCACGACCATTCCATGGAAGAGGAGTATCTCGACATTCACGCAGATAATAAAGGCGGGATTGGCGACCGGGCGTTTACAGACTTGACGGACCGAGAGAATGACGAGTTTATCTATGTTTACCAGCGAACAGGCGAGATTCCTATCGCAAAAAGCTCTTGTATCCCTTCTCTTCCCACCTTCAGCACAACCCAATCCTCCATCCGCTTCGCACCCAAACTCTCATAGAACCTCAGCGCTTTATCATTTCCACGCAGACAAAACCACTCCATCTTCGAGCACCCGGCCTTGTGCGCCTCCCCAGCAATAGCCTGGACCAAGAGTCTCGCATAGCCCATTCGCCTGTACTCGGGGAGGACGTATAATTCTTCCAGGCAAATACCGGGCCGCGCCATCCAGGTTGAGAAGTTGTAGAGATAGATGGCAAGGCCAGCGGTGTCTCCGTCGGGCGAGATGATGAGGAGAGGATATGCGAAACGGGGAGTTGGAGCAGATTCAGGCTCAGAGGAGGGGGAGTTGAAGAGGTGCAGCGTGGCGGCAAGGGATGCCTCGGTTGCTTCGACGATAGCATCAGGAGCTTGCTCGGCCGCGGCGGCGCGGATGAGGGTGAGGATTGCTGAGACGTCTTCAAAACCAGCGCGCCGGATCGTGGGGGTCGACATCTTGAAAGCCGCAAAGCTGCTAGGATAGATAGGCAGAGTCTTTAAGGGGAAAAGGGTCTGGCCGCCGTGCAGGGGAGAGGGCTAAGTTATCGGTGATAAGGCTCACACTAACGAAAGCGCGCCCTTCTGAAGGCATCAACTAGCGCCTAATGCGGCGGGGCCTGGAGGCATTCCAGTCCATAAAAATGGGCACACAGCTTCACGACTAGGGTTAGGGTTAACTGCTTCCCTCACAGCAACCTCCCCTCAAAGAACAATCTGGCAAGGGAGCCTGAACGCTAGCACCTGGCTGACTACTCCTCTACCAGGATCACAAACGTTAGCTCAGCCAGGGACCCCCTAGCAGGAAGGGCACCAAACCAGTAACAGTGGGCCCCTGACCGAGCTAACGTTTGTGGCCCTGGCAGAGGAGTATGAGACTTCGAATGGGGAGTAATTGAAGAAGAAAAGGAGCTGACGTCATTCTGTCTGGGATTTTCTCGGAAACAGGGGTCCTAGCTTGAAGAGAGCATGGGAGATGACGTAGTTTGTTGCTCAACAGTGCGAAACCCTTGCGCGTCGATTCGCGTCATAATCGCCGAGAAAAGTAAATAAGTCAACATCATCGCAAGACGCGACAACTTCTCAACTTTACCTTTTCACCCAACTCTCAGAACCGGTATTCTCATCATCTCACAAACAATGCCTCGGTACCGTGTTTTTAAAGCTGGAACGGAACCGCCCGGATGGACACCAGCAGGGAAGAAACGCCTCGGTTCCACCATGGTAGCCAACCCGAAACGCAAGAAGCGGTCAACGAGACCTGCTCCAAAGGCCATTTGGGAGAAGCGCGATGGCTCAATTGCAAGCGCCGAGGCCGGTCGGGAATGGACCAACCAATTCCACCAGGGCAAGAGTATCGTGGATCTGAGTGGTGTCGGATGCGGTTTCTACACCTTGGGAAGTCCTTGGGTCCCCTCTCAATATCCATCTCCGGACGAGACAAAGCTTGAACTTATGACCGGGACAAATGGCGATCGTGGAGGGAGTATCAAACTGTACGGTCCCCGCCAGTATTGGGGCAGCGGGTTGTGCTCAGACGCCTGCTTTCTTGTGCCAGCCGCACACATTGGTACGCTGCCATCCTCTCTACTCCTCCCCAGTCGGGTCCCGAACGCACACTGCAGATCAAGTCTAATTGTTCCGAAGAGCAAGTCATCGTTCTTCCCCGACACCCGACTTCGGCGGAAAAGGACCAGTACCACCAGGTCATCATCGTGCCCACGGCCGCCACCGGTGCCTCTCCCACCAAGAGACAATACCCCCAGATTGTCTCCTTCAGCTGGCCGGACAAGAAGGCGAATAAAAAGCTCAAGGGAAGGATCGGCGAGGGTGCCAACCCGGAACAAGATACTTACCTCTCTGTATTCAAAAAAGCCGTCAACGACCAGCTGGCTCATTACAAGAAATCCGTCATAGATCTTACCGGCGAGGGACAGAAAACTTTCCTTCATTGTGACGCTACCCTCAGCCACTCGAAAGAAAGCCGGGACGACAAGGTCCTAACGCCAGGTAAGCGACTTATTTGACCGTCACCAAAGATTCCTACGACTTCAGTGCTGATCAAGTCAAAGGACACCTTTACTTCCTTGATACCGGTCTCTTATTCCTCTCCGATTCCACTCGGGTCTATCTCCCTATGAAGTCTTTTTCGAACGTCATCTCCGTGCTGGTGAGAGATATTGCTCGCGCGAAATCGAGTAACAAGGAAAGCGAACCAGTTTGCCTGAATATTTACATGTACGTCGGCGAGCCGTTCTTCAATAACAAAACCTCAGACGAAAGTGGAAGTGATTCGGGCGGGCAGGAGGCAAAATCGACGTCTCTCCTCTTGGGCTTTACCGAAATCTCCTTGGATATGGTCGACAAGGTGGAACAATTCATCGAAAAGCACGGGGTTGGGTTCGAAAAATGTGAGCAGCACTTTTATGATTACGACAAGAACCAGCCACTCACTGGCTTTGATGACCGGCAAGTTTAGAATAGTTGCACCAGAGTACCTACCTAGCTTACAAGGCGAGATTCTTCTTGAAATAGAATGGAACTTGAGGGGGCTAGCCGGAAAATTTTGCTTCTTGAGGCTCCAGTAGCCAGCTTCCTCTCACCAGGCAAACCTATCGAGGTACAAAGACGTGTACATATGAGGAATAAAAGAATGTGATGATGGCTAAACGAGGAGATCTAATGTCAACTTCAATTCTGAAAACTTAGCTATCAAACTCGATATAAGCCCCGGACGTTATGATCTAACGGCTCCTCCCTTCCAGTACACAAAATGCTGGACCGCAAAGTCGGATTGATATGAAGCTGATGATTCCCGTAAGTGTCGGCTTGCGGATACCAAAATTCATTGTTAAGCCGTACCAGGATGAGCCACAACTGCACATTTACTGTCTTTGAATCCATTTACGGATCTGCCGAAAGCTCAGGTGGCATTCTGAAGTTAGAAGTTGGGTTTTCTTCAAACTGCCTGAGCTGCCGCATGAACGAGAAGTTGGGCTGTGCGATTGGCCTCGCAACTTGAACCACCTTTAGCGCTTCGTCAAGACTGAGATGCTCCGTCGCCATCAGGTACGCGACCACCAGGGACACAGAGCGCGACCGGCCCTGATGACAATGCACAAGCACGCGCTTTCCGGCTTCGACGGCCGCTTGAAGGAATTGGACGGCGCGGACAATGTACGGCGCAAGCACCACACTTGCGTCATCTTCGAAGTCCAGGTATAAGTAGTGGCCCTTGTCAGGGAAGGCGGCATCAAGCCTGACGTTGTGAGCTCCCGCATTGAGGACTGCTTCTATCCGCAGGTCTCGCAGAATGAACTCTTCGGCCGAAGAACTCCCGCTAACGAATATATTGGGCCTGACCCGCGAGGGAAAGGCGTAGAACACGTCAGGGTCCCGAGCGACATATGCCTCGCACAGGCCGGGGAACTCTTTCACAAACGCGTGCAGTCCGCCAGTAAGCAAGAAAACTTGACGGAACTTGGACAACACCGGGTCATCCCGAATCGCGCTCATGAGAGGCTGCAGACCCGCGGCGTCGCCGTTGTCGTCGTACAGCACGATCCCCTTGCTGAAGCAGCTCTGCTCCAAGTAATCTAGCACGAAGGTTCGGATTTGCTCCAACTGATCCGCCAAGTCACCCGAGAGCACCAACGCCGTCGGGATACTCACGGGTGAGCGTGCGCAGTGAATTATAGGCATGGTGTACTCATGGAGCGGCAGATTGTACAGCCACAGGACATCGATCTCTGCCATATGCGTCTGGTTCCTGGTTCAAAAGGCAATGATTTTGGTGTTTTCGGTGACGAAATGGCAAGATCTTTGACGTGCCTTCCAAAAAAAAAGAAGTATTCAGGGCGTCTGACCGTGGACTTGAATGAGAAGTGTTTTGGCCCGGGGCATCAAATAGGTACATGGGCCGTGAATAGTTGACTAGAAATGAAGAAATCTTCTGCTATTGTGAAGAGCATATGATATGACACAGTCTCTGATTCAGCATCAATGACAGTGCGGGTGACGTGTCAATCGGCAATGTTGGCAAGGCAGCATTGTCATGAGTCACCAAGGTCGTGAGGCTGTGGTTTGCTGAGCGTAAAAGAAATTTGGTAGCGGGGCAGCTGCATTAGCCGCCTCTGCGTTAGCTACCTTGGCGTTTGAAAATGAGCGAAATTCCATTCGACATATCCCATTTCCGTCCTGGGACCTGCGCAACCACGGCTAACCTGTGACTAATCTGAAACCGGTTATAAATGCTGTTGCTGTCAATTACTAAAAGGTCTAAATATAGACGCTATTTTTAAATCCACCGGCCTCGGATGAGACGTAGCTGCAAGGCCGGAAAGCAAAACACCTTTCTCTTTCGAGGTTAGCAGCAAGCGATGGATCTGTTTCGGGATGGCTTGCAGTTTGGTTGGAGCTGGCCGCCGGCGTTGCTAATGTTGGCATTGGCATTACTGACGCTGGGTAGTAGGGAGGAGACAGCCTTGAAGGTCTTTCTCTCGACCGAGGATCCGCGAAGAGGTACCCGTTGGGTCCGTAGTTGAATCTCTGTTCGTATTGGCCGCCTAGAAGGGCGACCATGCTGAATGCCGTGAAAGATAGGAGTATTTCCTAGTCATTCTCATCACGCACAGGGAGGAGAAAATCGTAAACAAGGATGGCTGTCTACCATTAACTCGAGCCACGGGACGACGCTGGTACGATAGGCTCGCTGCTTGTGTTGGTAATGAACGTGCATGGGTAGATAGCTCTAGGAGGCGGAATAGTTCAGCTTGCTAGACTTAGCAAGCAGGGACGAGGCTCGTGGCGGCGTGGACGAGTGAACGTAGCACGGTACTGGAGGTAGAGCAGGCACCTAAGCAACGCAGTAAAATACCTTGGTACTGTGTTTGCTGACGAGGTGGAATGACTGGGTGGCGGATAATGAGCTTGTGAGTGGACCTTGTTGGAGGGATACGGCCTCCGCCTGACCCTGTCCAAAGGGCCCTTAACGACTGGAGGGAACAAGAAGGGGAGCGAAGAGGGAGTTAGCGTGTTTATATCTGCAACGGCCGGAGAGAATAAGGAGGAGAGCGAAGGGGAGAGATGGTATGCCTACTTCTGCAATGACGAGAGGGAACCGAAAAGTGAAGACGACACGTCCGTAGACGAGGCCGTGCTGTATGCCGAGGGTATTGATGAGTTCAAGGTATTACACAACAGAAGTAAGAGTGGATGCAGTTAGGTGTGGGTGCAAGATATCGAGGCGGAACCATTCGCTTTCGGAAGACGGGGACCAGTTTGGCCATATTTATGTAAGGGACCGATTCTAGGCTCGCTCGGCTTGAATTGAAGTAATTGTGCATGCTGCGGCGCAGCCTTCCGGGAATGGCTCTTGGGCTAAGCAAGCCTGAGGAAATCCTGAGCCGGGGCAGAGCCGGGGTGAGCAACGTCACGTGGGTACGAAAATGGAAATTTTTGTGTGCCCAGATTCGTCACATAAAACAGAAGATACTTACACATGGGTTAGAACGATGAGCTACCAAGTTCCAAAGGTTGGACATTCCGTTCACCGCGTGATCCCCAGCCCCACGAAGCCGTTTTTTTTGTTTTTTTTTTTGGCCTGAGAGCTGAGATCGTTGCTACCCCGCATCTTCCAACATGTAGTTTGCCATTTTCCCCGCGGCTCCTGGACAACGGCCGGAGTCTCGATCGTAGCCATGGCGCGAGAAGACTCTCCTCCGCCCAAGCCGCCATCTAGGCCCCCCAATAACGACGAGCTTCGATTCGAAACCATCACCTCACCTTGCGAGTGGATTGAGAACTATCGCCCGGGAAGTTACCACCCCGTCCATCTCGGCGACCTCTTCAACGACGGCCAGTGCAAGGTCATCCGGAAGCTCGGCGAAGGCGCCTACTCGACCGTTTGGCTAGCCCGCGACCTGAAGTCAGTTTCCCCGCTCTTACAAGTGTGCCCGCAACGGTGATATGCGGTGCTGACCCCTCTTCAGACAGGGCATCTACGTTGCTTTGAAGATTCAGATCTCCACTATCTCCGACACGTCGACCGAGCTGCAACTCCTGCGCGATATCGCCAAAGTTACGCCAGTGGAAGGGGGCCAGTACGTCACGCGGCTACTGGACGAGTTCAAACATTTTGGTCTCAATGGTGTCCATACGTGTCTCGTGTTCGAACCCATGGGCCCGAGTGTGGACTCCATGGTCGAAGAGCTACCCCAGTTCAACCCGCGCAAGTGGGGAATGAAATTCCGCTATCCGCCTCGGATGGCGAAGAGCATCCTCAAACAGTCGCTACAGGCTCTCGCATTTCTCCACAAGCTTAACATCGCACATGGAGACTTTCAGCCGGGGAATATGCTCTTTGCTCTTGATGACATCGACTCGAAGCCCGAGGACGTGCTCCGTCAAGAGGAAAATGAGCAAACAGGATCAATCTCCCCCCCAGTAAAGAGGCTAGACGTGAAAAAGGATCTTTGGGCTCCTCGATATCTTTGCATTACCCAGCCGCTAACGCCCTTCACACCCTACACCGAGGGCTTCAAGATCAAACTGTCCGATATGGGAGGCGCATATTTTCTTACTGACCCCCCGAAAAAGCCTCTGACTCCGCGCGGTCTTCGGGCCCCTGAGATGGTTCTCATGGGGACTGTCAATGAGTCCCCCTACATTTGGAGTTTTGGCTGCCTTGTCTTTGAGCTCATGACCGGACAGCCACTCTTCTGTGTACCGGCAGACGAGCTTGAAGATGATGATCATCTCCTCTCTCTCTCCAAGCGCCTCGGCCCCCTCCCCGACGAGCTGTACAAGCAATGGAAGAACTCTTCGTGGTACTACACACCTGACAGGAAACTTTACAACAATCGACTCGGGGGGGTCGTGGGCGGAGAGCCATACATGCCAGACGCTGCTCCCATATCTATGGAGGAGGCATTCGACAACACTAGCCCAGAGATCGACGAGGAAGAAGCCGGCAAAGGCAAGGCACTCATTCGATGGATCCTGCAATATGATCCAGCCAAGAGACCTTCGGCTGCCGAGATCTTACGTGACCCTTGGTTTTCCGAAGAGCACTCATCGCTGTAGTGGAGCTGCCCAGAGGACGAAGGATTAGGCCGAAAGAAAGGATCCCCTTGGCTAGTGTGAAAAGTGTCTTCTTGCTGTAAAGACCGCTGATAGCTTTCGCTATTACAGGCCATCCTCTATTCTGAAAACACCTATATAAATACTGAAAAGGCCGTCTTGCATTCTGAAAAGGCCTTCCTGCATGTCCAAACGTCTGTGGTGTGATAAGCCCAGGCCTTGCCGTTCCTGAATAAGGCGGTGTGAGAATCCCAAGAACGCATTCTCACACGGAGATAGTAGGCCCTTTCTTTAGCCCGAGCCCCTCTTAGCTATATAGATCCGAAGTCACAAGGTACCCAAGCAACCGTCACCTAAGCTGCTGGCAGACGCACATCCATCACACTCTCATACCCCCCCTCATTGTAGACATAACTCTTCACAACCCTCAACCCCCACGCCTCCACCAACGCCCTCCACTGTCCCTCCGTCCGCTCCACGCTCGCAAACGCCCCCATCATCGTCAAATCCAGCATCGCCGTATCAACATTAACCTCCACCTCCGGCAAAATCATCTCATCCACCAACAACACCGACTCCGCGCCCATCGCCTCCTTAACCCTCCCCAACAACTCCAACACCTTCCGATCCGGATGGTTATGCAACACCCCCCGGAGGTAATAAAACTTGGCCCCCACCACAGGCTGCCTCTCCCCAAAGTCATGCGCCATATTCTCCACCCCCGGCGTCGCCAGCGCCTGCGCAACCGAGTGCGGTAGGTCCTAAGACACCACCCCCCCTAGACGGTCAGGATACACTGCCTTGAACTGCACGCATTGATGCCCGATGCCCTCTCCAATATTCACAAACAAGGTCTTCTCACCAGCCACCCACTTCTCCGTCTCCTCCCTGACGGGATAAGCACCTAGCCAAGACTCCCTCCCGCCCCGCCGCAGCGCCATGAAATCATTAAAATACTTCAGGTGCTCGGGGTTCGACGCAAACCACTTGAAATGATGCAATTCGGTACCGAAGGCACCTGTAGCCATTCCTCGCGCGAAGCCGCCGCGGTGCGGAGCGGTATCGCGTGGAATACGTCCATTCCCCTGAATATCTTATCTTGTGGTTCATAGTCCGCCGCCATGCTCTGTAAGCCGTAGGCCACATCGACCCAGCGGGCGTGATGACGTCCTCTTGGGCGCCGTAGCGCTGTAGCAGAGCTGCTGTCTCGATGCATGCCGTTATATCGTTCGCTTCGCCGCCCGAGGTAAGTATTGTCAGTGCCGATAGATCCTATTCGCCGCTCCTTCTGGTGTGGTAATTATCTTTCAGCGTGGAAACGAGTCGGGCCAGGAAGAAGTTCGGTGCGAACGAGCGGGAGACGCGATGTCGACTCAAGAGGTCGAGGAAGAGATTAGGGGTAGATACGATATCGCTGGCAGGAAATGAGGACTTGGTCGACTCCTAGCCAAAGCGCCTGGATGTGGCTCTCGACCAACCTAACTACATGGTCGAGGCCGATCCAATTGAGAAAAGCACCACCCTTGGGCAATTGTCGCACTGCTGCCTTCCCCGCGACCGCGGCGAGAGTTTGATTGTAGGTGATCTCGACGGCTTTTGCGTTGCCCGTGCTTCCCGAGGTCAGCATCAGAAAGCTCGGTCGCTTTGGCGAACAAGTCGCTGTATGCGACTTCCTTCCACGCGTCTCGCTTTTTCCTGATGCGTAGAACACCATTCGTCTGCCAGGTGCCAACTCAGCTCCGGCCCGTAGCAAGTCTTTGAGAGTTCCATTCATGATGAAAACAGTTCGGCGGTCAAAGTTCAAGCTACTCGTCGGGGGTATGGATTCAAGTTGTTGCTTTGGGATCCAAGTCCTCTTGGAGCGTTGCGAACATGCCTGATTCTCTCAGTCTACCTGAGCCTGCCGGGCCCCTGCCTTTTTGAAATAGTGCCCGGATTAGGAGCGACCTATGGGGCCACATTGTCGTCCGAGTTCCTCCTCAAGCGGGAGCTGCAAAAGGCAGCCGACGATTTCGGCATTACGCGGCAGCAAAAGGGCTGGTACATTTCGCCGAGGCTAAGTCTGGTAATACTCAATATCGTAGTTTACTGCAATCTGATATCTATCAACCGACGGCGGGACCCGTCGGGGTCTAGACACAAACGCCTGGGATCGAGGACGGGATAGGAGCACCCCCGGCTGCGGCACACAGGGTAGCTCTGTGAGGGCCCCCACAACGCATTCTCGCATGGACAAGAGGAGTTCTTTCTTTTGGCCCGGCCCTTCGTTTTGAGGATTCATATGCCTGTGGAATGCACTTGACGGGGGACCGTGGTGGGGTTCACCAGATTGGATCCTTTCGGCTTCTTTTGATCCGGCTGCACGCCACCAACTGACGAACAGCGCATATCGTGTTGGTTTATTGGGCTGACTCGGACCCCGGCGTCAATCCACCGAGTCAGGTGAGCCTGATCCAACCCGAACCCATGCGCTTTGTCTCCGTCCTAACCGTGCGATTGCGCGAGGCTCGACAACGGCCGTACATCTACTGTCGATTAATTCTCCCGACTCTCAACATCCGCCCGGAGTCCAACACATCACGCGCAAGCCCGTGTTCATCCAAGCAGTATGTCTCCCCAGTCCCCGACCATCTCTCGCATCGCAACTAGCCGCTGCAATTGCAGCATCTGCTGCTGAACTCGACACGGCCCTCGCTGCCCAGGGTGTCCCTTCGCCGTCATTCGATGAAAACGATGCAAACATAGTGCCGGACGAAGCTGTGGACGCGCAGGACGCAATTCTCGACGCTGCAGGCGAGCTCATCGACCTGCTGCACGCACCGCTAGCCTCCTTGTATCTCCATGGCGCCCATAACGCCAATGTTCCGCTTCAGTTCATCCCCCGTTTCTGTATCGCCGATTTAGTCCCAGCTGGTGGTAAAACGTCGTATGCCTCTATCGCCGACAAGATTAGTGTCAAAGAGCACCTTGTTCGCCGGCTCCTGCACTACGCCATGACAATGTGCATCTTTTGCGAGCCGGGGCCAAACATGGTAGCCCACACTCGCATCTCCAAGGCGTTGGCGGACCCTGCTCTCCCCCTGAACGAGTGGCTAAGAGTCGGCACTCACGAGATGTGGCCCGCCTCAGTCAAGGTAACACTCCTCCCTTCAAACAAACCCAAAAAACTAACGTCACCATTCCCCCCCAGATGCTGGACGCAGTCGGAAGCCACCCCGACCTGTCCGAGCCCAACCAAACCGGCTTCTCCCTGTCCAAATCCACATCCTCCTCTATTTACGAGATGCTCGGCCGTTCTCCCAACCAAGCAGCCTCCTTTGCCAGCGCCATGAAGGTCTTCTCCGCCCAGCCCGCCCACTTAACCCACTTCATCACCCACCACTACCCCTAGCCGGCCCTTGGCCCCAATAACCGCGTGGTTGACCTCGGCGGTTCCCGCGGCCACGTTGCCATCACGCTCGCAAGCCACCACTCCAACCTCAACATCCTCGTCTAGGATCTCCCGGTGGTCATCTCCGGCGCTGAGGCCACCCTGCCAGAGCCTCTTCAGGGGAGAGTCACCTTCCAGGGACATAATCTGCTCGACACAGAAACTGCCTCCGCGGATGTGTACTACATACGCTGAATCCCGCACAACTGGTCAGACAAGTACTGCTTGCAAATTCTGCGCGCGCAGATTCCCATGATGAGGAAGGGGGTTAGATTGGTGATCCAGGAGGTGGTGATGCCCGAGCCCGGGGAGGGGAGTGCCTGGCGGGAGAGGTATAAACGGATGAGCGACTTGAGTATGGCGGCGGTGTTCAACGCAGAGAGAGAACAGTTGGCGAGTGGAAGATGTTGCTTGCCGAGGCAGACGAGAGGTTTGTGCTGAAGGGGGTGGTCGAGCCGAAGGGGTCGGCGTTGGCGGTTCTGGAGGTTGTTTGGGAGGGGTGAGTATCTTGGCACCTTCGTAGCTAGGTTGGTTTATGCGTTCTGTTTGATGGTTCCGAGTCTCATCTCCATTTCACATCGATAGTGACCGTTGGTGCCGTTGTCACTCTGCCAAATGTGATCATGGGCAGAGAAGAACTAGCGTCGTGGAGCCACTGCCAGGCCATTGTCCATGCCTTGCATGCAGTTTGAGTACTTCGTACGGAGATTCTCCTCCTGCTTGTCGAGTGCTGAGTGCTTTCCAATGCAACCAATGCGGCTACTGGAAATAGACGTTCAGCTCTCGCATTGGAGTCATCGTACATAAACCATCCACGTTGTTTACCCCACTAATATGGCGACGGTGTCAAACGAACTGCACTCCAGCGGAACCGCCTTGGATAGGCTGCCGTCCGCCACAACATGGACTAGACTCAGCTGAGGGATTGGCGGTCTATGAGCGAGCTCGCCTTTCTTCGCTTCTGTGAGCTCGAGTCTGGGCAATCACATCACAGCCACGATGAGCAGAGGAGCCAGGTTATTTCTCAGAACAAACGCCTTCTGTCTATTGCTACCAAAAACATCCGCAAATGCTAGATACAAAAATGTCTCCAGGGTCGGAGTACCGGAGGACTCTTTGCTTGGAATTTTAATCTGGAAGTCTTCCGCCTTCCCGTCCGGACAAGTGCCAGGACGAGAAAGGACTGACAGCCACAAAAAAGGAAAAACAAAAGAAAAAAAAAGGAATATCCCACCACCGTCCCTCTCACCTCCTCATACAGGAACAAACAAACATGAACAAGAAAAGGAAAAGTATCGCTGGAGAAAGCAACAAGAGAAAAGGAAATACAAGACCGCTGTGACAAAAGGAAATCCAACCCGACAAAAACTCCGCGCTGACGAGAAAAACCACAAGGGGAAAAAACTCGACATGAAAACCAACCAGGACAAATGAAACGACAAAGGAAATGACAAAAGGAAAGGACAAAGAAAAAGGCAAAAGGAAATCGGGAAACCCGGAAGATAAATGAAGATTAGATCTGGGTGATGAGATCAGGGATTAAATCCCCAAACTCATCACGTACTCGTACCAATTCGAGTTTCGAACACACAGGCTCGCGGCGAACCGGAGTCTGCGGTCGAGCTCGGCCTCGAAGTCTTCTTCGGCGCTCGATTGTGTCTTCGCGGAGGAGTCCTCCTCCACGAAGATTTCCGCGACATCATCGAGCTCTTGCTGCTAGCGAGAGACGATGTGCACCTCGGTCGCGGCATCATTGAACCGGACCGATTTGCGTTGTCGGGGTCGAGGGCGGGGAAGGGCGAGGCGGTGCGAGGGAGGAGGAGGGGGAGGGGGAGATGGAGCGGGGCGGAAGTCACGGGTGACATCGATCCGGATGGGCAAACGAAGGGGCGCCATCTGGACACGGGAACGAAGGAATGCGCCGGGATGGAACGAATGGATGGGACAAAGTTGAGCAAATGCTGCTGACAAGTTAGTAGAGCGAGTGAGTCGGTCACGGTTCACAAAAGTGGAACCGCGCTGCAGTGGTCGAGCGAAAGAATCTGGTTGGATTGAACGATTGAAAAATTGCCAATTGAGCGATGCTGTGTGCTGTGCCTGAAGAAGAAGAAGAGAGGAGGAGGAAGAGGCGGAGGGCGGGAGAAAAGTATTTATTTGAGACCAGGTCTCCGGGTGACATCGTCAAAGTGACATCACCACTACACGGTTACGTCCGTACTGCACGAACCGTATGCTCCGGTTGGGGACGAACCGTACCTATGCTTCGGTTGGGGACGAGTGCCCTGAGAGGTGCGCTTTCGAGGCCGAATCACTATCTAGACGTGTTCTCATGTGCTGCAGTCGATATCGTGTCCCTGCACGGGTACTTCTTCAGTAGGTATGGAGTAGCTCTGTGAGCAACACCGTGCAGCCGTGGTGTCAGCTCCTTAGCAACTCCTCAGGGGCTCGAGTTCTCTTTCGGAAACATCAAGTCCACCGACCCACTTTCGTAGTGGGGCCGGAAATGGGCCACAGGAGGGGGTTTGGACGACGGCTGCAAAGCTGGGGATGGCTTCAATCCCGAATAACTAGCGCGCGCGGCAATGCGCGCGGCTGGATTCCCGTTTGTGAGATAGTACGAGCACAGGCAATCGAATGATGCAGTTTTCGTGCTTGTATTCCATATACGCGTGTAAACAAACATGGATTTGTACAGTCCTCACCTCTGTTTTTCGACTGCCTGGCTTCCAGAGATATGCGTGCGAATAACACTATATTACACCGTGAGATCAGGCTGAGCTGGTTTTACAAACCCATCAACCACCACACGCGTAGGGGAGCTGCAGTTATGGAAACTACACCATTCGATTGCGCGGACTCGGGCCATCCTGGATATCCAATGGCAGCTGCGCGCATTATGGTGCTGGCGAGTTATTCCGGATTGAAGCCATTCCAACTACCTCGGAGCATTCCAACTGCCTCACAGTGCTCGGTTATGTGGTCGGCTATCCAAAACCTTCCACTGCAAAGTGGGTCGCGGGCTTGGTGTCATCATGGGACAGCTGCTGCGGTAGCGGAAAGCTCCTCGTTGCGGAAGAGCAGATGTACAACGGGGGACGGCTGGCAAGGGAGCAGATATCCAATCCCAGGGGCACACGCTGAATAAGCTCGGCATTCCCGGGAGCTGCTGGAATGTCATAGCCAGTTCCGAAACCTGCAGCACCTCAATGCGGAAACAACGAGGTGTTCATCACAAACACCCCCCCATCGGGTGGGTGAGCGACCCTGAACAGTGTTCTACGTGAGGAAAATATGGTATGTGTTGTCTAGTGGGATCGGAACGGGCTCTCCCATCAATGACGGGACGTGTGCCACGCCGTCGTCGGGAAGCTGCACCTAGGACTGTTTGGGGTGGAAGTCCAGTGCACAGAACAGCCTGGTTATCTGAGACGAATCTGGGCACACGAAATTTCATTTTTCGTTTGTAATCCTGAGCTGGGGTGAGCTGGGGTAAGCTGTGGCTGATTTTTCCTGAGCTCTCCCTGATTCTTCCTTAAGCTAGGATAATCCCGTACACCGGTGCCGCACAGCCTTAGAGGCCGCTTTTCAGTCTCCCAGCTAAAGCTTCTGGTCGATAGAAAGCAGATAGCGCGTAATCTATAAGGATAGCTTTAAGGCAGGAGCTAGGTTTTAGGATTACCGGTCCGTGTTATAGCTTAGTGCTAGGTGACGTAGTGAGACTGTTATGGGCTTAGAATTGGGCCTATTTGTTACAGTGCCGAGCTGCTTCTGACCACTCGCTAAGTGCTAGAGCTTATAAGTTGGGTTAGGCCTGAATTTGGCTTAGAATATACAAGTATATGCCCTTAGATGGTATATAATACCCCAGCTTAAATTTTAGGATAGTATATAATATCCCAGCTATGAATCTAGGATGGTACATGATATACTAGCACTGATAGGATATCCTATAATATACTAGTATATGATAGGGTGGTATAATATACCAGTAAATGATAGGGTGGCACAGAATATACCAGTACATGCCCTGGGATAGTACATAATATCCCAGCCCGGAATGGAATTCAGACTTCCCACTATCCCACATCGTCAGTTCTGCTTACTAAAGATAGCCCACTAGTGTTAGTACATTCTGCTAGAAACACTGCATACGAGAATCTGTGGAATTGATGGGGTTGCAACTGCCTGATTGTTTTGCTTGTTTGTTCTCTCCAGCTCTCTGGCTTCGCTAGAGAGCCCTTATTGTCAGAAAGAAAGGGGTTCTGGCTGGCCCAGAAAGAAGAGTCTAGAAAGCACCAGAACCACAGATTTGTAACCATTGCCACAGACGCACAAGTATAGCCGTGTGGCTTTGCCACGCGGCTTGCCACTATTCACAGCTATAAGGAAGGTTCTCTAGCTGAGCTAAAGAGCCGAAGGAGGAATATAATCACGCAGTTGCAGCCCCTTTAATTCCACAGAATCCAGAGTGCAGTGCTTCCAACAACTATCCCCTAATATATATTAATATATGCTAGCAATGTGAATACTACGGGTGATATCGAAAGGTGACTTTAGCCTAGGAAACTGAAAATAGGCCTTTAAAGCTATGAAGCGGCGACGTATGGGATTACCCTAGCTCAGGGAAGAATCAGGGAAAGCTGAGGACAAATCAGCCCCAGCTTACCCCAGCTCAGGATCACGAACGAAAAAGGAAATTTCGTGTGCCCAGATTCGTCGCGGACAACCAGGCTGATTTGTCCTGAGCTTTCCCTGATTTTTCCCTGAGCTAGGGCAGAACCTCAGAGGCTGTATCTTTTTGACAGCCGTTTTCGCCATGAAGAATCCTGGGAGTCCCTGCCAAGGGACCGCACGAGGCTGCTGAGCTACACCACAGGTATTGTAACTCGATCCTCACTCCGGAACCATGTGTCCGAAAATATCACTGCCATCCCAACTCGTCGATATGAGATCAAGTCAGCCTCCCCGCTAGGCGAGAACTTCGACAAGATCAGCGCATACACCACCTGAACACCCGTGGGACTCTGTCCCAGCGCCGTGACCAAGGGAACGCAACAATATTCTTCTCCTGGGGTAGGCATGCGGTCGAAGCTCAGAAACCCAACCAGCTCGTTCAACTTTTCCGTCACTTTGAAGTCCTCGGGCACGGTCTGCACGCTTTGGACGCAATGCAGATCGTTGCCGAAGTCAGAGCCGCGATGCACCAACAAATGAACACCAAACCCCGGGAGGCCGAACAGGAGGTGCCGCGGCGGAGTGAGCAACTGCCAGAGCTGCCAGAAGAGCTTCTTCATGTATATCCGCTTGCTGGCCAGGTACCTGAAAATAGTCCCGGGACTCTGGGCAAGTACAAAAAATGCTGCAACCAATCCCTCTGGTGTTGCCTCGTCCGCGAGAGCCAGAGGAGAAACAACATGGAAAGGCTCTATTTGGGTCTCCAAGATGTCGAGTATCACAGTCTCCCTGGTATTGCACGTCGCAAAGTCCATGTTGGATATTAGCGGTACTTCCGGGTTCCCCAGCGCTAATGCAAGGGGCCCAATGTCGAGAAAGCTGACGTCCCCAACCTGCGACATCCAAGACCACGTCGGGATTTTTAGCTCAGAAGACCGGTCGCTTAGCGAAGGATGCTCAAATTTCCACGTCTCGGCGGCGCTCCAGAGGAGATCGAAGGGAGAGTCTTGCCAGATGCCGTAGAAGCACCGCTGACCTGGTCGCCGTCTCGCAACACTGTCAATCATTCCCTGAATGGCGACCTGTCGATCGGTTATACGCGTCAGTTGCCGCCTGGAGTACTTGCGTACAATATCAGCCCACTCGTAACTGCGGTCGGGCATTGTGGAGGCAAGCGTCTCACAGTGGTTGCGCTTGTGACACTCCCACCAGAGACCTAGTTTTGTGTAGCTGATAACCCATTTTGGGAGGAGGTACTCCTGGAGGCACCAGGCGCGCTGCCCGAGAGGTCCGAGATCCGGACGCATTGCTATCAAGGCTTCCCTGGAGCGTAGTCGCAGGTAGAAGACGCCGTCCCGGGACCCATCTTGGCGAAGATATGGAAGTTCGATAATCTTGTCCCCCTCGAGCGTGTCGTGGTCGAGGAACAGGCCATCCTGGCAGCTGCGAGCGTGTGTAGCCGCTATGGTGAGATAAGAGGAGCCATACACGCTAGCCATGGTCTTTGCTTCACGCTCCCAGTCATCCTCATCGTCTTGCACAATACACAGCGAGTCAATCCAAAGATACCGTACGCCCAACTCCCTTATCACCTCGATTGCCTCGGTGAATGTCTTGCTGAGTGTTGCCATGGGCGACTGCTTCAGATGATCTGACAGGGAGGCCGTGGTGGTGCTAGGCGGGTGATTCTCTTTGGGGCCCCAGCAGTGGCTCAGCGCAACGTATTCCCCCGTCTCTCCGGCTCTGGTCTCGATAAGGCACGGTATTTTGTCAGGGCCTCGAGGGTCCACATCGATTACCCGTGTGGGCAACGCAGGGGGCTTGTCGATGTCAGCTTCTAGCCTGCAAGTTGTGTGATGGTTGGCATTACAGTCCTCCACCCAACTACGAAGAAGGTTATGAGCGTCGATTGATCTTGAATCCTGGAGCCCACGTCTTCCTGCGATATGTCTAGTAAGCGCTGCGGTTGATTCTCCATCAGCAAAGACTTCGATCGTGCCTCGATTGAAGCACGGAGGGCGGCCCTGAACCCTCGGCCAGTTGGCCCATGGGAAGTACACTCTCATTTCCGTTAAGCCCAATCCGGTGTCTGCACTCTCCTAAATGCGGGTCGAGCTAAGTTTAATAGGCATCGACTCAAAAGAGTCTTCCGTCACAGTCTGACCCAAATTGGCGGGTCCATGGGTTACCTTTACAAACGATAGAAGAAGATGGCAGTCTTTACAACCCTGGGCGCTCGTTAAAAGCTGCTTAGCATTGGCAAGGTGCTCATATCCTTCTCGTTCTGGATACAAGTTTGTGAAGTGTTTGTAGGAGCTGTGTAGGAGCTTTGTAGATATAAGCGTGAGACTTGGGGAACAGAAATCTCCAACGCTCAGGTAAAGTAATACGAACACACAAAGACTATTAGTTTCAAAAATGGGACATGTTTTGGCCATCTTTATATATGGGACCAGTTTTAAGCCCCCTCAGCTAGAGTTGAAGCGATTCGCAGGCTGCAGCGCAGCCTGCCGAAAATGGTACTTAGCCTGAGCAAAGGTGAGCAAGCCTGAGCAAACCCTGAGCAAAGACTGAGTCGGCCCTGAGCCGGGGTGAGCAGTGTCACGTGGGCGAGGTACAAAAAAGGAAGTTTTGTGTGCCCAGATTCGTCTCATATAACAGCCTGGTAATCTGCGACGAATCTGGGCACACGAAATTTCCCTTTTCGTTCGTAGTTCTGAGCTGGGGTGAGCTGGGGTGAGTTGTGGCTGATTTGTCCTGAGCTTTCCCTGATTCTTCTCTGAGCTAGGGTGATCCCATATGCCGCCGCTGCACAGCCTCAGAGGCCCGTTTTCAGTCCCCCCGGCTAAAGTTTCCTTTCGATGTCCCCCGCAGTATCCACATTTCTGGCATATACCGGTGCACGTTGTGGGATAGTACGTAGCATCCTGGTCTAATTCCTAAGATAGTAGGTAGTATCCTGGTACCAAAACTAGGATGGTATTTAGTGTACCAGTATATTATATAGGCATGGTACATAATATACTAGCACCTAGAAAATGTCAGAAAAGATGGTGCGGCAATGCCGGTGCGGAGATGCCGATGTGGAGGTGCCAATGCGGAGGTGCCGTATCGGCACCTCCAGAACTGACCAAACACCATCTATCTATACGCATATAACACAGGCTTTCTGGCATGGCCAAGACCCACAGAGATAGACACAAGGAATATAATCACTTTGCACCGCCAGTTAGCAGTGCAGTATTTCTGACAGAATATACCAGTATATAGTGTACTAGCCTAGAATATACTGGTACATAACATACCAGCTTAGATATACCAGTATATAGCATATACCAGTGCACAATAGACCAGCTCAGAAAGTGTACCAGTACTAATGTTAGAGCGGGCATCCCCGCACCTTAGATTTCGGATAGCATTTGCTGGACGGGCACTAGTCCTTTGGCTACACGGGCACCAGTCTCCCAATAGCGTTAGGGTTAGGCATGGTAATCTAAAAAGCAAACCGTCTCGGCTAGACTGCCTCAGATTCTCGTTTACAAAAATGTAAGATATGAGCGTCTCAAGGACATTTAAGGCCTGGCGGTTCCGATTTGCTACGGGCAAGTCCGCTGCAACGGACGGAAGGCGCTGGTTTAACAGGATGTGAGCGGCGTATCTCTAGTAGCGGAGCCGGCGGGCGCGACCCTGGACCTGGAGGAGCTCTCGCGGCTTTTACAAGAGTGTTACCACGCCCTCCACGGCTTTGGTGTGCACCAATCAAACTCCAATTACGGGAACTTTCGTCTTGTTGGCAGCAGGCTCATGGTGCTTGATTTGGAGATGGCGGAGTTCGACCTACCAGAGAGCGATAGCGCCTTCTTTTGAGCCACGGGAATATCGCGCCTGGCAAGTGCGTATCAGAGATCCCGCGCCTTTTACAGGAAGGAGGGATGGTTAAAAGCGCCACAAGACGTGACACCTCTTACACCCCTTACGTATTTAATTTGAAACTGTTCGAGACTATGTATAAGCGTTGATGGCGGGGGTGCTATACGCCTCTGGAGCCTACGCTTGCTTCCACGGCTGCTGAATTAGATCCTCATGCTGCGCCCTACCGTGTACGACCACGTGAACAACGCAGGACACTATCTATCCCGAAATCGATGTCACCTAGCGCCTCGGGCGTGTATCGCGAGGAATACGGGGCTGTCCTTCGCTGGTCGGGATGACGCCTGCCGTCCGGTCATTAAGTTCCTGCACCCCCCAACGGAACACACCCCAAGCGGAACAAGCCGGACAGGGGTCACCAAGACCACCACCCCTTACAAAACAACAAAGAAAACAATCAATTCAAAGCACCTGAATACAATCCTC
>Ga0247760_1000998_pt1 | contig 28556 bp, 25 predicted proteins | sample UWRJL171409R4_FD_179936 | JGI IMG/M metagenome (GOLD analysis project Ga0247760, IMG submission 179936) | Plant litter microbial communities from Arlington Agricultural Research Station in Wisconsin, United States - UWRJ-L171-409R-4 | ecosystem: Environmental > Terrestrial > Plant litter >... | reverse complement strand
GTTTGCTGGGTGTCGACTTCAATACACTTGTTTTCGACCATGACTAGGCCACTATGAACCTTTCACTTCGACGACGACTCGGAGCTGCTTTGGGAGATTGGCCGGGTCCTAGGGTGCTTGATCAACTTTGCTGGGTCCTTATAGCGCCGGGAACGCAGGACCTAGGGCTCGGGTAGTGGGCAATCCGTTGATGTGCTTGGAAAGGGGAGGCAGACGAGCCATAGGTATCGAGACTCGGCGAGAAGGGGCTTGCCACGTTCGATGTCGTTCGTCGAGGGGCAGGGTCGAAGACAGTTGCTGTCTAGGATCTATGTCGTCCCTTTCATGTTCACTCGCATTGATGATTGTTCTGATGAACTCGTGCCGGGTTAGATCGGGATCACTGGGGTGAGGGTAATTACTAATGTCCTGTTATATTAAAGTGGGATTCGCTTCTTGCATGGTGAGCGGAGGGTTACTACGGTCGGCCCTTGGGACTACACTGGGACAGGATTGATCACTACGGCAGAACGACCTTGGAGGAAAAGCTACCTTGGGTAGTTGGGAACTTGGGAAGACCCGGTAGAACTGCAGTAGGGCCCACTGCAAGTGCTGTGGGAATCAGCGTAGGTACCTAACCAGTTGTAAGTGTTACGATATTGAGGATATTACTCACGGCGCAGTCTCAAATATTGGTCCATCTTGGAAAGGTGTAAGGTTCTCGAAATCAAGGTCTGCCTCTGCAAGGGTTAACTTTCGGACCGATAGCAATCCAGGGGAAGTCAAGGTTGTTAGGTAAGACTACCACTCCCTGGTATCCTCAGCTCATTGGGCAACGGTGTCCAAGCTAATGGCAGAGTAAGACTGTGAGATCCTGCGTCACAACCGAGGTTGAAAGGGCACAGGGGGGTTGATAATAAACCTAAAAACTCGAGACGCCCCAGATTATGTTGTATAGAGCAAGCAAAGACCTTCAGCAATGTAAAAGAGGCCATGAGATACATGCTGGGGGGATAGCATCAACGTTAGCATTACGATGTGGATGAGGTTTTATTTTGAGAATGTCTATTTGCACTATGACCCCGCACCACACCATACATAACCCTAACCCCCGCCCGCGTTCAAATGCCAGTCGCATTTGCGACCACGATTTAATTGAACACTCGCAATTGTTTAATCGAACAGGACCTAAATCGCTCGATTCTATAATAAAATTACAATTAACCACTCGCTGAATAAATATCTCTTACGTTACCTGACCGGCTAGAACGCGTGGTTCGGCCATTACTTAATATGTTCTTCGTGATGCCTGCAGTTAACGATACCTACTAGATCCAGAGGCCTTTCTCGCTCTGCCTCTTGTTCCACCTCTGGCCTTAGCTACCCTCTAAAGTAACCCCCTTCCATTAGGAGGCCTTACGTAGAAGGCCGTATGCCTCCACGAGCACCACCACGAGCACCACCACGAGTATGTCCCTTACAGTTACTTCCTTGGGCTCTGGTTGGCTGGCTGGCGGGTTTGGGGTCCTTAAAGATAGTATCGACATCGACCTCGGGGTCGGCTTACATCACGCCATCCCGCGGCGGGCTGTTTTCAGCTATCTGAACGCTCAATTAGCCTGGGAAATCGTGTGCCAAATGATTACTTACCCTTGGGCGTAATAACTGCAGTGCGCGCGACCGTGGAATAGCGATGGTTTAATTGTGGTGGGGGAGCAAAGTTATGGCAGAATGGAAAGAATGTCATGGCACAATGCGACCGTGGATGCGACTGGGCATAAACGCGGGCAGGGGTTAGGGTTATGTATGGCATGGTGCGGGGTCATAGTGCAAATAGACCGGAGTTATAGTGCAAATAGACATTCTCAAAAAAAAAACAAGGTGTAAGGTGTCAGGCGAAAAAAAAAAGAGTGGAAAAAATCGGGGTATTGGTTGCATTGTTTCTAGACTTAGGGTGTCAGTTCGGGGGTGGTAAGTGCCTTTGGACTGCCCGCGTGAATAAGATGCCGATTCTCCACTACAAGTAAAATAAGCTGCTGTCGACTTGCTGCTCTCCGTGTGGCGGGTGTAACAATTTACATACTCCGGCAAGTTATCTCTTTACAACATTTAATCTGGCATTTATCTAACGATTTAGTGGATATAAGGTTACGACTGATATAGCTGGAGATCTTTACACTCTTATCACATTTGTAATGACGTATTAAGAAGCGTTGGCGACGGGCTGTCGCTGCAGCGGGGAAGCGGTAGTGCAGCATGTCAAAGCACCCCGCTATAGACGCGGCCGCGCAGGAGAACTTCCCTCCTGCAAGAATAAGTCCATGCGATCAACAGTTGCTTGATACTCCACCTATCTTCGACCCCTAGACGCCAGTAATTCGCCTTCAGATATGGGTCATCTTCCTTGATCACCCAGCTCCTTAGAGTACATTTTCTGCCGGTAAAAACGACGCTTGGAGGTCTCACCCCTCTACGCGGTCATATTTTGGTGCTCCTTGCCGCATACAGGTATACGAAACCTTTACATCTTCAAGGACATGGAATTCACCCTCAACCGCCAATTCTATAATTACATCGACCTTCGTTATGTATTCAAAAACAGATTTCGTCAGATAAACAGAGATTACCACTTGTCAGAAGTACTAAACGTTCCGTGCTTTTTTAATGTAGTGTTTAATGTAGTGGTAGTTTGTGACAGTTTTAATCATAGGAGTACAAATACCATATTAGTTCTTTCGGGATTTCGGGAAACTCGTCCTCAAACCCGTCCTCAAACCCTAGGTGGCACTTTGAGCAACCTGCTCTACAGCCTCCTATCGATCTAGCCCCAACAGCGGTTAAGTCGTTTTATTTTAGAGGACGGTGATTCTAAGCTCACATCCGTAGCCTACTCGAAGCAAAACGGGTCCCAACTACGGACCCGCCAAACCCTCGTAAGTCCACCAGTCAACCCAACAATCCACCAACATGGAGTTCCTCATCGCACACACCACCCTCGCCTCCCTAGCCATTGCCGCCCCGGCCGCCGAAGTTACTGCAAACCTCGAAGCTCGCCAGTCGTTTCCCAGCTGCAACGACGGCGTAGGAGCATTGCCGCTGAACTAGCCGCCCCCGTTCGGCTCCGGAGGAGACAAGTCAGTGGACAAGAAACCGCTCCAAGTCCCTGTTTTGAATCTCCTCCACCAGTCTTTCGTTCGGTGTAAGATTTCCCATCAGTCCGTCTATGCGGGCTATACCCACAAGCCTAACGTATTCGGACTTTTCATCTGTGGTACCTGTGGGTTCTGCCCGGAAAACGAGGGGAATCCCAGTCTGAGGTGCAACCGCCACAATATCCCCATCTTCAAGGTCTCTCCCTCCCACTTGTACACCCAAGATGCCGTCTTCAGTGGTGAAGACAGTCCCACCCGCAAGCTCACCGGCGCCTTGCACGCATAGAGACCGTACCTCGTCACCACCTTGGTGTTTATCTAGCTGCCCATCCTCGGGAAGAGTCCTAACAATTGCACGGAAGGCGTTCGTCACCTCGGTGGAGGAGTAACCGTCTCCTTTGTTGAGCGCCGTAACGCTGAGTCTGGCAACCTCCAGGAATATTTCCTCCGAGCTCTTGCAGACGTTTCCCTTCAAGGCCGGTTCAAAGGGTTGCTTCCGTAAAAGTCCTCGTAATTGCTGCAAGACACCCAGGGCGCTCTCCGCAAGCTTCAAGATACTACTGATATTTCCTAGGTTCCAAGCAGAGACGCTGAACGTGGTCAGATCGTCACTAATCGTTGCAGGGCGGAGCGTTGCTTCGTCGCGAGGTGAGAGGTAATGTGTAATCGGATGAAGATGAAGTTTTCGGCTGAAGTCAGGCACCCAGGATGGAGAGGAACCATTGAGCGGCTTGTTGATGTCTAATCCGAACACATAGAACGGAAGCCAGTACTCATAGTGTATCATAAATGCGGTGGCCTCGAGGTGAACCTGCTCGATGGGCTTAGAGTAATCCAGCGGGTATATCTCACGCGCCTTTGATGCAATTCCGTAAAGAGCGTAGATTCTGTCTCTGGGGAGATAGTACTCCTGATAGGTCCACATGCGGGTCCAATATGGAAGGCCCAAGATGTCTAGACGGCCTTCGTATGCTCGCAGCGAAGCAAGAAGCTTCTCTTTCTTCGCCCTACGCGAGAATTTCGAAGCAAATTTGAGTTTAAGCCAGTAGAAAGTCGTGGCCGTAAATCTCTTCACGACGTAAGCTTCTGCGTAGGAGACAGCTAGCGCTATGGCTGGATTTGAGGGTCCCATCCAGGCGACAACACGAACCGCCTCCCGGTAGATACTGCTCATCAGCGGGACCTGGAAGTTCTTCTCGGCGACATTTTGTTGGTTGATACAGATAGCATCGACCCAGAGCGTCCGGGACTTGCGCCGATATCGGAGCGCGCGCAGTCCCTCTTCCAAGTTAGTTGTCACCTGGAAGACATCGCCATCGACTGTAATGGACCGCTTCACTGTTGTGTCGCCCCAAACATAAGAGAGGGCTTCAAAGTTTGGGCGCCTGCCAAGGGTAACGACGATGAGTTTGCAGTAGAGCGGTGTGTTCGGAGCTCCGGGCAGCAACTCCAGCAGCCGAATTTCGGCGCTATTTGGGTCGAGCGGGCTGTACTGCACCATCGTGGGTCGGACGACAATATGGAAACCTTCGAGGCTCTCGGTTGTGAAACGGGGGATAGGCAAAGGAAACTTGCGTAGTGTCTGATGGTCAACTAATGAGCAGTTCGGACACATCAAGTTGGGCTTCAGGCTCCGAGAATTGCCAGGCTCAAGCTAAAGAGCAGCTTGACTGCTGCAGAACAGCTGCCCATGTGGGGAACTGTCCAATCACAGAAAGTTTGCAGATTCGATCAAGATTGCGCTTTCCTCTGGCAGCATTTTTACGCAGGCGGTGACGCAGGCCTATCGCGCGGTAAGAGGGATATTTTTGTGAAAGTGCGGCGATGAACAGAGCATCTTGGTGTCACGACCCTAGTCTTGACGTGTCGGGGAGAAAATCACATTTAGCCCTAACCCTACTAGGAGATTGATAAACTGGCCTGGCTCTGATTAGCTGGGGCCAACGGGATCCGCCATTTCCAGTGATTCCTTCCTCGACCGCACCAGCCTACATGAACGAAAAAAATTACGGTCGGTTTTCGAATCTAAGATGTTAGTGGCCGAGAACTCAAGTTATCGCTCTCTCTATTGCTTCTTCAATTACTTCCAGGCCTTCAGTTCAATTCCCAACCACGCTCGATCGATTCTATTTGCAACCGTGAATGGCATCAATCGGGCGCGTTGCTTTTGCCCCTAGGCCCCTAAGCCCCTAAATCTGGTAAGGGCGTGCAATAACCCTAGCCCTCTCTTTTAGCCGCTCTGACGAACAACCCTAGACCTTACACAACAACACACCCACCCTAACAGCCTCTTTAACTCTAACACCCACCCCCAAAGGGATGTCCAATGCGCTGCAATACACGGAACCACCTTAACAGCAAAAACCACATCCAACTCCACCAAGTCATTGACAACAACCCAAATCCTTCCTCCTCCTCTGCGGCATCGACTACGGCGAGGGCGAAGCAACTGATATTGGCAACGTCAAGGTGAAAAATCTGGACGCATGCGCCGAGGCATGTGCGAAGAAGACGAATTGTACGGGCCTAGGATGGGGCATTATCAAGCGGGATAAAGAGCCTGAGCACACGTGCTGGATGAAGATGAATTTGATCAAGTCGCATATTGCCACGGGCGCTTGGGGTTGCGAGGTGGGTGGGTGGGGATGTAAGGTCGGGGGCTGGGAATAGGGAGAAATAGGGGGGTTAGGTGGTGGGATGTGGGTATAATATTAGGTGATGACTGGAGAGGAGGAGGGGAGGAGGGATGGGCATTTGGTCACAGGGGAAATAATGCTGTGTAAACTGACTACCTGGTACGGAGTTAACTAGATGGTCTTATACACCCACTTCAGCATCCTCACTGCCAGTTCCCCTACACTTTGGGACTGAGAGATATTTTTCTCTCTCCATTGACTACCTTATGTACCTAGGTAGGTATATCATATTCATACAGATACATGTAGCGACAGAATGTCGACACTCTAGTTAGAATCTAGAGCTCGTGTAGGTGTTAGGTGCCTTCAATGCGGCGTGGCATTCAGGGGATATCCATACCCGCATGACCTGCCGCCTCAGTTCACATAAATACCGCACTTGGCGTCAGCTAGACATGTCGAGCATCTATACCCTAAAATACCTTTGACTTCAATTTATTGACAACTCTGAAGGCCATGTTCGTGGCGGCTAGGAAACATCAAATCATCTTCGCCTGGCGGAAGAGACGTGCCCAGGTGCAGCAGGAAAGGTACCTTGAAGAATATAAGTATCAATTCCATGACTACCTACAGTTCTCCACCGCCCATCATCATGGCTACCTGATCAACAACACGATCTCCAAAGCGTGCGCCGCCCTCTAATGCCACCATGGTCAAGCAACCACCGATGAAAACCTCCTTGCAGACATCATTGCCCCTGTTCTTCGGGTCACAAAGGGTATCCGCCGACGTACCCGGCTTGACAGCGACGCGGTGCTCCTGCCCTCCCACAGCGGACCACACCAGCCGCCACTGAAGCCTTGCATTGTTATCCGCCACTCCATCGGCCTTGAACCCAGGCCGGACCAGACGCATGTTGCCGAAGGGCGTCGACGCACAAGCTGTGGTGATATGGCACTTGTTCTGGCCGGGATTAGGATTGCAAGCGTAGCAGCCGAGGGGGTTGATTGGAGGGAAGAATGGCAAAAAGCAGGCAACTGTGCAAATCTGGCCTGTTGTGCAAGGGAAATTGGATTGTGCAACATCGTGTTGTTGCACCATACTTACCTGGACAGGGGGTTGGTGAGGACACACCTTGCTGAAAGGCAACACATTGAGGGGGTCGTTATCGGGGTGTACTATTGAAACTTCCAATTCTGCCTCCAAGTTTTCCTTTCTCTGTGGGATCCAATAAACAGTTTCTAGGAAAACATACCTTACCTTTCACGCGTGTTAAAGCCTGTTGTGTTCTTCTCTTGGTATTTTCCTTTCAAAGAGTACACTGCGGCGTTGCTGCCCACCGAAGCAGGCTAAGAGATGTTGATCAAGATGCTGAATGGCATTGCCCCGCGTTGATGCTCAGACTCTGCGGGGGAATGTTGGTGTTAACTCAGGCAAAGTGGAGGAAGCGGGAGAGGCTGAGGAGAGCATCGGACTACACCCATGGCTTGTTACGTGAGAATGGTGCAGACTCTGTACCCGTGTTATGCAGAAGGACGATACGAACTGGAGGTTGAAGTCTTCAAGGAGCTTGGGACGTTTTTGATGTCATGGCTTGCGAAAGATAATGAGGAGCATAGAGTCTGCTTCTACTATTCACCGTCATTGGGAATCTCATGCATTTGGAAATACATTGCACTTCAAAGCCTGTCTAGAGATAGATCTATCACTTCAAACGTTGGAATTCAAGCTGTCTGATGACTCCGCATCAAGTCGCTTGCAGTTGTCACCGTCGAATCTAAACCCCTATTTCGTACCACCCCCTTGCCACCGAACAGCCAAAAAGATACAGCTAGCAGTACAAATCCACCACATGACCCATAACTATCAACCCAGCTCTACCCAGTACCATCTAACCCAAAAAATAAATAGGTTACGAAACAAGCCAACCCCAACTCCCATTTATTCCACCCCTATCATATAAAACAGCAGCACATCCAGTCTTACTATCAGCACACCCCCACTCCAACCCCCTCTCAAATTCCACTATCATCCTGCTCCCATACCGGCGTATGCAGCCCCCAACTCCTACAAACATCCCTAAACTGCTCCTCCTCCCTCTCCGGAATCCTCATCACTATATCCTTCTGATCCTCCACAAACTCCAGCGACAGCCCCTGACTCGCATGCCACGCAATATGGCAATGCACCAGCCACGCCCCCGGATTATCCAGCAGGAACGCCATGGCCAGATACCCCCCTCCGGGTAGGGTAGCTACATCTCTTCTTGGGGGATTAGTAGTGGAAAAGGAGGAGGTCGTTCCATCCCAGCGACCGCTGCGCTGAGCGAGGACCCAGAAGTCGTGTCCGTGAAGGTGGATGGGATGCGCGAGGTTGATGGTGCCCACGTCTTGGATTATCAGTACGGCCCATTCGGGGCTGGCAGAGGCGGAGGAGCGGCCGACTGGGACGACGTTGTAAGGAGTGGGGAAGATGGATTCGTTGTTGAAGATGTGCATCATGGTGGGCTTCTTCCAGTCGAGGACGAGGCTAGAGGTGTTGATGGTCCATTGGAAGACGGCGCCGGTGGTGAAGCTGAGATTTTCAAGGATGAGGTTGGGGGCGGGGATGTTGGAGACGTCGAGGGGAAGGTAGGGGACTGTGGAGGCGAGGGGCTCGTCAAGGCAGTGAGTGGAGGGGGTGATGGTGGAGTTGGTGGTGGGGGGGGCGGTAGAGGAGGTGTTATACCGGACGATGCCTGTGATGGAGGCGACGTTGGCATTGGGCGCGCAGCGGTTGACCCAGCCGCCGCGGAGCCAGTATTCGGAGAGGGCGGAGGTGGCGGGTTTGGCTTCAACGATGACGTCGTAGCGTTGCCCGATGGTGATTTGGATGCTGTCGGTGGTATAGTTCCTGATGGGGACGAAGTCGTTGGCGATGACGGTGAGGCTGTGGCCGTCGATGCTGAACTGAAAGACGCCGTCGATGGCGACGTTGATGAGGCGGAGGAGATATTTCTTGCCGGGCTCGAAGACCATTTCGAACTTCTTGCCGCCGCCAACGCACTTGGGGTCAGTGGAGCCGGTGCAGTCGAAGGTGTTGGTGCCGTTGATCAAGCTGCTCTCAAGGGTCGGGGCACGGCCAAGCTTCGCGACGTTCCATCGGTTGAAAGTTTCGATATGCGACCAGTCTTGGAGGAGGAGAGTACCGAGGTCCTCGTCGTAGTTCCCGTTTGCTGGGCCGTTGAATACTATGCCACCGAAGAGGCCCTCAGAGTACTGCAGACTGAAGTGGCTGTGGTACCACGAAGAGCCATACTGCGTGGCCCGGAATTCATATGTCATGCTTTCACCCGGGGCGATGGGGCATTGAGTGACTCCTGGAACTCCGTCGGCCAGCAGCGTGTTGAGCTGTCGCACGCCATGCCAATGGATAGCGGTTCCGTTGCTGACCATGTTGTTGGTGACGTGGACTTTGACCGTGTCACCCCAGTTGGCGATGATGGTTGGACCGGGGATCGTTCCGTTGAATGTCATGCATGTTCGGCTGTAGCCATCCGGAGCGCAGGGACCTTCCTGGGCAGATAACCAGTATTCGACTGTCCTGCCGGTATCCGGTATGACCTCATAGTAGTTGGTGTCGAGAGAGTACTCTCTCCAGCAGTGACGTGACGTGGGGGTATTCTCACAGGCCTGGCGGGGTTTGAGTGTTGGCTCGTGAGTAAGTTGAACTAAATCATGATATGGCACAGCCGAAGCGAAAGCGCCCACCGTAAAGGCAAAGATAGAAGCGAGTGACTGCTTCATGGTGACTGAAGCTGGCAATGAGAAGAGAAGAGAGAAGAAGATATGTCTTGATGGAGATATAGAACAAAAGAGAAGTGCTAGGAGGCGGGACTGAAGTCTTATATCTCCTCAGGAGAACAAAATCAACAATCTCGATGATACCTCGGATTCGAGGGGATGGAACGTTGGGCTGACATAAAAACAAAAGTTTAATGAGATGTGAATCCAGGAAACAGCGCCTCGCAGCCATGTGCTTGATCTTTGCCCCTATTTTGATCAGTCGGTGAGGCCCTAGGCGTGTTTTGGTTGACTCACGTAGGGCCTTTCCACGTGGTGAGATGCACGAGCTCTGGGGTGGTGATGGGGATGGGGAAGCTAAGCAAGGCATAATCCGCATCATTCGAGAGAATCTCATAGCTAAGAGCTCGATGGATGGCTAGGATGACGCGGAATCATAGGGGGAACAGACGTCAAAATCAATAGTCAATGCACAAACCTACCTGGCGCGAAAACAAAACAGTGGACGATTTTACGCTGGCAGTGCCGCTCCAGCCCCGGAGTATGACTGGAGAAGCTGAGCATGGGGAAGGAAAGTAGGAAACGTTCCCACTGATCCTCCATTGTGACAGACCCGCCAAGTGGTTGCATTCGTATTTCCCCAGGCCCTGAAGGAAGCCGAAGGGCACGCTTGACTCAGGGGGACTCTGCAGACCAAGGTCGTGTAAGAGTGGCTGCTCCTGGACTAGTCCTAAAGAAGACCTCTTGGGTGTGGCGTCAACGGTCGGCTAGCCCTACCTCTTCGTAGGCAGCAAACAGGAGGTAGGCTGAGATCTCGCTTAGGGATTCTCCCGCCATTGTGCTGACTCTTGGGCTCTCAGCTGCCACAAGAGGGGCCATTCGACAGGGCTGAGTTAGTCCGAGCCGCAGGAAAGCAGAAGTGGGGCACAGAGAGACACCCCGTGTGAACAGGCGGGTAAGCCGACCGAGGAGGACCACTGGGAGAAGAGAAAACCGAGCAGATCCGGGGAATCGCCGCAGTCGACTATCGAGCTGCCCTTCCGGGAGCATCTCGTGGCCGTGGTGACCCACCGATAATCGCGTGTTGGTCCATGATTGTCGCCAGAGCTGCGCTGGCCGAGACAGGGAGTCCATCCGGCTTTATGATTGGTCGATTGGCTGAGCAAGACAGTGCTATTTTCAGAACACGATCGCGACGCTGTTCTAGCGTGCATCGTTGGCCGTTCCGCGATATCCGCCAACTGGAACGAGGTGGCATAAACCGCATTTCCCGCACGACGTACCAGAAAACGAGCGAGATGGCGCGACTCCCTCGACCAGTTTTCGGCAGTGGCACAGCTTCGAGTTTTCTGGGGGAAAGGGGGTAGGGTATCCGTGGACCCCAAGGATCCACCAACGAAACGGAGCAGAATGCGTTTGGTTCCACTAGTCGACCGCAGATTTGCTGTGGCACAGTCAAAGCGCCCCCCCGAGATTTTCCTTGCTGTCTGTGGCGTGACGACATTGGACGGAGGTGAGAATAGGGGGATGCGCCCGTAGATAAGACCACCAAACATCACACTGCGACGTCGGCAATTGATATATTGCAACCATAAAGCCCACAGACCTAGAAGCGACTTTTTGCAGGATGCGAAAGAAATTGAAGGAGGGACAGGAAGAAATGGGGGATGCGATGATTATTGGCATGGCCGGTAGCTCGGGCAGGTGCGAGGCCATCAGATGAATGCTAACGAAGACTTGAATAATAGGTAGTGGTAAGGATTCTTGATTGACAGAAAATTGTGGCACGAAGAAAATTCTGCCTTGAGAACGAATGTCCGCCACTCGGTGCCCACAGTTATGGAAGGTGCAAGTCTCCGCCTAAGGCCAAACTTCTGATCAATCGGTTGGCAATACCGTGACTGCTTCTAGTGCTGCTTCATTCACAACGTCTTGTAGCTCTGAGAAGCATGGATAGAATTCAAGAGTAGGGGCTCGCCTCAAATAACAAGATCTGGATGTAATGATGTAAAGGATTACAAGATGGCAAGTGAGAAAGTACTCCGGCTCATAATCCAAGCGTTCGGATACTGCTACTACAATGCCACAGCAAAGGCACTCAGCGTAGCTGCCTTCCTTTGGTGGTCATCATGGTCCTCATCAGGCTTTGCTAGTGGGCCTCAGTCTCGACTCCACTCTGTATTGGGCTGAGCCCCACAACTCGATGGCAGTGGACCGCACTGGATCCCCACAAGCGGAGCAGCTGTGGTTTAGGGTTTGCGGGCCCGTCATCGCTATCGCTTCCATCGACAAATCTTCAGCAACAGGCCCGATTCAAATTCAAGGATTCGAGGGTATTAAGTACATGGGCCTCTTGCGCTCTCCAGCTCCGACAATCCGACGACGAGAACGGCGGCGATAACCGAAGGCATAGATCTTGACCTAGACTAACCTCCGGTTGGTTTAGTACCGGGGCTGGTTCTTCAAGGCGCCTTCGGCCCTCCCGTTTGCGTGCGTTTAGGTTTAAGTTGGGATTGTTGGCTCACTGTCATTGATGATTCACTTTTGACACCAGTAAGCTCCCACGCCCAGATCTAAGTGGTGGATCACGGCGTTGGTTGGAGATCCATATTGATTACCCCAGGCGCGGCAGGCGCAGATTTCCGTCTTGGGTAAGGTCGACAGCCACGATCGAGGATCACCATGCCCGTGGACCCTTTGTCCATTCTCAGCCCAATCCCTGCCAGCCATGCCAAGACCATCGCAGATGATGGCGCCTCGTCATAGATGCCGATTACCACAGGTGGGCATATTGCTGGATCTCAAACCTGAAGCTTGAAGTAAAAACAAGCTGTAGCTTCGATACGACTTGGGTATTGGCATCAATGTAAGCCACCTAACCGGTACCCACGCCAAGGCATGGGACTTCGGCCTCGGGCCGGAATGGCCGGTGTCGTAGTCCGCAACGGTTCCTCTGAGCGCGGAAGAAGAAACCTCAAACCCCCCCCCCCTAACAAAGAACAAAGTCAAGGAACGTTCGCCTTGGCCCGTCAGCTGGGGTGGAACCATGGCTGCCAGAGAACTACAAGAGGCCCAGACGAGTTGCTCAAATCGGCACTAAGGTAGTGTCCTGGGCGCAGGTGCTAGCATATACCGCTGGTCGAGTGGAGACTCGTTGATTTTCAACTCGTTCAGAACATATTCAAACTGACATCGAGTTGTTGGTACCAACTTTCCACGAACGAAAAGCGATGCTGAAGGAGAGCGGCCCAAAGAAAGGAACGGCGGGCCATTCTATAGCAGCATTCAGCCCAAGCAGGATCCTGGATTTCGGCGCACCTTGGCAAGGCAAGAAGGCAAGGAAGGAGCCTTTGACAGAAGTCACAAGGTGGCCGACCCACTGTTCATGTAATTTCAGCCAGGCAGTTAGGCTAGCTAGATTGAGCAAAACATCATTTCTGCCATTTCTTCCCTTTTCCTAGCCATCTGTCGGGACTGGAGCTTTCCGTTATCCGCTATTGTTAACGCGTCCCTCATCTTTCTTTTTCATCGAGGTTAGTAGCAGGCGCTACATGTACGGTAAACGCGGCTCCCGCGAAAGGTAGAAGCACCGCACTCAAAAAACGTTGATGCGTTTGCCCTTATGTGGCTCCGGACCACAAGCGTGGTTGCCACAACTGTCACAACCACGATAGAGTCGAGATGAGTACCGCAAATAGCAAGCAAACATGTTCGGTATGCGGCGCTAACCGCGGCTCGCAATAAAATCGCCACTGCCACAGCGAAGACCACAACCACGACCACGACGGAGGTGACTGCTGTGGCGACTGGCGGCATCCGGGGTGGCATCGGCTGCGGTATTATTGGCGGCCTTGGCCAACGCCTGTTTAGATGTATTGATCTACCAGCGGACAACGGACAACCTGTTGGCCTTGCGCCCCCGCACCTCCCCGCCTCGCTCTTGTCGGCCTGCACCTGCCTCGGTATCACCGCGCCCACCCATACCATAATCTCGACCGCCACCGCCATAAGCCCTCGGACGAGGGGATGTGATTGTTATTAACAATACATCTATTTAACAGGGTGAGCTCCCTAATATCCAACCACACAGCGTCCTTCTGCCTCTGCCATTGCTTATGCCTCTTCCTTGCCAGCCTTACTACACTTCACTGTTTTAAGCTGAGGAGGGGAACCACCTAATCTGTCTTGGTTAACTCGACTTTGAGCTAAAAGGAAGGCCTCCGGCGGCGAGAGCGCCCATTGCGATAGCCTAAGCAACGGCCTTGAACTGCGTCGCGAAGTCTCCCACGGCAAACACGCCCGGCCCAATGTCTCGCCCAACGGTTAGTTCACCATGGTGTCACCCACGGGGTGTGAGTTCCAGGCCGAGCTGCAGAGAAAACGGCCGTTTTGCCTGGCTTGTGGGCGGGTGGGCCAGAAATCCCTCGGTGGCACTCTCGCCCCCGTATGCAAAGGTCATGACAACCTAATGCGGTTGTGAATTACTCTAACGGCGACTGCGCGACCCAACTTGGGAGGATCATGGCAGGCATCCGCTTTCTTGAACTCGCAGCTGCTCTCGTCAACTCCACCGATCTTTTCCCTGGAGCCAAGGCTATCAATATCATGCCGGGAAGCACAGCATCTGACTAAAGTCTAATTCCATCGCTGCAACAACTGAGAGACATAGTAGCCAGTCTTAAGGCAAGATCACAGCATTGTGGATTCGCAGAATTTGTCACGGGATAGTATATATTCCTGCTCGAAACTGTGGTTCCTCGCCTTTCCGGGGAATATAATCGTCAGGGTCTCAATAAGGGCATACTTAAGGGTTGGCAGAACTGCCTCCTTAAGACTGCCCCTTTCCCAGAAATAGTGGTTAAACTGGTGGACACATTTCGCTAACTGGCCAGGATAGGCGAATCCACTATTATCGGGGTAATAATTAAAGTCACCATAGCTGCTCCCTAAGTAATTACATTTATAAAATAGTGCCTTAAACTTCCGCCGTCTGTTTATACGGAAAATAAGCGGCAGTTTTTAAGCTAACCGCTCTCCCCAGTCACTGTTGTGATCCTAATACTAAGGTCAAATATGGAAAACAGGCTAGAAATTTCTATTTATAATAGTATTAATAATTTTAATCACCTTATTGCGCTGGGTTCTACTGAATGGTTCTACAGGATGGTCCAGATCGAGAAATACAGCAAGTAACTCTTATAAGAGCCTAGGTTTAGAAGCAGACTTATTTATGTGGTTTATAAAGCACTTAAGTAGAGGATTCTGCAGATTCTCAAGATGTTACAATATCCAGATATTTAGTTTACTGCCTCGGCACACCAGTGTTAGAGAGTTACAATACTATACTGACACTATTACGAGTGACCACGGTTCTCACATGCTGTTAAGTGCCGGCACCATTATCACTACGTACTTTAGGCTTCTGAATCTAAGTTAGCTACCTAAATTCTCCTTCCTTGGCGGTAATGAGCTGATCTCCGACCTCTCTATGATCAAACGTCACCTCGAAGCCCTCGGCCAAAATTGCCAATGTCCTTAATGCCACCGGACTACGACTATGCCCGCCGGCTCGAAAAGGGTGATTTGGCTTAAGGACTCGTTCTTTGGCTCAATATCGTTCATAATCGCCGAAATACTTGTTTTGTCGCTTATTGTTTCCCCAGCCTTGTGAGGGCCTTGCTCCGCCGGGAATGCAGTATCGAGGTGATAATATCTCGCCATCTCAGAACCAGAGGCAACGTGCAAGACTTTACTTACAGGGACCTTCTTACTTGGGCCAAGGACATGGTCAGTCATAAAGTCTCACGTCAACGTTGTCGCGGTCGATCGTGCGGATGATGTTCGTTTTTTGCGCTTGCCCGCACGCAGGTACCGCTTGTTTTGCGCGGGGAAGATGCGTGCCTCACTTGCTGCCTTGATCTGTGCGGGGAGGCTGATGTTCACGTTTTAGTCCTGTAGGTTTTCCAGGAGAAGGAACCTCCTATTTAGTTCGACTGGGCCGGGATAAGAAGAGGTGGTGGTTTAGGTAGCTGCTGGTTCAGCTAGACTTTAGAGAGGTGTTAAACGATATTGTTTTATTTCCTTACTTTTCCTGCTCATTGATAAGATCAAAGTTAACCGTAATTAAGGGATATGAAGAAGGGTAAAGATGATGTTAGTAGTGAATGTCTATTTGTATCGTCAAATGCAATTTTACTGCAGAATCGGTGAATTTGGCTGCAGTTCCTTATTTTCGCTAGTTTCAGTTGAAACGCGCTTGCAACTGCGATCGCAAATACGATCGCGAATGCGACTGTAGATCAAGCGGGGTTTGATTTGAGTAGGGTTGGGGTTTTGTGTGGAAATAAATAGGGGCTAAGGTACAGATAGACATTCTCTATATGTAAATAACGGAGGTAGCTTTTGGCGCCAGAACAAGCTTTTGTGGTAGACATCCATGCATTTTTACTTCTTTCTTCTAAACCGGTATATTGTATATCGTCCTAGCTTCTGTGCCAGGATGCCATGTACTACCCCTTTCCCCCAAACCTAGTAGAGTTAGATCGCGGCAGGCGTCTTCTAGTCGAAATTGCACTGGCCGAGTGACATGCTTGATGGCCCCGATCCCAGCCCTGTGTTTGTTTGGGAAGAAGACGAAGAAGCGTAGGGAGTTCTTTCAAACTTCAATCATAGGCAACCACCTGTGACCCCCGTGATTGGATTGGTTGGGCTTTCCTATACCACATCTCTTGCTCGTACATGACGCGGGCCATCTACTCGTCGAAGTCGTAACCTAACCGCCCGTTGTATGACCTTTATCACCCTAACAGGCGCTGCCTGACTGGCGCTGCCACCGCTCCCGCTATGGAGAGCCCATAGCCAGAGCGCGTCCCGTACACGAGCATGGCAGGACTGAGAGGCTCAAGGATCATGATACCTAGTCACCGCCATGATGTTAGTATGCCAGAAAGGCTCCGAGGGTAAGCACAGTCTAGAAGAGACACTGCGGCCTAGTCTAATAGCTGCGCTGAAGAAAAAGACTCTTTCCGCCTTTTTCTCAGTTAACATTAAAGTTTACTATAAACACTTTAACAATACCAGAATCCTAACTTATATAAGTTACCTAAACAACGTCCTTATCTAGTCCCGTAGTTATATAACACGCTGTTTTAACTGTACCTGTAACCTAATTTCAGGACCCTTTATTAACTGTCGTATAACCGACTAATTTAGGGGCAGCTGCAGTGACTGTAAGTACCTAAACTATAGAGCGAGATGCCGGATTAAGGAGTCCTTTAAGGAGGAGTTGTATAACGAGGAGGAGGAGGAGGAGGAGGAGGAAGGAGGAGGAGGAGGAGGAGGAGTTATATAACAAGGAGGAGGGGCCGGTAATCCGTCCTCGCCGCATCCCAGGCGGTGTGTGATCGCGCATTGGCACGGATACACTGTGCGTTGATCGTTGTGCCGTAGGGGATAGACGCCACAGGCCATTCTGTCTTAGCGCTTACAGGTACATTGCATGGCCTAGGCGGCCTCGGCGGAATTCCAAAAAACAGGGAGTATTTTGTCACGTGTGAGGAAGGGCAGACAGGACGAGTATCACGACTCAATACTCTGAACATAATGAGTGGCTCCCTACGCTCATACAGATCGTAATGGCTTTGCCTGTTTCTCTCTCTTCTTTCAAGTCAGAAGGATGCGGCGCAAAAGGTGTCAAAACACAAAAGGCCCAAGCCTCCGCCACCCCCTTCCTCTTCCTCAGATAGTTGGCAAATTCACAGCGTGGGTGCAGGCGTGGAGGCACCCGTGGGCAGCGTGCTACAGTGGGGTGACAAAAGTCTCGCTCCGACCCCTCATTTCGACTTCCCCCGACCTCAACCACCTTGACTGAAAGTTGTTCAGCTATGCCATTTAAGCAGTATTCGCCATATAAATTACATTTCTGAGAAGCTCAGAGACAGAGCTTTTAATTGACTGATATCAATATTTTGTATACCAACCATCTGCAGCAATTACTGCCTCCAACCTCTGCACCATCGACAAAAGCAGTTTATCCAACACACTCTCTTCAAGCTCCTCCCACACGCAAATAGCTGCCTTAATTAGCTCTGCCTTAGAGGCATCGTTCTTAAGGAGTTCAGCTAAATGGGGGTATTAGGCCATTATTTCCCCTTTCAGGATATGCCATACGTTTTCGATAGGGTTAAGGTCGGGCGAATATAGAGGCCAATCTACCAACTCCACCCCATTCTCTGCAGCCCATTCCTTCAACCATCCTTAAACTAACTTACAACTATAAGTAGAGGCGTTATCCTAAATGAAGATAAAGCCTAGTAAGCATATTGTAAGGAGATGTTCCTTTAAGGTTTCGAGTAACATCCTGCTAGAAACTCCTCCACGCTTAGAAAGGGGGTCTCCAAACATAGGGGCCAGGGCAGTACGCATTCCAAAGCTAAAGGCGCCCCAGAACATCTGGGAATAGCGAGAAAACTTTACCTTAAGCTGTATATACTTTAGCTTTAAGCAGCTTTCGCTTTATATTGCGTTAGATAAGGTTATTTAGGGTGGGGTTTTTACTCACTCCAGGCCGAAAAGCTCAAGCGTAACGTTCACCTTCGCCACGTGTAACAGTTAACTCATCTGAAACAATTAAACGCTTCCACTAAGAAAGGGGCTTCCGAACATGCAATCTAGCAAATGCTAGCCGTTTTGCAGTAAACACATCGCTTAATTTTAGCCTCCTGAGGGCGACCTAGTGCTAAATACTGCGACGAACAAGCTCCTTACTTAAAGTGCGTATAGAACATATTAAACCAAGGTTTAAAAGCAGGGTTTTGCTGGGAATGAATGGATTAATGTCGATTAAACGTAATGCACGTCGAATTTCGCGAATAGAAAGAATTCGTAGCCGGCCAGAGCGAGGTTTTGATCGGCTGGAAGTTTACTGCTTATAACGCGTCACAACGCCAAAAACCGACTTTTCAGGCACATCCTCTTTAACGAATAACGCTCTTCTCGATAGGCCCAATTGGTGGCCTGTTGCAATTCTAGTCCTCTTATGAGGCGAATATTCGGTATTAGGGGTATGCATCTCTGTCGGTGGCCGTCCAGAATAGCCAGAAGTTGGTAGGGTGTGGGAGGAAAATGCGACGCGAGATGGACGCGACGGCAAAGTTGGGGGTGTGGAGCGAGACTTTTGTCACCCCACTGTAGCAGCTGATATCAACGCTCCGCACAAATCAAATAAAGCAAATCCGGACCTCTATTTGCGTTGCTTTGAGGAATCGAGGCCCTGTTTATTTGCCAAGAAATCTATTTATTTACCACAAATTACTTGCAAATAGATGACTAAGCATAGGAAAAATCAGTTCTAGGCTCCGATCAGGGGTCCTCAAGCAGCCTTTACAGAAACTTGCTTCAGAATTGCGAATTCCGCGCCTAATTCTTAAGGTACTGGAGCATACTAATCGTATTCTCGCTTATACTAGCCCTCTAGATACCTAGTAAGAGCTTAGAAGAGCTGAAGCTCCGTTTACACTTATCAGACATTACTAATATAACCAGTATCTCCAACACCATTACTGATAGCTATAGGAACTGTTATTAATACTCTTATTACTAAGATATAAGGTTTTTCACTATCGTCACACGGTCTGAGAGGTATTGCTTTATCTCGTCGGTGTGTTAGAGAGGTTTTAGATTGTTATAATAGTTGTAATTATAGAGAAAAGAGGCCTGGTAAGGTTATTAGTATTTAGAGGTGGTCCCTGTAATAATAAGAACCTCCTAATATGCGTAGTCTTCCTTAAACAGCTCCTTAAAGCTAGTGATTATACTATCATAACACTCTGTAGAGAAGTTTCGTTACAGCTACCTTATTTTATGCCTAAGGTGTAGTATTATCGCGGCCTAATATACTAGTATTTACTTTATTAAATTAATATACTTATTAAGCTTTTTAAGCGCTAAATAGAGGCTCCTTTATAAGAAGTTAAAGCCCTTTTTAATTTTATCCTTTTCCTTTTCTTATTCTTATAACGGCTTTAGTTCAGGGTCTTACTCTGGTGTTTAAGAAAGGTAATACCTATACCTAAGCAGTTAGCCAACTTTGTAACTATCGAGGTAATAAGGTAAGCTAGCAGCACGTTAAGGTTTTATAATTAGTATAGTAATAACGTTTAGCTTTTAAGATAGTAAAGGTAGTAATCTTTAAGTGACTTTAATTAGCGATATTAAAGGCCTTATTAACAGTATAAAGCTAAGGTTATTACTGTATTTTACTTATTAATTGAGTAACTAATTACGGAGCTTATAAGTGTAAGGAATAACTTCTATAAACCTTAACTTGTGGCCTTTAAACCTCTTAGTTATAATCTTAAACAGCTTAAGCAGTTCCTTAATTAAGGTAAGTATTTACTAATCTTCTGTATTAAGAACATTATTAGTAGGTAATTGTTTATGTAAATCTTTCTCTCTTATAAAGCGGCTGTAAAAGACTTCTACCAGATTATGTAAGGTGAGTGCTCTTTTAATTATAAAGTATATTAAATTTTAATAAGTATCGTTATTAAGGTGTAACTGTAAAGTAGCTAGATTGTCGTTAAGGAGCATTTAGCCAAATTTAGTAACCTTATCTTTAATCAGTTTACCTTTAGTGATTTTATGGAACACCTCTCTTCTTTATAAGCTGTACTGAATAAAATAAACCACATTATACAGTTTATTAATTGGACCTCTCTTTTACTATTACTTTAACAGATCCCTTTCTTCCTTAGCTGAAATTCACGTTAAAGAACCAGGTTTAAGCGACTTTAACAGACCCTTACTATCACCTTTAAGAAATATTTTTATTATAAGATTAAGTATATGTCTAAAACAGCGAACGTGCCGCTGTTTCTTAAGGGCCTTGTGGTTGGTATCGGGGTCTAGAGCGTGTAAAACCGTAACGATACAGTAATCGTTCGAATCGACGTTATCTGATTAAAAGTAGCCGATCTTCTTTTTAAGCCTATACTTCACAATTGTGTCAGTCACTACTGGAGTAATATTCTCACCGCCGTAGCTGCCTTTAATCTAAAGGAACGTGATTAGCTTTATATATAGCACTTTAGCAAGATTAAAGTAATATATAATAATTATAAGTAAGCTGATCGAATTAAGTAAAGTCTAGAGATTAAAGGAGAGATAAATCTAACTGTTAACTTTCGACAGTTTTACCTAGAGAATAGCCATCTTACAGTAATATCGCAACTTAATCCATCACTAAATAGTATCTCCTTTATTTAGTAACACTTATTTTATAAGCTTAGGGTTTAAAAGCGATAATAATTAACGGAAATGGTAATATTCTATTATAGTGAAAGGTACGTTAGTGTCGATTATCCACTTAAGTAAAGCTCTTTTAATTAATTCGGATGTAGATATTAGTAAAAGAACCTCCTTATTTTTCACAGCCTTTACAGTACGGACCTGAAGATCTATTACCGATAGCGATCTCTTTACCCTTTTACATTTATAATTATCCTCTTACCCTCTGTCCCCAGGCTTAAAAAGCTAGTGTTATTTATTCAGATAAAGGGCTGTAAATGTAATTACTTCAGCTGTAAAAAGGGTATTGCAATTCTTCTTTCCGTAAACCTAAAAGGCTCTATCTGCCTTATTGCCGGTCGGCTTTAGTCTGATAACCTAATTGCCGTGTGTGGCGATTTAAGAGGTGCGCTTTTTATTACGAAATAACCATCTCTCCGGCACGTATAAATAGCCTTTATATTCCAGCTTCTGGAAGCTTTTAATATTCGGTGGAAGATCCTTAATTAGAGTGCTCTCGACTTTTTATAATTAAGCGTGAATGCTTTAAGCCTGGTAGAAGACGGAACACAGGCTGTTTCCTGTAGAGGATATAACCGTTGGCAGGAAGGTTATATTACTGGTGACGGAGGCGGTATCGCCTGATTCGGTAGGTTGCGACATGACGGTAAATCGAATCGATAATGGCTAATAATTGTTATAATGCAGGCAGAGCTAGGGTGTAGATTGGAACGGCCTAGAATTAAGAGTTTTCTCTGGAAACGGATTTATCTGGCACTGAGGCCCCTGTCCAGGCGTCCAAGAATGTCCTAGAACTGGCCTAAACAGGCCTAGTATTTGACAGGGGTGGACAAATACGTAAAGCAAATCGTGAGTGGGATTTGCGTTGATTTGACCCCATTTTTTGCCGTATTTGCTTTGCCATTTGCCTTATTTGCTTTACTTGTATTTGCCATACTTGATTTGTGCGGAGCGTTGGCTGATATGAAGCAGCCAGCCGATAACGATGGTCAGATAGCCCGTGGCGTGAGCGGCCGAGCGACAGGCGACAGCGGCAGCGCCAAGACAAGTGGCAGCGCTAAATGGTAAAGAAGAGGTGGAGAGCGCGGTCAATGTGTCGCTTGAGGTAGGCCTATGTCTCGATAACAAATGAGGATGGACGCGTGCAAGTACCGGCTGACCGGGGGAGTCAGGGACGGAAAGGGTGTTGCAGCCAGCGGAGAGGAAATATTGCCTGTCTCCTATTAGTCAGGGCCCCTATCCTGGAGGGCATGTTTTGGGCTGGGGCACATGGTGCACATTACCCGGAGGACTTCCTCAAATTCCCTCGTCACCAGTATTTTGGAAGCCTGAAACTCTGTGAATACATGTTTCTTTCATTCCAAAAACATGTTTCCCACTTCATCTTCCCCGCCTCTACCTATTTAGTTTACCGAAACTATCAAATTCCAGCCAGGGAGATTCCAGACATCCACGCCACTGCCCATCAATCGCCGACCTCCTTTCCCCTCAAGTGTCCGGTTACATAAAAACGTTGGCATCAGAGAGGATCGATGGAGTTCTCTCCCGCCCAGACCACCTTGGATGTCTGGTTTGTGCTGTTGCACAACGTCGGCCGAAATGATACTCAGAAGCGTACCCCTGCCGGAAGGGCCATTAGCAGGGTTCCGGCGCTTATTAAAAAGTTGGCAGGTGGCATAGGATACAAAAGTTCCATACATACTAGACACTTACCTCTTTTGGTGCCTATGTTGGCTCAATGCCAATGATGGAATGTTGTTGAGATACAGCCCCCAGAGCCCTGTTGTGCAAAGGGGGCTGTGCAGTTGTGTCGTGAAAGGCACAAGGACCTCCAGGGACCCACAGGGTCCCCTGAGCTCCTTGGACCCTCTGGAAGAATCTGGAGCCCAGGAGCTTCCGGCTCCCTACTCTGTGGGCCCTCTGGGCCCACAGAATCCTCCAGAACACCACGTAAACAGGGTAATGGTTGCGTGGTCAGAATGGTTAAACACTCCTTTTCGTATTCTGTACTAGTAGGTAGAAGGCTTTGGAAGCCTCCCACAGCCTATAAAGGCGCTCTCCTTTCCTTTGTTTAGACATCTTTTAATCAAGCAATTCAATCCTTCTTTCTATCATTGTAAAAGCAGCGCAGAGTTTGCTGCAGCCTTCTCCCAGTGCAGAGTCTACTGCCCTCAGGCCTTCTGTCTTGTTTCCCTCAGTGCCTTCGGCACTGTTGTACCTCCAACGTTGCCTCATGCCGGCACAGTGCTCCGCACTTCTTCCTCTGAAGCCACACGCCTTGTGGAAAGCCAGAGTTCAACAGAGTGAGACGAAGAGAGCTCTATATAACTTACCACACGAGAGACGGTGAAGAAACGTGTGGAACGTTTTACTGAGGGTATGGAGCTTATGGGAGCAGCGGAAGTGCAGTTGCAAATTGACTTGATTAGGTAGAAAGGGTAGGAGCGAAGCTCCCAGACTAAATACAAAAGAGAGCTCCCTGTATGTGAGGAGAGCACATGACGAAAGGCTCCTGCGCTCCAGCCTAGCCTGGAGCGGTAAGGCGCCTGCGCGCCTGAGCGCCAAGAACTGCCGCTGCAGTTCGACAAAACGGAAGGCACGGGCAAGCATGAACGGCTAGCTGCATTGCATTACGGAAGGTAGTGGGAGGATCATATTCGTCGGAGCTGGGGCCGCCATATATGGAGTCGGGGCCGCCATATATGGAGTCGGGGCTGCCATATCTGGCGGTGCGGACTTCCAATTCTGGACGCCTGAGCGCCGTCCTCTATGATTATAAGGAAATTGCTAAGGGCAACTTTTGTGTAAAACATAGTGCTGTTGAAAACGGTAATTAGGATGAGTAGAGGTGAGTCAGCTGAGCAAATCCTGAGCAGGGATTGAGCCGAGCATGAGCCAAGGTGAGTGATGTCACTTGCGCGCTGTACGAAAATGGAAATGCTGTAAGCCTAGAATCGTCCCACATTACAGCCTGGTTATTTGAGACGAATCTGGGTTCATATAATTGCCTTTTTCGTTTGTAATACTAAGCTAGGGTAAGCTATAGAAAAGTGTCGTCTCTGAATGTCGTCTCTGGATGTCCAATCATGATCGTCATTGCCTCGGAAGTTGATAGTGGGCGTCGTCTGGATCGTTGCTGGTCGCTTTTTCTTCGCTGCCATCTTTGAGTACATCGGCCCAGAATGGTCCGACTGGCTTACAACCAGCCTTTCAACTGAGACGCATTGCATCAACTCTTCACACCCCCCTCGACACAATCCTGGCTCGCACGCCCTTGCTATCCAGGTCGGCTACCGCCACGAAAAAGTCCCGTTTGCACACGATGTCATCAAGGGTCGTTTCATACATCTCCCAGTCGTATCTTCTGATCAGCGTCGCAGCTGCAAGGTACATCTCTGCATAGGCAAGGCTTAGCCATATATATTAGCATATTGTAAATGGAATATCATAAATCCACCGCGTATGTGCGAATGCGGGGAACACATGGGACTAACGTACTTCATCCCAAGACACTGCCTCGACCCCTTGCCAAATGCAACAAAGTACTTGTCCAGCCTATTCGATAACTTGCCTCCTTCAAGCCACCGTTCCGGCCGGAAGGTGTGCGGCTCGGGAAAGACATCCGGGTGGGTAAGGATAAAATATGGTGTTTGTGACACGGGGGTTCCAGCTGGGATGATGTAGTCCTTGTACTTGATATCCTCTTGTGCAATTCGTGGAAGTCGGATTGTAGCTCCGTAAGAGAGGCGAATGGCTTCCCGGATGACGGCGCCCTGCTTGTGTTATTTGTGCACTCCATAGGAAACGCAACACGAGGGGGCTCACCAAGTAAGGAAGCGACTGCAGCTCTGCCCACGAGAGGATCGAAGAGGGGCTGGGAATCGCCTTATCCAGCTCCTTGCGAAGCAGATCCAAGGTCTTCGGCACATGTTGGAGATAAAAGAACAACCTCGTGAGAGCCTGCGCTGTTGTTTCGGAGCCAGCGCCTGTCAAGATCTCTCCTTCGTCGCAGAACCGTTGCAACGTCTTCTCTTCGGGGGGCAAGTCGCTATCCAGAAGCTCATGGAAAATGGTGCGACCTTTAGTTCGGCCTTCATCTGTCCCTGACAGAATGGGCTTGACTTGCTCTCGTACCAAGCCTTGCCACTGAAGCAGGTGGCCAACGGCAGGGTTCATAGCAGCTACCATAGAGTGGGGTAGACGCTTCATTAGGGGCAGCATCCATGGAAACTGGCGGCCAAGAGCACCGCCCTCAAAGGCACCAATGATTGTCTGCTTCCACAGCAGCTGGAAGTCGAGCTCATCGAGATAGCATCTGTCCCTGGCAAAGGCGTAATCGCAGATAATGTCCATGGTCAAGGCCATGAAGGCAGCGTCTAGACGAACGATCTCCTGGGTCTTGACAAGCTCGTCGAACCGCGCCGATAGCTTTTCCACCTTAGACTTGAGAAGGGGCTCGAGGCGGTTGATAGACCGAACAGAGAAAAAGGGGTTGAGCGCACCGCGACGGAGTCGGTGTAAGTCGTGGGGTACCGTGGAGAAACTACTGCCGTCGGCGCCGGCCAGGTTCGTCCACCACCGGTATTTGTCAAGCTTCCGGCTGGAGGCGTACAGCTCGAGGTAGAAGTCTGGGTCAAGGATGTGGAGCTCATAGGGATTGACTCTGACGATGGGGCCTGTTGCGGTGAGGAAAGTCAGCCCTGCAACCCCATTTCTCCCGTGGACGAGGGCTACCGTATCGTTCGTGCATCGCCTGGATTCTCCACATGAAAGTCCCACGACAAACTACATCCCAATAGAACTCGTTCCATAGCGTAAGCCAGGCCAGCTTGGGGCCAGGGAACTTGGAAAGCGGACTGAACCACACTCGGCGAATGCCACCGACCGCGGCCCAGGCCGTAACTGCGACAATGAACCAAAATATCAACCTGCCGAAATTGATGAGCGAGGGCGTATCTGCCGCGTACTCGAGCTCCATCGCGGATGTCTTGGGGGCTTCAACTTTTGTAGAAGCGGAATGAAGGGTGGCGATGAACTCAGATGGTTCAACCCCTCTTTTCATCGTGTGCTGGAAAACGATTGATAAGGGGTTGTGAGGCCCCACATGCCCCACATGGGGTGGAGCCTTCCATGGGTTCTGCCTACCACCTTAGTTAGCACTTTGCCCACGGAAATCTCTTCCGGGTGCAAGGCTTTTCCACATCAGGAATATACCACACTTTCCTTCAGTTTGCTGGTGTGGTCGCACAGGGGTGCATGCCACATGCAGCGTTCCAAGTCCCAAGGGAGGGGTAGCGGCTAGTTCCTCGTCCCAACAGGGCTACCCTTATTTGGAGGCATATGCAATGTGATTGGTGGCGTTCTCATAGACTTTCTCGCATGAAGCAAGGATTTGGGGGCTCTGGAGCTCTGGAGCAAACTATATGATTCAGCTGGTTTTTCCCGAGGCCCCGACTTTTCAAAGCTCTTCATAGGTTCCAATCCCCAACGTCCAAATATCGCCGCATCCTCATCCCACCCATTACACTCCGTTGTAAGCATTTTCTCGCCCGTAAATATTGCATTCGCCCCCGCCATGAAACAAAGCGCCTGCTGCTCTTCAGCCATCGTTTTTCTCCCAGCAGCAATACGAATTATCGTCGCCGGCATGACGACCCGCGCCGTCACGATAGTGCGCAATATGCTCGTAAACTCGGCGGGCTTCCTGTCGGCTTCCTGTCACCTAACGGCGTGCCTTTGATCGGTACGAGTGCATTGACGGAGAAGTTCTCGGGGTGACTGGGCAGAGTGGCAGCGGTGTGAAGTAAGCCGGTGCGGTCATCCGCCGTTTCGCCCAGTCCAAGAATGCCGCCGGAGCACACGTTGATACTAGCATCCCGAATGTGACCCAGAGTGGCGAGACGCTCGTCGTAGGTGCGCGTTGAGATGATGCTCGAGTAGAACTCCCGGCTGATATCGAGGTTGTGGTTGTACGCCGTGAGTCCTGCCTCGCGCAGCTTCTTTGCCTGCTCCGTGTCGACCATCCCCAGCGTCACACACACCTCCATGCCCATGGCGCGCGCTCCCGACACCATCTCTTTGATATTGCGAGGGCTGTTCTTGCGGCCACGCATGTCTCGTCACCACGATGGAGCGTGAGGGTTTCTGATCCTCACGCTAGATAGTATTTAATTGTTCATTTGTGTCCTACTGTTCAGATTGCATCTGTGCTTATAGTGACAACGACCTACAGTGACATTGAACGCCCGTCTCGGAGTGCTAGCGCAACAAGCCGTCTTTGGATCGCCCCCTTCACATTGGCGTCCTGCCATACGCTCTGTCTTAACCTATCGAGTCCCTCCCAGGTCTGTGTTAGGTGCAGGTCGTAACACCAGAGCGCCAGTGAGCCTCAGCCACTACGGTGACGAAGCCTGAATCCTGTAGAAAGGTCTATAAAGAAGAAGGTTCTAGCTGGAAGCCAGAACCACATAATCAATGCAATCAAGCAGTTGCACCCTTCCAAGAGTCCACCGAATCCAGTGTGCAGCGCTTCTAACAGTTACGTACAGGTTGACTGTCTATATACCCCGTTACCGGGACTAACTCGAGACGTTTATTGTAGGAGTCTAACCAGGTTGCATAGAAGGCGACATCCCATCACCAGTCTACGTGCAACCTCCAAGCGCCTCCGCAGCAGCAGAACACGAGGCCAACACGAGAATCATATGTAAAAGCATGTGGCGAACGGACTCTGGAATGAAACGAAGTTAACCCATGCTTTATATCGGGCAGAAGATGGCCCTTCCGGGCCTCCGCTTCGCTGTGGAGTTCCTCCAGGTAGAACTTTAAGCGACAGGACGTCAATTTCGCTCCCAGTTGTAAAGTTATTTGTTAAGTAGGATTATTTTCGAAAAATAAATCCTTAGCTGCTGCCGCCTTTATTACGGTGTAAGTGGGGCGAAGGGGAATTGTTGAAAAACTGCATGAGAGACGGCGAAGAAACGGAGGGTATGAGTAAGTATAAACGGTTAGCTGCCTGGGATTATAGGAGATGGTGGGGTCATATTGTTGGAGCTGAGACCGCCATATATGGCGATGCGGACTTCCAATTCTGGGCGCCTCAGCGCCGTACTCTATGATTATATGGAAATTTCGTGTGCCCAGATTCGTCGCACACCACCAGGCTGTATTGTAAGACCAATCCTGAACGCATTGCTACCGTAACACCCACACCTTTACGTATTTGATGGTGAAATTTTCTGCATTCTCCAACGCCCTGTGGTGTGCAGCCAAGGCTATCAAACTGTGAAGTCCTCTTTTCAATTACGCCACGGTGGTATAGACGTGTGGGTTGCTGATCTCCTTGTACCCGAACCACCATCCATCGCTCATCTCTAGTACTTGCCCAGGTGGCCTGCCATATTAATGGTACCGTGAAGATATTTATCTATTCTCCGATATACATCAGTATGAGGCGTTTGAGGGTGTCTCAACACATTTTACAGGTAACATATAAGTAGAAAAACGGGGCAAATAGACATCCTTATGAATAATTATGGCTGTCTATCGTGTACTAGGCTCAAAAGAAGATCAAATTGAAAGCTAAAGAAGCAAAACATTCCGAAGCAGTGCTCCCGTGTTTGAAAGAGTGGTAGGTATAGGTAACTAAGAACTACTAGCTTACCAGAAAAAGCAAAACAAAAAACCTGAAATCGGGGGGA
>Ga0247760_1000997_pt1 | contig 28577 bp, 31 predicted proteins | sample UWRJL171409R4_FD_179936 | JGI IMG/M metagenome (GOLD analysis project Ga0247760, IMG submission 179936) | Plant litter microbial communities from Arlington Agricultural Research Station in Wisconsin, United States - UWRJ-L171-409R-4 | ecosystem: Environmental > Terrestrial > Plant litter >... | reverse complement strand
TCCTCTCATGCGCAAACAGCATCAAACTCTCGCTCCACCGCGACTCAGCAGCCGGTCGGCCAGGAATCTCGCGGAACTTCCAGCGTCGAATCAATTGCTGCCCCCAGAACCATTCCCCGTTCTGGCCGATGTATTGTGCGGGGATGTCCCTGCGGGAGAGGGTTTCGCCTCTGAGGTGAAGGAGGTTCTTGGTTGTCCAGGAGAGACCGGTATTCACGAAGGAGAGGTCGGTGCATTTGAGGTTGACCTGTACGCCCCAGGGAGGTCGTCTGAGGAGAGGTCGTCTGGGGGGGTGTTGGTAGAGGGGGAAGGGGGTGGGGGGATCATGAAGTAGGTGATGTCGTATGTTTCGCTGGCATTGTGTGGTGGGAGGGGTAGTTCTTTCTTCATGGAGCCTTGGGAGTTGTGGTGGGAAAGGGAGGTGCTGTATCGTGGGTCTTTGTGGTGATGATGGAGGCGGAAGAGAAGACGAAGCGTGCGAGGAAATTATAATTACCTAGATTCATATCAATTTACCAACAAACAAGTTTTTGTGATCCTCGGATGCGAACGAAACTTCTACAGATTGATTCCTATCGCGGCCGAACGTTACAATCCCCGCGGCGGTTCCGACTGAACTCAAACAAACTTTTAGTAAGATGATGTATGGGGATAGAAAAGAAGTTAATGTCTATCACTGTGCCTACATTCTAGGCCGATGGAGAATCCAGGAGGGCTTTCGAGAATGTGATGGAGTCGATGTTGATAGTAAGAAGCTGGTAGACATCTTTCAGGACGTTCCATTCTCGCCGGGCCAGCCTATCCCCCTGCCTCTACCCTTCCTTCTCCCTCCCTACCCTAAGTCCCCCGCTCCCCCTCCCACCTACATCCCCGGCTGCACGCCCTGCCTCAGCTGAGCTGCTCCCACGCCACCACCGCCTGAAAGACCGCAACACACAAGCTCAAAAACCCCAACACCACCGCCGCCAAAAAACTAGCAATTGTCACCTTCATCACATGCCTTGCCCGACTCCTCCTCTCGACCCACAAATCAATCAGATTCCTGGGCTTCGGATTCTCAATCTCATCGTACAGATCCATCAGGCGGGAACCCCATACCGGGAAACGGATCACGCGCTCTTTCTCATCCGGGGTCTCGAAGGCGGCGGTGCCGAAGTTGAGGCAGTCGGGGTCGAAGCGCTGGTTGGCGATGAGGGTGCGGAGGAGGGCAGTGGTTTTGTCGTCCAGCACGGGGAAGAGGAGGTGGATTGTGTAGATTGTTTCGAGGGCGAGGTCGCGCGGGAGGCAGGGGGTTGTGCAGGGGGAGGTTTCTGAGTTGGTGTCGAGGGTTTGTTTTTCGGGGTCGCTGTCGTTGTCGAGTTTTTGAGGGGTGGAATGAGGGCGATCGCGTGCGAGGGTCTGGAAGAGGTGTTCCTTGAGGAACGATGTGTGGTGGAAGATCTCGACGACCCCGGTGGTTTGGTTGAGTTTGAGGTGGTCGCGCAGGTTGCTGGTTCCTTGCAGCTTGAGGTTCGCAATCTTGGTGATGTTGACTGCGGACAGGTTTGGCTTGATGATGGCGGCCTCGAGATCGCTGCCTTGCAAGCTGGGGTGTTCTCTTGCCGGGAAGGCATCGCGGATCGAGACTTGGAGAGATCTGTCATGTGGCCAGACGGTGGGCGGGAGGGGGCGCTGCCCGAACTCGTCGCGGTTTAGCGCCATCGACACAATGGGGTGTCGCTCGTCGGTTGGTGTGACGTCGACCATGGTGAGGATCCTCGCAGCGAGAATGAAGGCCTGCTCCTGGTCTTCTTGGGTGATATCGCCTTCGCTGTTCTCACGCTCGTCGAAGTAGAGCTTCATGCACTCTTCGCGAGTCAGCGTCGCGCTGCTTTTTCTGAGCAATTCGATGATTTCGGCCAAGTCTCTGTGATCTCTCAGGGCCTGGTAGTCTGCGCCAAAGCGCTTCGGCAAGTATCTGCTGCATTCGGCGGCGTAGAAGTCGAAGAAGGTTTGGAGGTCCTCAAAGCGACGTCCCCAGGGGCACAGCGGAATAGTGCATTTATTGGGTCCATCCCTCCTCTCGTCCGGGCAGCCTTCACAGAGCCGCTCAAAGTCCCAAAGCGCCCGGCATAGTGCCTTACGGTCGAGAGTCGTTACGTGGTAAAGTGGGAATGGAAACTCGCCGTTGGCGAATACTTGATCCAGCGTTTTGTGCATGTTGCCGAGACGATGTAGCAAAACATGTAGAGAAGCAACAAGGTTGAGATTCGTCAATTTCCCATACGTTGCCGACTTCCCCGCTCGATATTTGAAGCGTTCACCTTGGTGGCTGGGTGCAACACGAACGCCCCGCTGTCGGGAATATACAAGTGTAACTGGGCCGTCGAACCAGTTTCGTCCGGACCAAGCCACCATATGCAGTTTGCGTGACACCGACACCCAACTCGAGACGCTGCCCCAGGGCATCCGCGACCCCTATTCGACCCCTCGGCAGCCACGGCCGAGAACTCGTCAGTCGGCACTGTGTCCTGTGCAAGTCAGCCGCCCGCCGGAGTCATACCACCAGAGAACACCTCCCCCGTGCTCCCCACTGGCGTCCCAACTCGCAACTCCCCCTATTTCCATGCTCTAAGCCCATTTCCACCCCCTAAGCCCCAGCCTCTGAGCCTATTCCCTACGCCATCCTAGCTCTCGCTATCTAAGCCCAGTCGTTTCACAGCCCTCGCCACCCCGGGCCCTGCTACGCCAGCTTCTCCCACGGCAGTATCCCCGTCACCGGCTCCCTCAACTGCACCCTACAATCCGACAACCCCACGCCATAATTCTCAAAGTTCAACTCATCCATATCGGCCCCGGTCTCAACCCACCTCCGATTCCTCAGATCGCCCTCCTGCGCGCGATCAAAGAAATTCTGCGGCGCAAACACAATACTGCTCGACGCCTCGGTGAACAGCGTCACCGGGACATCTTCAGATCGTGTAAAGTGGTGCATCCCCAGGTTGAACCACACGGCGATGTCCTCCTCTTCGATGCTCTCCTTGTTGAAGAACTTGGAAAAGTCTTGCTGCGGCGCTTCGGGCAGGTTGATGTTCTGCCAGCTGTTGGCGTAGGGCTCGTTGTCGTGCACGCGCGTGATGGCCAGGTGGGACTTGGACATTTCAGACTGCTTGCGGCTGAAGGGGCTGTTGAGCGACGTGAGATGGATGTTGCTGTGTCCCGGGGTGATGCGGTAGCCGCGCTTTTCGCCCCAGGCGTTTTCCTTGTTGCTAATGACAGTGTACATGGCCTGGCCGTTGGGGGCGTAGTTAAGTTGCTTTTCGTGTTTGAGAGTCGAGGCTTGGAGCTCCATCTGCTCAAAGGTGCCGAGCTCGGGGAACCAGGGCTGCTTCTGCGGGACCGTCTTAAGCTCCGTCACTTGCAGGCTGTTTTTGGTGTCGAGAATGTCGAAGTCGGCTTTGAAGGTCACCACATGGTCGTGGTACGAGCCTTGGGTGCCTTTTTGGACGAGAACATATCCGTGTACTGTAGGCAACGTCCCCGTGTACTGTAGCCCCACTAAAACGCCCATACATAACCCTAACCCTCGGACACCACCCTCACCCCGCGATGCCGTGACAGCTGCCAGACTGCGACCGCATTCAACCCCTCAATTGACCACACCGCAAACAACGCTCACACCGAAATCTGCGCAAATAAGGCCAATTCTTCCATTTCTACAATAATCCTACAAATAACTATCAACTATCGTGCTGACTAAGCGCCTACTCGGCCTCTGATTGGCCCACAATCGGCTCCACAATCGCGCCTCTGTTGCTTGCGACCGTGTGACTTGAGTGCTGTTACGCGTGGTTTGTGTAGTTTTCGTGACTCTCGTAGTTCCTGATGTCACCGAGTGACGGCTTCTAGATGCCGTCACGGAACTGCCACTATTCACACGGGTCCTTCCGCCGCCTCTGGGGGCGTTAGAGTACTGTCGTACCGCCCAAAGCTGTCGCCGGCGCCCGGTCTAGCTCTATTCCCTCCCACGATGAGGGCACGCGCCGAATGCTTGGGTTGGTGCCAGACTGACGGCATCGCTATCGCAATCATTCGTAATCGGAGTCTTCGTTCGGCGCGTCGCTCAAGCCACCCCAGTCGCTGAATTCTTCGTCGGAGAGGTTCATTTCTATGGAGAATTAGTAGGGCAATTGATTGGGACTGTTTGCGGCTTACTGCAGCGATTGGTTGTTGTGTGGTTGCGTGGCTGCAAAGTGATGGTTGTTGACGGTGATGTTGGTGATGGAGGCTTTCCGCGGGGTTGATAATCTGTGGGTGCGGAGGTGGAAAATTTTCGTGGGGGCGTGCGTTCTGGCAGCTGCCAGAGATGCGCGGACATTGGGACAATGGTGGTGGTGTCCGAGGGTTAGGGTTATGTATGGCGGTTTTGGTGGGGCTACAGTACACGGGGACGTTGCCTACAGTACACGGATATGTTCTCTTTTGGACACGGGGACCGAACCGATCTTGGGTCTTATAGTACGGGGATGCCTGGAGATAGCCGGAGGCGCGCACACCGACTTCGATGGAGCCGTCAACGTAGAAGGCGAAGTCGAAGAGGTAATCGTAATTTCCCACCGTGGCAATGTGGCGAACGTGCAGCGCCGAGGCCTTGACAACGCCGAGGTTCGAGAAGCCGTAGCCGAAGAAGGGGCCGAAGGAGGTGGTGCGGTGGCGGGCAAGAGGGTAACCGGAGTCGGCCTCGAAAATGCAGATTGCTTGAGGTTTCACTGTGGTGCCTCGGCCGTCTGGATAGCTGATGTTGAGCAAGCTCGCACCGAATGGGCAGTCAAAGCCTTCGAGAAGCACAGCCGACATGGTGCCAAAGCCGTAGTGGGTGTCGTGGTAGACGGTGCTTGCGGCCTTGGGTGTGTTACCGGCGTATTGGGCCGCGGCCTCCTGCATCGAAAGCTCGTAGAGAATTCGCTCGCCCTTGTAATTGATGTTGTAGAATGCCAGGCCCAGCGTGCGGGTCCAGGACATGTAGAAAGACCAGCCCATGTACTCGACGTACTGCTGCTCGACATCCAGCTTGTATCGTTTGCCTCCGAGCTCGATGCTTTGCGGGGCTAGGCGATCTTCGAATTCACGCGTCGGTGCCGTCTTGTTGGGCGTGAGTCGGGCCCACTCATTATCGCGTACCTGCGGGAATTCGTTGATGATTTGACCCGCATCGTACGCCGCGCGAAATGTGGCAACCGTCGGGAAGAACTTCTCGTTAGTCACGATGCCCCTGAGAGAATACTTGGAAGGGTCCGTGCCGGGAATATCCAGCAGCAGGTAAAAGTCGATAGGCTGCAAGAACTCGGTCTCGGTCGGATACCGAAAGATGACAATTCTCGTGGCTTGAGTGCCGTCGCGGGAAACTGGAGTATCAAACGTGTAGGTAAGGTCAGTTCTGTTGTCCATCGCCCCGTAATACACACCGCCGAACAGCTTCCCCGTGATATCCGCCACCTCGGTCATCACCGACGCCAGCAGTGGCTCAGAAGCGACATCGCGGGCCCTGTCGAAGAAGCGGGCATTGAAAGGAATCTTGCCCCCCTTTCCGCCGTTGAAGATGTAGTCGAGCTTTTGGATCGTGGTGTTGGACGAGACGGGGAGCGGCCCAACCATGTACTCCTGGGAGATCGGTTCTTTCTTTCCACCCTCAAAGATGACCACCCGAGCGTACTTGGGAGCCTGCGGCCCATTGCCATCTATATACGGTAGGACGGCGGTCTTGTTGGTATCTGTTCATGCGTCAGTTTTACGGCCCACACAGATTGCTTCAAATCGTACGAAGGGTGTCGATCCATGCGACATAGTTGTCCGTTTGCGCAGGACCAGCGCTGGGCAGCGTGAGGTTCAGTCCAGCTTTGGGGTCGTGTACCAGGTCCCAAACAGCGGCGGTATCAGCACGGGATATTTGCATCCAGGGGTTGGTTCTTGGCGCCTTCACCATCGGTGCAGCTTCGTATGTTCCGCAGCTCCCGGTGCTCGCCTGCCTCTTCTCGTGTCCAAAGCCTGGCTCAGGCAGAGCCTCGATCGAGGCCATAGCGGCCAGGAAGACAACCAAGACTGAAAGCATCTTCAAAAGTGAGTTTCGTATCGAATTGGTTGAGATGGGGAAGGAGATTGAAACAGCGGCCGTAGAAGGTCCGTCATATCGTCGCGTTCAACGCGTTGTCACCGCACCCCGGCCAACGGCTTCGTCGAGCGGCAGTTCCTGTCCCGCCAGGTTGGTGTTCGCGGGAACAGTCCGCATGCTCGTTCTAGGCACTGTTAATAGATAAAAGCAGAAATTAAGAATGCAATGCCGCAGGGGTTTTGGCGGCAATGAGCCCGTCAACGTGTTACGAGCGGCTAATTCCTCCTATATTAGACCCGTGCAGGCCAACCCATGTCGATTTGTTGGGTGTGGGATATTCGGTCAAAGCTGCAGCTACATTCCCGTGTAATTCTCTCAAGTCACCCAGTTGCTGGTCGACTCGCCGCTGGGGTGTTCAGTGGGAAAATCCCAGCTCCCATCAATTTTGGCAGTCACTGATCTAGGTCAGTGTCGCCTCGATACTATCAACGTTGATCAAAACCGGTCCTGATGCTGAGGTCAGAATATCCAGACTATCTGGAGACCTTGGACTCCACAATCTCGGAGGATTCACTCATTGCAAACCTCCCAAGCCAACACCAAGGCCTTGTGTAACATCCCCCATGTCCAAAGGATTGAACCACCGACATGACCTCGTATGACAATTTGTGTCCAAGTCTAGAAAAAAGAGCGCCCACAAGTGTTTGGCGAGTAAAAGCGAGAGGGGCCCGGGGGCAGCAAAGATGCATTCGCTGGAGATTATGAACGAAAGAAAGAGTGTAATTAATAGTGAAGGCGGCCCGGGGCGAGTATATTTCCGCCAGGCATATGGTGCAACGAAATCAATGGAAAGACAGCATGCGATGGTCGCTGACAAGGCCTGCGATCTGCTTCTGAACCGATTCAAAGCGGATCATTCCACATGACTCGCTTTCCAAATGATTGATGATGGCAGCGAGCGTTCGGAAATCCCTCCGGCAGTCAGGCTTCGGGCAGTGGTACAAACCCTGACGATCTGTGTGATGTCAACAAAAGCGAAGGGGTAATTGGGCGTGGACGTTAGAGAACACGTACGGGCGCCGGAGTTCAGATGCTGGTTGAGAGAGTTGAGAGCTCCAAAGGATTTGTGACAGAAATAACACTCAAAGGCACGACCATTCCAAGCCTGATTACTGGCCTCGTACTGGACATCAGACTCTCCGGTCCAGCCGATGAGCTTCTTTGAGATCAGGCCGCTAGGGTCCTTGGAGCGAACAAATCGGTAGATCTCATCACGGTTGAGATTGTGAGCCCGAGGACAGAAGCCCCCTTCAAGATGATGCAACATGCCGGTAGCAGTGGCGAATGGAGTCTTGCAAAACGGGCACTCGATTGCCTGGCCACGGTGGGTACGTGAGTTGAGATGCTGGGCAGCGAGTCAGCCGAGCTCATTGTCTGGTGAAAATGCGCAGTCCAAGCCCACTTACCATCTTGATATTGTTCTGGCTCTGAAAGGGCCGCTTGCACTCGCTGCAGTACCAGTGGTCATTAACGACGTGGTCCTTGAGTTGCTGCTCAGTCGGCCAAATATGGTCACATTTGTCGCACTGCCAGAAAAAATGATTGCTCTGCAACATGTGCTGCCATCGTTCGTTCTCGGTATTGCAATAAGCTCCACAGGTATCGCACTCGAACTGCGGACGACGGTGGCCTGTGGCCGCACAGTGATTCTCGCGCGCGCGCCATCCACTAGGGAAGGCCCTGGTGCAAAACCCGCACTCAAACATCGTAGCGCCGGTGGAATGGAAGTGGGGATGAGGGATGAGAGATAAGAGATGAGATTTGGCAAGCAGGATCGTTGGTAGACTGGGAGGCGCGGAGGTGGGTGGCGAGATGCGAGACAAGCAGGCTTCGTGCGCGCTCGGGAAATGGCGCGAAGGGGGACAGAAGGTGCCAGCAGGCAGCTCAAAGGGAGCTACCAGAGAAGGTGATCGCCGGCCTTGCTTTGGGATAGGGCACGCAACTTTTCCTTCTGTCGAGATGCCAGTGCTGGAAAGCTGCGGATTGCGTTGTTGGCGGTCGCGAGGAGCTGACGTCGAGTTTCGGCTTCACGCTAGCCCTCCCCAGTCGACGCGCAGTCACCTGAGCTCAACACCAGCTTTGTTCGTCCGATGTTGGAAAAAGCAATGCGATGCCGGAACAGGAGCCGACCATTTGCCGAGCAAATCAGCAGTTTGCGCTCTTGCTTCTGCTGTTTTTTGGGGGGGTTTTTGTGCTGCTCGCAGCCAGTTACGTCCCTCGATTTTATGCCGCAAACGGCGGGGCTTGCATGTCTGGCTGCAGCCAGGAGCCTGGAATGTTTGCTATCCCTCACCTCAGGCGATGATAATACACGCATCGTCTAGAAGCTATCGAAAACGCCAACCAGCAAGAGGCCTCGTTCCCTCACTTTCAAATGTCTGCCTGCCATCGCCTTGCTACAATGGCCAGACCCCCAAGCAGCCCTGCAACACCGGATGTTGGAAATATGAGTACGCCTTTTATCCGATTGACAGTTAATCAGATTTCTTCTTGATCACACCATCCTTTAGCTCATATTTATCAGAAAACTGCCTCCGTCGCATCGCTCGGTAGTCAAACAAGGCGCTCCGCGACAGCTGAACCAGCGACATGAGCGGCAACACAGCAAGAAGACCGAGGACGGTTAAATGCACAAGACCGCTGCCGTTTTCTCCGCCAAGACGCCTTGTTGTCGTCTCCAACCGACCCTGGGGAAACTCTGACCGCCAAGAGAAGAACTGCGATTCTTCCTTCCACTGTCGGACGAGGCTGAAATAGGCCTGCGCCGTATCCGTCAGGACGGTCTCGAGGAATCGGGGGATTGCGACGGTCCCGCCGTAAATATGGCGGTAGGTTTCGAACATCTCGAACGACATGCCCGCATCTGTTGCCATGCCGGCGACCATCATACCGCCGTCACGGCTAAGCGCCTTGTCTATAGCCGTCGCGGCAGGATACAGTTCGTACCACGTCAGGGCATCCTTGACGCCGAGAACTTCCCCCAAGACGATGGGCTCAGTGGCCGAGCTCATGTATACTTGCCTGACCACATCGGCACCGCCGTACACACACTCGATCACGGAGACATCGGGTTCGCCGTAGATTTCGGGGAAGGACGTGAAGAGAAATATCTGCCTGACCTGAAATGGTGTGTCTGGGTCGGCATCGCGTTTCCACATTGCCATCCAAGTCCTGAGGTTCGTCTTGTTATCGTCGAGATACATGACTTCGTTTTTCGACCCACGCGTGTTCCAGTCGATCTTGGGCTCGACTGTGAATCGGTGCACGATAGCCTCCTCACCGATAGATGGAATTTTCACTGGCGGCGCAATTCGCTGGTAGTCCCATACCCAGTCCTCTGTTTTGTCACTGCATGTGACAGTCACGTTGGTGGCGGCCACGATCGGGTCGTACGACAGGATTCGGTGTTGCGGCGCGACCTTGTATCCCGATCGCCCCCACGGGACCGGAGCGGCGCCAACGCCGTGCGTTCGAATAGTCGGGTAGACAGTCGTACCTATCTGGACACGCTCGGCCCGCAAGTAACGCGCGAGGTAACGGTTGTTGATATCAAGCGCGGCGCCTCCCTTCCGCCACACCATGTGCTCGAAGGCGCTCCTCAGCATGACGGATCCGATATCCCACGGAGTAGTCGTAGGAACAAGGCTCATGCCAACGTATAGCTCGGAGGTGATGGCGGCAGTGGAAACCTGGCGAATGGGGCTCCCCACCGTCCACGTGGTTGCGTGCATGCCCAAAAGCGCGAACGAAACCTCGGAGCCGATGAGGGCGGCAAGGCTAAGACCAATGAGGGACACCATACCGATGCTGAATTTCGAGCGCGTGCCCGCGCCAACAGCCCCCGACACCAGTTTGCCCTCCGAGTCCTTGTCGAGACTCCCGCGCATCTGGCGAAGGTAGGTCCAACTCGACTGATAGTGCCGCTGACGCTGAAAGGCCACCAGCGTCATCGCGGCAACCACGGCCCCGCCCAGGTTGACGGCGCGATTCCACAGGTCTGGATCATATTCTGCGAGGCCCTTCGAATGAGCGACCGAGTAGTCCTGGTAGGAAAGGTGCAGCGGGATGGTCCAGGCCAGAACTGGTTTCCGATGGAAGCGAATGGCATAGTAGGCTGCAGAGACAAGACAAATCAGCGACAAAAGGTTGAACAAGAAGGGCGAAATAAAGGAGGCCACCATGGTGGATCTGTTAACGCCGTTCAACCTCATTGCGAGTGGAGTTGGCAGAATTGGCAGGTGCAAAATCTTTCTTGGCTCGGCTTGTCCCGAATTGTCATTATTGCACGGACCCCGGCTTTGCGGCCCGGCCGACGTCAAGAGCTCCAAGACGCTCACGACATTCTTAGAGCAGTGCTACCGATTTCCTGCAGTAGGGTGATGGCATGTCTGGGATAGTTGGTTGGTTTATTGACAGTGGCCTTACGGCCGTTGTACGGTGCAGAACTTCACCAACCTTCTCGGATGATAACAATCATCTGGCTTGTCTTGCTTGGCACTCATTCTTTGCCTCCTCATTTTTGATATTTCCCTATTTTGGTCGCCTTAGTTAAGCCTAACTCTTCATCTGCAGTTTCAACCGTGGAAATCTATCCCGATTAGCAACAATGGGCGTCTGCTAGCGTAATGGTCTCCAAATCTCAATATGCCACGTTCGCGGTGTACCCCTGAGCCACCAACCCCTGTCATCACGAACCCCTGTCAGTATGCCGGGGTTAGGGTTATTTCCTCCTTGTCGCGTCGCACATCAATGAATCAGCATTCGTGATTCCAATCCACACCACCATCGAAAATCAGGGAAAGAGAGAGAAAAACGGAGCACGGCAACTTCCGCCACGTCGAAAAAAAAGTTGCTCAATCCAACGGGAAGGCACACGTCACTGCAACTGCTAGAAGCGCCGGACCGGACACCACGGCGGTGGTGGGGAAAGAGCAATGTTCCGTAGCGGCAGCACACGTGTCGGCTTGACCGCCGTCTCAAACCTGTCGCGCGCCTCCGCCTCTGTTCAAGCCCAAGCTCCAAGACTACCACTCCCACCAGTGTCACCGCAAACAAGCTTCGCGCGACCCTCTACCCTCATTTCCTCCCGCTCCCCCTTTTCTACTCGCTTCGTCCGCACCATCTCCAGCACCTCCACCCGCGCCGCAGCACCACCAGACAGCTCCGACGCCAGCAGCAGCAGCAGCAGCAGCAACAGCTCCAACCTCAACTCCAGCTTCTACTTCAGCTCCAACGGAACCCACCCTCGCCGCCCGACCGCACCCGATTGGCACTCCATGGCCGAGCAGGAAATCTCAAAGTACCTGTGCCAGACGCACGACCGCGTGTTCGATTGCAACCGCGCGTGGGCGGCCGAGCAAACGGCCAAGGACCCCAACTTCTTCAAGCACCTGGCCGAGGGCCAGAACCCCGAGTACCTCTGGATCGGATGCAGCGACTCGCGCATCCCCGCCGAGCAGATCACGGGCCTGCAGGCGGGCGATGCCTTTGTGCACCGCAACATCGCCAACCTGGTGTGCAACACTGACCTGAACGTCATGAGCGTCATCACCTATGCCGTCCAGCACCTGCAGGTCAAGCACATTGTCGTGTGCGGCCACTACGGCTGCGGCGGCGTCAAGGCCGCCATGACGCCCAAGGACATGGGGCTGCTCAACCCGTGGCTGCGCAACATCCGCGACGTGTACCGTCTGCACGAGAAGGAGCTCGATTCTATTGCCGACGAGGACGCGCGGTACAACCGTCTGGTTGAGCTCAATGTCTTGGAGCAGTGCCGTAACGTCATCAAGACGGCGAGCGTGCAGCAGAGTTACGCCGAGAACAAGTTCCCCATTGTGCACGGCTGGGTGTTTGGCTTCCACGATGGCCTGCTCAAGGATCTGAAATTTGACCACCAGAAGGTCCTGAAGGACATCCAGAAGGTGTACAACCTCACCGGGTAGTGGGGCTGTCGGGTTGGGCTGGGGTTACGCCTTAGCAGACGGGCTGCAGCAATCTTATTTTTCGGGTTATGTTCCCGCATCGCTACAGGATTAGAGGGGGAAGATTGGATCAGATGTGGGTAGGCATCATGGTGTTGAGCAAAACAATAGACAAGCATTCTCTCCCCTCCCTGTGTCCACATGTCGTTCGATATTGGCTGGCCGGATCCTTGGCATCGAAAGATGCGCCCAGGTAAGGACGCTACTCAGCGGCGTACCCACCGATTCGGGTTGGGTCTCCTGTTTGAGATGTCGTCCAGACAAGGCTTCTGCGATCCGTTCCGAGTGCCACGTGCTCGGGTCCAGCCTGTGGAGCGCAACACATGTACCCCAGTATGCGACTTGGTGGGTGCAACATGCATTAGCTCCCGCTGAGGCGATCTTGCGCCTGGATCTACCGAAAGGCTATTTGATCCGATCAGGGACAGGGCGTAAGCCGATGGGATGAGGCAAAACATTCCCTCTGAAGGATGCCGCTGTATTCTGTACCTACCTATCAATATACCGCCGTAAACCTTCAACCCAAGCCATGCCTAGATATCTGGTACCTCCAAACGCTGCCCCGGCCACTCAACTATCAGTTCCAGATCCCCCTCTTGGGTACAAACACACACCAAACCAGCAGACCCCTTGCGCGGATCAGCCTCCAAGTCAAGCCCGTACCCAACGCCGAGCCCATCTCCACCGCTAAATCCAAGATCCCCGCAAAAGGGACGCTCAAACATTCCCCCTTGTCTTCCAATAGTCGTCGACTCTCCATCCTTATTCAGCGGTTCCTTTTATTATTCTTATTCACCTTCCTCCTCATCTTTTGACCATAGTTCCTTGGATTCCTCTTGTTCTCGACTCGCACCCCCTTGTCTTCCTCTTCTTCCTCTTCTTCCTCGTTTTCGCCGGGGATTATCCTGTCATCGTCTTCGGTCGAGCTCTGGCTTTCCGCCGAGCTGTCGATGCCTTGATCGTCGTGCAACCCGCTGGCATCGATGTTGGAATCATTTAAATCATCGTCGCGCTGAGCATCCACCTCCCCCAAGCGATCACAACGAGGACTGCGATACTAGCTGAGATATGCCTCCTCCAAACACATCAGCGGCACCATATTAGCGTAGAACCAAAGCCACTTCGGACAGGCGACGACATAGAACGCGAAGCCGCTCCAGAGAAACAAGATGAAGGCGATAAGTCTTTGGCAGGAATCGGTGACGGGTCGGGGTAGCGACTGCCAGCAGACTGTGAAGAGTGCGCTGAGCCATTGGCAGCATGCGATGACGAAATCCGGGAAAACACCGACGGTGATGCCGATCACAAGGACTGGGATGAACATGATGGCAAGGCCCAGGGTGGGCTTGATCGGGCGGTCCGGGGGCATCTTAGCTACCGAGGGCAGCAGGTAGCTACGGTATTGGCAAGGAGATAAATAGGTAGAAGCAAAACAGGAGTTAGGCGGGGATAGGGATGATGGGATTGAGGGTCGACGATGATGATGACGGATGGTTGAAATACACAAACAGGGACCAAACCTCGGGGTGGTAAGGCTCTCCTTCCTGTCTCCCTGCCTGTCTGACAACTCCTTCTCGCAGCCTTCTGGACACAGGGTTGTGGCTCGACAAAACTGGAAAGAATGCATGTCGAGACGCAAAGAGCCCACGAGCAAGAGGAAAACAAGACACGACCATGAAAGAAGCCTGTATTATACGGGAAACCCTTAGCAAGCAAGGGTTTACAAAGCGAAAAACTAAAACATGCTGGGTATCAAACATATCCCGGTACGCCTTTTTGAAGATGACCAACGTCTCCTTTCACAACGTCGAAGGCACCAAAGCAAGCCAGGTAGGATAACCCACGGAGTGACAGACCTCAGATGCCAACGAGGACGGCACCTGCCAGAACCCCGACACCCAGGCCCATCCCGACCAGCCCGCTATTCTTCGGCGAAGCGGCATCCTGTTTCGGCGTGTATGGATTCGCAACCCCCCTCCACGTGGGCGAGTAGGTTCCGGTGGCGAAAGTCTCAGGGCAATCGGCGGTGCAGGGAAGATCGGATGTGAATGGGGTTGGTGCTGCTGTCCCTGTCGCGGTTGCACCTGTAGGAGTCAGAACGGGCCGCTGGGCGGTGGCATTGACATCTGGGCGAGCATATGGATAGTCGGGACTCAGGATATTGTCGACCATCTGAACCACGCCGTTGGAAAGAAGGATATCGGTCTGGAGAAACTGCGCTGAATTGGCGAAGATGTAGTTGCCCAGCCGTGTCATCTGCAAAGGCCTGTTGTCCTCTGCCGAGACCAGTGAGCTTGCGTTCTGTATCTCCCACGCGTGCATGACAGCGCCTGGGATAATGTGGTAGCGGAGAATTCGCTTGAGGTCTTCTTGGGGCGTGTCAGAGAGGACACCGGCAAGCTGTTGGAAGGCGGTATTGCGAGGCCCGAGGACGGTGACATCTTTGGCCTCCATGATTTCCTCGGCGAGACCGGTAGCGTGGAGCGCGCCAAGAAAGGCTGTGAGATCTGTGTAGGCGTTCCGCGCTGTAGAGTCCAGGGGCTCGGGAACCCGCATGACCGAGTCGACGACCTGTACGATGCCACCATCGAATGCGATGTCTTCGACCACGACAGTGCCGCGTGTTGCGAAGCCTGACGTGAAGACAACTTCGCCGCCAGGTTGCTTGGTGAGAATGAGCTGCTGGCCGCCGGTGACATTTGTGTATATCGGGTCCGTGAGTGTGGTAGCCGCGACGATGGACTGGCCCTTCAAGATCGAGCCCAAGTTGATGGGAGTCGTCAGGATGTGGTATTTGAGAGCGGCCTCGGTCGACTCAAGTGTCTTCCGTCCCCAATTACCGACCTTGCTGAAAGCGAAATCATTTGGGACGACGACCTGCAACACCGACAGTCAGCCCTTGTTTCTCTCAAAGTGTGACCTCTCAGGCGCGAGAGCTCTTACCGTGACACCCCCCCTTGGGAAGTTTGAGAAGACGTCTGGAAATCTCTGGAGAACACTCGGTCAGCTGGAGCGTTCCACCACAGGGATAAGAGACAGAGAGGCCAACCTTCAGCAGCCCGCGAAACGTTGACAGTTCCGGCTGGACAGCCAAAGCACTCTCAAGGTCCCGACCGACGACTTGCTGAGCGGTTGTCGCCGTTGAGGCGGAGACGAATGCCAATGCCACTGCTAGCAGAGTGACCAATCGACGGGATCCAGCCCGAGGGGATGGTGATTTAGCAAGCATAGTGTCGAGCTCTGTGTATTGATTCAGAGATGGATATACGCGAGTCTGTGAATGATGAACGAAGATGAATGTTGCTAGTCAAGACGAATTCAAGTTTCTGGAAGAATGAAGATTGCTGATCTGTGGATGTTTGAGCAGCGAGGATTCTCCAACCGCACCATGATTAGGAATTTGGCTGGCAAAGCACGCCGTGCCAAGAGGTTCCCTTCCATCGGGGACTCAGGGTGCGGGAAGGGGCGACTTTCCAAAGCTGATAGTCGAGTGCAGCTGCAAGCCGCCAGGGCAGCGATCGATGCTGGCTCTAAATGCGGAACGGAAAGAAGCACTGGGATTTGCGATGGAGTGTCTCGAGCTGGAAACAGGGCCGGACTCAAAACAAGATGCTTGCACACTCCTTGTCCTACCTAGCGCCCGCAACGAGACAACAGCGCGCCTTTCTCATCCCACTGCGTTGGAGAAGAACAACAAAGCGGGGACGACGAATGTCGCAGACAGCCGTTACGCCTCGGTCCCGCAGTGACAGGCCCGGATAAGAGCCGGGAGACGAGGCCGCACTTGACCCACAATCCGCCGTCCCGGATAGTACCTGCCCAAAACCAAACTAATAGCATCATGCGGTCGGCTGTATCGCGCCAGCCCAGAGTAAGAGTTCAAGAGGCGAGGCTTTCAAGGAACCACAGCAAATTGATGCAGAAAATTTGCGTCCCAAAATGATGGGTCAGAAGATAGATAGATAGATAAATAGCCATCGAAAGATATCGTAGCTTCATATAGGTCTGCGTCTCGTACATCTGCACGCTTGATGTACCATACCAACCAACGCCAAACACCCATCGGCCTCAATCGCCCAACCAAAGGCCCCGCTCCTCATCTCACTTCGCCACCATCTTCCGCGGCCGGCCCGCCTTCTTCATGTGCCGCGACCTATAATGCTCACGGAGAGCTGACAGCTCCAAGAATACGGAGCCGCATTCGCAGAAAAATTGGCCGCCGGTGAGGTTCTGCGCCTTGCAGATCTTCTGGTGGTTGTTGAACCGATACCAGCGCTTGACCGCCGTGCCGCAACGGCAGTAGAACTGAGACGCTCGTTGGGCATTTAGGCAGGCCTCGGCGCGGTGACGGAGCCGGCTCCTCTCGTTCGTGAACTCTTCACCACATCCCGGCTCAGATTTCGTAGAGCAGGGGAGCTTCAATGGCTAGGGCCGACGGGGACAGATTGGGGTCCTGGGCTTGAGGCGGGGACTAGAGGTTTTTGGTAAGTGATGTTTCAAGAACTGGGAGGATGCACTGTGCTGAGAACTTACATGGGTACCTTGGCAGGAATATCATCCCCATATCCTTCCGGGTTATCAATCTCAGAAGAAGCTGAGCTTGGGTGTGTGGTTGGTGAGTTGGATGGGATTTGACCGAGAGAGGATGATTCTGGACTAAACTCGATGCAGTCGTTAAGGAAATATTGCGAAAAGGGGTCGGGAATCGAGAGATCAAGAGATTTTCCTTCTAGACATTGACTGAAGTCGATGTAGGCTTCGGAAGTGCGTGCAGTATCAAGGTGGTGTGAAACGTCCAAGAATATGGATATGTCGCCGTCTGGGACGATAAAATCAGACTCGCTGGCGAAAAAGAAACAGGTCGTATCGGTGGGTGCTGGAATAATAGATCTAAAGCCACAGTTAGAGACCGTTTTGGATAATTCTATCAGGACGAGGAAGAAACCAACTCAGTGGGGTATTTCGGTGCGTGTTGGATGCCCAACAGGCTGTTTCGCGGGAAGTCTGGGATGGTGGGCTGATGAGGTTCACGGAGTCTCAGCCCCACGAACCACCGCAAGCGGTGTCGGGGTTGAAGTTGAGCAAGTCCAAAGTAGGCCGAAGGTCTGGACAAGGAGAAGAAGGATGGGAAAATGGCGGGCGAGCAATCGACTTTTTATGCGCAATGGAGTGAGGAATTCTAAGCACACAAGGCAGCTAATTTCTCCGACATCAGTTAGCACCGACAATGCCATCGCGGTGAAACGCTCCCATTTTCAAGTACCCAAGTAACAAGCCGAATTCAAGTTGCTCAGCCACACCGCAGGTCGATTTCTTTAGACGCCGATGAGATCCTGCACGAACCGAAGATTCTTGATTTGAAAGTCGTTTTTCACATCCAATCACTCGCATCCCGGTGAAGAGGGCCGATTTCTGCGTCCACATCGAGCTGCTGCATGCATGGCGGGGCACTTCAGTGACGAGTTTGACACACAATCCGCCGTCTCGGTTATGAGTACCTGCAAAAAAATAGGAACCGTCTCCTGGACGGCCGCATTCAACCAGCACCATAACAGAGCAACACCTCGAGGACCGATGGCTTAAGTTACCAAATGAAGAAACCTGTATAAGCCGGAAATGCGCTGTTTAAAGAGGTGAAGCCGGAACATACTTAGCCAAACACCCTTCAACGATACCCAACTGCATATCAGCTTGAGTCCCCTTAGTTCTGCTCACTATACGTCCGGCCCCTGTTAGCCGCCTCGAGATCCAGGTTTAGTCGCCGAAGACCCTTCCAACTGAGTTAGACGGCCGATAACCAGTGGAGATGGTTATCCTAAAAATATCTCCCATCACCCACGCCCCAAGTTTGGATAGTACAGAGCCGCCACGCCAATAGCAACATAGAGAATAATGGACAGCACCCCCTGAAGGTACGTGCTCGTCTGATCTCGCAGGAAGTTCCCCACCGCCAGCACCGCAAGCATGAGTACAACCATATCGAACAAGTTGAAATCCAGACCCATCGGCTTATCAATACCCCATCCAACCAGCACAATCAGCGGGCCGCTTAACAAGGCAGTTTGGATGGTGCCGCCAAGGACGTGTGAGAGCGCGATGGACATTTGGTTGTTGTTCGCCTCGCTGATGGTCCCAAGGTGCTCCGCGGTCTTCTCGACGATAGGGACTAGGAAGAGACCAACGAATGCCTCGGAAACATGTCGTTCTAGGACCAGATATGATATTTGGTCGTCTAGAATAAAAGATATCAGGATGATCAGCCCAATCGAAATGACCAGGGCGACAGCGACTTCAGTCGCAGTTAGACGACGCATCCTCAACGCTACAGGTCGGTTCTCGTCACGATATTCATCCTCGACGAAAATGGCGTCGTAAATCCCTTGATGGGTCCGTAGCTGGAAGAGGATAAAGGCGAGATAAGATACCACGAGCAGAATGGCCATGCCGCGAGATATCGTAAGGGTTCTTGACTGGAGATCAGCCTCCTCCAGCTTCCCGCTGAGGGAAAGACCAAAGGCTGTTGGCACCGCGAGTCCGAATGCCCTGTGTCGATACGGATCCGTAGTGTTAAACCCCATGTCAAGAAACACCACTAGGCCTCAGGGTGAAACACTCACGCAATAAATAGCAGAGCACTCCCCGTCTCGCTCACAGTTTTACTGAATGCACTCTCCTGCCTTTTGAGACCTGCGACAAGAAAGCACAGCCCCAAACACAGCAGCATGGTTGCCAGCATCGAGCCTAGAATCGCCGCCTTGATCACCGGGATGTTGTCCACCCCATTCTTCCCGCTGCTAGAGATCAGCACCAGAAGCAAAATTACCTCGGTCGAGGAATCCAACCTGAACAGGTTGTCAGTCCTTTACTAACCCACAATGCACAGGCAAGTATGTTGGTAGGGTATCTTTGGCCCGACTGACCAAGGCGAGTTGCCAAAACTCACATAATAACACCCACAACACCAAGTACATGCGGCAGCTTCCTGGCCAACTGCCCGCCCGCAAAGGCCAGCATGCTCGCGCACGGCACCATCGCCAAGTATGCAAGCACAAAAATTGCCAGGTGACTTTCGGGTCTCGTGTAGCGCAGGACGACAGCGGCAGGGACGGTGGGCCACAGTAGGTTAACGGCGCGACGTATGTGCCCCTCCGAGCGAAATATGATGACCACGAAGAAGAAGGGGTGGAAGCCGCGCCTGCCGCTTTCACCAGCATTGCGGACGCTGTAGAGGCGGCTGAGCCAGGATGCAGCGGCGCGGCGGCGGCGGCTTCCAGGAGGGACGGTCGGGGATGGCGATCGATTAACTCCGCTTTCTTGGGCGCCCAACGATGGAGTGCTGGGAAAAGGCAATGCCTCTGTGACCGTATGGGGGACAGGGCTGGCCGTCATGTTGGTTGACATGGTGTTGACCTCGCTGGTAATAATACTGAGGGGTGAAAGTACAGAGTCTACTGGCTTTCTCACAGGAAGCAGATATAGGGCGCAGGTGAACCAACACCCAGCCGAGCCCAAATGCAAGGTCAGAGAAATGAAGCACCCTGCAAGTCGTTCCGGCCACTCAGTGGGCCATGTTTCTGCAGCTAGTTATGCCGACTCAGCGATAGCTCACCTTGGCCATTCAAGCGTCCAATCACTCGCATCCCGGCGAAGAGGGCCGATTTCTGCCCACACCGAGCGAGTTGCGGCATGCATGGCGGGTCAATTTCGAGAACTTGAAGTTTGGTTGTTCACTGTTCGTTGCTGTCAGGATGCTACCTCCTCTCGTCCGCACCGACTGTGTATCCCCTTGCGACTCCGCTTCTCCCTTCCTCGATTGCCGCACTCTCTTCAGTCGTATAATCGCCCCCCAAGCCCTGCCAAGTCCTTTGCGACCGCAGAAACTCGGCGCCGGGGCTCACCACACCGTTGACGCTCGCGAGCTCCGCCTTTCCCCTCAAGGCCAATGCACTAGAGGCTGGTGGGCCATTCGTCCCCGTGGCGCTCTCACTAGACTCCTTTTTCGCCGTCCTCTCAACGGTTCTCATCGGTCGGCTGTGACTGATGAGTCTCCCTGTCCTCAGATCGAACTCTGGCGGCGCAGACTCCTCCTCGTCATCGTCATCCTCGCCAACCTCAACCCCACCTCCCGTCTCCTGATCTGCCTTCTTCTCCGAGGCCGAGGCCACTGCCTTCACACCCTCGATGCCTCCCCACCACTCTCCTGTCCACGTCCTGCTGTCATCACCGGCTAGCGCAACCTCGAGCTCGAACGGGGTGATCACAGGTCGGTAGTAACCTGCGTCGTCCTCGACCAGGGAGCTCTCCCAGCAGCCGACAACAACCCAGCCATCTACCTCGGCAAAGTTAGCCAGCTTAGCCGGGTTGAGCTTCCCAACCACAACCGTGTAACTCTTCTTTCCAGCAGCAGAAATTTGTTTCCGGATGTTGTCGATCGAGGCCAGGTAGTTGGATACGGAGAGCGTGTTGACCAGGACGCCGATAATACCGGCCGAGGCAAGCGAGAGGAGGCGGGCGTATCGGCGGCCGAGGAGACGCTGTGTCGAGGTAGGTTCGGGAGATGAGGTAGACGTTGCGTGGATGTAAAGGGACTTGACGCGCGATGAGAGGGCGAGGAGAAGCGCGGTTGGAGGGCTGGAGATGTGGAAGATTGAGTATTCCTTGAGATCGAGATCTATCGGAGGTTCTCCTGCTAGGGAGACAATCTTTCTGTTTGGTATCCTTCCCGCCGGGTCGTGGACGATCTCCGTCGAGAGCATCGCCGAATATCCGCGATCTCCCAGCTCTTTCGCCAACGCTTGGACGTGGTCTTGGAAGGTGACGTCCGCCATCAGCACAATTTTGGACTCCTTGTCTGGAAACTCTTTCTCGAAGGCAGCGATTGTCGAGTCATGGTCGAGCTTGTGTTGGGTGAAGACGTAGATCACCGGTAGACGAGACGTTGGGGACAGGCATGAGCGACCGTAGTGTACGACGACGTCGGCATCGGCATGTTCGGCAGCGATCTCATCGACGCAGCACGCGCTGTAGGATGTATCGGCGAGGATGTATATCCGTTCGGGCACATTCGGTGCGCCTCGAGGGCTGTTCGCCTGCGGCGCATCTGCCCCGTTGCCATCGGTTGGTGTTTTTGCCAGCTGCTCCGCAGCAGAGAGAGCAGCGAGCTCAGCGTTTAAAGCCCCGACGGCCCATGGCGCATCTCCAAGCATGGAGTCTGGAAACTGCAGCCCTATTCTTTTCCGTCCTCCATCTCGAATTGCGTGCGCTGTTCGGGCGATTTCGTAGATGTCGCGAAGCTCGGCATCGGAGAGATTGCGCGCTTGCGATTCGTTCTCGGCGTTGGGCACTTCGGGTTCAACGTGTTCGAAGAGATGATCCGCGGGTGTCGAGAGCGCAGGCGGCGCGCTCAGATCATGGCTACCCATACTGAGTGGACAATCCGTTCAACTCGGAGCGCGTTGAAGTGAGGATAGACAACCTCAAGGTGGGGTACATGACCCCGAGGCAAAAGTTTTGGACCCCGCGTCCGTGACGTCGGGCTTGGCATCCCAGAGTGGGCGGAACGCTTATGTAAGGTAACCGAGCCATTGCTTCAGTAGACGCTAAAAATGCAGTGATTTCTGTAAATGGATTTGTTTATAACACAGGAGGGAGCGAACAGTACAACCCCAGTTTTATTGTTAGTGCGGTTCTTTGGACAGGGGCTCGGCCAAAAATCGAAAACTCACCAGTTTACAACCAGGAAAGCTATCTCAAGCCAAAAAGGATGAAATGTAAATGACTGGAAGTTATCTCGTTCTCCGTCTTCTTCTTGCAGTGATATTTTTGCTCGTAAAGCGTGGAAAGTCGGCATTTGACGATGCCAAGCCTTGGCAAGAACCGAGCTAACAATAAAACCGGGGTTGTATTGTATTTCTACCTGGTTATACCAGCGGATCCCCCCAGTCAAGCCACTCCCCAAAATGCTGCAGCTCCACCGAATCCTGCTCAGCAGGACGGATCAGCGCACCGTTCTCATCTACCCTCCCCAAACGCCCAGGCGCAAAAGGAGACGATGCTCCCTCATGTTCTTCCACTAGACCCTGAAGCTCCTCCGTCCCCAACCAGCCCCCTACCGCGTCATAAGTCTCAGACGATGGCGCCGACGTAGACGGCAACCTGCCAGAATGAGACCGAAACTCCTCAAACGCCGCACGAAATCCACTCTGTGCAATACGAAGCAACTCGGGCAGCCAATCGGGCGAAGATCCATTGTGACTTAAGAGGTGGCGATTCAACTCCTCCACCACGATGGCAGAGCCACGTCGCTGGCAGAACTCCTCCCACTCTGAAAACTCTTGCGACTGCTCAAAGTCCATGTATGGCGAATCGGGCCGCGAGAGGCTGTGAAAGAGGATGTGCCAGATAGCATACCACTGTTCCGCCTCGGTCTGTCCGCGCTTCGACTTTCTGCGTAGGTCTTCGTTCTGTTCGTTGGTGACACCGTCCAGCTCTCCATGCTGTCCACGAACACATGGTTCATCGGATTCAAAGTGGCTGCTTTTGCTGCGCCGGTCCTCGAAGACCTTCAGGCACCTTTCACAGTGGATCGGTGTGTGCTGTCTGGCGAGGTGCTGCTTCACGTCTTTTATACGTGACAACTTGTATGTGAAACACTCTCTGTGTGCTCGAGGGTTCTTCTTCCAGAATGGACAGGCGAGGAACTTGCGTGGGGGTGTGTCGTCCTTGACCCTTTTCTTCAGACGAGACCCGTTATCCCCGTCGTCAAATTGGTCATCATCCTCGTCCGGGAGTGAGCGCTTCTGGCTTGATCCTGGCTGACTCGACAAAGGTTGTGTGGCTGAGCTTTCCGTCTGGGGCGCGCTAGAAGGTTGGCTGCTCTTCTCAGAAGAGGGTTGACAGCTCTTCATCCATCGCCAATCTTCCAACAAGTGATGGAGGATCTCGTTCAAACATGCAGACTTTCCTGGCTCCTGTCCAAACGGGTTGATGTGATCAGAGCGGTCCGATATTGACAGCATATCAGAGTCCAAGGACTCCCCCGCTGAAATGGTTATTACCATGGACTCCAGAGATCTACGCGAGTCCTCTCCTAGGCTTCCAAGCGAACTGCTTCCCTCGGCAGTCAGCGCTGAGCTCGCCCCATCTGAATCATCCCTGTGAGTTTCAGGCTCTCTGTACCGCTGCAGGGGCTTCATCTTCGTCCGCGGAACCTCCGATATCGACGTAACATGATCTCCCACCCTGAAGTGTATTGCGACCGCGCCAGCTGACTGTTCCGCAGCCTCCATAATCTCGTCTCCAACAAGGTATGGTACCCGAGGCTCAACGTCGTTGATAGGCGAGTGGTGTAGGGCTATGACCAACCATGTCAGCTGCTCAGCACACTCCGCAACAGAACACGACAGGCCGTTCACTGCCACCCGCAGGGTTTGATCTTGCACAAGAGCTGACAGTCTGGTCTTGTCTGGAGACAGAGAAGGTGTCAGTTTACTCGACTTCTCAAACTCGATCCCACGCTGATACGTACCGGCGACAGAAGTTCGGGAACTTGTTTTCAAAGGAAGACTGCTTGTGTGGAGATCATCGAGAGCGGACAGGAGGTGCCCTCCGTTGAACGGCCATCTTTCTTGTGTGTAGCACAAGATGTTTGTCTGTTGGCTGAACCCGTAGTCGCCATCAAGGAACACTGTGGCGGCTTTTAAGCCCCCCGGTCCAACTGAATTCCAGAAGAAGTCCGTAAAGATATCCCAAGGGAGCTCAAACGTCATGTTGTAAACCTTTGGCAAATGGTGGCGACTGATTTCACCGCAGGGAAGCATTCTCAGGATTTGGTTCCTGATCTTTGCGTCAGGGGTCCTGGCAGTTGATGTTAGCAGCTCTCGCCTGAGAGTCGACATCAGCCACTCATATGGCGGACTGCCAACAAGAACATTTCTGTAACTCAGCAACTCTGGCATGGTGAGGCCGTCATCTCCATCCACGGCAACCCCGTCAAACAAGTCGGCGTGCTCCGCCTCGTCGTGATGAACGTCCTCCTTATCGACCCAGAGCGCCATCTTCTCGGCCAAGGACATGTTTTCGGGGCCAGGAGATTCGGGCTGATCGTCATCCGGTACCAACAGAAGGTCGACCGCGTTTATAATATCCCTGTGTTTTACTCAGTAAGAGTCAGCATTGCCGGGATCGCGAGAGGCCTAAATGATATTGAAATGGGGGAATATGAGAGTCTGAGAAGGCCTCCTGAGTGTCCGCTAAGGCCTATCGAGAATCCGCTACGGCGTATAGCGTCAAATGCGACAGCCTACCGTGCGAGTGAACAGGCATATTTCGCACTGGTTGTGACGGCCCATTCTTTCCGCCGGAGCCTTCGTACAAGAGAGAGCAACTCTGAATGGCTTACCTGGAATGCTTATGGAGAAAGCGCATAGCCCTCCTCCCCGCCGCAGTGCCGAAGAAACTGCCGACCCTGATAGCAAATGCCTTGATGAGTGTCGGGGTGTGCGCTGAAATGGCCTCCCACTGCTCACTGTGCTCCTCCAGTTGGAGCTGTTGGTATATCTCATTTGCCAGTTCTTGCACATGGCTCTGCTTCGGCAAACCTCCAATTGAGGATCCCCCAGTATATACTGTCGCATCGTCTCCTTCATTCCCCTGGTTTTCGCTTGCTGAGACAGGAAGAGGCTCTTGGGCCGTGACGATGGGGCCCATCGCTGAGGCATACCCAGAGTCTGTGAAAGGGCCTCGTACGTAGTCAGGCACATCTTCCACAGGTGCACTTGAGCCATCGGCACCCTGTTATCCTTAGTATCTCGATATGGGCATTCTGGCACGCTCTCGGAGCAACCGGGCCTACCTGGTCTTCAGACGGCTGTGGGATTGGCCCTGAAAGGTGAGATAACCACTGGCCTTCCTGCCCCTTGTCCACACCATCAAACACCCAGGCACCGCTCTTTTCGTCAACGAAAGGGCGAAATATGAGCGAGCGACTGACCTCCTCGTCCTGGATCTGGAGATCTGTGAGGGATTGGCTATAGGGCGGAGGAACACTCGGGCTCGGCTCCTGGCTAACCCCGTCGTCAATTCGATCAGCACCCCGGAGCAAGGCCTTTTGTGCTCGTTCGATGACTTTTGCTGCCGAACGGCTGTAGGCATCATCACCGTCACGTTCCTTATGCGCCTCTTGCGCCACACGCGCACGTTTGATTTCGCCGGGGGCATCGTGATGGCTTTGTTCCGTTCGGGTCGATGCTGCTCTCGAAATCGTTCATAGCGTTGAACAAGTGGTAGACATTATACGCGACAGCTTGGTGAGCGGGAGGGCAGCCCTAGGCACCAGGGGTTCAAAAGCACAGCTGCGCGTTTGGGCCGGCCAATGAAACCAGCAGACAGATCGGGAAGAGACGAGACAGGCCCCCTACCGCCTCCTCTCTCCTGCATCCAACTCACTGCCAAGAACTCCGACAAGAAAAGTCGAAATGGAAAATACTATCCTTTCAACCTATTTTACCCCTTCAGTTTCAATGATTGATCGGCAAAGGGCATACTTTCTCGCGTGTTGAAGCTGCTGTTCCCATCCAGCCCGCTAGGCGGATTCAGGCGGCAGGATATGCGGCGATGCACATCCGTTTTTGGCCTCGCTGCGATATTCTCCGACGAGTCATCGCCTACGGCACCACACAGCCTGCAAATTGCGCTCAGGTACCTGAAAGGACAGGCGAGGAATTTGCGTGGGGGCATGTCATCTTTGATCGTTTTCTTCGGCCGAAACCCGTAATAGTATGCTGTTTAGAACCCTCTTGACTGATACGTCCTGTTTGTTGAAACAGCTGGGAAGCACAGACAGACGGGTCTTGGCAGCCCGCAGGAGGATTACATTCGCAGATGTTACTCACATTTAGGGAATTATCTGGCGATTCAGTGTCAGTTAGTTAGCAACAGGGGAGTTTTCTCCAAGACATGCAGGTCAGTGATCGAAATAAGCGGGTGGTGTCACACAAGCGGTCGCGAAGCAAGTTTAAACCCCGAATCACTCAACGATTAGGGTTCTTCTATTTTGTAAGTTGAAATTGTTTATTATCAAGGAAACGCAAAGCTTGCAGAAAAATGTCCGCCCCAAATTCATCGTTCACCTGTGTAATGTTAGCACTAGATTCCGCGTCAAATGCGAAGATGAACATACCTGTAGTGTACCCCCTAAATCAAGAAATTTCCGATACTAGCCGTGCCAGCGACCTAGACTGCACACACCGCAAGCTGACCGTACGCTTCCATCATGGACTTACATGTCCTCAACTTCATAAGCTCGCCTAAATCTTCCTCTTTTAGCACTGATTTATGGAAGACTAGCCGGGCGGTACTGTCATTTAGGGTCAGGCCCTCTCTGACACGCAGCGGGAGTTGCTGCACGTGACGAAGCAGGCGGCGGCGGGCCCAATACACAGCGAAAAGGCGATTGAAGCCGCAAACACGAATCGCTTCGTTGCGGTCCTAATGGACTATACTGTCCGCTCGGGCGCTCTCGGGTGTGATACCGGGATGATAGGTGAAGTACTCGGGCTGAATAATGCGGGCACAGCTATCAGTCAGCTGCTAGACGACTGAGAACTCGTGCATCTCGACGTTTGGGCGAATATAAACCGGCTGACCAGCTCTTCTAACCGGCGGAGTTGTCGGTATCACAACGGTGTCTGCTGAACTCTTCCTGTTAGCGGCCTTCTGTGCCTCAGCAAAGGGCGGGTGGTCTTGTGTAAACGTTCCTATAACGATAGCACTATGCTGTAAGCGCTTCGTAGGGATGGTGCTAGGATGATGGAAATATGAGTTTGTGTTCCAGTTCTTAAAAACGAGGGCCCAGAGCTTCTTTCGCTTGTCCTCACGGTCCGCTTCAGTTCCCAGAAGGGGAGCTCTATTCGCCTGCGACAATGCGTGTAAAATATCGTCGCATATGGTTTTTTGCTCGTCGGTCATGTCGAGAGCGCTACTGAGAATAACCTAGAGGTTAGAGCCGGGCTGGGTGGCGGCGGGTATGTCGACGGGAGGCATGGCGGGCGGTCCTTTCTGGTGATGGTGAAATGAATGATTGATTGTGTCTGAGTGATACCGTGAACTGGTGGTGTTGAAGTCTGGATGAGAAGTCAGCTTGATGTTTGGGTCGTGGAAAAGACGTTAGGGGGATATTGCGAGAGGTGATGAGAAAGAGAGGAGCGAGAACGCGATATCGAATAGGGAAGGAACCTATGCAAGGCAGGAACGCGTGCGGTGAGATTCTATTGTTCAATTGGCAACGCGCCTATGGGATGGAGAATCTAGCTCCGGTTCATATTTCGATGGCAGATAACCTTCGCGCGCGCCTTCCATAAACATCTGAATCACCAAGGAGCCTCGTTAGGAGGAACTGGTTCCAGCAGCGGCTTTAGACTCGGCTTCAGTTTCGGTTTCCTCAATGTCCTCGATTAGACGATGGATAACCGGTGTCCACGGATCCCACGGATCCTTCCTCGTCAATGTCCGTGGGCTCTACCCTGGATCGCGGGGCCGGCCTCATAAGAGTTAGAATGGCCTTTCCATCATCGCCCAGCGCGAGCGTTCCAAAAATTGGCACAAGGGACGAGAACCGGAGAACGGAGCTGGGCGCAAACTCCAAGCGTCAGCACAATTCCGGGCGGCAGGGACCTAGAGCGATGGGGGGTTGGTGGGGAGAGGGTGGGTGTGATTGCCTGGGTGGGAAGGGCAGGAGCGTTACATCGCGAACACGAGTCCGAGCTGCTGAGATAAATGTATATCCGCTTTGGGCCTCGCCGCGATATTCGCCGACGAGTCATCGGCTGACGGCACCGCCCAGCCCGCAAATTGCACTCAGGTACCCGAACAGCGGCGCAATTCCATGTATTTTTCCTCGCCCTCACAGGGCTCCCAAAATGGCTATAAACCCCCGCCAAGACCTTCCCAGAACCCCAGGACCCTTCAGATCCAACATCATTCACTCTCGCTTTGATGCACACGCCTACCTGCCCAACAAAACCCCTTTCATTGACACAATGATACCCAAACTCCTTATCACCATCATCTTAACAACCATATCCGCCGTCCAGGCTCTCAAACCGCCGCTCCCCCACCGCCTCATCGCCTCATTCCCCTTCCCCTCCTGGATCGAAAACATCGCCGTCCGTTCCAACGGCGACCTCCTGCTCACCCAAATCTCGTCCACCTCCAACGCCACCCTCTATTCCATCCCCTCCCCCTCCTCCCCCTCCCCCACCCCAATCCCAATCCACACCTTCCCCAACACAACCTACCTCCTCGGCATCGCCGAAAGCTCTACAACCCCCGACCTCTTCGTCCTCATCTCTGGAAACCCCCCCTCCGCCACCTCTCCCGCGGTCTACCTCCTCTGGACCATCGACTTCCGCCCCCCCGGCCCCCCCGGCCCTCCGAAAATCACCCCCCTC
>Ga0247760_1000996_pt1 | contig 28595 bp, 15 predicted proteins | sample UWRJL171409R4_FD_179936 | JGI IMG/M metagenome (GOLD analysis project Ga0247760, IMG submission 179936) | Plant litter microbial communities from Arlington Agricultural Research Station in Wisconsin, United States - UWRJ-L171-409R-4 | ecosystem: Environmental > Terrestrial > Plant litter >... | reverse complement strand
ATATAACTGGGGAGTGCGAAGCACTCCCCTTTTCTACCAAATCAAGTCACTTTGCAACTGCACTTCCGCTGCTCCTGAGCCCCTCGTTCCTCAGCCAAAACGTTCCACAAATAAAGCACCCTAACTTGCCTGTAAAAATCACCATAGCTATGTTAAAGATGTAACACAAAGCTATCGTATAAGGTTGTGTCAGAAACACGATACACTAGATTGCAATTGCGTGACGTATTGCTGGTCCGCGTCTGCCCGGCAGAGCTAGAGAACGCCTATTATAATTATGTACAGCGGCAAGGCTATTAGGCCAGTTCAGTCTAGCTGCTATCACCAGAGCTCACCTGAGCTACGTTCTATTCAGTTCGAATAATAACACCTCAGCTCGTATATAGTTCCGACCACGCAGTGCCAGAACCCCCTCCGCACAACACTATTTTTTATCAATTCATATAAAGCAATCTCGCGCCACTAACTAACAAAGGAAGGGAGTTGTATCAAAGTTACTACAATATATACGCTAATGTGAATTTTCCAGGAGCTTTACGATGTCCTTATAACCTCTATGACTAGCCCATGAAAGTGGTGTCCGGCCAGTAATATCTTTCGCGTCAACATCAACCTTCCCTGTGCCCAATAATAGTTGTATAATAGCTTTGTGTCCCCGAGAAGCAGCCATGATAAGTGGTGTCCGGCCGTCATTATCTTTCACGTCAACATCAACCTTCCCTGTGTCCAACAATAGTTGTATAACAGCTTCGTGTCCCATTGAAGCAGCCCATGAAAGTGGTGTCCGGTCGAAATTATCTTTCACGTTAACATCAACCTTCCCTGTGCCTAATAATAGTCGTATAACAGCTTCGTGACCCATAGAAGCAGCCCATGAAAGTGGTGTCCGGCCGTATCCATCCTTCGTGTCAGCATCGACCTTGTCCATGCTGAGAACTCGCCTGATAATCACTTCGTCGCCATTCTTGGCAGCGGACCGCAGCAGTCTCCGGATAATATTATCTGCCGAATGAGCTATGCTCCCCTCTTTCCAAAGCCAGCTAGCCACTTCTTCTTTCCCACTACAGATAGCGTAGGATATTGGTGTCACTCCATTTATGTCCTCCAAGTCAGCGCGGGCGCCGGCCTTGACTAGTAGTTGAACGACAGCCGAGTGTCCATTCAAAGCGGCGTATGACAACGGCGTTCGGCTATAGATATCTCTTGCCTCAGTCTTCGCGCTTCTGTGAATCGACAGTCTGGCAAGGTGTTTGAGTCGAGTTCGCGGGCCCTTTAACAACAACTTGACGACATCACCGAATCCGTTCTCTGACGCCCATGAGAGTGCCGACCGCCCATACCTATGATCACGAGAGTTTGCCTCAACGCCATCTTCTTGGAGTAGTTTCCTCACTACTGAAACAATTCCGAAATAGGAGGCAAGCATGAGGGTGGTGAAGCCCTCAGGAAAGTCCCCACGAGCGTTTGCCCAGTAGACTCTAAACCATGTAAGACAACGCCCGGAGTTCGTATCACAGATTCCGAAAAGTGAGTCTGTGACCGCAGCATCGTCTGCGGTACATGAAAGTCGGAAGTGGAGGGCCCAGCCTTTGGCAGAGTAATCAAGGAAGACGTGATCGTGAAGATATTGGGACAACTTGTCGGGGTCATTGAGTGGTTTTGTCTCGAAATCATTGAAGAGGAGGTGCCAAGCGGAAATTTGCCACAGAACGCGATGGCATTCTTGTAGTCTCAGTGACGATTTCCATTTGAGTCGACCGTCATGATCACTCTTGGATCTGCCGTGAATCAGGAACTCCTTCGCGGTTTGGTGAAGGAGATAGACTCTAGAGTCTATAATGGATACGAAGAGCCCGCATAGTTCTCTGACGTGCTCGCGGAAACGTTCCTCTGGATTGAGGTGGAGGTTATTGTAGGACCGATGATCTTCTCGAAGAGTTAGGGCCAGGGCCATTTCGGCTAGAGTTAATGGTCGTGTTGCTGCGACCACAATGCTCAGTAGCTTCCTCGCTTCGATGAAATCGCGGCTCCTTTCCAGAATCCTTTCATACGCGTCGTCAACAGTTTGTGGAAGGAGGGAGGCGACCTTCCCTATGCCATCGTGATCGATACTGGTATCGGTCTGGATCAAATCCAAGGTAAGATGAACCCACAGGTAAGTCCGGTTAGGGTTACGCAGAAGTCCCGCCAAGAGCAGGTCTGCATCATCCGGTTCCAACTGCAGCAACCTTTGGATGTCTTGAACCCTGGTGTGTATATAGACGTCGATCTCTCTCGTAATCTTTTTCACCTCGCTCTCGCTTTCCCCTCTGAGACGAATGACTGGCTGGCTTGCGATGTCGAGAGGTTGGAATTCCTGTCTGATCTTACGAACGGGTCGACTTGTTATGAGAAACTTCAAAATGACGTTGATGTTGCTCGGTGCGCTGAAGAATTTGCACAACGCGTGGCTGAGCTGGAACCGTGCTTGATCTTCACATTCATCAAACGCGTCAAGAATGCAGACAATCTCGCCAGCATTTGTATCCTGTGCGACAGTGAGCAGGAGCTCCCAGAGTTCGCCGAATGAGTCGGTAAGACGATCTCCGTAAGTTTCAAATCGCTCAACAATCTTGTCAGAAAACAGCGTTTTTCTCGTGTAGAAGAGCTGATGTAGGATGCAGGAAAGGGCTCCCTTCGCGCTTCGCTGATCTTCGAAATCGTCCTTGAAGAAGAAATAGCAAGTGGTTCTGGATTCCGTAGTTGGGAGCTCATGGTCGACCAGATACTTTGCCAAGACGGACTTTCCGCATCCAGGATCTGCGGATGCCCAGAGTATCTTTGACGATGCGCTTTCTTGCCACTGCTTAAAGAGCTCGTGCTTAACGAACCACTCACAGGTCCCTGAGACTCGATCTGGGTTCCTGTCCTTTCTGTCTCGGTAAGGCGAAGTATGGAGGTTCTTGAGGATGACTATTTTCCGATCTGCTAAGGATCGGCATTCCCGCGGGTCCGCGGGCCTCACGGGGGCCGCGTGATATTCCTCATGGGCCGCGCAGATCTCCTTGAGCTTTCCTAAAACGACATGGCAGTTTGCATCTCCCTTGCGAAATTTAACCATGTCGGAGTGATTCTCGTTGATCGCAAAGACAGACGTCGGGTTGTTCCTATACAGGCCTCGAGTGGCGGAATCGGGAGTCACGAGGATGGTTTCCGGTCCGGTCCTGGCAAAAGATCCGTCTACCTGCTTCTACGAACATCATCAGCCTGTGCTGCACAAACAGGGCATCATCGGTACTCACAGCAACGGTTGGCGAAGTCCTGGTTTCATAGCCCCAGAAGAGCTCCATCCTCCCGCGCCTAGCCACTTCGAAGAAGCAGTCATCTAGGCGCTGCAGGTAGTCTGATGAAACTGTCAAGTCGTCCACGAGGCCCCTGTTAGGTTGCCCGCTGACCATGGACATGAGGGCCTGCGTCTCCATGCCGCGGGATGGCGCGCCAAAGAGGATAGCACCGACCACATGGTGGATGATCTGGTGCTCTCGTCCAAGCATCTCCTTAAAGACAATACCGCCCAGGCTGTGGGTTAAAAAGATAAGTGGCTTCGCCACCGGCGATGCGAAGCCCGAGGCTTTCAGATTCTCGGCGAGGAAGGAAGCGAGGTCGGCGATGGTCTGAAACGAATTACTTTCGAGCAGCCTCGTATCGTAGCCGAAAAGGATGGCTCGGATTGCGGGAAACGCTCTTGGCAAGGCATCCCTGATCCACATCCAACTTCCGTCTCGACTGCCTTTGGGCTGCCACGATCCGAATGGGTGGGAAGCCAGCCCAGAGATAGCGATGCAACTGTCCCCGTTAGAGCTCGAATACCTACTGCGTAGGATGAAAAACCTACTCATAACCGTGCTTCAGGGGATCTACATCATTCAGCGGAGTCAGGCCGAAGAAGTGAGTGTCCAGGATCAGCGTGTCGTGGAGGCCGGGGCCTTCGACCGTCCATTCTCCCTGTCCGATTTGTGTTTGGATGGCTGACGGCAATTTTGCGAAAGTCAAGGTTGCGGTTTTAGTTGGAGGCGTTTCCCATGGACTGAGCGACGTAGTCAGCGATTGAACGTGAATGTCATCAGGGCTGATGTCGCTGAATGCCCGGGCCAACGCATCCTGCACAGTCGCTGTATCCATGGCGGCAGCACATCCCCGCAGCCGGAATGTGAGGGGTTTCGTCGATGGCATCTTGGCAGTGGCTTGACGCCATTCAGCGTGTCCAGCAAGCTAGGGCGGGGCGTCGAAGCCGCAACGTAGAGAGCGCGGCATCTACTGATGGTCCATGGAGGAGCGCGAAAGAGATGTTGGGTTTTTCAGGCATGGGACGCGGGGTACGCAACGTTGGCATTCCCCCAGCCAATCGTAGTTTCCGCTGCTCCACAGGGGAGTGGCTGAGCTGCTGCTTGAATTTGTTTAGCGCGCGTCTTCTGGCCGGCTGTGTGCTCTAACACGTGATAACTCCAACATTCACTCTACCTTTCAATATATAATGCCAATCCGGCACAGGGTTTTGAACAAGACGAACAACAGATTCATCATGACGCCTTTATCGACCTGAAGATCACCAATTCAGTCCCTTCGCATCAACTAAAATAAAACTTCTGCAAACACTTATGCGTCGCAGGGCCAGCCCCCTGAGTCGAGTAATCAACAAACGCCTCAAAACTCGTTGTGGGGCCCTCCTTCGGATCACCAAGCTCCCCCAACCTACCAGCATCACAACCGTCAGCATGGAGCTCCCACAAGGAACCACATATCATGAAGACAAAAAAACTCACCCAACAAATTCTTCAGGAGGTATATTTAGCCGCGCACCGCTCACTATCACCCAACTGAACCACCCCCTCTCCTCGAAACGGCAGTGGATCCACTGGCTGGTCGGCCACAGCTCAAAGTCGTCCGTGACATTGCTACTCTTTCGAACGCATGTATCGCGCTTCTCAGGGACATGCGTTACATCACTGCAGTCGGCGTCGTTTTCGCAGTACTGAGTACCTCCTTGTAAGCATACGTGATTTTGACAAGCGGGTACCCGTTGGGGCGACATACAAGGACAAGCGAGAGCCAAGATTGCTCCGCGCTTGACGCGAGCGGGCTGCATTGCACGAGATGGAAACCAGAACCTTCGGTCAACTGAAATGTATCGTTGGCGGCAACGCTGCTTCGCTCGACAGGTTGCGGCGCGGGAGACGCCACGATCCCCGCGGGTATCGAGGCAAGAGCCAACAAAGTCGCAAGTATTGTTCTGCCCATGTTTGTGATGCAATGGGATGATGATGATGAGATTAGGTTCGAATGAGAACGACAAAAATCCTCGACGACTCGGGGGCGGTACTTATGTTGGCTAAATCCAAATGCGCCTGACCACCGTCCTAGTCATCAACCAAAAGCAGTTGGATCGCTAAAGCGCTCGAAATAGGCCTGGGCCTTCCTATCCGGGCAGTTTCCATCATCGCCAAGCGGGATAGATTACCATCACGTTGGGTATCGCCGTTGTCGGAAGACAACCCTCGCCACTGGTCCTCCCTACGATAAGCTCAACACCACTGCGCACACGGGTAGGTGTGGTTGTCGCTCTGGGGCCAGTTAAGGTACCTGCGCGCCATTTGATTTCTGACGCGGGTGCAAATGAAAAGAAACGCGCGACAACAGTCAGCCCGCCTGAGAAAACCGGTCACCCTTATTAATAATGTGCAAGCGGGAAACACCAGTATAGCCTGATGATGCCATACCTCGAGGCGCTCTAATTAGACTCCAGTCCCAAGGGCCTGGAAATTCCTAGGCGACGGCAGATTTGCGGCGTGTGCATTCCCGTTAAGCTCAGCCCACCGACACTTCATGCAGGCGGCTCCGAAGGGTCGGACTTGTTGCGTTTCGAGATTTTGTTTCATTGGTTTGTTAGAGTCATCGGCGAGCCGTCAAGGTTAAATTAGGATTAAATGTAGGGCACGTCTAGGTGATGTGAAGGCATTGTTCGAGGGTCCTCAAGGCCGGATCCGCAGCCAAGAAATACAGTGGGAACAAGATGTAGGGACAGGGTTGCGCGCTACCTACATATACTGAATTCGTTGGCGACAGCTTCATTCAGAGCGAAGATGACTTGCTAACAAAGGAATAAGTAGAATCATCCTGCCAATAGCATGTGGGCGGCAATCATGCTGACATCATTTAGTGGCCGTGTAAGCTAGGTATGAACCCCATTCTCGACTGTCGAAATAGCTTTCTTGACTGATAATGCAGACAACCGGGGGTCTGGTGGTTCACCTCAAAGTGTTGACGGGGATAAGCCCTCCAAGCTCGGACCCTACTTGTTCCTGCCGGAGAGTTTCCGGGGCAAGAGTGCGACTCCGCTGACAAATCCGACCGCTCTGCCTATTGTTGAGGCTCCGCAGCCATGCAAGAGCCCCGGGAGACATGCTGTGCGACGCCAAACGAACCTAAATCTAATGAGACCTCGCTAGAAGCCCTCTCAGCTTGTAGTGGGACGTTTGGTTTGTAAGCCGTGATGAAGGCCAGCGGGCTCGGCATGCAAGTTCCCCCGCCAATCGCCCGTCGGGCACCGGGGAAATCTGCCTTTGCGTTGGAGAACCATCACAGTCCACGATAGGAACAGACCCACAGACCTCTTGATGTTTTGCTCCCCAGCGGACAACAAGACTCCGAGGCACTAAACCAGCGTAGAGACTCAAGTATAAATCGCTCTCCCGCAAGGCCCCTAGATTGACCCATCATCCCGACAGAGACGACAGAGAAACAACAAAAGCCAGAGTTCTCAGGCAACCCACAACAATAACCCCCACTACGAGAATGAGCACCACCACCGAGCTCAAACCCATCAAACTCTGGGGCAGAGGTGGCCCTAACCCTCCCAAGGTCCAGATTCTCCTTGAGGAACTCAGCCTTCCGTACGAGGCAGTTGGGGTCCCATGGGAAGACATCAAGAAACCAGCGTATCTCGCCATCAACCCAAACGGCCGCTTGCCATCCATCCAGGACCCCAACACCAACCTCACCCTCTGGGAGTCGGGTGCCATCGTCCTCTACCTCATCGAGCAATAGGACAAGGAGCACAAGTTCTCGTTCCCGGCCGGCACGCCTGAGTCGCACCGCGCCAGGCAGTGGTTGTTCTTCCAGCGGGCCAAGGGCCGTATTACGGCCAGGCTGTGTGGTTCACCAAGTTCCAGCCGCTTCCTGGCGCGAGGGAGCGCTATGTCAAGGAGATCAAGGGGGTCATGGGCGTCCTGGAAGGGTGGTTAACCAAGCAAAAGGATACCTATGGCGGTGAAGGTGACGGGCCGTGGCTCGTGGGGAACAAGCTTTCATTTGCGGACATCAACTTCATCACGTGGCAGAAGGCAGCTGAGAGGATACTCGGTGATGATTATCCCGAGGACGCCTTTCCTATCCTGAAGGAGTGGCTGGCCATGATGGTCGCGCGCCCCACTATCGTGAAGACGTTCGAGGACGTTTTGAAGTATGCGGAGTAGCTGAGCTCAATTGCAGCATGACAGTGTGTCAATAGGGTGGTGGTTGGATTTGGTAAAATGAATGGACGACAGGCAAGAGTGCAGAATTCCGTCGACAAGTGCCAAGCGAGATTGACCAGGATGTGCATGCCCCACATGTGTCAGGTGGGGTGTCCGTTCGGCTAAACCCCGGTCTCGGACTCGCCCCGCGACCCCTCCAAAAAGGAAGCCTCAATTTTAGTGTCAAAACTTCATGACAGCGCTAAACTAAGGCCTCCTTCAAGAACCTTTTCACCAGCGCCCAAACAATCCACCATCATGTGTTGGAAGCGCTGCACTCTGGATTCTGTGAAATTGAAGGGGTTGCAACTGCGTGATTGTATTACTTGTGTTGACTCTGTTGTTCTGGCTCTGGCTGGAAGCCAGAGGCTTCTTTATAGACTATTCTGCAGGATTCAGGCTTCGTCTCTCCAGTGGCTGAGGCTCACTGGCGTTCTGGCAGTGCCAGGAATCCAGTCAGCGGAGCTGACTAGATGCCCAGGGCCTCTGAACCCCCTTCTTTCTGACAGGAGGGATGGAAGAAGGAGGCCGATGATATGTAAATAAACGGGGTGGCGTTTTTAGCGCTTAATCAAAACTTTTAAAAGGGACATCCGTACTAGCTATCTAAGAGGTACTCCGTACCTTGCTCTCCCTGCTCACTCTGTTCCATCAGTGAGCGCAGTGATCGGACAGTGCGTGGCACATCACACTGTCCTTCCGCACGGTCCTCCTGTGGGGGATCCGTCGGGCCGCGCCGGTCTAACTAGCGACCTGCGGGTCCGTCACATTTCCAGACGACTTCTTCTAAAACTAAAAGGCTTTTAATCTGTTAAATAACGATTAACAGTTATATTAGTGGTTTAAAAAGCTAGCTAACAGGTTAAGGATTACGGTTAGTGAGTATATATAAGTTAAGTATAACGTGTATAATAAGCGAGTGATGTCGATAAGCGAGTGACACACTTTCTACTACCCCACCATAACTATCCTTAATTATATAACTGCAACATTAGGAAACAATAATAACTTGTTAATTTCTAGCTACTGAGTGCCCTGCAGGCTCCCTGTAACCACCAGTCGAATCTTCTGGAACTCCAGAGGGTTCTAGAGGATTCCAACACACTCCAGGGCCCCCTGGGGCCTCTGGAGTGTTCAGAACCTACTAGAATCCAGGAGGGTGGAACCCCCTGAACCCAGTGGGGCTATTGCCCCACAGAACGAACTAGAACACTGTAGTAGCTACGTCAGCTACTACGTTAACAGAACTACATAGAATGGTTTAGAATAATACTATTCTATTATTGTATTAGTTAGTTCCACTATACAGAAGGCTCTGGAAGAATTCCAGAGCCTCCCACAACCTATAACAGGCCCTCTCCTCTCATGTATCTAATTCTAGTCAAGCAAGCAACTTCATCCTTTTCCAGTCATTACACAAGGCACTGCCTTCCGGATCCTCTTGTTTCCAGCGTTAATATTCGCTGTGACACCCTTATTTACAGTGGCACTTCCCTGTAATTCAGGACTTCGTTTGCTTCCTACAGTGCCTACGGCATTGTAGCCGGCTTGGACCAGTACGGCACTTCTTCCTCTGAGTCACAGCCGCTGTACTACAGCCCTATGGGTTCCTGAAGTTTAATAGTTATATTTCCTATACGTTTATTAGCTTTATTATAAGGGTATCTAGACACCTCCTTTTATAGTACTCCCTTATTACTTATATCTAGCTGACTTGAGCCATAAAGCGGTTATTCCATTCTAATAAGGTAATAAAGAGGGAAATGAAGCGGGAAGCCTTAGGCAGGATCTTAGCTGAAGAACTCTTAACCTTTATATAAGGACCCTGCTGGGGTATTTTAAGCTTAAAGAGTATGTGAAGCTTAAAAGGGGGTGTATTAGGATTAGATAAAGCTCTAGAAGTATGAAACGTGGAAAGCCTTAAGTAAGGGGACCTTAGCTAAAGAACTTTTAAGTAAGGAAACCTTATCCTTTATATATATATAAGGACCCTAAGACATCTTAGGCTTAGAAAAACACTAGTAGTTTATCTGTTACTTAAAATGCTAAGTTATCTTGGGTGAGGAGGGATACTAATATGTCTTAAACACAGAATGCTAGTGTATTTTAGGTGAGGGGGAGGAAGAGGAGGAGGAGGAGGGCGTCTTGGGCTTAGAATATAAGGGTATTTTAGGCTTAGAATATAAGTTAGGGGGGTTCTTTATCTGTATAAGAAGGGTATTATTTAGATAACGCAGTAATTGTTGGCGGTTTTAGCTAGCTAGCTGGAATCCTTGTTGGAAATCTTGAGCACGTTAGAAGCTTTATACCCCGTTTTTATTACATATATGTCTCCTCTATCTGCTGTTTCCGAGTACGGCCTATCTCGAGCGCTCCGGTCCAACAACACGATTAACTCGGCACACCCGCGGCTATCGCTGGCGCCGCTGAATAGCGATATTCTTGTCGATCGGCCAATTGACCGATTGACTCGGCACGCCCGCGGCTGTCGCTGTCGCTAGCGCTCTGGAAATTGAGTTGATAAGAGAAAGCGTGAGTTGCGCAGGTCGATCAGCATAAAAGAATACGCAACTTAAGCGAACCTGAAGGATGGAAACAGCAATGGCAGGGAGCAGCGGGGAAGGAGAGATGGTGGGGCCGTACTTCGTACATGAGCGTCGGCTCACCTGAGTCCAGCTGCTAGAAACAATGCACCCTGGATTCGATGGAAATGATGGAGCTTGCAACAGCTTAATTCTATTGTGTGTAGGAAGTTGCTTGTTGTTCATTTTGGCTTGGCCAGAGGCCCCTTTTAATAGACTTGTGAGTGGTGGTAACGCTTACGCTTACGTGGCCAATATTCCCAATCCGACATTCTGGTTGAATCTAGAACAGAGCCCTTTTCTTTTCTGACACCACCAATCCGGTAAAGCAGAGGGTGAAATCGCAGTGAATCCCCTGGTAATATAGAACGTCGCAGCTACTCCGTAAATGTGTGCATCATCCCCGAAACCGGCAAGCTCAGCAGCATCAACAAACCCAATTCTGACTCATGCTCAAGCAATGGCCCATTTCCCCCTCGATGTCACAGGGTGAGAAATGTACGGTAACCTCCAACTCTAGTTTCTGTTGATCATTCCGGAGCTTAACGGTCTTGGAGCCAGAGACCTTCGCAAGCTGTGCCATCTGCTTCAAGTTACCAAGTGAACTAAGCGCATCTGCAGCATGTTCAGTAGTGCAGATTCGCGCCCATGGCATTTCCCCCTCCATGCCCAAAACGACAACAATGGTGACCCATCTTAAGCTCTCGTACCGTCCCCTTTTTGCAGTCTCGGTGAGTGACATCATAAAACATGCGACAAATGATGGAAGGTTCAGCGTGAGGAACAGTCGAGTCCGTTTGGTGTAGAGACCATCCGGTTGAAAGATGGAAGCCGTCCAGCCATGTTCGTCAAAAAGGCTGTCCGAGAGTCGGATGGCGCCGCGACGGCCCCGTACCAGCGCTGCTTCGATGGTGGCGTCCATTCGCTTGGAGACGAAGATATTGGCAATAGTCTGCGTGCGAGCCGCCGTGTTGTTGGATTCCAGGTTCTCTGCGAGACGGCCAGGGTGTGTCAAATTCAACCGACTGTTTAGGTAAGCAGCGGTAGCGCGGCTGGTCCGCGCTTTACGTGCTCACGGTTGCTCTGCCAGCTTCTCTCCAATACAACATTCTTCACGGCTTCCAATTACTGCGTTTCTGGTGACCACGTTGAATTCAACAGGGTGCTCCCTAACGTAGAGATCAGGACCAAACTGCAAAAGATAGATACCCAAGACCCGAGCCGCCAGCGTGTTGGGTTTGCGGCAGTTCAAGGGTAGTATCATCTTGCCACCTTCCTCGCACAAGACACTCCACATTCTCAGTCCCTTGTTGGTCATGGCAAACTCGGGATTGATGCTGGATAAGTCGCTAAAGTCGATATCTCGGGCGTCGGCAAAGTCAGCAGGGCTGTCGGCCAAAATCCCAGAATGGCGAGCCAAGTTCCCGTGGGATGCGGGTGAAGTCCAGCCAAACAGACTCAGATCGTTGTGTTCTTTTGCAATCTCTTCCTGGAGCCTGAGGAAGGCTTTGGGTCCCTCGCCGTAAAGAAGTGGCAGGTTCACGCCAAAGATACCGAGAAGACAGTAGGCCGTATCCTCGTTCCTCGTTGTTACACGACTTGCTGCCCAGGACATCCGACGGGCAACGGGGATCTTCCCGAGCACTTTGGTGATACATTCCTGACTGGTGGCTCCCAGAACCTCGCTCCCGATGCCTGTGATCCTCTCCAGATCCGCTCGCAAGTTGCTTCGGTCCCCGAGATAAGTTCAAGCACCCGGAAACGGAACACTACTGTGACGACCCTGCAGGCCGTCACTTGGGCCGGAGCGGCCCGACGGATTCCCCGCAGAAGGAACAGTGTAGGAAGACAGTACCCACGGTACTGCGCACTGGGCCAGGGGTGCAAAGACCCGAAGCCCCTATGACTAACCAGCGTCTGCTCAGTCTTGGCAGGAGTGCTCACCTACTGAGCATCTGTGAGACCTCTAAGCAAGGAGTGCTCAGTAGCAGGTTGCTCAGTTCCTGACTAAGTAACAGGCCACTAAGCAAGGTACAAGGTACCTCTGGCTAGTTAATATAAATAGTCATAGTTATGCCCATAACCACCGTGAGGGACTCTGGTTCCTCACACTAGTATTTAATTATTCATTTATATCCTACTATTCAGACTCACCTTTATATATTATAGTGACAGTAACCTACAGTAACATTAAACCCCTATTTAAAAATACTAACTTAACAAGCCGTCTTTAAAACGCCCCTTACCTATTAGTGTCCTGTTATACGTTTTATCTTAACCTACACCAGTCCTTTTAAAGCCTGTGTTAAATGTAGGTTATAATACGATATTAGCGTTTTAGTTCTAAATGTTATTTATTAAATTCCTAGATACCACCTCCCTCCCGTCACTAATATATTAACCTTTAGAAAAGGTAAGGAGTTTAAGGAAGTGTAAATTTAACCTTAGCTCCCTATAGTTAATAAGTTAGCCGTACGCCTTAAAGAGTTAAACTTTAACTAGCAGGGACTGGTTAAGGAACTTAATAAAGCCTTCCCTGGAGATATTAAGAGCCGTATTAGTCTTATTAAAAAACTTCAGGCTTAACTTAACATTATTAAGCTAAAGAATAATAACCTTAAGGGCTTATAAAAGAAAGAGAGTAAAGCTCCCCCTATTATTATGTTTTAAGGGAGATTTAATATAATTAAAGTTATAAATAACCCAGCTTTAAAGTTATATTACTTATTATAATAAGCAGTTCTTTAAAAAAGAAGGAAAGGTCAGGTTTACTAGAGCTTTACTAGATAAAGTAGCCATTTACTAATATAAACCTTATATGAAGATAATTAATAACCTCTCTGTAAATAAAGTATATAAGGAGGCCCTTAAGATTTAGGCCTTTTTTAATAACTTTAATATATTTATTAACTAACTCTAAATTAAGTTTAAAGAACTGGACGCCTTAAAGTGGGCTAAGTAACGGCTTATAGCCTTAAGGTAAACGTTTTCAGTCTTTAAGTTCTCCACACACTTTAAATTAGAAGTAGTAAAGATTAAGCTTAGCTAAGAGGCCCTAGTAATACTGTTTTAAAATAGTCTAAAGGAGCACGTTACTAGGGACCTTTACTAAGAAGATTAACCAGATTACCTTTAAGAGCTAGTTAAGATGGTTATTAAGGTTAATAATTAGTATTATAATTACTATTATTAAAAGAACTTTTAAAAGGAACGGACCCTTTATTAGTTAAGTAAACCTAAAAAGGGGAATTAGTCAACTGTGACAGGTTATCACCCTAGGTTAATAAACATTAGTATAGTGAATTATTAAAATTAACCTAACTGTGATAAACCTTAACGATAATAACAGTAAAAGTAGCTTAAAGACCTATTACAGGTTTAATACTTTAACTGTAATAAGAAAGGATATATAGTACAGTAATACCTGTTATTAAAGTAAGTTAATTAGAAACCCGTCTTAAAAGGAGGGAAGTATATTAAGTTTAACTTAAAAGACGTCTACGTTAGGATAACAGGTAATAAAGAAGATTATACTTAAATAAATAAGTGTAACTTAAGAGATAAGGAAGAAGAGAAAGAACCTTAGGATATAGTGTACTTAGTCCTTAAGGGTGTCTTAGGAGAGTCAGTTATAAAGGTGTAGGTTATAACAGACTGACTTTAAAGTGGAAACTTAAAACCATTAAAGGTACAGGTTATAAGAGACTAGCTTTAAGAAGAGATATTTTAGTTAGTTATTATAGGCCTTAAAAACCTTACCTTATAAGCTTAAGAATTAAGGAAGTTTAAGAAGGACCCTAACTTAGAAATTTCTAAAATAGTAAAAGGAGTTAAAGAACTAGCCCTTTAAGCCACTTAAATAGTGAAATAAGCCTTAAAAGGTGAAAGAGAATAAGTTAAGAGAATTAGGTTAGAAAAACGGAAGTTCTTCTTAACAGTACCCCTTAAGACTTTTAAACACTTTAAACATATTAAGTAGATTAACACCCTTACCTTCTTAAAAAAAGGACAGCTTAAATAACTACCCTGTATTAAAGCTAATATACCTTAAACTAATACCTTAAAGGTCCCCTGAGAAGGTATAAAGTAAGCATATTAATAAAGGGTTTAAGAGTTAAAGGAGAAATATTAAAAGCTGGTAGATAAAGTGGAGGACTTATAAGTTAAGGGTTTTATTATAATGTTTAAAGATAAAGTAATGGAAATTAGGTTATAACTCTGTAATAGAGTTTACTTTATTAATTAGCTTAAGTATTAACTTATTAAGGAAGGTTACTTTATAGAAGAATAAGTTAGGCTGCTGTTACCTAAGTTTTAAGAAGAGGTTTAGAAGAAATAACGAACTTAAAGGTAAGTGGAAGAAGAAAGGAAATAAAACACCACCCCTCCTATTCTATACTTTATAACTGTAACACCTATAGTTAATATTAACCATCTTAATTACAGGGACGTATTATAGATTAACTGTGTATATAATAACTGTGCTTTTAACTAGTATTATAGACTTAAGGCCCTTTATAATCACTTCTTTAGCGTATAAAGACGGGATTACACCGTTATAAAGGTAAAATTAGAACTGGCTTACTACTAAATCTCCTACTCCCTAATAAAAGAGTTTAATAATAAGTAGAAAGTTACTGTAGTTAATTAGGCTCCTGCCATATGCTGGTAAGGAGGGGTATTTAATAACTGTCTAATTATAACGTACTTATTACATTTTAATAGAAAAGTTAAAGAATAGTAAAAGTGGGAAGACTATTAACAGATTTAAAAGTAAAAAGATATTATTACGATCCAGTCCTGTAAAGTGTATTATTAATTTATTAAAGATTTTTAGAATATTATACCGTTTAAAGTTAACTGGACGCTAAGGCGTGAGAATTTAAAAAAGGTTAATTACTAGGTTTATTAAAGTTACTTGTTTTTTTAAAAGGAATTGGGAAAAGGTTACAGGCCCTTTAAAAGGGCTGGAAACTAGTAATTTACTAGTTAGTAAAAACCTTAAAAAGAAGGAGAGGTATTTAAAGGTTAGGTTAAATAAGACTTTAAGGATAAATAATTACTATAACTTAGATGTTAAAGGAGTATAAGCATTATTCTGTCAGTGTTAACGTAACAGACGGAAAAGGGAGGCTATTTAAGGTAAAAGCAGTAATTAATAACAGGAGTGCTTCTAACCTAATGCATCCCTTACTAGTTAACTAAAGGAAACTCTTTAATAAAGAGTATAAGGAAGTTATTCCCATTTAAAATAGAGAAGGAGGCCTATATTAGTATAATAATAGTAAAGTTACCCACTATTTACCACTCTTAATTAAAATAGACGGGGATAAATAATAAGTGGACTTTAACGTTATATTAGTTATAAGTTATAATATGATTTTAAATCTACCCTAGCTGGAAAAGTATAACCTTATAATTAACTAAAAGAGTGGCCACCTCACTTTTAGTAAATCCCCTAACTGTAATCACCATTTGGAGAAAGTTAAGAAGGTACTAAACCACCTTAAAGTTACATAAAGTACTTAGAAGCACGTTAAACCCTTAAAACTAAACATAGTTTAGGTTAGGTTTATTAAAACAGTTAAAGGATTAAAAGGTCTACTATATTACTTAAATGATGATTTAAAAGGTAGAGGAAAGTAAGAAGCTAATTTACAGATAAGCGAAAAAGTTAACTTATTTAAGGTACTTGCTAAATATAGGAAGTTTACCTTATTTTAAAAAAAAATACTATAATTACCAGATTATAAATTATAAGACTATAAAATCAAGTTAAAACTGGGAGTGAAGCTTTACAGCTTCCAGCCCTATTATTTAAACTCTTAACAGGCTAAGGCTTTAAAGGAGTATATTAATAAGAACTTAAAGAATAGGTTTATTATAAAGTCCTAATCCCTAATAAGGTACCTAATATTATTCGTCTTAAGGAAGGGAGATAGTAAGTTACGTATAATTATTAACTATTAAATATTAAATAAGGATACGATTAAGAATCACTACCTATTACCACTTATTATAAAGATGTAAGAGTAGATTATTAAAGTAAATTAGTTTTTTAATCTCGATTTCCCTATAAGGTTTAACCACGTTAAAGTAAAGGAAGAGGACGAATATAAGACGGCTTTTTAGACTTATAACAGGTATTACTAATATTATATTATGTTAATAGGATTAATAAACACCCCTATAACCTTTTAAAGCCTTATTAACAGTGTTCTCCACCCCTTCTTTAATAAGTTTGTCTTTATGTATTTAAATAACGTTTTAATCTATTTTGAAATTTTAAAAGAACATTAAAAGTATATATAATAGGTTCTAACAGCTTTTAAAAAGGTGAAGCTGATAATAAACCTAAAGAAGAGCCACTTTTACGTTTAGGAGCTAAATTATTTAAGGTTTAAAGTAACCTTTAAAAGACTTAAAATGTAACTAAAGAAGATAAAAGTAATTAGGGATTAACCTACTTTAAAAAACTAAAAAGAGTTATAAACCTTTATTAGCTTTATAAACTTTTATCGCTATTTTATCAGGTACTTTATAAAAATTATAAAATTACTCTATAAACTTATAAGTAAGGGAAAGCCGTTTAAGTGGACTGATAAATAATAAAAGGCGTTTAAAGACCTTAAACACACCTTTATTACAATGTTAGTTTTAACCCTCCCTGATTTCTTAAAACCTTTTTAAGTCGAAATAGACTTCTTAAAGTTTATAATTAGTAAAGAACTTAACTAAATCCAGGATAATGGGAAACACCACCCAGTTACCTTTTTATTAAAAGGAATCCACAGCCTAACCTTATAATACTTAATTTATAATAAGGAACTGATAATGATTATTTAATGTTTTATTAAATAGGCATTATACTTAAGTGGTATAGAAGAACTGGTTTAGGTCTTTTTAAATTATAATAACCTTTAATACTTCTTAATAAAAGAGTTTAATTTATAATAAGTATAATAGGTAGAGTTAATAACCTTATTCCACTTTTAGATTTACTATGTTAAAAGAAAAGATAATAAGTAAACTAATACTTTTAGTTAAAGATAAGATTATAAGGATACTAATCCGGTCTTAATCCCTGTTATTATGTTTAATAAAGTTAAAAACGGCATATTAAAGTATATATTATAAATGTTAGATAACTAAACGTTAAAATAAATTATTAATATCTGTATAAACTTATAAACAGAGTATAATATCTATTAATAATAACAGGACTTTTAAGTAAGAAGATTAATAAAAGGCACTTATAAGTATAAATGCCCCTTAGGAGACTTCTTAAGGTATATGTAAGATTATAGAAAAGAGTGTTTAAAACATTTAAATTATAATAAAACCGGTTATTAGTTAAAATAGCTGTTAAAAGGTGTAAATAGTATGCCTAAATTAAAAGTAAGACTTTAGTATTAAGAGAAACTGTATATTTATAACTTAGATAAGTGGAAAGAGTACGTCTAACAGGTTTATAAGTCTTAACTTAAAGGATATATAAGCCAAGTTAAGACTTTTACGTAAGCTTAGTAAATGTACGCTTTCTTAAGAATAAAGAAGCTAGTTAAGGAGGTGGTTAATAACTGTGACATCTGTTATTAAAAGCAGAACTGGCGTTATAAGCTATATAGGCTCCTTAAACCACTCCCTGTATTACAGGTGTTATAGAGCTTTATCTTACTTAACTTCATTACTGGGATTTTAAAGTTTAAAGACCCTGTTATAAGAGTCACTTATAACTAAGTCCTTATAATAATTAACAGATAAACGAAATAGGCCTACTTTTTACTAACCTTAAAGGATATAATAGTGGAGTAACTTACTTATATCTTTAAAAAAGAGATAGTTTTATAATATCTTTAATTAGATAATATTATTACAAATTAAGATAAGTTAATTATATTAAAGTTTTAATAAGGATTAATGTAGAGAATAGGTGTGAAGAGTAAGCTTTTAATAACATTCCACTTACAGACGGATAGTTAAATAAAGTAAGTTAACCAGATACTTATAACGTATCTTTAAGCCTACGTTAACTTTAAATAAGATAATTAGCTTAAGTTATTATTAACAGCACAGATAATTTATAATATAACATTAGTTAAGTTAATAAGTGTGTTACTATTCTTTACTAACTATAGTAAGGAGCCTAAGCTCTGTTAAGGCCTGCCTACTAATACCCCCTAAGCTGTAATCTATATAAACTGGATATAAGAATTATATAACCACCTATAAGCTAAACTTAAATTTATATATAAACAAATGAAAAAGTTTACTAATAAATACTAAACTGAGTAACTAATATTTAAGAAAGGAGTCTATTATAATGGTGAATAAGTTAAGGGATTAACTTTTTAAAAGGGGGATTACGTTTACCTTTTTTTATAAAACCTGTATTTAAAATAACTTAATAAGAAGCTTAACTTTAAAAGGTACAAACTGTTTTAAATTAAGAAAAAGGTCACCACCTTTAATTATAAATTAAACTTATTTATTAATATAAAGGTGTGGATTAAAGTTTTCCACATCTTACTTTTAAAACCTGCTTTAAAGGGAGTTCCTCTAGAAAAGAAGATTAAGATCGACATTAATAAGGATAAATATAACGTTAAGGAAGTTATAGATTTATAAAAGGGAAAGAATACGTTTGAATATCTTATTAAATGGCTAGATTACGGCCTTAAAAGCAACTTATAAGAGCCAGTTAAAAATCTTAAATACTTAAACTTAATTATAAAGTTCCACTAAAAGAATCCAGACTAATTAAAACTAAAGATAAGATCTGACATTTAAACTATTATATTAAAGAGTAAGATTACTATGGGATTTAAAGTTTAAAAAGTAATAGGAAACTCCTTAATAGGTATGGGAGGATATTTATTAGGGCTTTAACTAAGGTTATAAGGACTTTAAACCTAATAAGGAGGCTAGGCCTTCAGAGCTTTTAATAAGCTCCACTTAAGAATAAGTACTGTTAAAAGAGAAAAGTTAATAAAAAGAAAAAAAAATAAATAAAAAGTTATTAAGATTAGACCCTCTAGCCTTAAGGAGTAAAGATCTAAGGTGATAAAAAGACCCCTAAGGAACCTAAAATTATAAACCAGGTTAAGAAGAGGATATTAGCTAGGGTAACCCCCTGGAGAAAGAACTAGCAGGTGTTCCTATTAAAAAACCTCCCCAGTTAAAGGACTTACTAATTTTAAAACAAGTAACTAAATAAGCCTCCTCCTACTCCTAGAAATAAAAGACCTCCACCTCCTAACTAAACGTAGAAAAAGCTTACTTTTCCGTCTTATAACGCTAGATTTTAATCCAGTTAAGATAGGTAACGGTTTTATAAAGCTTTTAAGTTTTCAGCTCCAGGTTCTGTATAGTAACGTCGTGCTTAATGTTAAGGTGGCGCTTTTTAAAAAGGAGCTGTTAAAGGAAGGTGTTATTATAACTAAACGTGTTATATAAAGACGAAGCCCCTGTTAGTAAGTATTTAAAGTAACTATCTAACTGTGTAGTAATAAGATAAAAAAGCGATTTTAAAGAATAACGGCTATAAGGTAACATTTATAATTTAAAAGTTAAAATAAAGTCTGTAAGATTACGGTAATAAAAGGTGCTGTTTTTTAAAGTGCGCTTTTATATATGGTTAGCAGGTATAATTATATTAAAGAAAGGAAACGCTCTTATTAGGATTCTTTATAAGAAAAGAATGTTAAAGAGGGGGAATTATATAATAACCTTATAGGTTATCACTTAAGCTAGAGTAGCCTGACGGATTCCCTGTAGAAGGAACAGTGTAAGAAGACAGTACATACAGTACTATATACTAGGCTAAGGGTGTAAAGACCTGAAGCCCTTATAATTAATTAGCGTTTACTTAGTCTTAACAGGAGTATTTACTTATTAAATATCTGTAAGACCTTTAAGTAAGGAGTGTTTAATAACAGGTTACTTAGTTCCTAACTAAGTAACAAGCTATTAAGTAAGGTATAAGGTACCTCTGGCTAGTTAGTATAGATAGTTATAGTTATACCTATAACCACTATAAGGGACTTTAATTCCTCACGCTAATATTTAATTATTCATTTATATCTTACTGTTTAGACTCACCTCTGTGTATTATAGTGACAGCGACCTACAGTGACATTAAACCCCCGTCTAGGAGTGCTAGCTTAATAAGCCGTCTTCAGAACGCCCCTTACCTGTTAGCGTCCTGCCATACGTTCTGTCTTAACCCGCGCCAGTCCTCTTAAGGCCTGTGTCGGGTGTAGGTTGTAATAACTACCTGAAGCGGAATAATAGCGCCACACAAAACACACAAATTCCTACCCCCACAACACAACCATTACTTAGTCAATTAAGCTCAAACTTAAAACATAGGTTTTTATATATAAGGGTAATATAAAAACAAAGTTTTGGATTTTTAGATTTTTTTCCATAACGAAATATCAGTTTTGAAGTCTCTAAAGTTAACATCTGTTAAGACTTGCATTATATGTATTACGTAAGTAAAGTAAAATCTTTCTATGAAATTGAGTATTTAAATATGTAAAAAATAGTATGTTGCTTTTTTATTTTTATAATTAAATTGTATAATTTATTATATAATTTTAAATATGTAAGAAATTATTAACTTTATAGTAATAATATTATTAAAGTAAATAATATTAAGAAGAATGATAATGTTATAGTTAAATTAATGTATTTAGAAGTAAGAAACATATAAGTAAGAAATATTTATAAACCAGTTATTTTATTATTAATATAATTAGTTTTTTAATATAGGTATAGATATAAAAGAATTAATAAAAAAGATCACTACAATTGCTATATGTTTAGAAACTTATATATAGTAATATATCTACTACAAAATCTTAAAAACATTTTCTATTTTATTTTTACTACTTAGTTTAATAATATTACTATTTTTAACGTGTCACTATTGTCTCGCTTCAGGTAGTGTTCCGTTTCCGGGTGTATGAACTTAAGCCCAATGTTTGTCGTAGAACTCGACCTTTGTAGGCGCGATAAGCTCCTGCAAAGTCCAACCTCGAGTGAACCACCGGCACCTGTCCAGGCTTCCAGGTGTCTTGGCATGTGTCTGCTTGTTGATATCTGCCAGCCGGACGTAGCAAACCTGGGACACCTGGTACCACCGGAACATGGAGTTGATAGCTTCCGACAGCTCGGCGCTGCTCGTCTTGTCGATGCAGCAGGTGTCGACCCATGCGTACTGAAGTTCCGATACCTCCCCGGCCCGTCGGCAGGTTTCGGCGATTTTGGTGTACCCTTTCATCTGGGATGCCGGCGCCGCGGTCTGCGTCTGGGAAAACGGCCACGGAAGCATTTGCCAGAAAAAAGCTTTGCTGCTCGTCGCCGCCTTAGCCATGGCTTCAAAATCTTGGAACGTGACCTCGTCGTCGTCCCATGTGTGGGAAAGAATGGCGAATGGCGGCGCGTGGTCCGCATCGAGGAACCACTCCAGTTGCATCGTGTGGGTATTGATAAGCCGCATCTTTCTTAGTCGCGATGATGCGCCAATACGAGTTCGCTCCGTGGTAATGCGTACAGGTAGGTATGCTGCGGAAGTGTTGAAGGGAGTTTTGATGGACTACATGGAAAAGAAATCCCAAACCTGAAACAAAGTTGTCATGGAATGAGATTTCGGACAAGCCACCGTGCCACCCCCTGGGCCAATGGCCTGTCTGATTGGTTACCACATCGTCTCTTAGGGGGACATTGGATCAACCACAGAAATAACTGATACTAGCTTTACATGAATTTTTAACGCATTACCCCTTGGTGCGCCGCCGGTGCATGGCGACACGCGTGGAGCCCGCACAGAATACCGAAACGGAATCGCATTTATCGCAGCGCATTCCCCCGCAAGTCCTTGAGAGTTGTCGCTGCATCGAATGGTAGCGCTTGAGTTGTGGCGGCAGTGGTGTCGATAAGTGACATATAGGTCTCTCCTCCTAACGGTACTCAGTTATCTCTTACACGTCATATGTTTTGGTTTGAGTCGCCGTTTCCTAAGTGGACCATCCCTTGAGGTTTAATCCTCAAAAGGCAGAAGAACTTGAAGGAATTCGAAGCGGCCGGCGCGAGGCCGCGTCCGCTGCAGACAACACTCATTTTTAGGTTTTTTTTCCCGGCGAACTCCAGTACGATAACACCACATCGCTTCTTGTGCCAGATATCGGGCTGTATGCCTGGTTACGCCTGAGGGAGTCATGTTGGAGCTAGACGAGTTTTGCCGCTTCATCCGCCAGGCTTACTGCGCTATCTCGTTTTAGGTTAGGACAGTACAGGAAGACATTGAAAAGAATTCGAATGCACCCTACGCAATCCACCGGATACCCTCTTTCGCATCCTCAATAACGCTGTACTCCTCGCCCAGCATAACTTCAAGGTCCTTCATCGTGAGATCCCCACCCACCTCCACAGTCCGCCTTCCCTCTCCTCCCCCTCCCCCACTCATCGCCTCACCATCCCCACCAGCATGGCGGGTGTCGACATCCCACTCATCGACACAAACCTTGCACACCCGAATTGCCAGCACTAAATCCATGGGCTCCGACCACCGGACCGTACCGTTGCCAGCGCGACCGATCGAAACCCCCCTCGCGACCTTAATCCCCGTAACCATGTACAGCACCGCCTGCCCTTCCCTCCCCTCGACGTCGTCTCTCACACTACGCCCGGCGACGCTCTGCAGGACGTATGCCGCCGAAGGTTCGAATTCTGCCGTCTCTAGCTTTTCGATTCGCACGAGACTCCCTCCATATCCTTCCTCCTCACCCCCCTCCGAATGTGCGTCCACCCCGCGGAGCAGACCTACCAACAGGCCTGACGCCCCGGACCCCCCCTCCCCTTCGCCAGACACAAGCTCTGCCCTTGTTGCCGTAAATCCCGCCTCCACCAGCGGAGGGGAGATGTCGGAAGCCGGGATAGGAACGCGGCAATCGGCATTGCGCGGCACCGGCGCCGGATCGAAGGGGTTATCGAGGATGTGTCCTAGCTCGAGGGATGAGGGGGAACATGGGCCGGCGAAGTTGGTGCAGAGGATGTATGATTTCGGCATTGCGCGATTTTTTGGTCTTGATCTTGATTGACGGTTTTGTTTGTGGTTTGGATAGCTGGTTGAGATGTTTGGTTTAATCACCTTGGATTAATATTTGAATGAAGGGTTGTGTTGGGATTGGGGTTTGGTTAGAATGAGGCTTTCCCGAAAGTTGTTATCGTGGGTACTTATATGAGCGAGTATTGTGGTGCTGACGAGAAGTCGTTTATAATCGAGGAGACTAGAGAATGTAAGTTGGGTTGAAGTTGGCGGTAGTCACCCCATTTCCGTCACGCAATTATCATGATGTGCGTGTGTGTGGCGTGTGGCAAAGGGCGGGTGGGCTGATCGCTGAGATTTGTGGGATAGGTCCAGATTTGCGGGGGATGCATTCGTCGACAGCCTGAGAAGTGCAATGCATCGATTTTACGATACTTGAAACCACATTACGATCTGGAGATACCCTTAGATATTAAGCGGTCGATGGCACCGGCATGTAGAACTGTATTCAGCAGATGTGCGCAAATATTTACAGCACGCTTGGGTGTGTTTTCTCAAACCACGGAAATGTTGTCAGAATGAAAGGGGTTCTGGATGCAAGCCAGAACCAACACAAATACAAGTAAGCAATTGTGACCCGCAGTTTCCAGTGTGCAAATTTTCTGACAGTTTCTCGCTATCCGACCCGTCAAAGACGGCAGTAGCACGAGATTTGTCACCATGGTTGAAGTGCTCCCCTTCTCGTGGCCATCCCCGACCCAAAATTTACAGCCGAGAGCAATCGAAGGTGATATATATACGTTGGCTGCAGCGCAGAATTTTACACTCTGCATTATAAACTGACCAGAGTGGGAAGAAAGAAGATATATCTTGGCCTTAAGACTTTCCTAGGCGGCACAATCGACGTAAAACTCGGTCAAATTCTCGTTAACTTCCCTCTTATCAAACCCTTTAGGGTACTATCCAAGCTCCCCTATTAACGAATCTCTAAACCCTAATTCAATACTATTATACAAATTCTATACTAGCTATCTCACCATTACTACCTCGGCATCTCTAGGCTCTCTTATAATCCTCACTTATCTAGCGTTAAAGTACAATACGGTAACCTCTTTAACCGATAACTTCCTCATACCTTCACTACTTAAGCCTGCATCGCTCGGCACCTGCATGCCCGGGGTTGAGATGCGCGTCACGGATGAGGGCGATCTCGAAGTTTGAGGAGATGTGGTGTTTCAGGGATACTACCTGCAACCCCGTCGCCGCCATGGAAGCGTTTGCCTCTGATGGCTGGTTTCGTACAGGCGACCTAGCCACTCTCGAAGCGTCGGGACATTTTCTGCTGGCGGGCCGCTCCAAGGGGTTCGTCAACATCAATAGCGTCAAGTTTGAGACCGCCGACGTGAGGATGGCGGGGCATCTTCAACCTTCCTCCGCACATCAAGCATGGCATGCGGCAGCTTAACTGAAACATTGTGTCTTATCCATCGCAGCTACTTCCTCGGTCTTACGACATCCCGATTCCGCCGACTCGGTCGAGTCCTCGGGCAAGTTCTCGGGCGATGAAAACCGTACCTTGTCCCGCTCCGTCGCCTTATCTCAAATCCTTGACGCCTCATCCCCCACTTGGCTCGGCTCTCTCGGACTCACTCCGGACTTGTCAGCTTATATAAGCAATTGGAGCCATTCGCGGAAGTAGCCGGCTTAGCAATAGGGGACCCTGCAGGCCAGAGATTCTCTTCCATAGAACAACAATACATAACAATCACTACAATTAGCTATAAGTGCTAGATTCTAACAGGACTTCCTCGCCAGGTAGTGTGGACGTTGCTTACGGCTTATAAAGCATGGCGATAAACTGCGAGCCGCCTGTAGGGTAAGGTATATAGGGGGATGGATGTGTGTGTTTCACGACCCTAAAAGTGACGAAAACCCCTGCTTATAGTCACGTCTGGTCAGTCCAGATCTGTTGAGAATTAGGCGGATTCTATAGGCCATAGGGCCTATAATACAGGGGGTTTGGCAGTCACTGTAAGTCACCGGGGCCTAATGCAAGTTTTGTCAACCTGGGCAAGATACAATCGATGCTGAACCACCTCTTATCCAAACCTTTGTCAGTCTTTTTGAATCAAAATTTGGCCACGAGCCGTGGTCCCCCAGCCCACCTCTGCCGACGGCATAGACAATGCTAGAAAGAAATTTCCCAAAATGGCAATCCGTATGGCTTCACGTTAGGTAGTTTGAATACAAGCGCGGCTGATAATCCAGGTCCCTGTCCTCGTCGGCGCCATAAGTCAGATAGCGACAGTAGGATCTCCAAAGCTTGTGGCCATGTGTATGAACCGGTCTTGTTTTCCATCTCGTGCTGGAAAGAACCATCATCATCATCCTCATCTTCATACACACCAACATCCCCAACAATCAAACCGTCCCTCTAACAACCCAACCCTCACAGTAACTCATGATTAAAATGAAGTTCCAAATCCTTGCCTTCATCTCCGTCGTCTCGGCCATCGCCACACCCGCCAGTACATGCCCCACATCGGTATTCACACCAACGTCTCCCTGCAGTGGCACTAATCATATTCCGAAACTAACAGCTTGTACAGCCGGTAAAGTTTGGGCCGCTCAAGTTTGTCGAAAGAGAATTGCCGCGGGTACACGGCACCCTCTACGTCAGACGTTTTTTTCTCCAGCATGCTCTGTTTCCATGTAGCATCTGCAAAATCTGTCTGTTTACTCCGTATGTGTATCTTTGTCACAACTCGCTAGGCTCTATCCCGGAACTTTAGAATATCTTGTTCGGCAGCAGCTGTCACAATCTAGCACTTGGAGCCAATTGATGCAAATCGTTGTTGATTGTGTTTTTTTCTGCAAAACTCTGAAATCTCTGACCCCTGAAAGAAGGGGCTGATGCCAAGCCGGAACCATCCGCAAGTTGGCCGCCACAGCCCCATATAAGCTGACAGCAGCCCCCATGCAAGTGAGCGGCAATTTAGCCACGTTTCTTGCGTCCCACAGTGTCCCGTTCTCTGGGTTGACGCATTGTGCATCAACTAGGCAGACATGAACGAGAAATGGACCCAGATCCAGTTCATGAAGAGAGTCTAGGTGGGCGACGCGATCGACGGGATGCACCTGGCACTGGCACTAGACTGCCGGGATCGCCGCATCTGGGGACCAAGTGCTGGGGAATGGATGGCATGGCTTGATCTGACCCTCTCTAAGATGGCTTGTCGATTTCTCTAGAACAGCACCAAGACGGGCTTTGCCCATATCACGGTGGCAGATTGCGAGAGAGTTGTAACTAGTATGAGAATGAGCGGGTGCAGACTCGAAAGTAAGGAGGAGAGTTCTGCAGAGATGCCCGCGGCAGCAGCATTTGAGCCTAGAAGGGAGTGGAGGATGTCGGGTTCGCATCCGGCTCCTTTCCGGCGGAGGTTGTTTCTGATGAGTGATGGGTACTTTGGGCTCACAGCCGAGGGGGTCAAGGCGAGTGATGTGGTGGTGATACTAATGGGGGGGGCAATGTCCATTCGTTCTCAAAAAGCAAGGGGTAAATTCTGAGCCGGTTGGAGAAGCATTTGTACATGGCACATGCATCCTCTAATCCTGCGGCGGAAAATTTCCGACGATTAGCCCATGTCTTGTTGGGCTGGTATGCATGTATAATGCGTGCATAACTTTGTATAATTCCTGTATAATGCGAGGTCGTCAATCACACCTGTACACGGATCCGTTCCGCACCACTCACAAAATCGGCCTCCAAGCCCCAAGAATCATGGCAGGGATGATGATTTGTGGCCACTATACCGCTTTTGGAGGCCCTGCCAACGCCATCCCGTGGCTTTCCAAGGGGCCGATAAGCCGCTATACCGGATCCGCGTAGAGGCAATTTTGTGAGTGGTTGCGCGCGGCCCGCTGTTTTGACTTACTGCTTCTTGACCCCCAACGGCCTCCTTTCCCGTGCCCCGGCACGCACACTTTCATCCCGAGCCACTACCAAAATACAATTTCGAGAGTCAGCCTCACTCCCGCGTGGGTCCTGGGACACCAGTGTGAGCCTCAATATCCCCGATGCACTGCAGCGTCGTTGGACAAGTTTGCCGGATGTGTATCCGGCCCTGCATCTCCCCTTGAGCCACTCCCTTAGGTGGGGGTACACCGACATGGAGGCTCTGATCTCAATTTGCCGCTTTCGACGGCGGGTTGAGATTAACTACAAAAGTACAATCCCAACTCGTGCCCTGGCGCCTGACTGACCAAGGTATCGAACGGACTGTCTGCCTTCCCATGGGATCCAATGGTGCCACACCCATGGTTTCTTATCACAACTCCGGTAAAGGGAGAATGTGGAGTGACTTGTCTTGTGGCATCCTGCGCATGGCTAGCGTGGTGTGGGCATGAATGAACGTGATGATGTCCAGAAGTACAATTTTTGCGACCTCAAAAGCCGTTCGTTTCTTAGCTCAACCAGTCAGTCCTATGCCTTATATATGAGCCTTCAGATCTCTGCGTCAGTCCCTTCATATCGTAGTGTCTTGGGTATCATCTACTAGAAACCGCTTCTTCTTGCACAGCACTTTTATTCGCGCTTTCCAGTCTCAGATCTTTCTTCTCTCCCTACTATCATGGATTCAAGCGCGGAATCAACCACTGCTAGGGCTGACGATGAAAAGTGGTGAGGGCAATGGACGGGGAGATGCGCAAGAAGTGGTTTGCGGCCGCAAGGCTTACATATTATCACCAGGTCCATCCAGTGCGCGAGCATTTCTTCCGAGAGCCTGCACTCCTCATCTACCGCGCCGGGGTGCATCTTCCCCGTTTAGCCAGGTTATACGCAGACGTTAAATGCTAACAACCATCTCGCAGGAACGGAAAGCTAGCGGAGTCACTCAGCCTCCCTTCGAAATCAGGCTCGACTTTAGTTCGCTGGCTATACGAAACAAGGCCTGGAGAGATGACAGTGGCAGAACGGATGTTAAGATCATGAGAGACGGGGATCATGTTTGCTTTATCGGCATGAGCTGCTTCTCGCAGCAGACACTGCAGGCAGGAGTCAGAATCCTTGCCATCACAAAGGTTTCAATGAAACAACAGGACAATGTGACTGGATCTAGCGGGAAACATTGAAGGACGTTTGATCTAGGAACCAGGCATTTACTCGCTGCGTCTCCTGTACATGTGGTCGGTGCCGGACTCGGTCACTTGCACGATAGATTGACTGGAATTGATTGTATTACGGTGTGTCTTGTGAGCCCAATCTGTTGGGTTTCTCTGGAAATCTCTGCTCTGGCGTGGCTTACGCACCCTGGCGTAGATCCTTGCCACACCAGGGACCTCAACTACATGCCTTGGTGTGTGGATGCTATCTTGTTGGGGGGGGGGGGGGGGTTTGGGGGGTGTGGC